>Ga0182024_10007774_pt1 | contig 23011 bp, 17 predicted proteins | sample P32metaG_FD_120480 | JGI IMG/M metagenome (GOLD analysis project Ga0182024, IMG submission 120480) | Permafrost microbial communities from Stordalen Mire, Sweden - P3-2 metaG (Illumina Assembly) | ecosystem: Environmental > Terrestrial > Soil > Wetlands > Permafrost | place: Sweden: Stordalen... | reverse complement strand
GAACTACCTGCAATCGTACGAATCCACTGACGACGCCCAAATCGACGGCCATATCGATCCCCTAAGCTCGCGCATCAACGGGACTGTCATCCGGGTCCATGTCGAGAACAACGACCGGGTAAAGGCGGGCGAGTTGCTGGTCGAGATTGACCCGCGCGATTTCGAGGTCGCAGTGGCTCAGGCCAAGGCTCGGCTCGAACTGGCAATGGCCCAGGTGGCCTCGACAAAACAGGACTACGCCGCCGCGCTCGCGAACGTTCGCGAAAACGACGCGGATAATTTCCGAGCGCAGAGAGACGCGCAGCGGTTTTCCGCCCTGCTCGATCAGCGGGTGGTGGCGCAGAACGAGTACGATCAGTACACGGCGACCGCGCGCGTCGATGCGGCGAAGGTCGATGCCGCGCGCGAGGCCGCGGGCTCCGAGTTGAAGACGATCGCCGCGCGCCAGGCGGACGCCGATGCCGCAAAGGCTGCGCTCGATCAGGCGCTGCTTAACCTCAGCTATACAAAGATCTACGCCCCGGCCAACGGCATCGTCGGCAGACGCACCGTCGAGCTTGGCTCTCGAATCGAACCCGGACAGACGTTGATGTTCGTGACCGAGACCGACGAGATCTGGGTGACCGCGGATTTCAAGGAGACGCAACTCGCGCGGATGCATCGCGGCGAGAAAGTCAGCATCCACCGGGGTTTGTTGGACCACTCGTCCTGATGGTCAGCCTGGCTGGGCGCAATACCTCGCTGAGCATGGATGGACCGCGTTCGTCGTCGACTGGCCAGGAGTAGGCAGGTCGGCTGGAACCGGCACGCTCCTTCAATCGAAGGCTGAGCATATTGTAACCGCGCTCGTAGCGTTGGTTCGTGACGTGAGACCGACGCTTCTTGTCGGACATAGTTTCGGAGCAGCGATCGCCGCAAAGGTCATGGAAGTGGCTTCGAAGCAGGTCACCGGCCTGATCTCCATCGCACCAGCACCACATGGAAATATCGCTAACAACCGACCGCCGCTTCCTGGCGATCAAGCAGTTGTTTTCGGTGAAGATGCGATGCGACGCTTTTTCTGCAACGCCCCAAACCTCCCAACAGACTCGATCGATAACTATAGACGTTCACTTTGTTCAATGAGTCCGGGGGTGTTCAATGCGGCCGCGTCAAGTAACGGTAGCCGGTCGTTCGTGATCGATGATTTTGCAAGTGTAGCTTCAATTCCGAAGATGGTAGTAGCGGGTGACAACGATCAACTTGTGACCGATCACATGTCGTCGACGGTTGCAGAGTCGCTGGGGGCTCAACACATCACCGTTGGCAAGGATTGGGGCCTCCCTGGCTTTGGCCACATGATGCCAATCGAGAACGGTTCAGAAGAGATTCTTAAAACAGTGCCTCGATTGGTTTGCCGCCAGGCGGCGGTAAGCACCGATGTCATCGGTTCGAAACGAGCCCATTACTATTCGATTTGCAGTACTGTGAGTCTGCGCACGGAAACTCTGCAATCGATCGCGATAAGCGATAATTTGGGGTTTGTCGCGCATCCTGGAGGTGCCTCCTTTGGCGCTTCGCTTACGCGTGATTCTTGTTAATTAATATTGTGATCAAATTACCTCTCCAGCCTCGACCTTCTACGACGATTCCCGCATCGCCGGACTGACTTATAGCGCTGAGAACACACACCTGGGATACAATTCTCAAATGGCTATTTGAGCGTGGAATTGGTCTCGCACAGCATTCGTCGTCACCATCCGCTTCGCAAATTACAAGTTGCGTTTCAATTCGCGAATCTGTCCGACTTCACGATCGACAAGGACAAGATCGCGAGCGAACCGAGCGTGTTCTGGTGTGTAACCAGAAATTTTTACCGGTCAATTTTTTCCGGACTGCGACAAAACCATCTATCGCCGACACACTCTGAGCAATTCTGCGGAGGTATACACTCAGTGTTGGATGAATCGCTGCGATGGACGCACTTATGTCCGTCACTGAGAGTGTAGTCCTCATTTGCTGAGCGCCAGACTAACTCTGAAATTGTTGCGGTCGTCGTTCTGGACGTCGGAAGCAACTGCGATCAGCAAGCGCCCACTGATGCTCCACCGATCAATCCTCCGTTGTGCGTCCGATGAGCACCTGCTCTAGGAGCACGCAGATCGTGATCCGTCATTTTTGTTAGGCACACCTGTTGCACTCGACGTTTGTCTATTGCGGTTGGGCTCATTGACATAGCGAGTCTCAAACCGCCCCTATAACTATACGACCGCTGACTGAGACTTAGCCGAGAAGCTAGTACTCAGTTGGTACTCACGGAAGATCGTTCTTCCTTGAGGCAAGTGGAAAGAAGTCACTCATACTTCTTTGGAGATTCTCCAAGGGGATGGCGGACGCGTGGGGAAGAGACGTGGTATTCAGGCGCCTTTCAGCGATCGCGCCCGGGGCTAAGGTTGCCAGGCCGATTAGAAACTGCGCGCGCAGAGAATTGCGATGAATCGTTTGCAAGAAGCGTCATATTGTAGGTAGCGCCATATGTGGTTCAGCAAACTGATGAAGCGTACCGTCGTGTTTTTAGCGATAACTCCTTTTATCGGGTGCTCAAGCGGTAGTCCTCCGACGATTCAACCAAACAGTGGTTCGCTTCAAGGTGATTCGATCAGTCGTGCGGATGAGCAAAGCGCTTCATGCGAGACGAGTGGCCCGTTGCGCCAGCTATGGGACGCTCGCAAGAGTCAAGGAGATTCTTACGACTATCCGGTAGGACCTGGAGATGTAGTTCGCGTTTCTATGGCTGATCTCCCGGAACTCCGCGAAGTTGATGCGCGCGTCGATGGAACCGGCACCGTTGGATTGCCACTGTTGGGAGAAGTGCACGTCGCGGGACTGACCGAGGAAGAAACTCAAGAGCTATTGGCTCAAAAGGTTCGCAAATTTCAACGCGCGCCCAGAGTTCACGTATTCATTCAACACTATGCGAGTAGGAACGTCGAAGTAATGGGTATGGTGGCACGTCCAGGCACCTATTCGCTCAATGGCCCCGGCGAGTCGATCCTTAGCGTAATGGGACGCGCTGGTGGCACAAAGGGCGTCGGAGACGAGCGCGCAGCGGAGAGAGTAATTCTGTTCCCACACGACACCAATCCTCAGAGTGACAAAGCCAACTCCGAGAACGAATCCGTGAACCGTGGTTCAGACCAAATGACAGCGGATGCTCATGAGACCGGAGATCCGCCATCAGTAGATCACGCGAGGAGCTTGACGCAGATCAGCACGTCCAACAGCAGCAGTCCCATCTCAGGTTCACCGGGCGCTTCCGTCGTCCCGATCGTCATCGATTTAAGTAATCCAACCATGACGGGATGCCTCAATTTGCCTGCCCGTCCGGGAGACATAATTCTGGTTCCCGCGGCCGGGCAAGTTGGCGTGTACGGATGGGTATCGCACCCCGGGTCTTTCGATGTCACTGCAGGCATGACCGTACTTGGGGCGGTGACGGCGGCAGGCGGGGCTATGTTCAGCTCGAACGCTGAACTGCTCAGAACAGAGAGAGGTAGCCGGATTTCGATTCCGCTAGACCTCTCAAACATCGAAAGTGGCAAGACACCCGACCGTCCCGTGCAGGGTGGTGATGTGGTGCTGATAAAGAGTTCTGCGGTAGGTGCTGTTCCGTATGGCGTTTACACATTGCTCTCCAAGTTCGGTACAGGACTCTATCTCGCGCCAGCTATGGGTCTATGATGTCGAATCTATCTCCATATTTTATTCAGCGGAACGGCTCACCCGCGAACCCGGTTTACCTCATTCCCCCTTCTGTGACTGAGGGTGAAGCAGGTATCGGCCTGAGCGACTGTTGTAAAGTCATAGCCCATCGCTGGCGGATCCTTGCCTATAGTGTTGGCGCCGCGGTGTTGTTGACCCTGATCGTGGTGTTCCTGATGCCACAGCAGTACACGGCGACCGCGACGTTACTGATTGCTCCCGAGCCGCCACGCATAATGGATGCCTCCAGCTTGCTGAATAAGATTCAGAATGGGGACGAAGATGACTATCGAAAGACCCAGTATTCCCTATTGCAGAGTGAGCAACTGATAGCCCGTGTAATTGCGGATCTTGACTTGGAGAAACGACCGATATTCGGCGCATCGAATGACCCAGGATATTTTGCGTCCATGCTCTCTATGTGGTCGCGAATCATCCCATCTGAGCCACCGCGAACGGAGAGGTTAGGAGTCACGGCACGCGCTATCAATGCATACCGGTCGCGTCTATCGATCGTTCCCGAGGGGGGAACGCGCCTGGTTAGAGTTTCATTCAGGTCGCCCAGTGCGATGCTGTCAGCTGAGATCGTTAACAGGCACGTGCAAGACTTTGTGACTCTCCAGCGTCAGTTGCAATCTCAAGGAGACGATGCGTCTCGCGAGTTTCTCGAGAAGGAACTGATTACGATCAAAGAGAAGGTTGAGAAATCGGAGGCCACTCTGAATTCGTATCGAGCGAAAATGGGCATCGTTTCGTTCGGTATCCATGATCAGGAAAAGAACGCGATCGCTGAACAAACGATGATCAACTTGACCAAGCAATTGACCGACGCGGAGGCGGAAAGAATCAAGGCCGAATCCGAGATGCAGTTGGCCAAGTCGGGGGATTACGACTCCCTGCCTGAGGTGGTCGATAATCTGATGATTCAAAATCTCGAACCCCAGGTCGACCAGTTGCAGGCGGAATATGCGGAGTCGGCAAGCAAATACACGAACGAATATCCGCGGGTTCGTGAACTCGCCGCGAAACTCAACGCAGCGAAACTGAGGCTCTCGCATGAAATGGCCGCAATTGCTCGCGCGGTCCAACGGCACTATGTTGCTGCTCTCGTCCGACAACAGGAACTGGAGCAGCGAATTGAAAAGGAAAAGGAGCAAGACTTCGCGCGAAATGACGCCTCTCTGCAGGATGCGGTCCTGGTGCGCGAGGTTGATACTAACCGTCAGTTGTACAAGAACGTGCTGCAGCGCATGCAAGAAATCGGCGTAAATGGCGACGCTCCGCTTCCCAATATCGCGGTGGCCGAGGCGGCGGTACCGCCATCGTTGCCGTCTAGTCCGAAGAGAGCGATGGATCTCGCGATAAGTGGTCTGATTGCTGCGATAGCGTCCATCGGGCTCATTTTTTTCTTGGATCGTTCAGATGATCGGATCAAAAGCCCCGAGGAAATCGAAACCTTCTTGCATTTGCCAGAACTGGGCATCGTTCCTGACTTGGCAAGAGTTTTGACCAGGCCGCAAGCTGCCGATGCACTGCCTAATCATTCCTTAACAGGGGCGCTCTCACGTCTGAGTAACAGCACAGTCGATAAGGCGCCCAAGACAGACCTGGCAATTCGCCGTCCTGGCGACTTGATGGACATCTACCGATCGATCAGAACTGCCCTAATGTATTCTAACGCCGGTGGAGCACCCAAGACGATACTCTTCACCAGCGCCGTTCCAGGTGAAGGAAAGACCATGACAGCATCGGGGACGGCCTGGGCCTTCGCTCAGACGGGCGCCCGTACTTTATTGATCGATGCAGATCTGAGAGAGCCTCGTTGTCACAAAGTACTGACAGCTGACAACTCTTCCGGATTGAGCGAGGTATTGGTCGACTTAGCTTCGCATGACAGTGCAACTCAACGCTTGGGGAAACAAGCGAGCGACGGCGCGACGATAGAAGGACTGTTTTTCCTGGGCGCCGGTGCGCCGGTTCCTAATCCCAGCGAATTGTTAACATCCGCTAGCATGTTTCAACTGCTTCGAGAGTTAAGCAACCAATACCAGTTTGTGTTGTTAGACTCTGCCCCAGTCACTTTTGCGAGTGACACATTGGGTCTCGCAAGTATGGTTGATGGTGTAGTCGTGATCGCGGGTGCCGACACGTCAAAAAACACGGTGCGGGCAGTATGTCGGCGGCTATCCGATGCCGGAGCAAAGATATTTGGCGTTGTAATGAACAGGGTCGACACTACGGAGCCAGCCTTCCGGAGTCACACTGGTCACTACGCCCAATATTCCTCCTACGTCGGGCGCGGCGCTGATAACTAAGCCTCGACATCTCGTCCACAATACCTATACCTCTGACGTAAGGGTCATGAAACGATGAGTTATACGAATGGTGAGTCTGTTAACCTTGTGACGAACAGCGGTAACTTCTCGCAGCGACGAGGTATCCAGGGTCGTTCTCAATCTGATCGGCATAACGCCCTGATCAAAGATCTCGCGTGCGACACTATGAATTGCGCGCTGGCACATTGGTATCTTCTCCCTGGCCTCGAGCTTCAACGATATCGGCTCCGACTGGCTTTCTCGCTCATACGGACGCCTGAGGCTCTACGTCGCGAGTTTTCAATGCTTCCGGCTACTCTGTATCTGGATAGTGACTTCGCTTTGAAGAGCCTCCGGGCTCAGCCTCGGATCGGCTCCTACCTGGATATATCTTCGCCATGGCTCTTTCCTTCCTATATATTGACAGCGCTTAAGCCTGAGCGGGCTGTGTTGCTAAACACCAGCAGCACAACGCGTAATCTTTTCAAGTACCTCGCGAAGCAAATGGAACGGAATGGGACAACGGTTCTGACGAAAGAGCTCGGACATTTATCAGGATTGGCTGAGTCCTTCGACACGATAACTTGCCTTGCGCGGTTGTCGCGGGAGCAGAAGGAAAGAGAGCTGCTCAAACAAATGTGGAACGCGCTTAACCCTGGTGGAACTCTAGTCCTCTCGGTAGCATGCTCTGGAGCCGAAAGCCGTACGGATACGGATGCTGAAGGGACGGTCGACAGAACCTCCCTACCCTCCCCGGCGGTACCGTACGATTCTGATCTCCTGGACAGTTATATTTTGGGCGTCCTTGGAGAACCTCGAAGCTACGCGATCTATGGCGAGGACGCCTCAGCCGGGCACATCCAGCTTTCCCCCGTCAAGTCCGTCCCAGCAAGGATCTCAGCATGGCGCGAGTCAGTCGCCGTCGGCAAATACTGGCGCCGTTGTTCGAGCATTTCGCAGGTGCGCGGCCAGGGAATTCTAGCTATGAGGTTCATCAAACCCGCCAATCTTGCTGCCGCAAGACACGTTTCGTAGTGCTGGCGTCTCATGTTCCATCATGCAACTAGTCGGTTAAGCCTAAATATACTCGCCTATGTTCCTGCCAACTACTGACGAAAATACGCAAGCGTTCGAAAAGGCGGCTGACTTGTGTTGCATCCTTGCGGGATATTGGATCGCACTAACGCTAGTGAGGTGGCTTAGTTCACACACCCTGTTTGTGTATCCGGCTCGCTGGCAGCGCGAGTACAGCGTCCTGCTATTTGCGACATTGCTGCTATGGCTGGCAGCGAGTGCGCACGGCGGAGTCTATCACTCGCATCGCGCAGAGCGGATTGGTTTTTCGCTCTGGCAATTCGGAAAGACACTTGCTCTGTGGGGCCTATTGACAATCGGCAGCGTCTTTCTGCTGAACCTGCCTAACATCAGTCGGCAATTCGTCTTCTATGTTCTCACGTGCTCCTCTTCATTAGTTCTGGCCCGTCAATTCGTGACAATAGTTGCGCTGCGCCGTCTTCATCGATTTGGATACAATTGGCGTACCGTTTTGATAATTGGCAGCCGCACAGGCTGTGATCGTTTTATGGCGTTGCTTGGCAACGCTTATCCGATGGGTTACCACATAGTTGCGTTGCCTCTCGACGGAGAACCTGATGAGACAGAGCGTGTCTTGGAGGCTAGCGAAGAGATTGATGAGGCATTCATCTTGGGCGATGCGCGCCAAGGTGAGACTTATGCGCTGGATCTCCTAAAGAGAGGTAAACGCGTGCACGTAGTGCCCGAGTTGTTAGATGTCAGGTTGTTTCACCAGAGTTTGAGCGATGTCGCAGGCATTCCTGTGGTTTCGCTGCTTGCAGGGCGTCTGAACAAGGCACAGCTTGTCGCGAAGCGACTAGCAGATCTAGCAGGAGCTTGCCTACTGGTCGTCCTGTCCTCGCCGGTTCTTGCGTTGACTGCCCTGATTATCAAGTGCTCGTCAAAGGGCCCGGTCTTCTTCAGGCAAACAAGAATCGGACAAAAGGGTAAATTCATTAAAATCTACAAATTCCGAAGTATGAATGCTGATGCGGAAGAGGTGCTCAAGAAGGACTCGAAGCTTCGTGAGCAGTACATCGCCAACAACTTCAAGTTACCCGAAGGGAAAGACCCTCGGATAACGAAGATCGGCGCCTTCCTGCGCGCTACGAGCCTGGATGAGCTCCCGCAATTGTTCAATGTCATCAATGGTGACATGAGCTTGGTCGGGCCTAGACCGGTAGTTCCCGCCGAGGTTGGAAAGTACGGTGATTGTGTGCAGCTCTTACTATCAGCCAAGCCCGGAATGACGGGACACTGGCAGATAAATGGGCGAAGCGAAATAGAACAATACGCCCGACGGGTCGAGTTGGACATGGAGTACATTCGCGATCAGTCGCTTGGCAAGGATCTCGAGATCCTTCTTCGCACGGTTCCGGCGGTATTGCTTCGGAAAGGCGCACACTAGCCGCGAGCCTCCTCAGCTCTCAGCCAGCTACAACACCACCGTGTCCATAACACCAATCGGCTTAATCCTCATACCGGTGAGCTTGTTCATATTCTACTTTCGTCCCAAATTTCTGATTTCCTGGGCCATTATCGTCTCCGCATTTCAAGCGGCTTCGGTCGTCAATGTCGGCGGCAGTTTTGCAGTCGGAGTTAGTCCGTATTTTTTCGTTGTCAGCCTGGTCGCGCTCCGGTTTGCGGTAGCATGCCTGGAAGGACGCATTCGTTTCCGGCGCGGTGACATGGCGCTTGACATTACGCGTCCCCTCTTGATGCTCGCAGTGTGGGGTGTGGCGTCCGCTTTTCTGTTACCCCATCTATTTGCAGGCCTATATGTCGATACGCCTCGATTAGGCATGGATCCTGCGTCGACTACGCCTTTGGAGTGGAGCATGAGCAATGCTGCCCAGGCGGGATACTTGATCCTGAATAGTACGTTCGTGATTTACGTCATGTGGCGGAGTACTGAGTCTCACTATATCGACCAGCTGGCGGGCTCATTCGTTTGGTCTGGCGCCATCGCGTCAGCGGTGGGCGCTTATCAACTAGCGGCTCATGTCCTGGGATTTCGGTTTCCGGACGAGATCTTTAACAGCAATGTCGGGTGGGAACAGCTGGTGAGTCAAAAGGTCGCTGGCGCCTGGCGAGTTTCCGCAACCTTCAATGAACCATCTAGTGCCGGGATTTTCTTTGCTGCGTGGACCACCTACCTGCTTTTCCTGACGATGGATCGACGGTCTGCTACCGGTGTTCTATGGATCTTGTTCTGGTGTGGAATAGTCATGCTGATACTCACCACATCGACGACCGGATACTTGACCGCATTTATTTTGATCGCGTTTCTGGCCTCTAGAGAGCTCGGGACACTTGCTATCAAGGGGAACATCAACGAAAAGCTACTGCTTACGTTTGCTGCGATTGCCACCGCGCTGGGCGCTGCCGCCCTCTTCATACCGAATTTCCATCAGCTCCTTGCTGACATTCTCTGGTACAAGAGCCAGTCGCATTCCGGTCAAGAGCGAAGCTCGACGATATCAGTCGCGTTAGACGTTGTATTGCAAAGTTGCGGACTTGGGGTGGGGTTAGGGTCTAATCGGCCATCGGGGATGTTGTTCTACATCTTGAGTAACATTGGAATCCCAGGAAGCATTTTAATCGTCGGTTTGATTTCGGCCACACGTCGCCTCGTTGTCAGGGTAATCCGCGCCCCCGAGACCTCGAACAAGATTCGAGCATATACGAGAAGCGCTGCCTGGGCCTTGGCAATGTATTGCGTGGCTATGTCTATTTCAGGCGCTGATATAAGTTCGCCGCATTTGTGGATCCTCTGGTCCCTGGTGCTTGGCTTCGCACGATATGCTTTGGAATCCTCGCGGGCGATACCGACCTCGGAACTTGAGGGTGCTATCGGTGCGATAAGAAAGAAGATCGTCCTTCTGACACCCGAGCTCCGAGTCGGGTAGTTTTCAATAACTCCCCGCTTACTCCGTATCCTAAAGACCGTCGCAAGAATCCTTGAGGTGATATGGCCGATGAGTTCGATTAGTGAAAGCCCAATGATCGCCGGTGCGCGAAAGCCTGTACACATAGAACCAAAGGGTTGGGGCCGGGAAATCTGGATTGCCAACAATCCGCTCTATTGCGGCAAAATCCTGGAAATTCGCAAAGGCCGGCGTTGCTCTCTGCACTATCACAAGCTGAAAACAGAGTCCTTCTATTTGCACAAAGGACGTTTGAAGATTCGCGTCAAGGAATCGGTTGATAGTGATCGACTCGACGAATTCGAAATATCGCCTGGCGACTGCATGGACGTGGCCCCAGGCTTCGTACACCAAATGGAAGCGCTTGAAGACTCTGAGCTGTTCGAGTTTTCGACGCAGCATTTTGAAACTGATTCGTACAGACTGGTCAGGGGCGATTAGAGACGCCGCTATTCCAGCGAGCGTCAGAAACATCCAGCCGCGAACCAGACCGAGGAAACAGAGTGTCATCAGGAACGAAAGGGGTTGCTTTTTACGAATGCGATCAGCCGGCGCCGTCTGCGCGTTTGATTGCTCGCAATGCGCTATGGAATCTCGCTGGTTACGCGACGCCATTGATCGCTGCCGTTGTGGTGATACCGATTCTGATCCGCAGTTTGGGAACCGCGCGCTACGGCGTTCTTACAATTGCTTGGGGGATGGTGGGATATTTTGGTTTCTTCGACATTGGACTCGACAATGCTTTGACCAAACTCATTGCTGAGCGGATCGGGAAGGGATCGGAGGCGATTCGCGATCTGATCTATACGGGCTTCGTAATTATGGCGGCGACAGGGATTACGGGAGGAATCATTCTTGCCGCTCTTTCGCATTCGCTAGCATATAGCTGGTTCAGGGTGCCGAGCGCCCTAGCTCACGAGACCGCTCTTGTGTTTTGCATTTTTTCTGTGGCACTTCCGTTTGTAATAACAAGTTCGTGTTTCCGCGGAACTCTCGCAGCCTATCAGCGATTTGATTTGATCAACCGCGTTCAGATTGCCGCGGGACTCTTCTCTTTCTTGAGCCCGGTTGCCGTCTTGTTGTTTTCTCACAGTCTTGTGTACATAGTCGGCGCGCTAGTCATCGGGAAGGTGCTCGCTTGGTGCGCGTATTTGTGGATGTGTTTTCAGGTAGAGCCTTCGCTGAGTTATCTACTTCGTCCTCGATGGAAGACAGTCCGTCCTCTGGTCACATTTGGCGGGTGGATGTCATTGTCTGCGATCATTGATCCGATCTTTCTGTATTCGGATCGATTTGTCCTGGCTGCCGTAGCATCAGTGAGTGCGGTCGCGTACTACGCCACCCCCTTCGATATGGTGGTGCGATTGTGGTTAATACCTGATGCCCTGAACGCGGCCCTGTTTCCAAACTATGCCGCGACCCTTGGAGAAGGCCGTGAAGTGGCTATATCGCTCCTCGAAAAGGCTGGGAACTACTTGTTCCCGGCAATTCTGGCACCAGTACTAGTGATTATCCTGTTTCCACGCGAGATTCTTAGTGTGTGGATTTCTCAAACTTTCGCCTTGCACAGCGCGAGGGTTCTGGCATTGCTGGCTTTTGGCGTGTTCCTGAATAGCATCGCCAGAATTCCATGGACACTGCTCGTCGCGTGCCGTCCCGATTTACCGGCAAAACTCGTTCTTGTGGAGGCACCCGGCTATCTTGCGGTTTTGTATTTTCTAACTCGCAGTTTCGGTCTCGAAGGCGCCGGTATGGCCTGGGTGCTCCGAATGAGCGTGAATTGTTTGGTTCTTCACGTTATGACTTGGCGGCTTCTGCCCGATGCGCGGAAAGCCATCAGAAAAAATGCGCTGATGGCGGCGATAAGCATTGCAGTTCTCGCGGTGGCCGGGATGTTGTTTGAGGCTTCTGTTGCTGCGCGATGTTTGTATTTATTGTTCGGCCTGACCGGTGCGCTACTGACCATATGGTTCTGTCTGATTTCACCTGACGAGCGAACCGAGATGGTTGCCGTCTTCTCTCCCTCCAGATCCTAAGCGAAGTTAAAGGCCCAGCGATCGGGCCTCAGTAATGCAGTATTAGGTCCGTGTCTTCCACTGACATTCTCGTTAACGCTCGCTCTCTGACCGCCGGCATCACTGGTGTCCAGCGCTATACGGACGAGCTTTGTAAGCGCTTGGACGGCAGGATTGAGCGCGTAACTCCCGGGCGCCCGATGCATGGACCGATGGGACATCTCTGGGAACAGCTCTTCTTGCCTAGGTTGGCCGCCGGCCGCGTGCTCTGGAGCCCGGCTAATGCTGGTCCGGTGTCCTTGGAGAGACAGGTTGTGACTTTTCACGATATCGCAGTACTGGACCATCCGGAGTGGTTCGGAAAGAGATTTGCGGCCTGGTATCGCTGGTTAGTTCCTCGGCTTGCGCGACGCGTGAAGAGAATTGTGGCCGTGTCAGAATTCACAAAGACCAGGTTAGTCAGCTCTCTAGGGATCGACGCTTCGAAGATCGCGGTGATTTCCAATGGGGTCGACGAGTGTTTCAGACACGCTAGTCGAATCGAGTTTTGCGAACTAAGGCGCCGCTTGCCCGTGCCACGCTCGGCCTATGTCCTGAGTGTTGGAAGCCTGGAACCGCGCAAGAACATGGCAAGACTCTTAGAGGCTTGGTCACGATGTGTCGACCATATTCCGCCGTCGGTGTGGCTTGTAATCAGCGGCATAAAGGGAGCCAGCCAGGTCTTTCGAAATATGCCTCAGATGTCGCTTCCCCGTCGTGTTCACCTTACGGGCTTTGTGCCTGAAAGAGAATTGCCTGCCCTGTATCGAGGAGCACTGACTCTCGTTTATCCATCTGTGTATGAGGGATTTGGCCTGCCCGCGCTTGAGGCCATGGCATCGGGCGTCCCGCCGATAGTCGGTGACAATACATCCTTGCCCGAAATTGTGAGCGATGCCGGCCTCTGCATTGATCCATATAACGTCGACGCAATTGCTGACGCAATAATTCGCATGGTTAATGACGTCGATCTTAGGGAGGAATTCAGTCGGCGCTCTATAGCACGCAGTCGGCTATTCGATTGGAACAAAACGGCACGAGCTACCTGGAACGTGCTCTTGGAGGCTACCTAATGGCGAGTACGCAGTCGCCCCAAATCGCGACTCGAAGTAGCGCTTCGTCCGGTCGAGGAAGCCAACGCCTTCGGCTGGTGGACCGTTATGTCGGAATTCCACTGGTAGCCGCCGTAGGTCTGTTACGCCAAAAGCGTCACTTGCCTTCTGATCCGGAGCGAATTGGGCTCCTTAATACGGCTGCCATCGGCGATACAGTTCTGATGAGCGCGGTTATCTCTGACCTCAGAGACCGCTACGGTCAGGCGCAATTGATTTTGTTTGCGGGTCCCAGCAACCACGAAGTGGCGCATTTGATTCCGGAGTTAGATCTCGTGGTGTTGCTGGATGTCTTCAACCCGATGAATGCTATTCGTCAGATCCGCCGACACGGTCTCGCTGTTCTCCTGGACTTCGGACCGTGGCCAAGATTGAACTCGATTATCGCTGCCTTTTCGGGCGCGCGATTTATCGCCGGATTCAAGACCCGTGGCCAACATCGACATTTTGCGTATGACGTAGCTGTTGAGCACTCATCGTCTGAGCATGAGCTGGAAAATTTTAGACGGCTGATACGTGCGGCTGATGCTGATCCTCGTCACATGCCTTTGCTTCGATATGGTTCTCGTTCTTCTGTCAAAGGTCTACGAGGACCCCGCGGTTATGTAATTCTGCATATGTGGCCTGGAGGTACGGGGTCTTCGCATAAGGAATGGCCGCAACACCGGTGGCGGGCATTAGCGGAGGCGCTCGTTCATGACGGCTACGGAGTAGCCCTGACTGGAAGTCGCGAGCAGTTCGGGTTGAATGAAGAACTGATCGCGCATGTAAGTCTTTCGGCTCAAGCATCGGTAGCAAACATCGCCGGCTGCGATTTCTCCGAGCTGGCCAACGAGCTTCACCGTGCCGACTTGGTGGTTTCAGTAAATACTGGAATAATGCACATGGCGGACGCACTCAGCGGTGCCTTGGTCGCGCTGCATGGACCGACTAACGCGCGACGATGGGGTCCGGTAAGCGCTACATCGATCTCGCTTGAGTCACCCTTGCCCGGTTCCGGCTACCTTGATCTTGGGTTTGAATTTCCACGTCAAGTGCCCGATTGCATGAATGCGTTGTCATTCGACACAGTGCTCGCTGGGTGCCATGCGGCACTTCGTCAGACGAGATCTTTGCGTCGAACCAATGTCACGTTATGCAATTTGATATCACAGTAGCGCCAGTCTTCAGGGATCCTTTCATGACTAACCTTTCGGATTCTTCGTTACATATTCAACCAGTGGACTTGCGACCGCGGCGCATCAAAGTATTCGTGCACCTTGTTCATGGGTTTGGTGCACAACGCTGGAGTGAGGCCTGGGCGAAAGGGAAAATGCCGGGCATACTGGATAAACTTCCTTATGGTTACTACCACGCGGCTGACGACCAGTATAACATCGAGTATTCAGAAGACGCGCCTGAGAACCGAGTCACGCGATTTATACGACTAGCGCTCCGCCGGGCGTTAGGATTTGATCTGTTGCACGCGTGGAGAAATCGCCTGGGTCTTCGTGAGGCTGATATCGTCTGGACCCACACCGAGTTGGAGCATCTTGGAGTGCTGTTTTTATGGCGTCTGACGAAGCCAGAGTCGCGGCCAAAACTCATTGCTCAGAGCGTTTGGTTGTACGATCGGTGGAACGATTTCTCTGCACCTAAGAGATGGCTGTATAAGACGCTGCTTGGCCACGCTGATATTTTGACGGTACTTTCTCCCGATAACCTTGTCAGAGCTCGTGAGCTATTTCCAAACACGCCCGCGGAGTTTGTTCACTTTGGCATCGACTCCGCTGCGATCACGCTGGCAGTTAGACGAATTCGTCACGAGCCCTTAAGAGTATTATCGCTGGGCCGGGACATGCATCGCGATTGGGACACACTAATCCAGGCGATCAAACTTTGCGGCGATTGTCACCTTAGAATCGCGGCTACGCAAAACGCGCCGCGGCTCTCAGCTCAGTCAGGGAAAATCGAACTTATCAAAGCGACCACTGCGAGAGAGATACTCGATCTTTATGCCTGGACGGACATAGTTGTGCTCCCCCTGCGCGCAAACCTGCACGCATCAGGAATAACAGTTTTGGCGGAGGCGGCCTTGTCAGGCGTTCCGGTTATCGCGAGTGACACAGGAGGTCTGCGTTCTTATTTCTCAGACCGCGAAGTTAAATATGTGCCGGTGGGTGATGTCCTTGCGCTACGCCAGGCAATCAGCGCGCTTGCGGACGACGATAGTGTGCGCTTCAGTCTGGCCCGCGCGGCGCAAGAGCGGATCCTTTCGGACGATCTCAGCTCCAAGGCCTATGCGATGCGTCATCGCGAGATATCCGATCGCCTTTTGTTCCCTAGCGAGCGAGCATCAACGCCAGCAAACGGCGTTCACGTTGATGAAGCAGCCAGCGGTAAATTTGCTTCGAGCCGCCAGCTTCCTCGAGACAACATCGGACACTCACTCGCTGATTTTTCGAACGGAGACCCGCCTCTAAAGGGAAGATAGCAGTCATTTTCGACACCCTTCATTGTTCGACGCGCTTAGTGCTTCGTCCGATCACCGCTGTGATGGTTGTCACTTTTGGTATCGCCTTGACGATTCCACTTGGGTCAAGATGCGACGCCCAAATGGACACGTCGCTACCTCCGACTTCAACCCAGGCGCCTTCTTTTCAACTTCGAAACCTCGGGATGGTGGCAAAGCTGGGCAAAGCCAAAGACATTGACGACGAGCAGATAAGTCTCATGAAGGCTTTAGGAGTGCAGATCGTCATGTGGACCCCGGGCGAATGGGCCGAGAATGAAAAAACGCCTGGAGAATATCGTCTCAATCCCGAAGTGCGACGAGTAGCAAACGAAATCGCTGCGTCAGATATGAAGATGATTCTGCTACTGTTCAGAAAGAACGTACTTTATCGTGATCCACTCGATGCCGACGCTTTCGCGCGATACTGCGCATGGATGGCGACCACCTTCCGCAATTTGCCGGTGGCGGCGTATCAAATATGGAATGAGCCGTCGAATTTTGACGTACGGGAGTACTACGGCGGCGCCTGGAATGGTCGGGGGGATGCTCCTTGGGTAAGCAAGTTTTCAGACATGGTCCAGAAAGCCGCGCAAGCGATCAAGCAAGCCGATCCTGGCGCAACGATCACAACGAGCTTCGAAGGACCGCCGCTGGTAAACGCCATGGAAGAGACTCCGGCAAGGTTTGCCGACGTCGATGGAATATCATTCCATCCCTATCCAGGAAAATTATCGCCGGAACGTGTACCGTGGGGAGGACCGGTGATCTACCTTCGCGACGGCGTATCGGTTGCAGATTCAGAAGGAAGTTTGGTGTCCACATTGAATATACAAAGGAACCTTGATGCTAAGAAGTACCTGAAACGGCCGCTCCAGGCTTGGGTTACGGAATATGGGTTCCCGACATGCGACCAGTCGAGCCATCCCGAGCACTTCGCTTGTGTATCGGAAGAGACCCAGGCAGCGTACCATGTGCGAGGATTGATTCTGGGTTTGTCCCAAGGTGTCATGGTATGGGCTCCTTATGAGCTCGCCGATGACGGTCAGGACGCGCGCGACGTCGAGCAGAACTTCGGAATCACCCACTCAGCTGCTCGAAGTTTCAAGCCCAAAGCCGCCTACTTAGCGATACAGCGAACTGCGGCAATTATGGGCCACGACTGGGAGTCTTTGTCCCGGCCGGACGCGACTCTCCGCTTGCCTGGCGGGTCAATAGACAAAGCGAGTTCGGACAATACAACGATTGGTCCTCAGATGGTTTGGTTCAAAACCGACCAGAAGTACGTTGCCTTTCTCTGGGAAGCCGGTCCTATGTCATCAGACACGCAATACGGTAGCGTATCCATCAGGATCGGTCATGCGAACGCGGCGAAGACCGTGAATCTTGTCACGGGAAGAAGTGAAGCTAAGAAACTTACACGAATTGGCGGGAGGCTGACTATTGACGCTGTTCCAGTGGGCTCTCAGCCAATAGCCCTGGAATTGTCGATAATCTAATACAGGCAACGCTTCTATGGCTAGTAGAGTCTTGCGCGCGGTCGATTCTCTTTTTATCCGGCATCTCGGTATTCGATATGCACTTCTCACGCGCGACTGGATGATCCACGAACGAATGCGGTTCCTGGTTGATTGGATAGATCACGAGCCCGGACCTATCAGAGTTCTGGATGCGGGATGTGGATCAGGTCTAGCGCTTCTCTATCTCTACTGGTACCGGCGGAATACAATCAGCTCCTATGTTGGTCTTGATCTTAATACTGGAAAACTTCGCACACGTTATGAGTTTGTCAGGATACCGCACACCTTCGAAGACATTAATCTCGATTCACCCTGGCAATTCGGACTGTTCGATCTTGTGTTCTGTTCCGAAGTGCTCGAGCACCTTAGCGCGGACTGGCGCTTGTTTTCTCGACTGTGCTGCCACCTTTCTGAAAATGGCACTCTGCTGGTCACGACGCCGCACAAGGAGTTTGTTGCCAGGAATGCCACGGACTTTCCGGGTTTCGACGCGGTTCGTCCCACTCAGGATGGAGGGCACGTTCGAATGGGTTATGTACCGAGTGAGCTGGAGAAAATGGCAAATGCAAACGGCCTCGCTGCGGTCGGCAAACTTTGGCTCGGCGAGATTAGCCGTAAGGAATTACGCGGGCGAGAAGCAAAACGCAAGCAAGGCGATTACCCGAACATGACACGCTACAATCTAAGCTGGATTCGACGCATGAACGGATCTGAGCGCCGCGAACCAGGCCGCTGTTGGACTCTCGCAATGGCATTTAGAAGGACGAACTCCGCAAAATCGCGACAGGTCTCATCGGCGATGGCGTAACCTAGGCTTCGTACTGTTCGCTGTCCCTGTTAACACACGACATCATAGATGCGGGGATCCTCCCTGCGGTGGAAACACGACAAGCCTTATGCAGGAATTGCTCAAAATAATTCTCACTCGCGCCGGCAGTCGACTCTCCGAGAGGACGGTGCACAGGCTCAACGCCGCGATCAATTACATCGAAACTGGCCGTTGGTTAAACGCCCAGAAACTTAGCCCACAAGTGCGCGTTGAGAATGCTCATCAACTATTCGACCTGGTTATCGAACAGGTAGCGGATCATGACGTTTTATATCTCGAGTTTGGAGTCTTCCGCGGGGACTCGATGCGCTATTGGTCGCAACGATTGAGGAATCCTCGTGCCACACTCCATGGATTCGATAGTTTTGAGGGACTACCTGAAGGCTGGAACATAGACTCTCCGCAAGGGCACTTCAGCACCAACGGCATGATCCCCACGATCGACGATTCACGCGTCAGATTTTTCAAAGGATGGTTCAATGAAACTTTACCTGGCTATCGGATACCTCCTCATGATCGGTTAGTGTTGGATATGGATGCAGATCTGTACTCTTCGACAGCCTATGTATTGAAGACGCTGGAATCTTTCATAGTGCCCGGGACCTACATTTACTTTGATGAATTCGCCGACCGGCAGAATGAGCTTCGAGCTTTTTCTGAGTTTGTGCTGGACACCGAAATGCGATTCGAGTTGCTTGGGGCGACCCAGGACAACTCAAAGGTTGTCTTCAGGCGCGTTGAATAATGTTCGATGTGACGATTGAGGTGGTGGCAGATATGAGACGTGAACGGCTTGGTCTGACAGCAACGCTCGGTGTGTAGAAGTGCTTACTCGGTTTCGGCAGGTGCTCCATCCGACGGAGAGCGATCCGCATCGTCCGGCGACGATCTATGTCAATGGGAGATTTCTGCTACAGCCTATCACGGGCATCCAACGCTATGGTCGCGAGTTGTTGCGGGTCTGGGATGAGCTGATTGACTCGGGAGAGATCGACTCCGCGCAAGTAACCATTGAAGTTCTTGTCCCTCGCGCAAAGGTGGACGCGCCTCAACTTCGCCACATCAAAGTGAGGCAGGTCGGCCGGTTCCAAGGCCAATTGTGGACGCAACTGGAACTTCCGGCGCGGTCCCGGGACGGTTTGCTGTTTTCGCCGGATAACTTGCAGCCATTATTGGCGCCGCTTTTCGGCCCGAGTGTGGTTACAGTTCATGATCTCACGTTCAAGCTGTTTCCGCGGGCTCATACGACGCCGTTCCGGTTGCTCTACGGCTTGCTTATTTCGAACGGTATACGCAACGCCACGGCGCTGATTACAAGTACCGAGGCGGAGAGAGCGAACATATTGGGACACTATCCCAGCGCTAGAGATCGAATCGCTGTCGTGCATCTAGGTGCGCGGTCGGGGCAACCGGCCGCGGCCAATCAAGATGAGGACCGCGACAATCAACCGACCGAGCCTTACATTTTGTGGGTAGGATCACTGATCTCCAGGAAGAACCCGCAAGGGGCGATTGATGCGGCGATACTAGTCAACCAGCAGATGCGACTCCCGCTGATTCTGGTTGGATCGGGGCATCGGGGGATGCAGAAGACTCAGATTAGAACACCGGGCAACCATGGGGTGGTTCAGTTCGCCAACAGAGTCAATTCATCGGACGATGTTATAGCACTATATCGGAACGCTGTATGCTTACTGTTCCCGACCTTTTACGAAGGATTCGGCCTACCCGCATTGGAAGCGATGGCGTATGGGTGTCCGGTCATAACCTCCGACATACCCGTTATGCGGGAGGTGTGTGGCGACGCGGCCCTGTATTGCAATCCAAACGAACCTGGCGACATTGCTGACAAGGTCAGAATGCTGGCGGAGAATTCTGAAATGCGCGAGCAGCTTCGCCGTCGCGGACTCGGTAGAGCGGCACAATTCAGCTGGGAAAGGTGCGCTCGCGAAACCTTTGATGTGCTTAGTCGCGTTATTACTGAGTGCGCCGCTGATAGATTGATCTCAAGGAGCAGCAGGAATGGTGCTCAGGGCACACTCCATCAGTAAGTCGTGAGCAATATCTGTCAGACGATCGAGCTTTTGCGAACCGTTGAGTAGAGCGGAGATATCATGAGTGAACGTCATCCCGCGGCGATTTGCCAATGAGAGAGACGAAACGTCCAATAAGAGCACTCCCGGAGCCCAGAGGGTTGCGGTTGTTAGTTGCAGGTGAACTTATCCTCGATCGATATGTATCGGGCGAGGTTGAGCGCGTTTCCCCTGAAGCGCCTGTCCCCGTGTTGAAGGTGCGCAAACGCGAAGAGAGACCTGGAAACGCTGGCTTCGTAATGTGCGGACTTCGGGCCCTTGGTGCTTCACCGGTAGCACTAAGCGTTGTCGGTGCGGACGGAAGCGGCCAACTGTTGCGTCAAATGCTGAACGCGATCGAGATAGACACCCGATCGATAATTGTCGATCCCTCACGTCCAACCACGGTAAAGGAACGCTTCCTGGGATCCGTTCAATCAGCCAATCGGGCGACTCAGCAATTACTCAGAGTCGACGAGGAGGAAATTCGCCCTTTGGCTTTCGCCGCCGAACAGTCATTGATAGATCGACTGGATGTGGAGCTCGATCGAGCGGATGGTGTACTGGTATCGGACATTAACAAGGGGGTGCTTACCCCGAGGTTCCTGCGAGCTTTGATCGAGCGCGCTGGCGAGCGTGGAACGCCGGTATTCGTCGATCCACGTCTCACAGAGGATTTCTCAATTTATCGTGGCGCTACTGTAATCACGCCTAATCGTTTCGAAACCGAGAGGGCTACTGGAATCCGCCTTGATGGCGAAACAGGCTGGCACGCAGCCGCGAGTCTGTTAATCGAACGACTGGACCTTAAAGCATGCCTGATAACGCTCGATCGCGACGGTATGTATCTGTTGGAACATGATGGCCAAGGACACCATATTCCCACGACTCCCCGCGATGTGTATGACGTGACCGCAGCTGGTGACGTGGTCCTCACGGTATTCGGTTTCTTTGCCTCCTCGGGCGAGCCTCTCCTTTCGGCTGCCTTCTTCGCCAACGCCGCGGCAGGCATCGAGGTATCACTTCATGGCGCGGAAGTAATCTCGCGGGCAGCTCTTGAGCGATCGCTCGCCTGCGAAGACGACATGTTTGAGCGAAAAATTCTTCCGATCACGGAGCTCGTCGATGCTGTTGATCGCGAGCGATTGCGTGGTCGACGAGTCGCTTTCACCAATGGATGTTTCGATCTGTTGCATACCGGGCATTTACGAACGTTAAGTTTCGCACGCTCCCAAGGCGACGTTCTGGTTGTCGCGCTGAACAGCGACGAGAGTGTTCGCCAGCTCAAAGGCCCGGAGCGCCCGGTATGCAAGGCCGCTGAAAGGGCCCGCCTTCTCGCCGCGTTGGAAATAGTAGATTACGTCGTGATATTCGATGACCTTCGCGCAGAGGACACTATTCGAGCAGTGCGCCCCGACTTCCTGGTCAAAGGCGAGAACTTCCATAACTCGACGGTCGATGGACAAGAGTTCGTCGAGGCATACGGCGGACGCGTGATCTACTCGCCGATGCTCGATGGACAGAGCACAACTCGAATGATCGAGCGAGTCCGCAACGTCGATACCCTGCTTCTTTCCGACCCGCCCGCCGCAGCTGCGAAGTAAAACTCATAGCTGCTCCCCACTCGCCCCACCCCTTCCTTAAATCACAACGACCCTCTTCCCAGCAGGACTGGGCCGGCTACCTGAACGCTCTCTAAGGCAGGTGGGCGTAGCCCATCGTTCCACCGCCCGAACCGTCGGTACTCGAGGTAATCACAACCTGGCCGATTCCGGTACCGTTTGCAGGTGCGGTACCTGTGACGCAAGTACAGCCGGCCCCTTTTGCGCATCTAGCACCGGGATTGAGTCCGGCGAAGAAAACCTTTTGCAGGCTAACCCACGGACCAGAACCGCCGCAGATACTGGAAGGCTCAATGTCTATCGTACTGCGAACATTCGTAGTTCCAGTATCGCTCTGAATCAGACCGCCGCTAACGTCTATGAATGTCCAGGCGTTGCATCCACCCTCGATCTCCAGAGGTGAAGTCTTGATCGGTGCGAAATACTCGATGTGCGTATTGTAGACCCTCACAGCTCCTTCGAGATTTACGATGGCTGCATCACTTAGTCCGTCGATGGACATGCCCTCTATGTTCAGCTCGGCACCATCGTTCCTGAACCCTACCTGAGCTCCGAAGATGCTACCGCCTTGAAAAGTAATATTCTCGCCGGCATCTCCGTTAAGTCCGGACGGGAAATTGACGGCCGTGGTGCAGTTAAAAATCATCGAGGCTTCAAACCGATCCAGGAACGCATAGCCGCCGAACTGCACCCCCACACCAAAATTGGAAATGTTGAGCTTGTTGAAAATGACAGCGCCGGCTTGAACGAGTACGCCAATGGTGTTTGTGGTGGCTCCCGGACCAATCACGTGCACTCCATCCCACGGCGGCACGTTCTCGCCAAACGGCGACTGGGGCTGCGAGGTATTGACCGAAATCGCGGCGCCGGAACTTAGTGCCGTGGCGTCGAGAGTCGCGCCATTGGAAACCAGCCCTACGCAAGCAGCGTTAAACTGCAGACCGCTATCAATCTTGCAGGTCGCGCCGCTCGGGAGCTCGATGTACGACTGGTTGCGCATTTGATGCGAGCCGTCGCTGCTACATTGCGCGCCGGCTGCACTGATGGCCGCCTGGATCGCTCCGCTGTCGTCAGTTATGCCATCGCATTTCGCGCCGCGACCGGTAACCAAAACACCGGACGCCAGAGCAGGAGTTGCGAGCAACGCAAAACCGATCCCCACACACGTAATCAACCGTAGAATCATTAAATCTCCCCCTAACGATGCTAACGGCGAAGTCTAGCGCATTCTCACTCGCGATGAAAGCAATATGG
>Ga0182024_10007773_pt1 | contig 23013 bp, 16 predicted proteins | sample P32metaG_FD_120480 | JGI IMG/M metagenome (GOLD analysis project Ga0182024, IMG submission 120480) | Permafrost microbial communities from Stordalen Mire, Sweden - P3-2 metaG (Illumina Assembly) | ecosystem: Environmental > Terrestrial > Soil > Wetlands > Permafrost | place: Sweden: Stordalen... | reverse complement strand
TCGCCGGGGCAGCGGAACCAGCCCTGGTAGCCGCACATGACCCTTCCTTGCAGCCCCGTGGCGTCTACGTCCTTCTCCCGCTCGCGGTCGGCGGCCGGGGCGTTCAGGAGCGAGACAAGGGTGAGCAAACCGGCGCCCACGAGTATCGGTAAGGAGCGACCGTTCACGATGGAGTCTCCCGATCGGAGTGCATGGCCGCGGACGTGGGGGATGCGAATCCTCCCATGATGAAATGATTGTATTGGCAAACCATGCGCCGCAAGGCATAAGCCGCGAGGCGTGGGGGGCCGGGGGCGGACCCCATCCTTCGCGCCCTGGGCTTGCGCTGCGCCATTTGGCGCATCATTTGGCGCATCGTAAGTTGTTGTCGCGCCTGATTTTTGAGGCCTTGCGCCAATGCGCCAAGGGAGGCAGGGCGCCTGGCGCGGGCGTCGGTTGCGACGAAGCCGGCTCCCGGAAGGACCGAACGTCTAGGAGGCCCGGGGGGCCAGGTCCGGGTGCCGCGCCTCGTAGGCGGACACGGCATGTTCCTGTTGCAAGCTCAGGGCGATTTCGTCCAACCCGTCCAGGAGCATCGCCCTGGCGCCCTCCGGGACGTGGAAGCTCTCCGTCACCTCCTCCTGCGGCAGGAAGGCCGTGATCCACTTCTCCCCGAGGTCGATAGTGACCCGCCCGCTCCCCGCCCGGAAGAGGCGGTTGACGAACGCTTCGTGGACCTCCACGGGCAGGAGGCCGTTCTTGTAGCAATTGTTCCGGAAGATGTCCGCGAAGGCCGGCGCGGACCCGACGCGCGGCGCGACCACCGCCCGGAACCCCGCCTGTACGATGGCCCAGACGGCGTGTTCGCGGCTGGAGCCGCACCCGAAATTCTGGCGGGCCGCCAGGACCGTCGCGCCCCGGGCCTCCGGCCGGTTCAGGGGGAAGTCCGGGTCCGGGCGGCCGTCCTTCTGCCGCAGGTCCATGAAAAGCAGTTCGCCGTAGCCCACGCGCTCGATCCGCTTCAAGAACCGCGCCGGTACGATCGCGTCGGTGTCGATGTTGGCCCGGTCCAGGCAGACGAACGTGCCGGTGTGAAGGTCGAAGGGCTGCACGTCAGGCGTCCTCCACGGGGAATTCCGACGGGTGGACGAAATGGCCGGCGACGGCGGCGGCCGCCGCCATTTCGGGACTGACCAGGTGGGTGCGGCCGCCCACGCCCTGGCGGCCCTCGAAGTTGCGGTTGCTGGTGCTGGCGCTGCGCTGCTGGGGCTTCAACTGGTCCGGGTTCATCCCCAGGCACATGCTGCAACCCGCCTGCCGCCATTCCGCCCCCGCCTCGGCGAAGACGCGATCCAGCCCCTCGGCCTCCGCCTGGGCGCGGACCCGCTGCGAGCCTGGGACGACAAGAACCCGGAGGCCGGGCGCGACTCGCCGGCCCTTGAGGACGCGGGCCGCCGCGCGCAGGTCTTCGATGCGGCCGTTGGTGCAGGAGCCGATGAACACCACGTCCACCGCGATGTCCTGGATCGCCTGGCCGGATTTCAGGCCCATGTAAGCCAGGGCGCGTTCCACGTCCACCGGATTGACGAAGGGAACCTGGCCCGGTTCCGGCACCCTGCCCGTCACGTCGGCCGCCATCGCGGGGCTGGTGCCCCACGTCACCTGGGGGGCCAGCGCGTCCGCGTCCAGGACGTAGGAGGCGTCGAATACCGCGTCGGCGTCGGTCGTGAGGTCGCGCCACCACCCCACGGCCGTTTCCAGCGCCTTGCCCCGGGGCGCGAAGGGGCGGTCCCCTTCGGCCACGTAGGCGAAGGTGGTTTCGTCGGGGGCGATCAGACCCGCCCGCGCCCCCGCCTCGATGGACATGTTGCAGACGGTCATCCGCCCGGCCATGTCGAGCCGGCGGATCGCCTCGCCCCGGTACTCCACCACGTGCCCGGTCGCGCCGCCCGTGCCGATGTCGCGGATGACGCGCAGGATCATGTCCTTGGCCGTGACGCCGGCGGGGAGTCGGCCGTTGACCTCGACGGAGTAGGTATGGGAGCGGACGGTGCGCAGGGTCTGCGTGGCCAGGACGTGTTCGACCTCGCTGGTGCCAATGCCGAACGCCAGGCTGCCCCAGGCGCCGTGCGTGGACGTGTGGCTGTCGCCGCAAACGACGGTCTGGCCCGGCAGCGTGATCCCCAGCTCCGGGCCGATCACGTGGACGATCCCCTGCCGGTCGCTGTCCAGGCCGTAGTGGGTGACGCCGAACTCCGCGCAGTTTCGTTGCAACGTCTCGATCTGCGTCCGGGACAGGAGGTCCAAGACGTTGAGGCGGTCGCCGTCCGTGGGGACGTTGTGGTCGGCGGTGGCGAAGGTGAGGTCCGGGCGGCGGACCCTCCGGCCCGCCAGCCGCAGTCCCTCGAAGGCTTGCGCGCTGGTCACTTCATGGACGAGGTGCCGGTCGATGTAGAGCAAGGTTTCCCCGGACGGCAGCGTGGCCACGGTGTGCGCGTCCCAGACCTTCTCGTAGAGCGTTTTCCCCATCCCGACAACACCCCTCCCTGAACCCGCGTTAGACCCGCGAACGTCCGCGTGTGTGCATTGTATGAATCGCCGTCGTCGCCCCGCGTTTCGGAATCGGGCGCGGCCCGCCTGTCACGGCGACGGGTCTGCCGCGTCTCGCTACCGCTTCCTGCTCCACCTGGCCGGCGCGCTCGGGCGTCGCCTCCACGCCGGAGGCAACGGGACTGGGGGCTGTCGGTTCGGCTTCGAGCACGTCGAGATCCCTTTCGCGCGGCCGCGCCCTCGACGCACGGCCGCAATCGCCCAGGGAAGGCGGCCCAAGGCGTCGGAGTCGGTCAGAGGAGCGGGGTCCGCTGCCCCTTCCACATTTTCTCGCGGAGGCCGGAGAAGTACGCCCTGGCGTCCACCGCGCTCCCCACCGCGGCCTCCGCCAGGGCGGCCGGCCCGTATGAGTCGATGAGCCGTTGCAGCAGCGGCTGGCAGGTTTCGCAGCCGGTCCCGGCCCGGGTCGTTTCCCCGACGGCTTCCACGGTAGAGACCCCCTCGCGGAGGGCGGCGACGACGACCTCTTTCACGACGGACCAGCAGGTGCAAACTTCGTGGTCGTCCGGGAGGTCGGCCACGGCGACGGCCGCGCCGGCTTCGCCTTCGACGGCCGCGCCCGCCGACCCACAGGAGCCGCACCCGCCTCCGCCCGACCCGCAGGAGCCGCACCCGCCCCCGCCGCCCGCCTGGCCGCAGCCGGCCTTGCCGCAGCCGCCGGGGGCTTCCTCGGGTACTGCGGACGGCGCTCCCAGGTTCTCCATGACGATCAGGATGCGGTGCTTCGTGGACAGGGTGCTGACGAGCGGCCGGTAGTCGCACTCCGCAAAGCGTAGGTGGTGGACGACCGCCCGCGCGCCGTCGAATTGCACTTCAACGTCCAGAATCTCCACGGGCAGGCCCATGTCGGCGGCCAGGACGCGGCCCTCCTGGAAGATGAGGTCGCCCCGCTCCTTGGCGCTCCGGATCGCCTCCTCGTCCTCCGCCGTGGCCCGGCGCAGCAGCTCTCCCGGGGCCGTCGCGGGGAGGAACCGGGCGTGCCCCTCCGTGGCCGGGCGCAGGACCACCCCGAGTTCGAGGCCGTCGGGGCTGCGGATCACCACGCGGTCCCCGCGCCGGTACGTCGCGGGCGAAGTCGGCCGGAAGCGGCTGAAGTCGCCCGAACAGCCGTGGCTCACTAGGTAATCGCTCGCCTCCAAGGGCCACCGCCTTTTCTTCGGATCTTTAAGCCGCGCTAGGGGGTTCGCCGCGAACCCCGCGTCTTCCCTGACCGCCTCGGCGGCCGTCGCCGTCAGGTGTAGCGGGCGCCCGGTTCGCACTCGAACGTCACTTCGGCGGCCCCCTCCCAGGGGAGCGCGGCTCGCAGGCGGCCGAGCAAGCTGCGGAGCTGGGCGGCGCTCAGGTACGAAGGCGTGCCGCCGCCGAAGTAGACGTAGTGCAGGGGCCGGGCGCCGACGACGGGCAGCCGGGCGTAGAGTTCGATTTCCCGGACCAGCGCCTCGCCGTAGGTTTCCACGTCGCCGGCGTTCTTGTCGGTGTAGACGCGGAAGTAGCAGAACTTGCACCGCTTCCGGCAGAACGGGATGTGCAGGTAGAGGCCGAGCGGCGTGTCGATCCGCGGCGGCCGGTTGAGAGCGGCCCGAGCGTCGGGCAGGTGGTCCGGCTTCCAGGAGGAGAACGGGGGGTGGTTCGCCACGAAGTAGTTGCCGAGGCCGGTGGCTTCTTGCGCTACTCCGTTCATTTCATCGGCCTCGTCATGATTGGGCCTTTCCTGCCGGGGAGCGGGACGGCGGGGTGGAATTTCGTACCTTGCTTCTTGCAGTCAATCTACGGACGGAGGCGCGCAAGGCAACGGTAATCGGCAACGGGGGTCTTGGGGCGCGTTTGTCGCCGGGAAGTAGGGGCCGGGGCGATGCAGCAAAGGCGTTAGAAATCTTTTCCCATCCGAAAAGACTCCTGACACGAGCGGCGCCGGTTTGAGGCGGAAGTCTCAGCCCGATCATAACCTGGGGTCGCCCCACCCGGCTTTCGCTGGGCAGGGCGGGCGGTAGGCCGCCTCCGCCGTCGGCTTCATTCTTCCAGCCCCGACCAGATGCGAACCGAAGGACCGTGTCGAGGTTGCGAGGCGCAATCGCCAAATCTACAAAGCCTTGCGCCTTGAGTCAGCCCTGTTCAACGGATACCCTTTATTCATTTTCGGCCGCCGGCCAGTTTCCCGCACTCATTAGCTCTTAATACGCCCGCGCGGTACAATCCCTATTTGGGCCGGCCCGACCCCGCGGGGGGCGCGGCGGTAAGGCAAGGCCCGGAGGAACACCCATGCGGCAGGTTTTCAGGCGGCCGGCCACGTCCGCGACTCCAACCGATAAAGGGAGTCTTTCAATCGTAAAACGGCGTTCCATCTTCGCGTGCTGCTTCGGCATGGCCGTCGCCCTGGGCGGTGCGCCCGCCTTTGCCGGGGACTGGCCGCAATGGGGGGGGAGCGACGGCCGCAACATGGTCTCGGATGAAAAACCGTTGCCCGACTCGTTCGTCCCCGGCGAAAGGACGTCGGCCGCCCCCGGAATCGACCTCGCCACCACCAAGAACGTCAAGTGGGTCGCCCGACTGGGCAACTACGCGTATGGGAATCCGACGGTCGCCGGCGGCCGCGTCTTCGTCGGCACCGACTGCCAGACGCTCAGCCCGGCGGCGCGCAATGCGTCCAACGGATGCGGGATGGTGAAATGCCTGGACGAGGCCACCGGCAAACTGCTCTGGCAACTGGTCACGCCGAAACGGATCGACCTGGCGCCAGGCACGTATTTCAACCATCAGGACCTGGGCACCTGCTCTTCGCCCACCGTGGACGGCGATCGCGTTTACGTGGTCACCAGCGGCGACGAGGTGGTATGCCTGGACGTCCACGGGCAGCCGCCCAAGGCCGGGTCGGTGGCGGACGCGCCGCCGGCCGACGCCAAGGTGATTTGGCGTTACGACCTGATCGACGAACTCCGGGTAAGCCCGCACGACTCCGCCAGCTGCTCGGTGCTGATCCACGGCGACGTGCTGTACGTCGGCACCTCCAACGGCGTGGACAAGTCGCACGAGAGGATCGTCTCGCCCGACGCCCCCGCCCTGGTCGCCCTGGACAAGCGAACCGGCCGCCTGCTGGCCACCGAGAACGAGAAGATCTGCACGCGGCTCTTTCATTGCCAGTGGTCGTCGCCCTCCCTGGGGAAGGTGGGCGACAAGGACCTGCTTTTCTTCGGCGGCGCGGACGGCGTGTGCTACGCCTTCGAGACGCTCGACGCCATCCCCGAGAAGCCGGTCTACCTGAAAAAGGTGTGGTCGTACGACTGCAACCCGCCGTCCTACAAGTTCCGCAACGGCAAGCCGATCCACTACACGGACGGCGATAAGCGGAGGAGGCTCACCCCCAACAAGGACGACGGGCTTTACGTCGGCCCCAGCGAGATCATCGCCACGCCGGTCTTTCACAACAACCGCGTCTATGTGGCAATCGGGCAGGACCCGATGCACGGCCGGGGTCGAGGGATGCTCCACTGCATCGACGCCACGAAGACCGGCGACGTCACCGAGACCGGCCGCATCTGGTCCTACGACGGCATGGACCGCACCATCGCCTCGGCGACGATCGCCGACGGCCTGGTTTATGTTCCCGACATTGCCGGCCGGGTCCATTGCCTGGACGCCGATTCGGGCAAGTGTTCTGGGTTTACGCGACCGGGGGCCAAGTCTGGGGCAGCATCCTGGCGGCCGACGGCAAACTCTATTTCGGCGACAAAGGAGAGTTCTTGGTGATGACCGCCGGGAAAGAAGCCAAGGTCCTGAGCAGGGTACAGCTCGGTTCGGCCATGTACACCACGCCGATTGTCGCCAACGGCGTCCTCTACGTCGCCTCGCAACAATATCTCTGGGCGGTTCAGGGGCGGCGGGAAAAAGATTAGGCTCTGTTTGGTAATTCGTTTTCAGCCCCGTAAGGGGCGCCGGTGAATAGCCAGGGGCGTAAGCCCCTGGAGGGAGAGTGAAACCCTTGGGTCCGCGGCGCCGTCGCCCCTCCGGGGCTGAATCCATGAATTATGGGGTCGGGTTTCTCCCCCAGGGGCTTACGCCCCTGGCTATTAACCGCCGCCCCTCCGGGGCTAATCCAATCCGTTGCCAGACAGAGCCTAGGACTCCCCGGCCGGTTGACGAAGATCCTCCAATCCATTCGGCGGGCGCCGCCGCCGGACGGCCAAACGGGGTCCACAAGCCTGACGCGCCAGCGAAGGGTGGCCGTCCTCCTTCGCCGGCGCGTCAGGCTTGTGGGGACCTTGCTTGCCGGAGTAATAGGGACGGGTCGCTTACGTCGTATATTCCGCATTCAGCCGGATGTACTCGTGCGTCAGGTCGCACGTCCAGAAGGTGCAGCGTCCGGCGCCGAGGGTGAAGCGAAGACGCAGGTGAACGGTCGGCTCGCGCTTCAGGTAGGCCGACGCCGCGGCGGCGTCGAACGGCTGCGGCGTCCCGGCGTGGTACAGCAGCAGGTCGCCCAGCCACAGCGACAAGTGCTCTTCCTCGAACTCCACGCCGGCGTAGCCCGCCGCGGAAACGATGCGGCCCCAGTTGGGGTCGGCGCCGAACACCGCCGTCTTCACCAGGGCGCTCTCCGCGACCGTCTTCGCCACGCGCCGGGCTTCCTCATCGTCGCGCAGGCCTTCCACATCCAAGATGATGAGATGCGTCGCCCCTTCCGCGTCGGAGGCGATGGCCTGCGCCAGCTCGCGGCAAACGCCGGCCACGGCTTCGCCGTACTGGCCCAGCGCTTCGCCGTGCAGAGGGGCGCCGCCGGCCCGGCCGTTGGCGAACAACAGCAGCGTGTCGTTGGTGCTGGTGTGGCCCTCGACGGTGACGCAGTTGAAACTCTGGTCGGCGGCGCGCACGGCCAACGGCGCCAGGTCGGCGGCCGACGCCGCCGCGTCGGTGAAGACGAACGCCAGCATCGTGGCCAGGTTCGGCCCGATCATGGCCGCCCCCTTGGCCACGCCCGTCAGCCGCACCTCCACGCCGCCGACGAGCACGGCCTGCGTGACCACCTTGATGCGCGTGTCGGTGGTGAGGATGGCGTGGGCGGCCGCGTCCAGCGCTTCCGGCGTGTCCGTGAGACGGTCGGCGGCGGCGCGGATGCCCGGTTCGATCACCGGCATGGGCAACGGCCGGCCGATGACGCCGGTCGAGCAGACGAGCATCTGTTCGGGCCGACAGCCGACGGCCTCCGCGGCCACGGCGGTCATGCGGCGGGCGTCGGCCACGCCCTGTTGGCCGGTACAGGCGTTGGCGTTGCCGGAGCAGACGACGACGCCGTACACGTCGTCGGCCGGCAGCCGTTCCTGGCAGACGCGGACGGGTGCGGCGCGGACGCGGTTTTGGGTGAAGGCGCCGGCCGCGGCGGCGGGGGCGTCGCTGACGACCAGGGCCAGGTCGCGGCGGTCGGGGTCGGGGCGGAGGCCGCAGTGGACGCCGGCGAAACGGTAGCCGCGTGCGAGATGCCAGTTGTTCATAAGGGACCTGTAGCTTTTCAGGCGAGCGGCGCGGCGTAAGCCCGCCGGTTTAGAATAGCGCCGCGGGACGGTGCTATACCGGCGGGCTTACGCCGCGCCGCTCGCCGTTGTGTAGGAGTTGCCGCGGTTCATTCATGGACTCAGCGCATACAGCACCGCCGCCTTGCCCAGCGCGGCGGCGCCGGCGTAGTCGTAACCGAGGCAGTCCGGCGTCGGATGGCGCTCCAGGGCGCAGCCGATGTCGTAGTGGCTGTAGATCACCACCCAGCGGCCGTTGATCTTGACGCCCTCCAGGGCCGGCCGTACCCGTTTGAAGTCCGGCCCGTCCCGGCGGCAGAGCACCGTTTCGATCGCCTTGCCGTTCAGCTCGGCGCCGTACAACTCGTCGTCCGGCGGGATCGGCTCCAGCTTCGGCTTGTCCTTGCGATCCGCCCACAGGACCTCCATGAACTTGCGGAACGATTGGTCGAAGTCCTTGTTGCCGCAACAGGCGTCGGCGAACAAAAGGCCGTGATTGTCCGCCAAATCGAAGCGCAAATGGTCCAGTTCCGACGACTTGAACGAGAAGGCGCCGCGGCCGTGCATGTACAGGAAGCGGTAATCGACGACCGCTTCCTGCGACGGATAAACTGCGGCGGGGTCGAGCACCACGTCGAAGCCGAGATTGCGGACCTCCGTCATCAGGTTGTGCATGGCCTTGGGCGCCGGCTGCCAGTCGCCGTCGTGGTGGAGCTGCGCCACCTTCAGGAAGTTGCGCTGGACAGTCGGCGGCTTTTCCTCTTTCGCGATCTCCACCTCGTCCAACTTCTGGCGCGGCGGCTCCAGGCCGGTGGCGTAAGCGATGACGTTGGCGGCCATCTCGAACGCCTTCTTGCCCTTCTCGGTATTGAGCTGATTCGCCTCCCAGTAGCCGGAAATCGCCGCCGGACTGTAAACGACCAGCGTCTTGCAGCCCGCCTGAATGCCTTCCAGTGGGAAGTCCCTGGGGGAGGAGGTGAACTTGCCCGACGCGGTGAAAATCGGGTGCGTCGGGTCGAGCGGTCGCAACTCGGAGTCGGGGTAGAGGTCGTGCATGAGCCGGCGGAAGTCCTTGTCGAAGTTCTTGCTGTTGCAGCACGCCTCCGCGAACACGAAGCCGCCGTTGTCGAGGTACTGCTTGAGGACCTCCTGCTCCTGATCGCGCGGGGCGAAATCGTGGCCGCTGAAGAACACGATCGGCGATTCCAGCAACTGCTGCGTCAGTTCCTTCTTCTGGTCGTCGTCGCGGGCCGGGCCGCGCACGTCGAAGATCTGCCATGCCAGCGGCATCTTCTTGAACAGCTCCCGGCTGGCGAACTCCACGACGTTGCGCATGTCGTTGTGCTTGTTGTTCCAGCCCTGGTAGCCCTTGCCGCCGTAGGCCAGCTTGGTCATCAGCACCGGCGTCCGGCCCTTGCCGAGGAACAAGAGCGCGAAACAGGTGGCCACGACCTTGTTGCCGTCGAGGCCGGCGCCGTTGCCCCAGGAGCCGTCCTGGTTCTGCATGGCGACCAGCCATTGACAGCCGACGCGATACCAGTCGTGGCCGCCGATGAAGCGCTGGCCCGTCAGCCGGCCGGTTCGCTCGATGCCGTAAAAGCCGTAATAGGGGGCGCTAAACTCCTTTTTTCCGCCGACCGAGGTGGCGAAATACTTGCCCGCGTCCCACGTGGCGTGCGGGTCGGCGGGGCCGGCCGGGAAGCGGTCGGCGATCCAGCCCAGCGCCTTGGCGACCGGCTCGTTGTCCTCGTACACGCCGCATTGCGGGTCGCTGCCGTCGGCGTTCAGGTCCTGATGGCCCTTTTCCAGGTCCATGCCGGTGATGATGAGGCCGCACAGGCCGGCCGTGGTCATGGTCATGCTCGGATCGACGCCGAAGGAAAGATAGGACCAGGAACCGTCGAGGTGCTGGGTTTTCAGATAGAACTTTTGGACCTCTTCCAAGGCGGCCTTATCGACCGTGGCCCCGCCGCGGACGCCCTCATGCAGCGCCAGCAGGGCGTATTGGGTGTTGGAGCTGTCGTAGACGCTTACGGCGTCCGGTTTGCCGTAGGACCAGCCGCCGGATTTCGGAATGCGCGCGGCCATGATCCAATCGACGTTGTCCTGAATGCGGTCGCGGTCCTCGGGATGGCCGGCCAGGGCGTAGACCATCGTTTGCAGGGCGACCGTGTAGGTCTGGCTGGCGTCTCCGGCGAGGATCTGGCGGTTGGCGTCCAGCTTCGGGCGGATGTTCCGCAGGTAGTCGAGGCCGTCCTTGAGGGCTTCGCGGTCGTCGTCGGTGGCGCCGCAGGTCAGCAGGGAGAGCACCGCCAGGCTGACGGTGCCGCCGATGTATTCATGCCCGCCGAGTTGATGGATCTCCCAAACGCCGCCCTTCTGCTGGCGACGCAGATAGGCCTTGCCGTCCAGGATGGCCTTGCGCACCTGCTCCACCAGCCGCTCCTCGGTCGGCGCCGCGGCCCGCGCCGACGGACCCGCCGGGACAACCAGGACCGACGCGGCCAGCGTTCCGACAAGAAGCATTCCGACGAGGGTGGATCGCATGCGCGTGACGCCTTGGGATGGGAGGCTCAAGATGGCCCTACCTCTTCCATTGTGAGCGCCGCCGCCGGTCCTGCCAAGGACAATTATCGGGCGAGCGGGGGGCGTCAGCCCCCTGATTTAGCATAGCTCCTCGGAACAGGTGAAGAATCAGGGGGCTGACGCCCCCCGCTCGCCTCGACGTGCGCGTTGTAACGCCCGTCCGGGGCCGCGCCTCACGCCGCGGCCGGATTCCGTCGACGGACGGTTGCCGGCCGGTATGTCCGATGTTACAAAGGGTAGGTTGAACAACCCCCGCGTCCGCCCGAGAGCCGCCGATGCAAGCACCGCTCAACGGACCCCATCCCCGCCCGACGCCGGACGCCGATCATCCGTTGGGCGTCGGCCCCCTGGCCATCGTCGGCGGTTGCGGCCACGTCGGCCTGCCGCTCGGCCTGGCCTTTGCGCGCAAGGGCTATGCCGTCGATCTGCTCGACGTGTCGCCGGAGCGCGCCGCCCAGGTCAACGCGGGCAAGATGCCGTTCCACGAAGAGGGCGCCGACGTCCTGTTGGCCGAAACGGTGCGAACCGGCCGGATTAAGGCCACGACCGATCCGGCCGTCCTCGAAGACGCCGCCGCCGTCATCGTCACCATCGGCACGCCCGTCGATGAATACCTCGACCCGTCCGTCAGCGCGTTCGATCGCTCGATGAATGAACTGCTGGATCGCCTGCATCCGGGCCAGCTGTTGGTGCTGCGAAGCACGCTCTTTCCCGGCGTGACGGATCGGCTCGCCCGTCAGCTGGAGCGGCGCGGCCGTTCGGACGTGGACCTCGCCTATTGCCCGGAGCGGATCGTCCAGGGCCAATCGCTGCGCGAACTGGAGCAGTTGCCGCAGCTGGTGGCGGGGACGACGACGCAAGCGGCGGAGCGGGCGGCGGAACTGTTCCGGCTCATCTGCCCCAAGGTGCTGTTCCTGCGGCCGATCGAGGCGGAGCTGGCCAAGCTGTTCTGCAACGCCTGGCGCTACATCAACTTCGCCATCGCCAATCAGTTCTACGTCATGGCCCGGCACTTCGAGGCCGACTTCCACGCCATCTATCACGCCCTGCGCGAGGACTACCCGCGGATGCAGTCGTTGGCGCGCCCCGGCCTGGCCGCCGGCCCTTGTCTGCTCAAGGACACGATGCAGCTGGGCGCCTTCAACCACGGCTCGTTCGTGCTCGGCCAGGCGGCCATGATGATTAACGAGGGGCTGCCGTACCTGATCGTGCAGGACGTGAAGGCCGCCTACCCGCTGGCCGACATGACGGTCGGCATCCTCGGCATGGCGTTCAAGCCGAACAGCGACGATCCGCGGTCTTCCTTGTCGTACAAGCTGCGTAAGGTGCTGCTGGTGGAGTGCAAGAGCGTCCTTTGCACCGATCCGTATGTGCCCGATACGGGGCTGACGCCGCTGGAGGACGTGCTGGCCAGGGCCGACCTGCTCGTCGTCGGCACGCCGCACGATTGCTATAAGGGCATGACGTTCCGCCAGCCGGTGATCGACGTGACCAACACGATCCGCCCGACGGCGGCGGGACAGGCGCATTCATCGCTGACGCGGCCGGCCGCGGATGGGAAGTGACGCCGCCGACCCCGGGTTCATGAGTACATTCACCCGGGGCTTTATTCCGGTCGCACAAGGTGCTCCTGCCGCCGCTCGCGTTCCTGTCCCGTGTCTTGGAGCTCCCTGGGCGACTGGAATAAAGCCCCAGGTGAACGTACTCGTGAACCCGGGGTATAACGCCGCATGAAAATCCTCGTCACCGGCGCCGCCGGCTTCATCGGCGGCTACCTCGTCGAAGAACTTCTCAACGCCGGCCATGAAGTCGTCGGCCTCGACAACTTCTCCAAGTACGGCCCCGTCCGACAGGCCACCCTTCAGCACGCCGCCTACCGCTTCGTCCAAGGCGACGCCAAGGACGCCGCCCTGCTCGGCGATCTGATGCGCGACGTGGATCAGGTCGTGGCCGGGGCGGCGCGCATCGGCGGCATCAGCTACTTTCACGAGTTTGCATACGATCTATTGGCCGAAAATGAGCGCCTGACCGCCGCCGTTTTCGACGCCGCCGTCGCCGCCCACAAACGCGGGACGCTGAAGAAAATCAACGTCATCAGCTCGTCCATGGTCTACGAGAACGCGACGGTCTGGCCGACGCCGGAAGGCGAACAGCGCCGCTGCGCCCCGCCGCACTCGACCTACGGCTTTCAGAAGCTGGCGACCGAATATTACGCGCAGGGGGCGTGGGAGCAGTACCATTTGCCGTACACGATCTGTCGGCCGTTCAACTGCGTCGGCGTCGGCGAACGGCGGGCGCTGTGCGAGGCGGAGGTGTTGAGCGGCAACGTGCGCCTGGCGATGAGCCATGTCGTACCCGACCTGATCCAGAAGGTGGTCAAGGGCCAGGATCCGCTGCACCTGTTCGGCGACGGCCATCAGGTGCGCTGCTACACCTATGGCGGCGATCTGGCGCGCGGCATCCGCCTGTGCGTCGAACGGCCCGAGGCGGTCAACGAGGACTTTAACCTGAGCACCGCCGAGGCAACGACGGTTCTCGAACTGGCGCGGATGGTCTGGGACAAACTGCGGCCGGGGGAGCCGTTCCGATACGTTTGCGATGAGCCGTATCGCTATGATGTGCAAAAGCGCGTCCCGGACGTGAGCAAGGCGGAGCGGGTACTCGGCTTCCGGGCGACGACGCCGCTGAGCGACGTGCTCGATATCGTCATCCCGTGGGTGAAGCAGCAAGCCGATTTCGGCAACATCTGATGCGCATTCGAGAAGACGCCTTGCCGGAACTGCTCACTTCCCTCGTCGTCCCCGTCTACAACGAGGCCGAAAATATCGTCGCCTTCCTGCGCGACGTGGAGCGCGAAGTCCACGAACCGCACGAAATCCTCCTCGTCTACGACTTCCCGGAAGACTCGACGTTGGCCGCCGTGACGGCCATGCAACCGCCATGCGCGGCGGTGCGGCTGGTCCCAAACCACCTGGGTCGCGGCGTGCTCAATGCGATGAAAGCGGGGTTCCAGGCCGGCCGCGGCGACGTGGTGGTGGTGATGATGGCCGACCGCTCCGACGAGCCGCGCGACGTGGCGGCGCTGACGCGCCTGGTGCGCGGCGGGGCCGACGTGGCGGCGGGTTCGCGCTACGTGCTCGGCGGCCGTCAGGAGGGCGGGCCGTGGCTGAAGCGAACGCTGTCGCGCCTGGCCGGCGTGTCCCTGCACCTGTTCGCCGGCTTACCCATCCACGACGCCACCAACAACTTCCGCGCCTACAGCCGCCGTGTCGTCGAGCAAATCCCCATTGAGGGGGAAAGCAGTTTCGCCCTGGCGCTGGAGCTGACTCTCAAGGCCCACTGGCGCGGCTGGCGCGTGGCCGAGGCGCCGACCACCTGGCGCGACCGCACCGCGGGCGAATCGCGATTTCGCCTCTGGGCGTGGATGCCGCACTACCTGCGCTGGTACTTGCGGGCGCTGCGACGGGCGTGGTTAGGAGGATAGGAGCCGCTCGTTGGCGACGCATTTGCTAATTGCTAAACTTAACGGATGTGAAGGGCGGCCGGTTCGAGCGGCGAAACCGCTCCGGCGGCCCACCCCCCCTTGAGGAGGCAACCCATGCGTTCCTTGTTCCTGTCGCTGGCGCTGCTGGCGGCCGCGGGCGTCGCCGCCCTGACGCCGGGCCAGGCGTCCGCCTGGCACCAGTCCTACTACGCCTCGGGCTACTACCCGGCCTACGGCTCCTACGCCCCGAGCTATTCCTACACGCCGAGCTATTACGCCGCGCCCTACGTCAGCCCATACGCGGCGACGCCCTACGTCAGCTCGTACTACGCCCCGGCGTACAACGTCTACCCGGCCGCGACCTCCTATTACGCCGCCCCGTCCTACTACGGGTGGGGCCACAACCGCAGCTTCTACTACGCGCCGCGGGCCTACGTTTACCCGTAAGGACGCCGGAACGTCGCCCGCCCGAACCGACCGGCCGTGTCCCCGTTCCCCCGCGGGGGCATGGCCGCGTCGTTATCACCCGCTCCCTTCTTCCTCTTCCTTGTCCTTTTCTTTCGCTTGCGGCGGCGCGCCGACGCCCTCGGCCGGCGGCAGATCGCGGAGACTCTTGAGGCCGAACGTCTGCAAAAACTTCTTCGTCGTGCCGTACAGCACCGGCCGGCCCAGCGAATCGTCGCGCCCGGCGATGCGAATGAGTCCCTTCTCCATCAGCTGCCGCACCACGTCGCCGCTCTGCACGCCGCGAACCGCCTCCAGGTCGGCGCGGGTGATCGGCTGACGGTAGGCGACAATGGTCAGCGCCTCCCGCAGGGCCGGCGTCAGCCGGGCGTCGGCCCCGGCCCGCCGCAGACGCGCCAGCCACGGATGATATTCCGGCCGCGTCAGCAGTTGCCAGCCGCCCGCCAATTCCTCCACCTGAAAGGCGGCGCCGTCCTGGTCGTAGAGCGCTTGCAGCCGTTGCACCAGCCGGCGGGCCTCGGCCGCGTCCGCCAGGCCGGCGACGGCGGTCAGCCGTCGCGGCGTCAACGGCTCGTCCGCCGCCATCAGCGCGGCCTCGACCGTCGCCAGCCGCACGTCGCGCCCCCCGCCCACATCGCCGCTTGCATCCGGCGGTTCGCGGTCCAGGACGCGGTAGAGCGCGGGCAGGCGGTGGTTGCGGGGCAGCCGGGAGGCGGCGCGGCCGGGAAGGCGGTCGAGGAGGGGATGGGTAGGTCGCATAACAATTTTTCCCTCAGATGCGGCGAGCGGGGGGCGTAAGCCCCCTGATTTAGAATAGCGCCCCGTTAAGCGTCGCGCGTCGGGACGGGCGACGAATCAGGGGGCTGACGCCCCCCGCTCGCCTCAATTGAGGTCTGACGCCCCCACTTGCCGCCTTCCTGCTTGCCGCGCCTCCGACCGGACCATACAGTAACGCCCGTCAGCCGCGTGACGCAATGCGATCCTCTCCCGGGCGGAGGCGCCTGCTCGTGATCGACCTGCCGCGACTTCTGGGAATCTCGCCGGCCCTCGCCGACTGGGTCGCCGCCGTGCTGTCGGTGGTCCTCTTGCTCACCTTCGTCGCCGTCTCCGCCATTTTCTTCATCTGGCTGGAACGCAAGGTCGCCGGCCGCATCCAGGACCGCCTCGGCCCCACCCGCGTCGGCGGCAAGTTCGGCTGGCTCCAGACCATCGCCGACGGCGTGAAACTGCTCGTCAAGGAAGACCTCATTCCGACCAGCGCCGACCAGATGCTGTTCCGCCTCGGGCCGTACATCGCCTTCTGCGGCGCCTTCACCGCCTTCCTGGCGCTGCCGTTCGCCAACGGCTGGGTGGCCAAGCCGCTGTCCATCGGCGTCTTCTTCATGCTGGCCGTCATGTCCACGGAAGTCTTCGGCATCATCCTGGCCGGCTACGGCTCCGGCAGCAAGTGGGCGCTGTTCGGCGGCATGCGCGAGGCCGCCCAGATGGTGAGCTACGAAGTGCCGATGGCCCTGTGCGTCCTCGTGCCGGTCATCGTGGCCGGGTCGATGGACCTCGTACACATCACGAATCGGCAAACGGGCTTTTTCTGGGAGTGGTACGTCTTCCGCAACCCGTTCACCTTCGCCGCCTTCTGGACCTACTTCTGCTGCGCCACCGCCCAGTGCAAGCGGGCGCCGTTCGACCTGGCCGAGGCCGAGAGCGAACTGGTGGCCGGCTTCCACACGGAATACAGCGGCTTGCGCTGGTCGTTTTTCTTCATGGCCGAGTACGGCGCCATGTTCGCGGTCAGCGGCATCGCCATCCTGCTCTTCCTCGGCGGCTGGAACACCGGCCTGCTGCCCTACGACCTGAGCGACTGGATCCATTTCACCGTCGGCGGGCAGGACTGGGGCGCCTTCCTGGGGAACGTCATCAACGTGGTCGTTTTCATCCTCAAGGGCTGGCTGCTGGTGTTCGTGATGATGTGGGTGCGCTGGACGCTGCCGCGGCTGCGCATCGACCAGGTGATGATGACGTGCCTCAAATACCTGCTGCCGATCAGCTGCGTCCTGCTGTTGGGCGTCAGCCTGTGGCAGGTGGCGATGCCGGTGGTGGTGTTGAACGATCTGAAATATGTGCTGAGTGTTTCCTGCGCGGTCGTGGTCGTCTGGCTGGGTTGGAAGCTGGTGACCACGCAGAGCAAATTGCCCGCCGGCGGCGTGCCGCCGATGTGGGCGCCGGGGAACCACAAGGCCGCCGCGCGAAACTAGACGCCCCTCGTTCCCACGCTCCGCGTGGGAACGCACGCCGGGACGCTCCGCGTCCCGGAACGAAACGACCGGGGACCGCATCCGAACGCGACGCGGAGCGTCGCCCCCTGGCGTTCCCACGCGGAGCGTGGGAACGAGGGTCTGACCACTGCGGGGACGTACCGATGAACCTCACCACCATCCTGTTCTACGCCCTCGCCATCCTGACCGGCGCCTGCGCCGTCGCGGTGGTGGTGTCGCAGAACATCGTGCGCGCGGCGGCCTGGCTGCTGTTCGCCCTGGCCGGCACGGCGGGGACCTTTTTTCTCCTCAACGCCGATTTCGTCGGCGCCACGCAGCTGCTCGTCTACGTCGGCGGCACCCTGGTCCTCGTCGTCTTCGGCGTCATGCTCACCGCCCAAGGGCCGTTCATCAAGATGCGCATCGGCGCCGCCGACTGGGCCATCGCCGCGTTCGTCGGCCTGCTGCTCTACGCCGTGTTGGCCGTCAGCCTGCTGCAAATCAACGTGGCGGGGGCCAAGCCCGGCCCGATGTCGAACAGCGAAAACATCGGCCAAGCATTGCTCGGCGTGAGGGAAACCGTGCCTCAAACCGAAATCACCGGCGTCCCCACCCACGACGCGCCCCGATCCGCCGTCTACCGCACGCGCATGTCCTATCTGCTGCCGTTTGAAATCGTATCCGTGCATCTGCTGGTGGTGCTGATCGGGGCGGCCTACCTGGCCCGCGCCAAGCGCCGCCGCGGGGGGGCGTCATGAGCGAAATCGGCCTGACCCATTACCTCCTACTCGGGGCGGTGCTGTTCGTGTGCGGCGCCGTCTGCATGGCCACCAAGCGCAACGCCATCGGCATCCTCATGGGAGTCGAATTGGTGCTGAACGGTTCGACGATCAACTTCGTGGCCTTCGCCCACTTCAACGAGACGTTCGAGATGGAGGGGCAGGTCTTCGCCCTGTTCGTGATCGTCTTGGCGGCGGCCGAGGCGGCGGTGGCCCTGGCCATCGTGCTCAACTTCTACAACAACCACGCCAGCGTGGACGTGGATACGGCGGAGGAACTCAAGGGATAACCATGAGCGAATTCTTCGCCGACCCTTACCAGTTCTACGCCGCCCACCCCGGCTGGCTGTTCGTCACGGCGACGCTGCTGCCGCTGCTGTCGTTCGTGCTGATCTTCCTGGCGTCGGGCGCCTGGGCGCTGCTCCGCCGCTACCGCGACGACCACCCCGCCGCCGAGAGGATGTACTACCTCTTCGGCGGCGACGTAGGCGGCCGCGGCGCCGCCTACGTCGCCACCGGCGCCATCGGCCTCGCCTTCCTGCTGAGCCTCGCCGGGTTCCTCGTCTTCACCTTCGTGGACGGCGACCAGGAGGCGGCCCGCGACCGACACGAATCGGCGATCAAGGAACTCCGCGAAAAGCTCGTCGCCGGCAAGGGCGACCGCAAGGAGGTGGAGCAGGATCTCCGCGAACAGGAAGGGGCGTTGGCGGCGCAGGACGCCCGCTGGGCCGGCCGCTCCGACTGGCTGCGCATCTTCCCCGGAATCACCAACGACCCACGGCGCGGCACGGTCCTGCAACTCGGCTTCCGCATCGACAGCCTTGCCGCCCTGATGTTCATGATGGTGACGTTCATCGCCACCCTGATTCATATTTTTTCCATCGGCTACATGGGTGAAGAGCTGGAGGAAACGGTCGAGGACCATCACGTCCACGGCGAACACGGCCCCCTGCGCCGCCGCGGCCGCTTCGGTCGCTTCTTCATGTACCTGTCGCTCTTCTGCTTCTCGATGCTCAACTTGGTGATGGCGGACAACCTCTTCCTGGTGTTCGTGAGCTGGGAGTTAGTCGGCATCTGCTCCTACCTGCTGGTCGGTTTCTACTTCGAGCGGCAGAGCGCCAGCAACGCCGCCAACAAGGCGTTCATCGTCAACCGCGTCGGCGACGCGGGATTCATCATCGGCCTGCTCATCCTCTGGACATATGTCGGCACGTTCAACTTCGAGGACCTGTTCCGTCAGGTCCGCTGCCCGGTGCGCGACACGCAGGGCGGCCTGGTTCTCGGCGGCCAGTTCGTGCGTGGTGACCTTGAACCGAAAGAGAACGGTGCGCAGACGCTGCGTGTCACGGCCCCGGACGATGCGGCCGGTGCCAGCGCCCTGCTGTTCCCCCGCGACCCGTCCGGCGACTTCCACGGCGTCGGGCCACACGGTCTGGAGGCGATCAACTGGGACCAGGTGGGTACGGTCGAGGTCCACGCCAGCCCGGAAAAAGGACAGTTCGGCGTGATGCCCTACTGGATGCTGGTCGTGGCCGGCCTGGGCATCTTCCTCGGCTGCGTAGGCAAGTCGGCGCAGTTCCCGCTGCACGTCTGGCTTCCCGACGCCATGGAGGGGCCGACGCCGGTCAGCGCCCTCATCCACGCCGCGACGATGGTGGCCGCAGGCGTCTACCTTGTGGCTCGCGTATATCCGCTGTTCACGCCGGAAGCGCTGCTGGTCATCGCCTACATTGGCGGCATCACCCTGTTCGTGGCGGCCAGCGTCGCCGTGGTGATGACGGACATCAAAAAAGTGCTGGCCTATTCGACGGTCAGCCAGCTCGGCTACCTGATGCTGGCGCTGGGCGTCGGCGGCTGGACGGCCGGGCTGTTCCACCTGATGACGCACGCCTTCTTCAAGGCCTTGCTGTTCCTCTGTTCCGGCGCCGTCATCTACGGCTGTCACCACGAACAGGACATGCTCAAGATGGGCGGCCTGTTCCCCAAGATGAAGATCACCGCCCTGACCATGCTGGCCGGCGTCCTGGCCATCTCCGGCGTGCCGACCTTCAGCGGCTGGTACAGCAAGGACGCCATCCTCGCCCAGGCGTTCGGCTATGTCTACGTCCATCCCGGCCATGTCCTGCTGTTCCTGCTGCCGCTGGTCACGGCGGGAATTACGACATTTTATATGTTCCGGATGTGGTTCCTCACCTTCGCCGGCCGGCCGCGCGACGCCCACGTTTACGAACACGCCCACGAACCGCCGTGGCTGCTGACCATTCCGCTGATCGTGCTGGCCGTGTGCAGCGTCTGCGTCGCCTGGGGCAGGCAGCCGTTGAACCCGGAGGAGAGCTTCCTGGCGGAGAAGATCGGCGAGTCGCAGCCGGCTTCGGTGATCGCGGACTTCGGCCGCGTGGAGAACGACCCGCTGTGGAAGGGCGGCCGGCTCAAGGACGAGGCCCACAGCGAACGCTATTACGCCCAAGACATGGGTTGGCTGGCCGGCGACCTCGCGCTCGGGCTGACCATCCTCGGCGTGGTGTTCGCGTCGCTGCTCTACTACTACCGCGTCCTCGACCCGGCGGAGTCGCAACAGCAGTTCCCGGCCGTCCACGCCTTCCTGACGCACAAATGGTACTTTGACGAGATGTATAGTGCGATTATCGTGCGGCCGTCGCTGGTGGTGGCGCACTGGTTCAAGTGGTTCGACCTGCACGTCATCGACGGCGCGATCCATTCCGTGGCCTACACGGCGGTATGGGTGGCGAAGTGGGACGGTCGTTTCGACAACGGCGTGGTGGACGGGTTGGTGAACGTGGTGGGGCGATCCGTGTCCGGGGTGGGCGGTTCGTTGCGCCGCGTGCAGACCGGCTCGCTGCGCGGCTACGTGCTGTTCTTGGTGCTGGCGGCCGTCGGCGTGTTCCTGTTGCTGACGTGGTGGGTGACGCTGGTGTTGGCGGGCTAGGCGAGCGGGGGGCGTCAGCCCCCTGATTTAGAATAGTGCCGCGGAACGGGTGACGAATCAGGGGGCTGACGCCCCCCGCTCGCCGCCGCGCGAACGGTGAATTAAGGAGTTGAAATTCCCATGGGGCCGACCGAATACGAGTGGGATTTCATCTGGATGACGCTGGTGGTCTTCATCCCCAGCGCGTTCGCGCTGGGGCTGTTGTTCTTCCCGCGCGGCAAGGAAGAGGCCATGCGCTGGTGGGCCCTCATCGGGACCGCCCTGACGCTCGGCGTCAGCCTCGGCATGTTCTTCAATTTCCGTTACGACACCACCGAAAGCCACGGCTACAACACCAAGGAAGCGCGGGAATGGGCCACGCTGCCCACACGCGCCGAAGCGGCCGATTCCACCCCGCATTCCGATCCCAAAAGTAGCCGCGATTGGGTCTCGCGCTACCCGTGGATCGAGAATTTCCACATCGACTATTACCTCGGCGCCGACGGCATCAGCATGGCCCTGGTGCTGCTGACGACGGCCCTCTGTTTCCTGGCGATGATCGCCAGCTGGAAGATCGACAAGTTCGTGCGCGGCTACTGCATCCTGTTTCTGATCTTGGAAACGGGCATGTTGGGCACGTTCCTGGCGCTGGACTTCTTCCTCTTCTACATCTTCTGGGAAGTGATGCTGCTGCCGATGTATTTTCTCATCGGCGTCTGGGGCGGGCCGCGCCGCGAATACGCCGCCATCAAGTTCTTCCTGTACACGCTGCTCGGCAGCGTCTTCATTCTGATCGCGCTGCTGGCGTTCTACTTCACCAACGTCCGCGACTTCGTGCCCGTCGAACGACTGGAGGCCGAGGCCGCCAAACAAGAGGACCCGGCGTTCAATAGCGCCAAACAAGAGGTCGATAAGGCGCAGGGCGATTTCAACGCGGCCAATGCGACTTACGGCGAGGCGCAGCGCGCCCTGGAGGACGAGAAAACGAAGCTGGCCAAGGCGGAAAAGGCGGCGGCCGACGCCAGGGCCGATTGGACGACGGCCGACGACAAGGTCAAGGCGTTGGCGGACAAGCCGGCCAAGGACCGCGAAGAGGCCCAGAAGGGGGCCGTGGACGCGCGGGCGGCCAAGGACAAGGCCGACCGCGAGGCCGACGAGGCGCGGGCGGCCAAGGACAAGGCCCAGGCGCCGTTCGACCTGGCCGCCCGCCAGCGCGACCGGGCGAATGCGCTGCTTACCCGGGCGCGGCTCGGCGAAGACAAGGCGCTGACCGCGCTGCCGGTGGTCGTCAACACCTTCGACCTGATCCTGCTGCAGCGCGTCGGTAAGGCCGCGTCGCAGTATCTCAAGGGCGAGCCGGCCCAGGCGACCTTGGTTTCCGGGATCGAAAAAGTCCGCGACGACGCCCCCAATGAGGTCGAACAGGCGAAGGCCGATCTGGCCGCCGCCCGTCAGTCGCTCGACCGCGCCAAGACGGCCGGCAACGCGGAAACGGCGAAGATCGCGGAGGAGGGCGTGAAGGCGGCGGAGGAAACCGTGTCCGTCGTCGAGTCCAACGTCAAGCCGGCCGAGGAGGCCGCGGAGGCCGCACGCAAGGGTTTATACGAACGCCTCTCGACGCAGGCCTTCTTCACGCCGGGCTTCCAGTACACGATGTTCATCTTTCTGTTCATCGGCTTCGCCATCAAGGTGCCGGTCTTCCCGTTCCACACCTGGCTGCCCGACGCCCACGTCGAGGCGCCGACGCCGATCAGCATGATCCTGGCCGGCGTCCTGCTCAAGCTCGGCGCCTACGGCATCATCCGCATCGCCTATCCGATATGTCCGTGGGCCGCGGAGCAACTCGCCCTGTGGGTGGCGCTGTTCGGAGTCATCAACATCGTCTACGGCGCCTTCGCGGCCATGGCCCAGACCGACTTCAAGAAGCTGGTGGCCTACAGCTCCGTCAGCCACATGGGCTACGTCATCCTCGGCATCGCCGTCTGGTCGTCCGTGCCGGATACGCGGTCCTGGTCGATGGGAATGAACGGCGCCGTGTTCCAGATGATCGCCCACGGCATCACCTCGGCCGGCATGTTCTTCATGGTCGGCGTCATCTACGACCGCGCCCACCACCGCAACCTCGACAATTTCCGCGGCCTGTACGAACCGATGCCGCTGTACGGCGGCATCAGCGCCGTGCTCTTCTTCGCGGCGATGGGCCTGCCGGGCATGTGCGGTTTCATCGGCGAGTTCATGGTGGTGCTGTCGGCGTGGAACTTCGCGCCGGGCGGACATTGGGGGGTCGGCGTCACGTTCTCGGTGCTGGCCGCGCTGACCGTGGTGCTGACCGCCGCCTACGTCCTGTGGACGATTCAACGGGTGTTCATGGGTCAGAATCCGGCCTACAAGAACTACAAGGACATGGATTTGCGCGAGGTGATCGCGGCCG
>Ga0182024_10007772_pt1 | contig 23015 bp, 26 predicted proteins | sample P32metaG_FD_120480 | JGI IMG/M metagenome (GOLD analysis project Ga0182024, IMG submission 120480) | Permafrost microbial communities from Stordalen Mire, Sweden - P3-2 metaG (Illumina Assembly) | ecosystem: Environmental > Terrestrial > Soil > Wetlands > Permafrost | place: Sweden: Stordalen... | reverse complement strand
TGAGCCATGGTCTTGCGGAGCCGTCTGGCCGACTGAAAATGCTTGAGCATGAACCCCCGATAGAGGGAGGGTGTGAATTGCATCGCCTTCTCCTAAAACTTCGGCGCCCTGGCGTTCACGTCATCACGCGCATCGAGGTAACGCGTGATGCATTCGTCCAGCTTCGGACCGTGAACCGCCTGATCCTTACTCGCGGCACTGAGGGAACGGAGCTTCGCTTCCGCCGCCGGCCAGTCACGCACACCGAGCGCCTGGCGCGGGTATGTCTCCGCATCGGTGCTCCCGGTCAGCCAGATCGGGCAGTCGCAATCGGTGAAGAATTTCTTTTCGGAAGCCGAGAGCTTGAGCTTATGGACCCTGCAATCGACGGAGTGTCGTCGGTAGATAGTGAGGGGCACAACCGGATTATACACCCGGTTTTTGTACCACCAGTTGTACAACGGGCTTTCCTAAGCTTGTAACTTGATGATTATAGGAAGTTTGGCTCCCCACACTGGACACGTTTCGAACTTTCGCCACTCGGTCAGCCCTCTGATCGAACCCATGGTCGCCCATTGTTTTGAGAGCGATCCATGCGAACTGCTGGCAGGAGTCCATGGCGGGCACCCAGTCTGGACACGTCTCGAACTCGCCAAGGGACCCAAGGTAACTTCCGGATGCGTCATTCAGGAGTTGGATACGTGGACAGAAGCACAGATCATTTCGACTGCCAGCTCGTTACCGGGAGCCCTCGGTGTTCCGGCGCGCCTAGGTTGAACGCGCCTGAGACGAGCGTGCCCCGCGGCGAATCAGCAACAGCCCGATGCCCGCGCCGATCAGCCACAGCGTCCCCGGTTCAGGCACTGACCCGGTGCTCGCGGTGAATGAGGCCGGATGATCCCCGTTCAGGGGGCTCGTGAACTCGAAGGTACCGCCTGCCGTTGCGTACGAATCAACGCCGGAGTTGCCTAATGTGCCGCCCGAAAGGGGACCAACAGATGTATTTAGCGCGTAAGTTGCGAAGCCGGCATTCAAGACATCCAACACATCGTCGCCGTCGACCACGGGTATAACCCCCACTCCATCATTGGGTTGATAGGCGAAGACCTCCATGGCCTGCGTAAAAGTGTCGGTGCCGCCGCCCGAGACGCTCACGGTCGCGGTCCCGGGATTGTCGTAAAGCCCCCCGCCGCCGTTGACGATGGCGGACGTATCGCCCGTTAAAACAAGCGTCACCGTCTGCGACGTGAAGGTGGTTCCATCCAGACTGCCCGATGCATTGTTAATTACTTCCGTATAGGTGATGGGCCCGGCACTCGCCGCGGCGCAGCACAAAGTGCTAAAAACTACTCTCTTGATCCAAGTCATAGTTCCTCCGAAACCCAATCCTTACTATACACTCTCCAGTCTTGGTGTCAACGGTCCCCGCCTGGAGTCCCCGCCGTGGTGCCGAGCCCGGAGCGCGTCGACGTGGAGCGCGGTAAGTCCGGCGACACCGGCAGCAACCCCAGCCTACGGACGGCTGGTTCCTGATCGCGACGCCGGTGGAGCAAACAGCGACGGTGGCGATGCCGGCGGTGCTCAACTGGCCGGCTGGGTTGAAGAAATAACGCCGAAGGCCCGGCGATATGGAAATTTGGCTCCCCGGCATGGATTCGAACCACGATTCACGGCTCCAAAGGCCGCTGTCCTACCATTAGACGACCGGGGATCTGAGGCGGGCTTATTTCCAGTGTATCAACCAAGCCGCTTCATCACCACTCGGAATATAACGTCCCCTCCAGGCTCTTCAGGTCCGACCGGCTGCGCACGTCCCAGATTCCTGGCTCGGTCTGATCGACCGCCGTCAGGGAATCCTCCATGATAGTGATCCACTGGTCGTTCCCCGTAATCGGATCGAGCGGCACCACGCGCAGGTAGCCAGCCGTCACCAGATCCTGTAGCGTCTGCGGAGCTTTCTTTTTATCGAACGTATATTCGTCGATCACCGTGCGCAGCGTGGTGATGTTCTGGTGCAGCACGCTTTCCTTGGCGCGTAAGATCGTTTTCTGATAAATGGGCACGGCGACGGCCACCAGGATCGAAATGATCGCCATAACAATGATCAGCTCGATTAAGGTGTAGCCCGCCCGGCGCCCGGTTTTTTCAATCGGCAATGGATCAATTCCAGTCTGCATATGGCGTGCCATCGCGTGCCCTCTCCGTGCTCTTTGAGTAAACGTCGAAAACATTCTGCCCGCCCCAGCTGGTCGATTTCGGATCGTCCTGCATGCTGCGCATGCCCCAGTCGTACTGGCCGGTCATGGGATCTTTCGGAATGCGGCGCAGGAACTTAATGGTCTTGCCGTCCGCCGATTGCGAGAGCTTCACGCCCTTCACCAGGATCTCCAGGGATTCCGGATAACCCTCCGTGCCCAGCTTGATGTCGATTTTCCCGGCCAGCGAAGCGTCCTTATACCCGTCGATTGCGTGGCGGATTTCGCGCAGCGCGTAGCGCAGTTCGCGCTCTTTGTCTCGTTTCACTCGGTACGCGGCCAGCGGAACCGACATTGATGTAAGGATGGCCATGATCGTGAACGACACGATCAGCTCCACCATCGTGAATCCGCGCTGGTTCTTTTTCCTCATACCTCTAATTTATCTTGACTCTCAGTTCGCCGGGCCGCTCCGCTACCGGCTTCAATTGGCTGTCCTTCAGGATGAAGTCGGGCAGCTTGATCACGCCCTCGCCCTTGCCGATGGCCGTGAAGTTCAGCATCAGCACCGCGCCCGATCCTGAAATGCCCTTCCCGCCCGGAGGCCTGGCGACGGTCAGCGTTGCTTCGCCCAATTCGTTGCGAATATCTTTTACCGACGTGATGCGTGCGCCGTCCCTGGTGAACAGTTCGCCCGGCGTCACATCGTTTAATCTCAAAAGAGACGCATCGTACTTGATGCGGATCGGCGAGGCCGAGAACAGGTCTGCTGCATTCTCCACTTGCACCATCACCATCACCGGGCCGCCCTGTTTGACGTCCACCGCGACGGGCGCGAAATGCACCTTCGCCGGGCCGCCCTCGAACATCGGCTCTGGAGGCGCAGCCGTTGTAAGAGGAGCCGCGGGAGGTACAGGAGCCGCCGCCTGCGGCACTCCCGGAAGAACCTGCGGCGCTGTCGCTGGAGGATTGGCCGCCGGAGCATTTGCCGCGGGCGGATTCGCGGGCGGAGGCGCCGGAGCTTCTTCGGCCGTCTTCGGCGCGTAGTACAACTTCACCACCTGGTCGGAGCCGGCGTAAATTCCCCTTAGATTCTCCGCCGAATAATCCGGCGTGCGGATAATGTGCGGGATCAGCGCGATCATCAATTCGCCCGTCGACGTGTTCTTCGACGAGCTTCCGAACAGGAACTGGCCCAGGATCGGAATATTCGTCAAACCCGGCAGCCCTCCCACCGTGTTCGCGTCTGAACTCTGGCTCAGGCCGCTCAGCATATTGACTTCGCCTTCTTTCAAACGGATATCGGCGCTGTTCTTGGTCTGCTGGATCACCGGCTGGGAAATGCCGCCGATATTCACGTACTGCTGCACGCTGGAAACTTCCACTTCCACGTGCAGCGTGACTTCCGACGCCGAATGGATCTGCGGAGTGATCGATAGAACCAAGCCGACGTCGGCATAGTTGAACTGCGTCGAGACCAGCGGGCTGACGCTCGATGCTACCGAAACGCCGGACGAAAAACTGCCCGTCGCGTAAGGAATTCTCTCGCCGATCTTCAACTCCACCTTCATGCCGTCCGAAGCCCGCACCTGCGGCTTGTTCATAGTCTTGGTCCGCGCGTCGGACATCACCGCGTTCAGCAGCGCCCCCGGCAGCGATGTGGAAAACTGGTTGATCGAAACGTGCGGAATCTGGCTCAGCGTCAGAGTTCCTGTGCCGGTGGTAGTGCCGGTCGTCGTCGTGCCCGTGGTTCCGGTGGTGCCTGTGGTGCCAGTCGTGGATGTATTGCTCCCGTTCGGACCGTTGAACGAAATCGCCTGCTGCAATCCCGCGGTCCCTCCCGAAGCGATGGTCGCCGCCAGGCTGCGCGAGTACTGGCTGTTCACTTGCAACACCACCACGTCGACCACTACTTCCGCCTTCGGCTTGTCCAGATCGTGAATCAGCTTCTCGGTCAGCGCCACCTGGTCCGCTGTCCCACGCACAATGAGAGCCTTCTGCGCGTTATACGTGAACACGCGCCGGATTTCAGCCACCGTTCGGATAGTCGTGGCGATCTCCTGAAACTCTTGTACCGACGTTACGTTCGTTACATAAAAAACCTTCACCACTTCGTCTTCGTAATCGCGGCGCTTGGTGACGTTGTCTTCGGCCACGAAAATCGTATTCTGCGAAATCGGTTTCCAGAACGTGTGCGTCAGCATCGCCAGGTAATCGAACGCCTGCTCGATGGGCATGTTGGCGATATCGACGTTCTGATTGCGCGTCGGCGCCGTGTACGTCGAATCGAACACCACGTTGATGCCGGCCATCTTAGCCAAGGTGTCATACAGCACCTTCGGCGGCTGGTTATTGATTTTCAGTGTCTGAATGGTTCCGACGATGGGTTTCAGTGCCGGAGGCGCCTCGATCGACGCGACCCTGCGGTCGGAGGAGCGGCGCTCGCGCTCGGCCGGCGTCAAGCCCGCCTCGCTGGGATTCTGCGGCTTTGCACCCGTTTTATTCTCGTTCAAAATTGCCTGCGTCCGCCGCAACTCCTGAATCGCGATGGAGGACGACGGGTCGGCCACAATCGCCTTCTGAAACTCCACCATCGCCTCTTCCACTTTGCCGTCCGTGCGCAGCTTCTGGCCGCGGTTCACGTGCATCTGCCCTGCCTGAAACCGCGACCGCCGCATCCCGATGGTATAGGCCGGATTGTTCGGATTCTTGTCCAGCGCCTTCATATATAGGTCCAGAGCCTTGTCCCAATCCTGGACGCTGGTGGCCGCCTCCGCCGCCTTAAAATCCTTGTCGCCTTTGTCCTTGGCCTGAAGCAGGGTACCCACCACCACCAGGATAAGGACGGCCAGGAACGCCGCCCGGATCCGCTCGCTGACGCGTAAGTGTTTTCGGTTCATCATCTTACCGGATTAAGTCCTATGGGCTCGTGCTACAATGTGAGTTCGAGCCTCACAAGCTATTGACGCAGTTTGGGTTCCTGACGTGGAATCGAAAATCAAAATCCTCAGCGATAACCGGTCCGCCGGTCACAATTACTATCTTTCGGATCGCATCGAAGCTGGCCTCGTGCTGACGGGCACCGAAGTCAAAGCCGCCCGTGACGGCAAAATCCAGTTGAAAGACGCGTTTGCCGAGGTGGCCGGCAACGAAGCGTGGCTCTGCAACACGCATATCGGGCAGTACTCGCACGGCAACATCATGAATCATGAGCCGGTCCGCCGCCGCAAACTCCTGCTGCATCGCAAGGAGATCGACAATCTGCACGAAAAAATCCGCGAGCGCGGCCTCACCGTCGTGCCGACGAAGTTATACCTTAAAAATGGCCTGATCAAGATCGAACTAGCCATCGGAAAGGGCAAAAAACTGCACGATAAGCGCGAATCGGAGCGCGAACGCGAGGCCGATGCCGAAGCCCGCGCCGGCATGAGGCGAAAACAGAAAGAATAATTATGGAAACTAAACTTCTCTATCAATCCCTGGCCCAGGTGGATGCCGATGCTGTCGCCGTGGTGCTGTTCGAGGAAGAATCCGCGCCCGCCGAACTAAAGTTCGCGGCTTCTTGGACAGACGAGCTAAAAGCGTCCGGTGAGTTCTCCGGCAAAGTCGGCGAACTCGCGGTTCTGCATCAACCGCAGGGCATCAAGGGCAGGCGCCTGGTCGCCGTCGGCGGTGGAAGGAAAGCCAAGTTCGATTCCGCCGCGCTGCGCAAAGCCTCGGCATCGACAACGCGTACTCTGAAACAAAAAGGCGTCAAGTCCCTCGCATGGCTGCTCGAAGGTCGGGACGCCGAAGCCGCGGTCGAAGGAGCCATCCTCGGCAACTTCGAGCCCGATCAGCACAAAACCAAAAGCGACTGCAAATCTCTCGAAGCATTCTATGTGGTCGCCGCGGCCAACGGCGCGGAAATCGAAAAATCATTTGAGCGCGGGAAAATTCTCGCCGAATCGCAGAATTTCACCCGGGATCTGGTCAACGAACCTGCCAATCTGCTGACGCCGCTAGTCCTCGCCGACAAGGCCAGGACCATGGCAAAAGACTCCGGCCTCGAATGCGAAGTGCTGGATCAGGACCGCATGATGCAGCTTGGCATGGGCTCGTTACTGGGCGTCTCGCAAGGCTCGGCCGAGCCTCCCGCGCTCATTATTGTTCGATACAAACCGGAGACTCCGTCTAAATCGACCGACCATCTCGCGCTCATCGGCAAAGGAGTCACTTTCGACACCGGAGGCGTTTCCATCAAGCCCGCCGACGGCATGGAAAAAATGAAGTACGACATGGCTGGCGGCGCAGCCGTGCTGGGCGCCATGCGCGCCATCTCGAAATTAAAACCGTCCATACCGGTAACGGCCTTTGTGCCTGCGGTAGAGAATATGGTTTCGAGCAAAGCGCAGCGGCCCGGCGACATCGTAAAATCCCTCGACGGAAAAACGATTGAGGTCCTGAACACCGACGCTGAAGGCCGCCTCATCCTGGTCGACGCCATCACCTACGCGAAACGCCTCGGATGCACGCACCTTGTGGATGCAGCAACGCTCACCGGAGCCATCGTCGTCGCTTTAGGCCACGTCAACATCGGAGCATTCACGAACGATGAGGATTTTCTGGCCCGGGTCATGAACGCCGCAAAGGATCAGGGCGAGAAGATGTGGCACATGCCCCTCGACGACGATTACAAGGAACTGCTGAAGAGCGCCTTCGCTGACCTGGCCAACATCGGGGGACGTTGGGGAGGAGCCATCAGCGCGGCCTGGTTCCTTCGCGAATTCGTCGACGATACGCCGTGGGTCCACCTCGATATCGCGGGTACCGCGTGGCTGGACGACGAGAAGCCCTACATGGCCAAAGGCCCCTCAGGCGTGTGCGTGCGGACGTTCGTGAAACTCGCGCTAAGCTGGTAATTCCGCTGAAAACCGCAGTGCTGGCCGGAAACACAGAGCCGCGACCAGCAGGGGCGGTTACTCTCACGCCAGGGGTTACAACCCCGGCCCGTCAGGGCGGGGATTTGGCTCAGGCTTCACTAAGAACAAATAACACCCCACGCCGATAATCAAAAACACCCAGATCGCTTTCATCGGCGCGTCGTAACTTCCGGTAGCCTCCTTCAACCAGCCGGTGAGGAACGGCGCGACCGCGCCGGCCACGTTCGACGCCGTATTTTGCGCCCCGGCGATGCTGCCGATCGATTTCCCCGGCAGCAGCGTCTGCGTCAGCGCCCAATAATTGCCGGTGGCCAGGCCGAGTCCGGCCATGGACACGATGGCGAAAAATTTCGCCACATCGTTGGAATCCGTCAGCGCCCCAATCACCTCGGTCGAGGCGACAAGAAACCCGGCGATGATAAACCAGCGGCGAGTAGTCACCGGGTCCCAGCCGCGGCGGATCAGCCAGTCGGCGGCGAATCCGGCAATGATGGCCACCGTCGCCATGCCTCCGAAGCTGAACATCGTATAAATACCCATGGAGGTGAGCGACAGGTGCCGCCGCTCGACGAAATAGGCCGGCAGCCAGGTCATCGAAAAATAAGTGAAGTAGTTATAGCAGAAGGTGCCGATGAGCGTGCCCCACATGATGCGGGTTTTGAACAGCGACCCGAACGACGGACCGCCCTGCTTGTTTTCCGCCGCGGCCTTGATCCGGTCGTCGCCTTTTTCGAGCAGTAGCCAAGGGATCAGCCACAACAACCCTCCCAACCCGAGGATGAGGAACATCGACCGCCAGCCGTAGTGGCTGAGCAGGAGAGCGGCCAGGGGCGCGCCGACGGCCGGGCCGTATTTCGACCCCGACATGAATATGCCCATGGCGAGCCCGCGTCGCTCCTCCTCGATGTTGTAACGGATCCAGCGCATGGCGCCGGGCGTGATGACCGATTCGAAAACGCCCAAAATCACGCGCATGGCGAGCAGTTGCCACATCAAGGTCGCGGCGGCTGTTGCTGCACTCGCCGCGCACCAGCAGGCCAGGCCGATGGCGAGAGGAAATTTCACGCCGAACCGGTCGGCTACAGCGCCCGCTGGAATTTGCAGCAGCGCGTAGGACCAGAAGAAGGCCGAGCCCAGCAGGCCGCGGTCTTTATCCGTCAGATGAAAAAGTGTCTTGAAATCGGCGGAGGCGAGGGAGACCGAAAGGTTCGTCCGGTCGATGTAGGCAATGATAATGCCGAGGCTGAGGAGACAAACAAGGGACCATCGCCGCATTCCCGTTGAGTATAGCGTGCCAAGGCAGGCGAAACCGCCTGCCCCACCCTTCTAGCTGCGTTTTTTCTTGTTGTCCGCGGCCACAATCGTTAACGCCTCTTCATAGCCGCCGCCGAAATCGACCTTGGTCAGATCACGAAAGCGATAACGCCTGGTTTCGCGCCAAAGCGCGTCCGCATCTATCTCCTTCAGCGAGACGACTTTCTCCGTCAGCGAACGAACCCGGCCAATGTGACAGGTCCGCGAATTGATTTTCTCCCGATGAAGGGCCAGCAGCGGAAACAGAGCGCCCGCAGTCTCCAGAACCTCGCGCCAACTGGCAAGGGACACCCCCGCGGGAAAGACTGGCTCGATCCCCTTTAGCTTCGCCGCACGTTGCGGAAAGGTCTTGGGCCCGCGGGGCCGCCACTTACGAACATCGGCGTTTCGGATCACGGAGTATCCGTTGAGTTCCATTGTGTCCATGTCCAGGGCGTGAAGCAGCGTCAAGTCGTCCGTCCAGTCCAGCGCAAATCCAAACAAACCATACAGATCGATCGGCTCGCGGTCAAACTCGATCAGATGCCCTTTTAGGGACGTTGTTGGCATTTCGATACAAGGCGGCCAGCAGCCACCAGCCCATGCCGGCTGCTGGCTCCTGGCTACTTCTCTTCGACCGTCACCGACACCAGCTTGTCACCCTGCTGGATCTTATCCACCACATCCTTCCCTTTGATGGTCGTCCCGAAAACAGTATGCTTGCCGTCCAGCCACGACGTTTCCACGTGGGTGATGAAAAACTGGCTGCCGTTGGTGTTCGGACCGGCGTTGGCCATGGAAAGCGTGCCGGGCGTGTGCTTATTCGGGTTGCCCTTGGTCTCGTCCTCGAACTTGTAGCCGGGGCCGCCGCGGCCTGTGCCGGTGGGGTCGCCTCCCTGGATCATGAAATCCGCGAGCACTCTATGAAAAACCGTACCGTCATAAAACTTCTCCTTGGCCAGGAAGACGAAATTATTTACCGTTTTCGGCGCATCTTTGGCAAAAAGTTCGCAAACAATCTCGCCTCGGGACGTTTGAAACGTCGCGGTGTACTTCTTGGCCGGATCGATCGCCATCGTGGGCGGGGTGGAATATTGTTGTGACATCACTTTCAGTGTATCGCGGCGCAATCCGTACGCATCTAGAGAAACGTATTCAGGTTGGAACGCACTGGACTAAGAGAGCCGGAAAACGGCCGGATTACGCGGAACCAATTGGCAAGCAGCGTGCTTAACAAATAGGCAGAAAGAGACGGGGTCACATATGATTATCGGAGCAGCCATCGCCGGATTGTTGATCATCTCCTTATTCTTAGAGATGATCGGATCTTCGCCCAAACCGAGCGAAGAACGTCAGCCAGAGGCCAGACAAGTCAAGAGCGCGTGAACGTCTGACACAGAGTCTGTGTCAGAAACGCCGCACGCTCCCCTTTTAGAGTTCGCCAGCCGCCGGCGAGATGCTAGAATGCTGTTCTCGGAAAGGCTGGCGACAAATGGCGTGCAACCCGGAACTTTTAAGAGACATTCCTCTTTTTGCTCTTCTCGACGACGAAGAAATGGCTGTGCTCGCGGGTCAGGTGGAACTTCGGACCTTCGCCGCCCGCCAGCGTATCTATAAGATAGGCGATCCCGGTGGTCAGGCCTATGTCATGGTCTCGGGAAAAGTCCGCGTCACTACCGTCGACGAGGATCATCAGGAAGTAGTCGTAGACGAACCAGCGCACGGCGAGTTCTTCGGCTTCGCCTCCATGTTCGACCAGACGCCTCATCAAACCAACGCGACCGCGCTTGAGGAGGCCGTCTGCATGGAGGTGGACCGCAACGATATCGCCGTCCTGCTGCAACGTAAACCCCACGCCGGCATGGACATGCTGACGGTGCTCGGGCGCCAGTTTCACGCTTCCCAACAGTTGGTGCGACTTCGCGCCTTTCGCAATCCGAACGAAGTCATCGAGGAGGAAATGACGCCCGGCCAGCGCATTGCCGACGGCGTTGCCAAGTTCGGCGGCTCCTGGACATTTATCATCTGGTTCCTGGTCGTTTTGGTCATTTATTGCGCCATCAACGTCGCCTTGGGAAAGAATGCATGGGATGTCTATCCGTTCATTCTGTTAAACTTGATCCTCTCCATGCTGGCCGCAATCCAGGCTCCCGTCATCATGATGAGCCAAAACCGGCAGGACCTCAAGGACCGCCTCCGCGGCGAACTGGATTATGACGTCAACCGGCGGGCCGAATCCGAAATCAAGGCCCTGTCGCAGAAGTTGAATCTGCTAAGCGATAAAGTGGTCGACGTCGAGGAACTGCTGCGGGAAAGGCTGCCCAAATAAAATGCTTCCTAAACAGGCGTTACTGCTCCTGATTTCGCCGTTCTTGTGCGCCCAGCAGTTCGACGTTCTCGTCGCCAACGGTAAGATCGTCGACGGCGCGGGAGGGCCCTGGTATTACGGAGACGTCGCCATTAAGGGCGACACTATCGCCGCGATTGGCAAATTCGACCCAAAAACCGCCGCCCGCACCATCGACGCGAAAGGGATGGTGGTCGCGCCGGGCTTTATCGACATTCACACCCACGCGCGGCGCGGCATTTTCATCGATCCCTCGGCGCAGAATTACATCCGGCAGGGCGTGACGACTTTGATGGAAGGAAATGACGGCAGTTCGCCATTGCCGATTGCTAAGTTTCTGGCTGACGTGGCTACAGCTCATCCCGCGCCGAATTTCGGAACGTTCGCCGGGCAGGGATCGATTCGCAGCGCGGTGATGCAGCTGGTGAATCGTCCGGCGACGCCGGAGGAGATCAAAAAAATGCGGGTGCTGATGCGCCAGGCGATGCTCGACGGCGCGTTCGGCATGTCCACGGGACTGTTTTATGTTCCCGGCAATTTCACGCCGCCCGATGAAGTGATCGAGGTCGCGAAAGTGGCGGGCGCCATGGGAGGCATGCACATCTCGCACATGCGCAACGAATCGGCGCAGATCCTCGATAGCGTGAAAGAGACCATCCGCATCGGCGAAGTGGGCCACATGCCGACGCAGATAACGCATCACAAAATAATCGGCGGGGCGAATTGGGGACTCAGCAAGCAAACGCTTGCCCTGGTGGAGGAAGCGCGGGCGCGCGGCGTCGATGTCTCGATCGACGCGTATCCTTACACTGCATCGAGCACTGGGAGCGCCGCGCTGATTCCGCAATGGGCGCAGGAAGGCGGGCAGAAAGCGCTGGTCGAACGGCTGAACGCCCCGGCGCAACGCGCCCGCATCAAGACGGTGGTGATCGACAACATCAAGAACGATCGAGGCGCGGGAGATCCGGCCAATGTCGTGATGGCGAGCTGTGGATTCGACAAAACCCTGGCAGGGAAAAGCCTCGCCGATATCACCAAAGATCGGGGCCGCGCCGTGAATTTCGACAACGCGGCGGAGACGCTGCTGGAAATCCAGGCCGCGGGCGGATGTTCGGCCGTCTACCACGCCATCAGCGAAGAAGATGTCGAGCGGATTTTGAAATATCCGTTCACGATGATCGGATCGGACGGAGAAATCCCTCAATTCGGCGTCGGCGCGCCGCATCCGCGAAGTTACGGCACCTTCGCTCGTGTTTTAGGACGCTACGTGCGGGAACGTCATACCTTGACGCTGGAGGACGCAGTGCATCGGATGTCGGAGTTACCGGCGACGCGCCTAAAACTCTACGACCGTGGCCTGCTGCGGCCAGGGATGAAAGCGGATGTAGTGGTGTTCGACGCGGCCACGGTCGCGGATAAAGCAGAGTTCGCGAAGCCACATCAATATGCGGTCGGGTTTAAGGAGATCGTGATCAACGGGAAGATCGTGATCGCCGCAGGAGAGCTGACGGCGGAGAGGCCGGGGCGGGTGTTGTATGGTCCGGCGAAGCAGTAGGCCGAACTTCCGGCGGCTAGTTTGAATTTCCCCGACCCTTCGCACGTGAGAGAATCGCTCGATGGGGAGAAACGCAGCGATACTCAGTGTGCCTATAGCCATTTTCGCCTTAGCTCAGCGGTTGGGCAACTATGAAAACAAACTGTTAGCGTTGTGTCTTACTGCAACTGCCGCGGCCCTATTCGTATGGCTTTTCGCGCTAATAGCTCGGGACGCCGTCGCTTGGTGGCGCAAGCGCAACCGCATAATCCCTGGCCTGGGGCCACTCGTGATCGATGATGCCCGATGGGTATGCGTCAATGACGGCGCAGCTTACATCGACAAGACCGCTTTCCTTCAGGACCGCGTTAAGCAGGATTCCCTACGGGTTCTCGTAAACAATGATCTTGGCGATCCCTGCCTCAAGTTCCATCCGGAGCTTGGAGGGCACAGCAAGGAGTTGGTCGTTCTGTATTCCAGAAAAGCATCAATCTCGGTAATGCCTAACGAATGGCTGGAATTGTGACTTCCTACCTAACAGCGTTCGCGTAAGCAAGGAAATAGACTCACTACCGAGCTTTCCAACCGAAGGTCCGGCTTCTTACTAAAGTGCAGCCCTAGAGATGCCGATATTTTTGGGCATGGGCAAAGCCTTGATCGCTTTAACCTTTCTCGCAGCGGCGACGTCCGGCGTGCCCGCAGCCACCGGCGCCCGCGAGGTCGAGTATGAGATAACCGGGACGGTCCATCGCGCGAACATGACGCGCAAGAACGCGGACGGATCGACCGCACAGATACAGGTAGATGTTCCTTACAGCGACAAGTTTTGGGCTCCCCCGGGCACGTCGCTCTATTTGTCGGTGCAAAAAGCGCGCATCACGAAGAAAGTCGACGCGATTAACCCGTACTATATTTTGATCGACGATGGCGAAGAAGGTACGGTCCACGTGCTGATCCGCGTCGGCGGCAAGGTCTTGCAGGAGGCCGAGGCGTCAGCTCCGTACGGCATAGCGACCGCGAGCGGCGTTATCCCAGAGTGATCGTTCTGCTCATTGTCGCCCTCTTTGGATTTTTTACAATCGCGGGGATTGCATTCCTGATAGCGCTGGTCAAGGGGATCTCCGGACGCGGCCAGCAGCCCGCAACGCGTTACGTGTGTCCAAACTGCCGCGCTGCCCTCCCTAACCGGCCGAGGTTCTGCGGGCAGTGCGGCCTGGCAGTTCGGTACCTCCAAGGCTGACGAATGAAGCGGACTTTCTGAACGCCTCGGCTGGCCTTGCCGCTGCTGCGTTTTCGATCATCTCCCGAAGTCTTTCGGACCCTCGTAATGCTATAATAATGCTCTGGGCAATATCGAGTTTGCCTGGGATCAATGGAAGGCTCGATCAGACCCGGCAAGGCATGGCGTCTCGTTTGAGGAAGCACAGACCGTTTTTCTGGATGAGAACGCCCGGTTGATCGACGATCCGGATCACTCGGAAGGCGAGGAGCGGTTCTTGTTATTGGGCTACAGCTTTCAGGCGCGCCGTTTGATCGTGAGTTATTGCTACCGGCAGTCGGATTCTGTGATCCGGCTGATTTCAGCCAGAAGCGGCGCGACAGCACAGGAAGGAGAAGTCTATTGGGAGTTCAGATGAGAAAAGAATACGATTTTTCCAAATCCCGCAAGAATCCCTACGCCAAGCAACTCAAGCGGCAGATCACCATTCGGCTGGACGCCGCGTCGGTCGACTATTTCAAGAAAATGGCCGCCGAGTTGGGGATGCCGTATCAGAACCTCATCAATTTGTACTTGAGAGACTGTGCCATTCAGAAGCGGCGCCCGACGATCGAATGGCTTGTCGGAATCAATCGAGGTCCATCGCGGCCCTGAGCCCATTCTCCACGTCTCGGAGCAACTCGACTCGCAGAGTACCGATCCTCTTCGCGAGCTTTGCGCGATCCAGCGTCGTGACTTGGTGGCACACGGCCACGCTCTGCTTGGCCAGACCGCCGGCGCCCGCAGGCAGCGTCACAACAGTGGGTCCGCGCTTCGCCTGGAGTCCCGAAGTTGAAACAGGCACGACGATGATCGACTTCCAGGCTGGAATCAGGTTGAACCCGTCGTGCGAGATGACGATGACCGGACGCCGGCCGGTTTGTTCGGAACCCGATCGGGGAACGAGATCGGCCCAGTAGACATCGCCACGCTTCATTTGCGTTTCCGTCTTGTCTTCACTAGGTGTTCAATCGCTGCCGATTCCAATTTGTAGTCGAGGTCGAGCTCAGTGCCAGCCATTTCCGCAGCATATGCTGCGATCGCGTCGTGCCTGGCTTTCCTCGCCTGAAATCTCAGCCAAGAATCGATGGCCTCGCGCGCGAGCGTGGTTGCGGGAACCTGAGTACGGTCGGCCTCGGCCCGGAGCAGCGTGTAGGTTGGCTCTGGCAGCGGCAGGTGGAAATTTTTCATGGCATCTTCATGATGCCATAGTTCAATGGCAGCAGACTGCGGCCGCGACTCGAGTATTCTGTGACGCGCGACCCGAAGGAGTTTCGCGAATCTCCGGTACGGGCACTAACGCCGGAAGCGATGATACCTCTGCTCTAGTGGCCCGTCCGTGAATCTTTAGCAACAAGGCCGCTCCAAGTTTTCGCGGATTCGAGATCGCGTTGCTTGTAGGGCGGCCAATTTGGCTGCAGCCGCCTTTGGAGGCGGCTCGGGTGGAGCAATAACGAACCTGCTGAAGGCAGGCTGCAGCCAGTATTGACCGCCCTACACTCTGGCCTGCCGTTTTAAAAGAGCGTTGACATGGCCTGTGCGCTAAAGATTTCTCGCGGACGGCCCACTAGTGGCCCGTCGTGTCTCCATTGCGACGACTCAGGCATGATTCAGTTCGTTTTGACACTACTCGCAAGCACGGCGTGTTCCGGGCAGATCTGGAAATCCCGCGCGCAGGTAACCGAAATTTTTGATGGCGGCGCGAGAGGTGGAAAAGGCGCAGGGATATACTGGAGATGATGCCGATTAGAACCGTCACCCCCGGGGGCCGCGTTACGATCCCCAAGGAAGCTCGCGAGCATTTGAAGCTGAAGCCGGGCGATGGCGTGGATTTTATCCGGGATAGGTCAGGGCGATTCCAACTGAGCAAAACTGAAGCGGAAACCCGGCGGCAAAAGAGCCTCCGATCTCGCCCGAAGTGATTTCTCCCGCGCGCGACCTCGCATTTCGGGTGCTGAAGAAAGTCCATGGCGGCGGCTACGCTTCGGACCTGCTGCGCCATGAAGGAACTTCGCTCGACACGCGCGATGCCGGGCTCGCCGAGGCCATCGTCATGGGCGTGCTCCGCTACCAGGGGCAGCTCGATTTTCTGATCGGCTATTTTGCCGGGCGCAAGCAGCCGAAGCTGGATGCTGTTGACAATCGTGACGTGCGCGTCGCGCTCCACATGGGGATTTATCAGCTCCGCTATCTGGACCGCATTCCGCCGCACGCCGCCGTGATGGAGAGCGTCGAACTGGTAAAGGCCACCAAGCACGCTTCCGCCGGATTCGTAAATGCAGTGCTCCGTAAAGTGCATCGCAACCCCGTAAAATGGCCCGACCGCGCCACGGAGCTGAGCCTTCCTCCCTGGATGCTGGCGCGCTGGGACAAGCAGTTCGGTATCGAGGCCGCGGAAAAAATCGCGCGGGCGGCGCTGGTCGAGCCGGATGTGAACATCAACCCGGAAACCGGGCGCCAGCAGGACGTGGGGGCGCAAACCATCGTGCCTCTTCTCGCTATCGAGCCGGGGATGACGTTCCTGGACCTCTGCGCCGCGCCCGGAAATAAGACCGCGCAGGCGATCGCGGCGGGCGCGCGCGTTGTCGCCTGCGATCGCTATCTGAAGCGTATCTTAGACGTGCCGGATACGGCTGCGCGGGTGGTGCTCGATGCGACGCAACCTCTTCCCTTCGCCAAGAAATTCGACCGCATTTTAATCGACGCGCCCTGTTCCGGCACCGGAACTCTAGGGCGAAATCCGGAGATCAAATGGCGATTAAAACCCGGCGATGCGAACATTTTCTCCACCCGGCAAAGAAACATTCTCGACCAGGCCCGGCGTTTTATGAAGCCCGGAGGCAGGATTGTCTACTCCACCTGTTCGCTGGAAAATGAGGAGAATCAGAACGTCGTGAAATCCTTGCGCCTACGCGCCGAAACACATCTGCGCCTGCCGGGGCGCGACCCGGGCGATGGATTCTTCTCGGCCGTGATAACATTGGTTTAAACGCACCTATGGTCGAGATTCTCCCATCCATCCTCGCGGCGGATTTTGCCCGCTTGGGCGACCAGATCGCACCTCTCGAAGCCGCCGGCTGCCGGATGCTGCACGTGGATGTGATGGACGGCCATTTCGTGCCCAATTTCACCTTGGGTCCGCCGGTGATCGCATCGCTCCGAAAAGTCACGAAGATGACTCTCGATGTCCACCTGATGATTTCAGACGCCGACCGTTACGCGCCCATCTTCATTGAAGCCGGCGCCAACCAGGTGATCGTCCACCAGGAAGCCTGCGTGCATCTGGACCGCACGCTGCGCATGATTCAGAGCGAGGGCGCGCGCGCGGGGGTGGTCATCAATCCTTCGACGCCGGTTTCGACGCTCGACGAAGTGCTGGACGTCGCCGATTTCGTTCTGGTGATGAGCGTCAACCCGGGGTTCGGCGGCCAGAAGTTCATCCCCAACACCCTTCATAAGATCCGCCAGCTGGCGGCGCGGAAAAGGGAACGTGGATTGCATTTCCCTATCGAGATCGACGGTGGAGTGGACGCCCAGAACGTGGCGGATGTGGTGCATGCGGGCGTCGAATGGGTGGTCGCGGGGACGTCCATTTTTCACACTGTGAACCCCCGGGCCGCTTTTGAGGAAATGCGCGCGCTGGCGCAAAATGCGTCGGCCATTAAGGTATAGTCGTAAGGATTCTTCTATATGATTCGTTTTTCGAAATTGGCTGTTATCAAGGTGACTGTGGTTCTGATGGTGGCCGCCTCGTTGCTGACCACGTCCGCCTGCGGGTTCAAGCGCAAGAAGTACGAGAACCCCATCACCAAGGACACGCAGCAGCCGGACAAGCTTCTCTACGACAAGTCGATTCGCGATATCGAGAAGGGCCGCTTTGAACTGGCGCGCCTGACGCTGAACACGCTGATCAACACCTACGACACCAGCGAATTTCTGGCCAAAGCAAAGCTGGCCATCGCCGACAGCTGGTACCGCGAAGGAGGCACGCACGGCATGGCGCAGGCCGAAGCCGAGTACAAGGATTTCATCCTGTTTTATCCGGCTATGGAAGAGGCGGCGGAATCGCAGAAACGCATCTGCGACATTCACATCGGCCTGATGGAGAAATCCGACCGCGATCAGAATAACGCCCTGCGAGCCGAATACGAGTGCAAACAACTGGTCACGCAGTTCCCCAACTCGAAGTTCGTGCCGGAGACCGAGCAGAAGCTGCGCAACATCCAGGAAGCGCTGGCGCAGAACGAAATGGTGGTGGGCGACTATTATCATCATAAGGGCGCGAACGCCGCGGCCGCCAACCGGCTGGGCGCCGTGGTCGATCAGTATCCTCTGTTCAGCCGCGCCGATTTTGCGCTGTGGGAAGAGGCCGATTCGTTGCGCAAGATGGGCAAGCCGGCGCGCGAAAAAGAAGGCGAAGCGCTCCAGAAAATCGTGCGCGATTATCCGCTCAGCCCCTGGGTGGAGCAGTCGAAGAAGCGTCTGAAAGAGCTGGAAATGACCATCCCGGAGCCCGATCCGCGGGCCATCGCGCACATGCGGTTCGAGCAGGAGAATCGCACAAAACTCAGTCTGCTCGCGCGCGATTCGCAGTTTCTGAAACGCGGCCCGGACGTCAGCATGGCGGCGAAGAGTGGCATGCCCACCATGACCAATCCGAAGCAATCGGTGCCCTTAAGCATCCCGATTCCGGCCTCGACCGCGGCAACCAATGGCACGCCGACCACCGGCGTGAACGACGTGACCATCGCTCCGGTGGCCACCGGTAAATCCGCATTGGACACCCAGCCCGATGCGCGGACCACGCTTCCCGCGAGTGCCAAGCCCGAGGATCCGAACGCGCCTGCGCCGGCAGCAGCCAAGCCCGAGGCGGCGAAGCCGGAGGAAGTGACCGCAGCCGCGGCGGTCGCCAACAAACCCAAAGCTGCCGACAAGAACAAGAAAAAGAAAAAGACCACCAAGACCGATCAAACGACCACAACAACCAAGACCACTTCCAGCCAGGAATGAGCATCATCCTGCTGGCCGACGACAGCCCTCACGCTCAGCGCATGGGCGAGCGCATTTTGCGCGAAGAAGGCTTCGAAGTGGTCAGCCTCACCAACGGCGAAACGGCCATGCTGCGCCTCGCGGACGTCGATCCGGACCTGGTGATTGCCGACGTTTTTCTCCCCGGCCGCAACGGATTCGAGTTGTGCCGTCACGTCAAATCGCTTCATCGCCACGTGCGCGTGATCCTCACCGCCGGCTTGCTCGAACAGTTCGACGAAAGCGAAGCGCGCCGCGCCGGATGCGACGCGATTCTGAAGAAGCCTTTTGAAGCGTCGGTGGTGATGCAGACCATCCGCCCTCTGATCGCCGAAGCGCAGATGGCGCGAGGCCTGTTCGCCGAAGCGATCGCGGAAGCCTCGACCGTTCCGAGCGCCACGCCGCCAGTAGCGCCCCAGCCTGCTCCGCCCGATCCCGAACGCATCGAAGCCGCCATCACGCTGGCGCTCGACGCCGCTTTGCCCGCCCTGATTCGTGAAATTACCGAAAAAGTTCTGGTAGCATTAGGACACTAAATGCCTGATAACAGTTTTGACGTCGTTTCAAAAATCGAGCTCCCCGAAGTATCCAACGCCATCCAGCAGGCGCTGAAGGAAATCCAGCAGCGCTACGACCTGAAGGGGTCCAACTCCACCATACAGCTGGTGGAAAAAGACAACAAAATCCTGCTCGCCAGCGCCGACGATTTCAAGTTAAAAGCGGTCATCGAGATCCTGGAGCAGAAGCTCATCAAGCGCAAAGTATCGCTGAAAGGTCTGGAATACGGAGTGGTGACGCCGGCCGCCGGGTCGACGGTGCGTCAGGAAATCAAGCTGCAACAAGGGATCGACGCGGATAAGGCCCGCAAGATCGTGCAGGCGATTAAAGACAGCAAGAAAAAGGTGCAGGTGTCGATCCAGGGCGACCTGCTGCGAATCGCGGGCAAGGATCGGGACGTGTTGCAGGAGGTCATGCACCTGCTGCGGTCGGGCGATTTCGGGCTGGATTTGCAGTTTATCAATTACCGGTCGAATTAATACTTCGGCGGCAGCAAGCTCTTCCTGCTTCCGGGCTGAACAAAGTCCGAAGCGGAGTGCCATTCTCTCGCCTCTTCGCGCGGAGATGGATGATTTTGTTCCGGCGGGGGCGCGGGTGAGATCTTGACGCCGTCAAAAGCCCAGCACACCACGCCTCCCAGAACCCAGTGCACGACGCCCACCAGGAGAATAATTTTGTCCTGGGTGCGGGTAAGTTCGCGGAACAGAATGTTTACCAGCGCGATCGCGCCGCAGACAACTCCCAGCGACAGCCACCAGATGACCCAGCGATGAATCCGAATGTGGATGTGATTCACAGATGCAGCCCTCATCTAGTGGGACGGCTTCACTGAGCATTTCCGGTACTACCGTTCAGGCTGTAGGTCGCGGCTTGGGCGAAAATTGGATCAGATGCGCAAAATCGAATCCCTCTTCCTCCCGGGGCCCGCCGGTCGATTGGAAGCTCTTCTTGAAGAACCCGCAGACTCCGCGCCCAAGGAAGCCGCGCTGGTTTGCCATCCTCATCCGCAACACGGCGGCACCATGCACAACAAAGTCGTCTATCGCATCGCCCGAGGATTGCGCTCCACTGGAGCCGTCGTGCTGCGATTCAATTATCGCGGCGTGAATTTGAGCGAAGGAGAATATGATGACGGCGAAGGCGAGCTTGAGGACGCGCGCGTCGCGCTCAATTACTTGCGCGAGCGTTATCCCGAGCTGCCGTTCACGGTCGCCGGGTTTTCCTTCGGCTCTAGAATTGCCCTGCGCCTCGGCTGCGGTATCGCGCGGAGGGTGATCGCGGTCGGGTTTCCGGCGGCGTATCAAGATAAAGCTTCGCTCGATACCTGCACCACGCCGAGGGTGTTTATTCAGAGCACCCACGACCAGTTCGGATCGGTGGAACAGATTGAATCGATTGTCGCGGCGCTGCCGGAGCCGAAACAGCTGCGGCTGGTGGAGGCGCGGGATCACTTTTTCGCGGGCGCGCTAGACGTTTTAGAGGAGCAATTTAGACTGCTTTAAGAAGCAGCCAGGCGCAACTCGCGCTCCATGCGGCGGGTGGCGCGATCGCTGATCAGGTAAGCGACCTTACTGAGCAGTTCCGGGATGTCCTCGGGCTTGATCAGCAGGAAGTTCTGGCCTTTGGGCGGCGCCGGGCGCGCGTTCTGATAGGTGGTTAGCAGCGCGGTCGCCGGCTTGTAATCTTTCATGCGCGCATGGGAGATTACCTTCAGCCCGGAATCCGGCGATTCCATCGCTAAGTCGCTCAAAACAAGCTCATACTCGCCTGCATCGAGCTTTCCCACGGCTTCCGCGGCGCTGGCGGCGGCGTCGACATTATAGCCTCCGGCCTTTAACACGGTTTGCAGGGTCAACCGCGACGTGGGGTCGTCATCAACCAGCAAAACCCGCGCCAAATCGTAATCGAAGATCCGTGGCCTATATGTCAAGATCGCGCAACTTCCGGACTCCAGTTTAACCCAGAAGACCTGATTTTCGACCCGGAGATTTTCTTAGATTGTTTTAGGACCCTTTCAAACCATTAATTTAAATACCGTTTTCGCCGAACACGCGAGCGAAGATCTGGTCCACATGAGTAAGGTGCCGGTCCAGGGAAAAGGCCGTCTGAATCTGTGCAAGCGATAGATAGGAAAGAATTTTCTCGTCGGATTCGACGGCCGTCCGAAAATCGCCCTCGGTTTCCCAGGCGTCGATGGCATGCTTTTGCACCGTCGCATAGGCGTCTTCGCGCAGCATGCCGGCGGCGGCCAGGTCCAGCAGCAACTGACCTGAGAAGATAAGCCCTTTGGTACTATCGAGATTCTTTTTCATCCGATCCGGGTAGACGCGCATGCCGTCGACCAGCCACAGCGTTTTCCCCAGCAAATAGTCGGTAAGGATGGCCGAGTCGGCCAGGATGACACGCTCCACCGAGGAGTGGGAGATGTCTCGTTCGTGCCACAATGCAATATTTTCCATCCCTGCCTGCGCATTGGCGCGGACAATGCGAGCGAGGCCGCAAATCTGCTCCGAAGTGACCGGGTTGCGCTTGTGAGGCATCGCGGACGATCCTTTTTGGCCCTCGCTGAACGGTTCCTCAGCCTCGCGAACTTCGGTGCGTTGGAGATGGCGGATTTCGAGCGCGATTTTTTCGAGCGTCGCGCAGAGGATGGCCAGCGCGTTCACCCAGGCGGCATGACGGTCGCGGGCGATGACCTGCGAGGCGATCGCGGCCGGTTTCAACGACAGGCGCTGGCAGATTTTTTCCTCGGCCTCGGGGCCGATGTGACCGAAGGTGCCGACGGCTCCGGAAATTTTGCCCACGCGGAGGTCCTCTGCTGCATTCGAGAGGCGGGTGATGTTACGCAGCATCTCGTCATACCAGAGTGCGAGTTTGAGGCCGAAGGTAATCGGCTCGGCGTGAATGCCGTGGGTGCGGCCGATCTGCACGGTGTGTTTGAATTCGTGCGCCCGGCGATCGAGCGACACGGCGAGCGTCTTCGACGCCTTTATTAATAAGACGGACGCTTGTTGGAGGACGAGAGCTTGCGCCGTATCGACCACGTCGTTCGAAGTAAGTCCATAGTGCAGCCAGCGCGACGAGTCGGCCTGTCCTGCGGCGCTCATCTTTTCGGCCACTGCCGTGGTGAAGGCGATGACGTCGTGCTTCACACGGGATTCAATTTCGTGAATGCGCGCGACGTCGAAGCCGGCGTGAGCACGCAGAGCCTTCGCAGCGGCCGCGGGAACTTCGCCGGTCTCGGCCAGCGCCTCGCTGGCCGCCAGCTCGACCTCCAGCCATTGGGCGAACCGGTTTTCGTCTGAAAAAATGCGGCCCATTTCAGGGCGGGTGTAGCGGGCGATCATGATTTCCTGTTTGGCAAGTCCTATCGTATCGTGAAGACGGCGGCAAGCATCACGCGGCGGCTTTTTTTAGGAGGCGGGCGCGTTTGCGGGCCATCCTGGCGGTGGCGACTTGGGAATCTGTAAAAACGAAGCCATCTTCGGAGGGGCGGTAGGTTTCTCCTTTTTCCTCGTGCACTTCCATGATGTCGAGGAGGTTGTCCAGGCGGGTTTTCTGGAGCTCGCGGAGCAGGGCGGTGGTTTCTTTGAACTGGCGGGAGAGGCGATGGCTGTGGAGGCTGAGGTGGGTCAGGGCTTTGGCCTGGTCCAGGAGCCCTTTGACGAGGTCATTGGGGCTGTAGGTGATACTGAGGAGATTGCTTTCGAGCGCGACGACGCGGTTTTGGCGCCAGGAAAGGTCGGCCAGGGACTGGACTAGATGTTCTTCGGCGGCCCCGTGGGGCTGGTATTCGTCACGCAAGGTTTGTAAGTGGGAGTGGTACAGTTCGCGGTCTTCGTCGGGCATGACGACGGCCTGGTCGCAGTGGGCTGTGTAGCGCATGGCGCCGAGAAGGTAT
>Ga0182024_10007771_pt1 | contig 23018 bp, 22 predicted proteins | sample P32metaG_FD_120480 | JGI IMG/M metagenome (GOLD analysis project Ga0182024, IMG submission 120480) | Permafrost microbial communities from Stordalen Mire, Sweden - P3-2 metaG (Illumina Assembly) | ecosystem: Environmental > Terrestrial > Soil > Wetlands > Permafrost | place: Sweden: Stordalen... | reverse complement strand
TGCTGATCACCCGAATTGATAATCAGATTGTCCAGGTGCGCCGCTTCCGCGTAGGTATGGAGGGATACATCGTCTTCTTTTTCCATGCCAAATTGCTTGACGGCCATGGTCACTTTGCCGGGCGTCTCATCCTTCAAGTGCACCTGCACTTCCAGGGTGTCAGGACGCACTACTTTCCAACTGGTTTTCAGCTCCGCGCCCTTGTCATTTTTGAAGCTGACTTTTTCCACGCACGTCGCGCAGGCCGACTGCACGTGCAAAGTGTCATCACGTCCCACAATTAACGCGCTTTGCTCCGCAGGCGCAACGTTCCACTTTCGGTTGTGTGAAATTTTCAAATCAAATCGCGGTCCTTCATACGGTTCGAATCCCCAATACCCGCGCACTACGGCGGTGAACTCCGGCTCCAGTTCGTGACCCTGCGCCTCGTTGGCATCGACCATGAACCCGCCGTGTACGGCATCCGCTCTGGTCGGCAGCTTCACTTCCGCGCCGTTTTTATCTTTAAACACCAGCGCCAGGTCGTGGCCGATGTCCGTTGAAAAGACCAGAGGCGCTCCTTCCACCGGCAGAACCAGCGAAGGTTTTTCCAAACAGAAAATATCCCCGGGGTGCACCGGACGGAGGGGAGGCAATTGCACCGCTTCCACAGCGGGCAATCCCACGACGATCACCGATTTCGGTTTGCGAAACGACGGCGGATTATTCAGCCGTACATTCAGCAGTTCCTGCTTCGGCAACGCCAGTGCCGGAATATATTGATATTCCGGGGTGCGAAAACTTTCCATGATTTTCGCCACGTCCACCACCGCGCCCACGTACGGGCTGTACGCCCCGCCGCCCGCCAGGGGCGTTGCGCTGGCCGCGCCAATCAAATCGGCGGAAGGCCCGGAGGTGAGCGCGGCCACCATCGACTGGCTGTGTCCATCGTCCAGAACTTTCTGATCGCTGTTGGCCATCAGGCAGGTGGGCTGCTGCTCCAGGGGCTTATCGAAACAACCCATTTCCAGCTTGATATTCAGGGTGCGCGCCAGGAGCACGGAACGATCGTGCAATTCCTTGGCGTCCATGCCTGCGCTCGCGCGCACTTCCTGCATGTACTGATCCAGCCGCGAGCGATCCAAACTCGCCTGATTCAAATCCTGGGACGCGCGCACAAACACGCCCGGCTTTCCGCGCACCGTGGAGCGCAATGAGCTGTAGTCTCCGCCGGTCTCCGGAGCCAAAAACAGCAATGCCTGTTGCGCCCCTGGCGGCACGGTCACATAGAATCCCTCTTGGCGGACCTGTTTGTTCCACGCCTCTACCTTGGTAAACCAATTCTCCGGCGGGGGATTGGTTGCGCCGCGCAAAAACGCGATCACCACCAGAAAATGCACGGATTGCGAATCTGGAAAGTCCGGATGAATCCATAGGCGGTCGCCGGCCTGCAAATTGGGCACGTTGGCGATCGGCAACGTCTTTCCGGCGCGCGTGACTTTCATCTCCATCCGCGGTCCGGAAAGATCAAACGTCGCCGCTCCATCCGCTTGCACAGCAGACGGCGCCCACACAGCCAAGCCGGCCAGCAGGCCAAGCAGCATCGCCACCGCCGCCCACGCACGACTGCGGCACACCAGTTCTCTAACCCGCCACTTGCCCAAGCCGTCGCGTTGATGACAATTTCTCCCGCTAGGGAACGAGACTTCCGCAGCAGTCGCGGCTTTCAACGCGCCAAATTCATCTCCCATGTCCCTTTTACAGATGGCCATTGCCCTTACACTCCCAACCTCAAAAAAATGTGGCGATACCTAACCTTACCGCACGCCACCAGCATGGAAACATTTTAGTTTCAGAATTTTTCACCGCGCTGGGCGCGCGGCCAAGCAGTTCTCAGAGCGTTAATCACCCGATTGGCATATCGGAACTATGGACCACACCCGAAACAAACTAGGGTGCAGGCCTTCCCCCACCTTATTTCCACTTTTACTTCTGGCGGCTGCTTGCGAACGCGCTGGGCGCGCGATGCACACTACTCCTACAGTGTGATGCTCTTGAGGGTTTTTGGGGCACAAGTCAAACTCCGGCCGTTTTCCTAAACAGCAACACTCTCTCCTCGGCGCTCAAGGTCCGAACCGCGCCCTTGGCTAACTCTCCAAGCTGCAACGCACCAATGGCCACACGAATCAGCAGCAAAACCTCCACACCCAGGCTTTCGAACATCCTTCGTATCTGGCGGTTCCGGCCTTCATCCAAAATAACTTCCACCCAGCAGTTCTTCTGACCGGACCGGAACAACCGCACACTCTTAGCCCGCAAAATCTCTCCATCCTTCGCGGCCACCCCGCGCTCCAATGTGGTGATCGTGTCGGCCGTCAACAACGCTCCCAGCTGCACGTGATAGATCTTATCGACGTGCGATTCCGGCGCAGTAATTCGCGCTCCCCACTCGGAGTCATTGGTAAGCAATAGAAGGCCTTCGCTGGCTTTGTCGAGCCGTCCCACCGGAGCTACCCAAGGCAAATCTTTATTTAAATAAGCATAAATCGTCTCTCTCCCGCGCTCGTCACTGGCGGTAGTCACCACTCCGCGTGGCTTGTTCATCATCAAATAGGTTTTCGCCGCCTCGCCGATTTTCTCCCCGTCAATCTCTATGCGGTCCTTTCCGACATGCACCGGCGATTCAAGATCCCGGCGCACCATTCCATTTACGCGCACGCGCCCTTGTCGCACCAGTTCCGCAGCGCGACTTCGCGAGCAAAATCCCATCTTCGAAAGCGCGCGCGTCAATCCCACACTACGCGATCGATTCTTCATGGCGTTGTCATATTCAAATCAGGGGTGACTAGCTCCGGGCTTGGAGGGTAGATTGTTTTCCTGTGTCGCGTCGGCTTGAGCAGGAATGTTTTTGCCTGGAACGATCTTTCTACGTTCTTGTTGTCGCGAAGCGAAAATATCTTAACTACTTTTTGTCGCCCGTTGGCTCCGCTGCCTTCTCCTCGTGCTTTACCTCCCCATACCGGCCGGCCAGCCAGGCCCGCGCCTCTTCTGGATGATAATTAAACGGCCCCATTCCTCCGCGGTAGGCGATGTGTCCACTCTCATCGATGATATAAATCCGCTCCGGCCATGCCGCGTAGGCGTCATTAGCAGCATTGCTCATGTCATCGATTCCAAATTGTGTCGGATAACTGAACCGTTTCACAAAATCGTTGGCAATGGCCACGCGCTGCTCGAGCGTTTTCGGTTGCGCATAACATACGTCTTCTTTCACGTTCGACTTCATCTGCCATTCATCCGTGGGATGCGCTTCGCGCACATAAACGGTAAGAAAATCGGCGTGATCTTTATAGTCTTTGTAGATTTGCACCACGTCGCCAACCTGGCGGCGAAAGGGCGGTCAAGTGTAGCTGCCAAAAACAATCACCAGCGGGCGCGTCCCGGTGCGCTCGCGAATGTGAAAGCGGGTGGCGCCGTCCAGCGCCAGCAGGGAAGCGTCCGGGGCATCGTCGCCAATCTTTAAGGTTCCGCGATGCATGTGCGGCAGCGCATAGCGGACCATGCCGTACGCGCCTCTCAATCCTCCCGCCATCACCGACAGCGCAACCACCGCTGCCAGCACCAGCGCCACAACCGCGCCTCCAAGCCATTTCCAAAATTTGTTCATCTTTTAAGAGTCGCTTTTCACTTTGTGGGGCAAAACGCCGTGCTCGCCTTTTCCGTGTCTGGCACGCAGTCTGTCCTTCTCCTTGACATACCGCGCCAGGGCTTTCTCAATCACGGTGATGGCTGCATAGGCCGGACGGATGTCCTCCACCTGGACCTGCTTGCCTTCCAGCTGCTTATAGTCTGAAAAAAATCTTTTGAGCACCAGCAAGCGGTGCGGCGGCAAATCCCGCGCCTCGACATAGCTGTTGAACTCCGGATCGTTAGTAGCGACGGCGATTACTTTGTCGTCGCTGGCGCCAGAATCCACCATGGTCATCAGGCCGATCGCGCGCGCCTGAATCAATGCTAGCGGCTGTACTGCTTCCTGGCAAAGCACCAGCACATCGAGGGGATCGTCATCCTCGGCATAGGTCTGCGGAATAAATCCATAATTCGCGGGGTAATACACCGCCGAGTGGATAATGCGATCGACGCGCAACAGTCCGGTGGTCTTGTCCAGCTCGTACTTTACATTCGAGCCCAGCGGTATCTCAATCACTGCCTGAAAATCCCTCGGCAAATCATTCCCGGGTGAGACGTCATGCCATGCATGCATCATCAAAATTCCTCTTTCGCTAACGCACTGCCAAACAATCGCGCCACTATTCGTTAGGTACTACCGGTGCGGTGTGCAACTAAAAAGCTTATGCCCGCGCCTTGTCAATCATCTCTTGCCAAATGCCCTTACTCTTCAAAATCAACTCCACCACTTCGCGCGCCGCGCCCTTTCCTCCAATTGCTTTTGTCACATGGTGGGCGACACGCTTGACCTCGGGAGCTGCATCCCCCACCGCTACCGCGAGCCCCACGCGCCGCATCACGGTGATATCCGGCAGATCATCGCCGAGGTAAGCCACGGCGGATTCCTTAGCCCCGGTCTTCTTCAGGATGTCCTCGTACGCCGCAATCTTGTGCGCCTGGTGCTCATACACAAACTCAATCTTCAACTCCTTAGCGCGTCGCTGCAAAGCTGCACTCCCTCGTCCGGTGATCACACCGGTACGAATGCCCGCAGTATGCGCCAGGCTTAACCCTTGGCCGTCATGCGCGTCGAAGGTCTTGATCTCATCGGTCGTTCCGTCCTTCAAGGAAAGCAATGTGACGCCGCCAGCAGTAATCGTTCCGTCCACATCCATCAAAAACACGGTAATCTGCCGCGCTCGCTTCGCAACTGCCGCAGAAATTCTTTTAGCTGCTTTGGCCAATGGATCCCCCGCATATCCAATCCAAAAGATCTAAATCAACTCCAACGTCCACAAGTCATGCAGATGTACGACTCCCAACACCGCCCCGACCTCATCCACCACTACAATCGAAGTAATCTTGCGCTTCTCCATCAAATTTAGCGCCTCGCTGGCCAGCACACGCGGACCAATGGTCTGCGCCCCAGGCGTCATGCAAGCGCCTGCGGTCATCTCCAGAGTCGCACCGCGATGCTTCTCCATCAATCGCCGTAAATCTCCATCCGTCAGAATTCCGGCTAGGCGTCCGTTTGCCTCGGTCACGGTGGTCATTCCCAAACCTTTCTTACTCATCTCGTGAAACACCTCCGGCATAGCGGTATCCAAGGCCACGCGCGGCAGCGCATCGCCCGCATGCATCAAGTGTTCCACGCGCAACAATTTATTGCCCAGGCGCCCCGCAGGATGCAGCGCCGCAAAATCATCAGGACGAAACCCGCGCCGCTCCAGCAGCGCCACCGCCAAAGCGTCTCCCATCGCCATCGCTACCGTAGTGCTGGCCGTCGGCGCCAAGTTCAGCGAACATGCTTCTTCTTTTACGTGCACATCCAGCGCCACTTCGCTGGACTCCGCGAGGCTCGATGAAGTGTTCCCCGTCAGGGTGACCAGCGGTATCTCCAGTCGCTTCAGTGCCGGAAGTAGGCGCACAATTTCCTCGGTCTCCCCGCCATACGAAACCGCCAGCAGGGCATCGCCACGCGCCAGCATCCCCAGATCACCGTGCAGGGCTTCCGCCGGATGCAGAAAAAATGAAGGCGTGCCGGTGCTCGAAAGCGTCGCCGAAATTTTTCGGCCGATCAGTCCGGATTTACCCATGCCACTCACGACCACGCGGCCCTTGCAGGCAAACAAAACATCCACCGCGCGCGTAAAACTGCCGTCGAGCCGCGCCAGAACATCCTGCAGCGCCTGCGCCTCAATCTTCAGCACCCGCCGCGCGCAATCCAAGCTCAACGAGCGTCCCTCCAGCTTCGCACCAGTTCAGCTATTTGCTTCAGCTGCCCAAGCAGGGCACCAAGCTGCCCCAACGGCAAAGCATTTGCTCCGTCGGAAAGGGCCGCGGCGGGATTGTCATGCGTCTCCAGAAAAATTCCATCGACGCCCGCAGCCACCCCCGCGCGGGCCAGCGTATCGATAAATTCCGGCTGCCCGCCGCTTGCGTGCCCCTGTCCTCCCGGAAGCTGCACTGAATGGGTCACGTCATACACGACCGGATAGCCGAATTTGCGCATCACCGGAAACGAACGCATATCGACGACCAGATTGTTATATCCAAACGACGCGCCGCGCTCGGTGAGCACAATTTTTTGATTTCCGGCGCTGTCAAGTTTCTCCACCACATTGCTCATGTCCCAGGGAGAAAGAAACTGCGCCTTCTTCACATTAATCACCCGGCCGGTCTTAGCCGCGGCCACGAGCAGGTCGGTCTGGCGCGATAAAAACGCCGGTATCTGCAGCACATCGCAAACCTCCGCCACGGGAGTGGCCTGCGCGCTCTCATGAATATCGGTCAGCACCGGCACGCCAAGGTCTTTTTTTATTTTTGCGAGTATGCGCAGGCCCTCCAACATGCCCGGCCCGCGAAAGCCCTTCACCGAAGAGCGGTTGGCTTTGTCATAGGAAGCCTTGAAAATGTACGGCACGCCGCAATCGCCGGCGATGCGCGCAATCTTTTCCGCCATTGCGCAGGCATGCGCCTCCGACTCGATGACGCACGGCCCGGCGATCAAAAACAGCGGATTCGCGCCGCCCATGCGCAAGCTTCCCAGTGCAATTTCCCGAGTCCCGTTCACTTCCGGTGTTTGTGCCATGCAGGGAATTCAAGATATCACGAAGCTTGTGCGCTTCGTCACGCACACAACCACGTAAGACGAATTCGTGTGGCTCTTTTCGGGAGGCGCCCGCGCGGACGAGGCGTTTCAGGCCAGCAGTGATCGGACGCATTCGACCAACTGGCCCATGCCATTGGGTTTCGACAGCACCGCCTCAACGCCGAGGGCTGAGGTTAAGGAGTGACCCACGTTCTCGCTATACATGGTGAATAAAATTATTTTTGTGGGGGGCATTCGTTTCTTCAGGATTGACACCACTTCCGCGCCATTCATTTTGGGCATGCTTAGGTCCAGCATCACCACATCGGGCTTGCAACGGTCGGCATCTTCGAGCGCTTCCAGCCCATTGGACGCTTCCGCGCAAACCTCTATGTCTTGGGCTTCTTCCAGAAAGGTCCGTAACACTTGGCGGACAATTCCGCTGTCGTCGGCGATCAAAATCTTTTTAGCCATCGAGCGTCAAATGATGTGATTTCTTTTCGATGCTCTCAATACACGAACTACCTTATGTAGGGTAAGACACACTCGGAAAGGGCAGCGCGCGCTGTGCTGCTTAAGCTTTTAACCGAGCTGTAACGGGCAAACTGTTACGGCACGATCGCGGTGACGTCGCTCGAATACTTGCTCTCTTCATTGGCCGCATTCAACGCGGTCACCACGTAATAGTAGGTCTGTCCGGCCTGAACACTATTGTCCGTGTAGGTGCTGCTGGTAAGCGGCGCGGCGTTCAGCTTTGCAAACGGGCCGTTAGCCGACGTGCTGGAATACGCATTAAACCCGGTGACTTCCGCGGCTCCGCCCGCCCACGATAAATCCACGTAGTGCGCGGCGTCCGACGGGATGCCCGTGCCGGTCAAAGAAATGTCCGTGGGCGAGTTGGCCGCGCTGCTGCTTACGGTTACTTGACCAGTGGCCGTTCCGCTCGCCGAGGGCTCAAATGTGGATGTCAGGGTGGTGGACTCGCCGGGCGCTAACGTGGTCCCATTCGATCCAGAGGCATTGAAGCCGGCGCCTGCTACCAGGACCTGATAAATCGTTACGTTGGCGTTACCAGCGTTCGTCAGCGTAATGCTCTGCGAGCTTCTGCTGGCCACGCTCACTTTCCCAAAGTTCAAGATGCTCGCGCTGGACTTGAGTACAAGCGTTCCTGCCGCCGCTACGGTCAGTGACGCCGGGTTGCTGGTTACGCTGCCCGTCTCGTTGCTCACTACGACTGTAAACTCCGCAACTTTACCTGCCGAGCCGCTCGATCCGGCAGAGGTCACCATCGCAGCCGTTGTCGGCGGCGTGGAATAGCTCGGACCGGTCGCGCCACTGATGGCCGCGCCATTCTTTTGCCATTGGTAGCTCAAGGTTGAGGCGCCCGAGGCGGTCACCGAGAACGTCGCCGCTAGCCCCGCGGTCACCGTGGTACTTGCCGGCTGCGTCAGGATCGCTGGTGACGCCGCTGCTTCGGGTGCCGCCGTGGTAGTCTTGGCCTTCTGCGCGATGGCCCCGCATCCAGCGGTCAGTATCGCTACGGCGAAGAGTGAAGCAACTAAACTTTTCTGTATGTTTTGCACAATAAGTCCCCATTCGTTTCGCGCCGGTCCGCCTGGCCTGTAAAGCTCGCAGCCAAGCGCGCACCGGTGATTATTTGAATTGCGTGTCTTTTTCTTTGAATCTGGCCCAGTTAATTGCTCGGAAGAACTGCAGGGGTGGGGGGTATCCGAAGCAGCCGCAGATTACGATGCAGCACCGCGCGCGGCTACCGGTCAGGGGAGCAGAATCAGTTCAGTCGTAAGTTGCGCGCTATGGCGCGTTCATCATGCCCACCAGGCCAACGCTCGTTCGATAGGACAGGTGGGGCCTGGGAGTGTGTGAAGCTCCGGCGATTGCAGCGGGCTCTTTCAGTTGCTCAATGATTTGTAATCCAGAATCGGCGAGGACGTAATGATCGACAGGAAGTCACACTTACGTAATAGAAGGTTTCTCCACTGAAAAAGAATTTCCAGTGCGGCAGTTTCGGCGTAGCCAAGATTCGTTCTGAAGTTCACTTCTCGGAGTAGATTATTTTCCCGGCTCGGATGGTATAGCGCACCTTGGAGAATGCTGTGGCATCCTGCGCGGGATCCGCGCGCAGAACAACAAGGTCGCCATCCATCCCTTTTGCGATGCGTCCACTGTGAGTCGAATACCCGAAGCGCTGGGCAGGATTAGTGGTAAGCGACGCAAGGATTTGCTGGAAGCTCATGCCGGCCCGGGACATCCATGTGTACTCTTCCGAAGTGTCGAACCGTTCGATATAACCGACGTCAGTGCCGAACAGGATTTGACCTCCTGCTTGAGAGAAGGCCCTCAACTGTGCAGCTGCCTTGCGCATCCCTTTCTCGAGTTCATCAGGGTCGCTGCCCTTGTATACGACTTGCCACAAAGTGAGCGTGGGAGTGAGGGCCACGTTGGCTGCCTTCAGGCGTTCGGCAAAAGCCGGACTCCAGAGATTATCGACCGGAGTGGTGTGAGCAAGAATATCGACGCCACTCTGAAGGGCTACTTCGATTCCTTGATCGTTAGACACGTGGGCAAAAACAGGTTTTCCGGCACGGTGAGCTTCAGCGACGATCGCACGAGCCAAGTCTAAAGGCATGGTCAAGATGCCATCTTGCTCGATGGAATTCGCAAAAATTTTGATGCCGTCAGCACCGTCGCGGATTTGCTGACGCACTCGCTCGGTCGCTTGCGTGGTGGATTCGACCTCGGGAATGTGAATGTTATTGGCTTCGAGAAACGCCTTTACATATATGGGCGTTCCACCTTTTATCCAGAAAGGCTCCCCGACGGTAAGGATTCTTGGCCCTTTTACTTCGCCGCTTTCTATACGGCGGCGGATGAGAGTGGTGTTGTCCAGCACGGACGCGATGTCAAAAACGGTAGTAAATCCCCAACGCGTGAGCATCTCCTGGAGACTTGAAGCGATCTGCTCCGAGGAGAGTTTTTCGGCATGGAGCAGGCCTGGTAAAAGGATGTGTACGTGGCTGTTCCAGAAGCCAGCAGTTACAACCAGTCCCTTGCAGTCGATGACCTCCGCATGGCGCGGAATTTTGATAGCGGCACCGGGCCCGACGGCAAGAATGTGACCGTCATGTATAAGGACCGTGCCATTTTCGATTGGCTGGTCTACCGGCGAGGGATAAATTTTTGCGGCGACCAAGGCGAGGTCATCGGCACGACTCGGGTTGCACGCAAAAAGTATCCACAACACAAGAAGAGCGGGAGTGAACCGGAGTCGCATGATCCCAATATTACGCTTCAAAAATCGGAGTGTTCCAAAGACTTGTTAGAGGTCGTCTTCGCAACATGAGGTTTCTACTTCAACTTAATTTCGATATTGGAAATATCTTTGTCGATCTGGGAGGCGACTTCGTCAAATCGTGGCTTGTGATGGCCGTTGAACGGGCGCCAGAATCCGCTGGGCTCCCTGGGCCCGAACATGCCCATGTCCAGGACGCCGTTGCCATTGCGGTCTTCGAAGGAACTGAGCGCCCAGCGGCCGCTGGGAACTTCAAACTCGAAGACGGGATCGGCCCCGGCAGAGATTTTGTGTTCCTGCACGGGGTGGTGCAGAAAACCGTCGGTCTGCCATAGCGCCACGTACAAATTATTTTTACCCGACGAACCGGTCACACGTCCGGAAAGTTTGAACGTCTCAGCCGCAGGCGTGGCAGCCGCCGCATTAGCGGTTGCAGAGGCGCTCGCTGACGGAGCGGAGGTCGAAGCCGCCGCCGTCTCTGCCGTGCCGCCCGTCGTAGCCGCGCCAGAGGCGGCACTCGTCCCGCTGCGAATCGCGGCTACCAGCAGCACTGCCGACACAATAATACACCCCGCCCACACAGCGCGCTTCATCGTCCCTCCATATTCGGTTTCGAGTCTCAGGTATAAAGACGCACCTAGGCCGCTCCGGATAACATGTTTTTTTATGCCTTCGAAAAATGGGTGGCCGGAAGGCTTGTTTCAAGCGTACAGATAATGCAGGCGTCAGAGGGCCACGCCGTTCATCGACGCGGTGATTGGAAATGCACGGTCAAGCGCTGGTACGCGAGGCGCGCTTAATTGGAGCCGGTGCCGTGTCACCAAGCTGACGGGCGATCTCGGCCAGCAACTGCACATCGTTCCAGGGTTTCTGGAGGTACGCTTTGGCGCCGCCTTTGAGGGCGCGTTCTTTATTGCCGCGAGCGTCGCGCGCCGACACCACGATAACTGGAATCAGCGCGAGATAAGTGTTGGAGCGGAAGCGCTCCATGACGACGAAGCCGTCGCCGGCCGGAAGTCCGAGGTCAAGAATGACCAGATCGGGCTGGTGTTTGCGGGCTTCGCTGATGGCGGAGAGGGAATCGGCCGCAAAGTACGTTTCGTAGCCATGCGCCTTAAGCAACACGTGATATCCCAGGCGGACGTCAGCGTTGTCCTCCACCACCAGAATTTTTTTGTTGTTCACGACGAAGCTACCTCCTGCGTTAGTTTGGGATGCACGGACTGTTCCAGATTTGTGGCGATGCCGGTGACCACATTTTCCAGCGAGCCCCAATCGTCTGGAGGAAAGGGTTCGAGCATGGTGTAGGACACATTGAGCTTAGGACCGGTGCCCGCGACGCCGGGAAGCCGCTCGAATTGTTCGCGAATCCTGCTGGTGAGCACGGACGCGCCCTTGTCGTCGGCAAACGCCGCCACGAAAAAGCGATGCAGGTCCGCGCTGGAACTCATCTTGGGCAAGAGCACATCGAGATTGGGCAGCAGGCAACGTTGCACCAGTTTGCGAACTTCCCTCGACCATTGGCGCTCGACTCCTTCGGAAGCGAAGGCGGCGTCGTGCGCGCTCATTTCGGCGACCACCAAGGCCATGGACTTCGCGGGCCAGTCATCGCCTTTGCGCAACGGAGCCATCAGGCTGGTCAGCGAAAAAATCGGCAACGTAAAGGAAAACACGCTGCCTTTTCCGGGTTCGCTTTTGACCCAGATCAATCCGCCCTGGCGATTCACCAGTTCTTTGCAGATGAACAGGCCCAGACCCAGGCCAGAGCGGCCGCGGTCGCCTTGTTCCGATTCCTGGTACAAGCGCTCGAAGATGCGCTCGGCGTTTTTGGGTTCGATGCCGCGGCCGGTATCGGAGATTTCGAAGAACACGAACTTGGCGTCGCGCTCGTGCGGGCCGGCCTGCGCCACAACGGTGCCGCCGGGCGGCGTAAATTTAATGGCGTTGTCGATGAGAATGATCAGCGCCTGCCGGACGCGCTGGGGATCGGCGTAGGCAAGCGCAAGGTTAGGTATGACTTCGGAAAAAAGCGTGATGCCTTTTGCCCGTGCGCTACCTTGCAGAGTGGTTATCGCGTCGGTGACGGCATCGAGCACGGACATGCGTTCCGGGTCGACGCTGAGTTTGCCGGTTTCGAGGCGCGTGACGTCCAGCAAATCGTCGATCATAGATTGCAACTGGCTGGTATTTTTCAGCACAATCTGCTGATACTCGCGTTGTTCGGTATTGAGGTCGCCGGCGATGCCGCCGAGTAATATGGTGGTGAATTGTTTTATGGCGGTGAGTGGAGAGCGCAGCTCGTGTGAAACGTGCGAGAGAAATTCGTCTTTGAAACGCAATTGGTCCTGGCGAAGTTTTTCGGTGATTTTTTCGGCTGCCTTGCGCGCGGTGACATCGTCGTTCAGTGTCAGGACGCGCATGGGGGCGCCGTCGGTGCCGCGCTGCAGGGCCCACCGCGTGCCGACGTTGAGCCGCAGGCCTTCCCTGGTGTACTGGGTCACCTCGCCTTCCCAGTAGTCGTGGAGCAACAGTTGGGCCTGAATTTCTTCCGCGCTGGTGGCTGATTCTGTTTTGAGAAAATCCAAAGCGATTTTGCCGATGGCCAGCGGGGCGGGCCAGCCGTACATGAGTTCGGCGCCACGATTCCATGACAGAATGCGGCCTTCGAAGTCATTCAAAATGACGGCGTCGTGGGCGAATTCCAGCAGCGCGCCCTGCTGCGAGAGAATCAAAGTTTGCTGCATGAGCGTTTCGGTGCGTTCCGCGACGCGTGTTTCCAGAGTGGCGGCAAGCCGGCGGATTTCGAGTTCGGCTTCGCCGCGTAAACTGAATTCCACATTCATGCGGTGCGCGTTGGACCACACCAGCAGAGAGAACACAACCACGTTGGCAGTGGCGAACAAGGGCAGATCCAGTTCGGTGCCGTAGAGGCCGGCGAATTGGCCCTGCAGGCGAATCCAACCGAGAAGATAAGGGACGATGAAAACCGCGGGCAGGAGACGGCGCGCCATTACACTGCCGGAACCAAGTCCGGTGAGCTCGCGGGCAATGCCACTATCCGGACGCGCGAAGAAAATTGCGGCGCTCAGCAAAAACAAAGTGACGGCGGTGTGGACCGCGACGTGTGGGCGAGGTGAGATTCCGTAGCCTGCGCTGGCGTGGTAAATGTATCCGCTGATGGTGGTGAGCGCGATCAGCGCGGACCACAAACTGAGAAGTTGCGCGGGGCGCTGGCTGCGCTCGGTCTTCCAGTTGAGACTCAACAGCGCCAGCCCGATGGCCAAAATGGCAGCGGCGGTGGCCGGGACCATGCGTCCGGGGACATCAGTGCGCAGGCTGCCAGGGAGTTCTTTAAATAGGAATTGGTCGATGCGGAAGTCCACGGATAAAAAATACTCAGTGAGCGTGGCGGCGCTGATCAAAATAACGAGAACAGCAAGGAAGTAGCCTACGATTTTCCCCCATGCGGGAGATTTTTGCGACCGTAGCAGCCACAGAGAGAAAGCGGAAAAAATGAAGGCTAAGGCGGTGTTGGGCTTCATGGTTATCTGGCCGGGCAGCGCGGATTTTAGTATTTCAATATGAAAGGCCCAGCCAAACAGAACCGCGCCGCCGACAGCAGTAGCGGCTACGGCTGCAATTCCGGAATAGGCGTGCAGGCGCTGGAACACGCGCGCTTCGGAGTCCGAAATTTCAGGTCGCAAAGAAATTCCAATTCAGAGAGGGACAACCGGCAGTTATCGTGACAAACTTCCAGAAGGGAACTGTAGTGTGACGGAAGCGGACGCGCGGACAAATCGGTTCAGGAACAAAGGTGCTCAAAAGGCTAACTGCGATCGACGGGACCCAACGGTGAAAGCGTTAAGCGGTGGCAGCGGCGGACAAAATGTTCCGCTAATAGGCAAGAGTGTGAAAATTTGAGTCGCAGGCCGCACAAGGTGTCGATTTTTGGATTTTTTGTATCGGTCGTTCGCAATTGACAGTTGGTCGCATTGCATCCATAATTCCTTGTACGTCACTCCTGCGGAGGGCAAATAAGTCTGCGCTTGAACCCGCGGACTGCACGGATGGCGCCAAAATATATTTTTGTTACCGGCGGTGTTGTTTCCTCACTAGGAAAAGGCGTCGCTGCCTCCTCCATTGGCTGTCTCCTCGAAAGTCGCGGCTTCAAAGTCACGCTGCAAAAATGCGACCCGTACCTCAACGTGGATCCGGGAACGATGAGTCCGTTTCAGCACGGCGAAGTATTTGTCACGGAAGACGGGGCGGAGACCGACCTCGATCTCGGACACTACGAGCGCTTCACGCACGCCAAACTATCGCGCGACAATAACTGGACGACCGGGCGCATCTACGAAACGATTCTGACGAAAGAGCGGCGCGGCGATTATCTGGGTAAAACCGTGCAGGTCATCCCGCACGTAACCGACGAAATCAAAGCGACGATCAAGAAGGTTTCCGAAGGTGTGGATGTGGTCATCGTGGAAATCGGCGGGACGGTCGGCGACATCGAGTCGTTGCCGTTTCTCGAAGCGATTCGCCAGATGCGGCTGGAGCTGGGTTTCGAAAATACCATGTTCGTACACGTGACTTTGGTGCCGTACATTGCGGCAGCCGGAGAACTGAAAACCAAGCCCACGCAACACAGCGTAAAAGAAATGTTAGGCATTGGAATCCAACCGGACATTTTGTTGTGCCGCAGCGACCGGCACATTCCCGAAGACCTGAAAAAGAAAATCGCGTTGTTCTGCAACGTCGCGGAATCCTGCGTGATTTCCATGCAGGATGTAGACACGATTTACGCCGTTCCGGTGGAACTTGCGAGAGAAGGACTGGATGCAGAAATCCTGCACCATTTAAAACTGACGGAAAAACCAGCGAACATGCAGCCATGGCTCGACCTGGTGCAACGCCTGCATCACCCCGCCGGCGAAGTGCGCATCGCCGTTGTTGGAAAGTATGTGCAGCTGGAGGATGCGTATAAAAGTTTGCGCGAGGCGCTGCTGCACGGCGGCCTAGCGCATCAGCATAGGACAGTTCTGGAATGGATTGAGGCGGAGGAAATTGATTCAGCGGAAACGGCAGCGGCTCGCTTGCGCGTTTTCGATGGGATTCTGGTACCCGGGGGGTTCGGGAAGCGCGGAATTCAAGGAATGGTGCATACCATTCAGTATGCGCGCGAAAACAAGGTGCCGTTTTTTGGGATTTGCCTGGGCATGCAGTGCGCCACCATTGAATACGCACGCGATATGGCCGGATTAAAGACAGCCGATAGCACCGAATTTGAGCCGCAGACTCCGCATCGCGTAATTTACAAATTGCGAGAACTGCTGGGGGTGGACGAAATGGGTGGAACCATGCGGCTGGGCGCGTGGCCATGCAAACTGGAACCCGACTCGCTTGCGGCACAAGCTTATGGCAAGACGGAAATCAGCGAGCGGCATCGCCATCGCTACGAATTCAATCGCGATTACGAAAAAACTTTGCTGGGCGCCGGACTGCGCATCACCGGCCGGACACCCGACGAAAATTACGTGGAAATTATTGAAGCTCCAAACCACCCGTGGTTCCTGGGTTGCCAGTTCCATCCGGAATTTAAATCCAAGCCACTAGAGCCGCATCCGTTGTTTGCGGCGTTTATCGGCGCAGCTTTGGAGCACAAGCGACAGAAGGCGCGTCCAGCGAGTGTGCACGCCCAGCAAACGGAGCCGGCGCATGCGAGCGTGTTGCGCGCCAGCCCGAGCGTCAACGTTTAATCGTTTTTCCGGCGCTAAAAAACGACGCCGATTCGCAGAATCCCTCTATACTTTCCGCCATGAGCCAAGTAAAGAATCTGCGCCGCAGGCGCAATCAGACATTTATTGCTGTCGCAATGGTAGCAAGCTTGCTTTATGCCGCTGGACATTTCTACCTCTACGGGCAAGATAAGTCTGATTTCCCCGATGGGTACGATGCCATGCAGAGTGCCCCGGGCAGCCATAAAGTGATTTTCGAGAATGCATTTGTGCGCGTGCTGGAAGTTACCGTCCCCGCGGCGGGCACGACCATACCGATGCATCATCACCGCTGGCCGAGTTTTTTTCTCGATTGGGATACAGGCGGCGGATCGCCGCATATTCGTTATCATCGCGCGGACGGCAGCGTCAGGGATATCCCGAGCCACGAAGAACCGCTCCACGCGGGTGTGTGGAGCGTGCACTGGATGAACCCTGAACCGATGCATGCCATCGAGGTGGTTGAAAAACCAAAGAGCGCCATTCCGTCGCCTGACGCTCCGTCAAGCCTACGGATTGAGATTAAGTGCCACCCGTGAAACCCGGCGGCTTGGCGAGTAGCTTGTAACCGCGTGTGACCGCGTTATTAGTTCGAACGCTCAGCTGTCATTAACATGCCGAGACCCGAATTTGAGGTCTGCGGAACCCGAAGCCATTTTTGTGCGAGCCAACATTTAGGCTGTTAGAATACGGCGAATCGGGAGGTGAGCATGATCTCCGGCGCGCACGTGATCCTCTACAGTAAAGACGCAGAGGCAGATCGCAATTTCTTTCGCGACGTTTTGAATTTCACATCCGTGGATGCGGGGCACAACTGGTTGATCTTTGCGCTGCCGCCGGCGGAAGCGGCATTTCATCCGGCGGAAGACAACAATCGGCACGAGCTTTATTTGCTATGCGACGACCTTAAAGCGGAAATTGCGGCGCTGGCGAAGAAAGGCGTGAGTTGTTCGGCAGTGAAAGAAGAGCGCTGGGGGTCCATTACCAAGCTGCAGCTTCCTGGTGGAGGGTACATTCAATTGTATGAGCCGAAGCATCCGACAGCCATTGGCCGCGGATAAGACAGAGCACTTCTTATCTTGCATGAACGATATTGCTACGGTAAATACTCCAATCGGAATCAGAAAAGGGTAAAACACCGGCGCGCCCAATAGGTTTGATAGTGCCAATGACCTTGCATGGCATTTGCGACACCGGTGAGTCATCCCCAGGCCGGCCAGAAATACAATCAGTCTGAACGCCAGAGTGGTTTTTTGTTCCGCCGGATTTTCATTGAGCGCAGACCGGTTTGTGAACGTTGATATTCCTCTACTTCTTGGCAGAGTTTTCATCGCCTCTAGTTATAACTAAGATACTTTATAGCCCGTTACAAAAATTCGGTTTTTGTGCCCGCGAAAGGAGATAGAATCGGCGCAACGTAGGTCATCGGACCGCACCAACACGTCAACGAACGGGAGAGTCTTATGCGACTGTTTTGCATTTGTCTGGTTTTGAGCTGCATTTTTACTCCCGCAGTGGCCCAAGAAAACACAGATGCGCCTACGAACGACAAAGCCCAGAGGACGTATCGCGACGCCCTCGGATTTCTACACGACCACCACTCGACACTTCTGGCTCTCGACGAGTTCAAGAAGGCGGACAAACAAGACGGCGGACATTGCGTCGCTTGCCAGAGGCAGATGGTCAAACTGGGAACAGAGCTGGGGGACTGGAAGTCAGCCGATTTGGGCGCCGAGGAATTGATCGGGGAAGCGCAGGGCAATCAGAAAATCGCGCTAGCGCATTATCAATACGCGGTGCTGCTTATGAATGAGGGAATTGAACGGCACAAAGACGAGTGTTTCTCGCGCGGCCACGACGAACTGGGCAAAGCGCTGGCCGCTTATGCCAATTTCCCGGACGCAATTTTTCTGGATGGAAAAATGCTGGCGCAACTGCACCAAGATGATGCAGCGATCGGCAAGTTCGCGCAGTACGTAAAGCTGAGGCCAGCCGACGATGCCAGCGCGCAACGTGCGATGCGCTACATCGCGCGACCAGAGCTGGCGCGAGCCAGGCTGTCGCCGGCGTTTGCGGTCACAACGCTTGACGGTCAGCGAATAGCGATGGACAACCTGCAAGGCAAAGTGGTGCTGATGGATTTCTGGGCTACGTGGTGCGAACCATGCCGCGAGGCGTTGCCGCACATGCAGAAGGTTGCCAAAAAATTCGAGGGCCAGCCGCTGGTGATCCTTAGCGTGAGTCTGGATAACGATGAGAAGAAGTGGAGAGAATTCATCGCCAAAAACCAAATGACCTGGCCGCAATATCTTGACGGCGGGTTCGGGGGCGAATTGGCGAAAATTTTTGGGGTGAAAGCGATTCCGCACACGTTTACGATCGATTCTGATGGCGTGGTGCAGGAAGAGCATATTGGCGACGCGTCGATTGAAGGGAAGCTGAACAAACTGATTGCGCGGGCGCGCGAATCGCAGCCGCAACAAAAAGTGGGAATGTAGGTAGCGAACTTCGGTATGCAGTTCTGCTGTTAGAGTCTGGTCTACCACCCTTTTCGCAGAGGTGGTTTTAGCTTCTGGTGCTGAAGCCCATTTTCTGACCGCATCACGCCGGCGGCGTCGGCGACACTATCCGCAAACGATCGCGCGGTGAGCTAAGATGAAGCGGCGATGCGAAACACGCGTGTGGTGCTCACTGCACTTGGCGGTCCGGAAGTATTCAAAATAATTGAAGAGGATATGCGCGAGCCTGGTGCGAATGAAGTGCGCGTGCGCATTTTCGCGTGCGGAGTGGCGTTTGCAGATGTGTTGATGCGGCGCGGGCTGTATTCTCCGGTGCCTCCGCTGCCGTACTCGCCTGGGTACGACATAGCAGGGGTGATCGAGTCGTGCGGACCGGGAGTTACGCAATGGAAAGGTGACGAGGCGGTTGTGGCGCTGACTGGCACGGGCGGCTATTCGCGCTACATCGTGTTGCCGGAATCGGAATTGGTGCGTGTGCCTGGCGAGTTTGGCGCGGGGGGATCGATCCCGCGGAAGCGGTGAGCCTGGTACTGAACTACACCACGGCGTACGAGTTGATTCATCGCATCGCGAAATTGCAGCGAGGCGAAAGCGTACTGATTCACGGTGCGGCGGGCGGAGTGGGGACGGCGGCGTTGCAGCTTGGCAAACTTGCCGGTCTGAAGATGTTCGGCACGGCTTCCAAACCGAAGCATGAACTGGTGGCGGCGCTGGGCGGCATACCGATTGATTATCGCAGCGAAGATTTTGTGCAACGCGCCGCGGGTGTGAATGCGGTGTTCGATCCGATTGGCGGACGCAACTGGATGCGCTCATATCGGGGGCTGGGTAAGGGTGGGCGGTTCATCGGGTATGGAATGTCCGCGGCGATCGAAGGCGGACGGCGCAACATGATGTTGGCGGGAGCGAGCTTCGCGTGGCTTTGGCTGGTGAAGCTGCTGCCGGGAAAATCGGCGCGGTGGTTTTCGGTTACCACGGAAAAGAAAAAGCATCCAGAGCGGTTTCGCGAAGATTTATCGCGATTGCTGGCGATGCTGAAGGAAAAATCGATCAAGCCGATTGTGTCCGAGCGGTTGCCTCTACGTGATGCGGCGCGCGCACACGAAATGCTGGAGCACGCGGCGGTGAGCGGGAAGATCGTGCTGCTGTGCCAGGAATAAATTGCGGGGAGTGAATAATGATGACTGTCGATTCGGTGATGAGCGAGCTGAAGAAAAAGGGCTCGGAAAAGACGCGCAAGATTTATGCGCGGCACGGAATGGTTACGGACAAGATGTTTGGAGTGAGCGTGGCGGACTTGAAAGCGATAGCGAAGAAAATCAAAGGGCGGCAGGCGCTGGCGTGCGAACTTTTCGCGACGGGCAATGTGGATGCGATGTATCTGGAGGGGATGATTGCGGACGGGTCGCAGATGAGTCGCAAACAGCTAAACGAGTGGGCGGAGAGCGCGTCGCCGTTGCGGATGATTGCAGAATACACGGTGCCGTGGATAGCGGTTGAAAACGCCGAGGCTCGCGAGCTAGCGATGGAGTGGATTAAGTCGAAGAAAGCAGGGGCGTCGGGGTGGTGCACGTACTCGGGGATGCTAGCGACAAAGCCGGACGAAGAGCTGGATCTGCAGGAAATTGAAAAATTGTTAGGCACGGTGGCCGCGGACATTAATAGTGCGCAGGACCGCGAGCGATCCGCGATGAACGCGTTCGTGATCGCGGTGGGTGCGTATGTGCGGCCGCTTTTGAAGAAAGCAAAAGCGACGGCACGCCAGATTGGCGAAGTGTCGGTGGATGTGGGGGACACCTCGTGCAAGGTGCCGCTGGCCAGTGCGTACATTGAGAAGATTGAGAATGCGGGGAGGGTTGGGAAGAAGCGAAAGACGATAAGGTGCTAGTGGAAGATGTTGGGTTAGACACATTTCAGATGTCCCTCAGATAGGCGCTCACAAGTAGCATTCCTCACAGACAGAGAAGACAAATTGAACCGAGATGCACCCTGAGAGTGGAGAGGGCGTTCCCTTGGTGTGTTTTGATTTGAGACGGGGTGAAGGTTCGTTACGCAGGTGATCGCAGCCGTTTGTAAATTTCATGGAAGCGGAACTTTTGGAGGGTTTGTGCGGAACTGGATAGTGACGAATGTGCTGCTTTGGAGTGAGTGGGAACGGCGTTTCCGCTGGAGCGGGAGTGACGAATACGTTCATGCTGAAAACGTTGACAGGGATGACGTGGAACAGGATCTGGCATCCTTTATATACGCTGGTTGCGTCGCTGTGGAGGCGGCTTGCCGGCGTTGATGGCGAGCAGTTGGTGCGCAACTTTGTTGCGGTGGCGGTGTTTTTCTTACCGGGTATTGGTGTCTACCTTATGTGGGCGATTTCCATGGCAGGATGGCCAACAGTCAGGTGGCTATCTCTGAAAAATCAGGAAGTCCCTCACAGCCAATTTTAAGCAATACCCATCTAACGTTTCATGTGCCTGGTTTGTGGTGCACGTGTGCGTCAGTTGGAAGTAGCTATTTCAATTGATCCTTTTCAATTCAGCGTTCGAGTGCATAGAGGGTGGGGAAATGATCATAAATAAGTGGAAGGCAAGGGGCGGCAGCATGACTGCGGCAGCCTCGATGTTTTTCGGCAGCGCAATTTTGTTGTGTATTTGCGGCACGACGGCATCGGCGCAAGAGAAAACGCAGCAGGCTATAGCCACGAAGGCTGCGCCCAATGCGTATCAAGTGGCGCGCGAGACGGTGCTCAGCGGAAAGGTTCTGGAGTATAGCGCAAGGTCAACGACGGCTCCGCTGGGGGCGCGTATTTCGTTGCAGACGTCTTCAGGAACGGTCAGCGTGCATGCGGGAAATGTGAAATACATTGCGGCCAACCACCTAAGTTTGGAGGCCGGCGACACGCTAAGCATTACCGGTGAAAACGTTGCGTTTGGAAACGGAACGGTTTTTGTGGCGCGGGTGATTCAGAAAGGTACGCAAACGGTGACGGTGCGGTCAAAGACTGGCATGCCGCTGCTGCCGACCGCCCGCACTGCGGACGGCCAGATTGTGGCACCGGCAGGTGCGCGATGAGGGCTCTCATGAATGGCAACTCGGCGATGAACAAATTTTTGCTCGCTGGCGCCATATTGCTGAGTTCCATGGGGGTGGCGTGCGGCGGGGGAAGCAGCAGCACATCGGGCACGGGGGGCGGAGGCACCGGAACGGTTCCGCAAGGAGCGACGTATTCGACATCGAGCCTAAGCGGTACGTACGCGTTTCAAATGAGCGGTTCTGACGGAAGCGGCCTGCCCATTTCGCGGATCGGGAGCTTCGTGGCCGACGGACAAGGGAACGTCACGGCGGCTATCGAAGATGTTAACGATGGCGGGTCGCCGAGCACGTTTGCATTCACGGCCGCGCCGGCTTCGAACTATACGGTCGGCACGGATGGTAAAGGCGTTTTGACGCTGGTGCATCCGGACGCAACAGTGGCAGGTGCTGTCGACACGTTCACGTTTACCATCTCGCTGAATTCGACATCGGGTGGACTGATGGTGGAGACGGATGGCTCGTCCACAATGAGCGGTAACTTCCAATTGCAAACCATTAGCACCACGTTTGCGGGGTCTTATGCGTTTGACTTTACCGGCGTAGACCTGGGAAGCTCCAACTCCGCATCGTTCATTGGAGAATTCACGACCAACAGCGCCAGCGCGATCACCGGCGGACAGATGGATGTGAACGACGGCGCTTCGCCTTCGGGTGTATTGACGATCTCACCGGGAACGATTACGCAGGATCCCACCAACTTCAGCACCTTTGGCCGCGGAACGCTGAATCTGAGCACCTCGATCAACAGCCAGCTACTGAACCTGACCTATGTGTTCTATGTGGTAGACAACAGCCATCTGATTTTCGTGGAAAACGACGCTGTCGCGGAAACCAGCGGCTCGGCTATCGCGCAAACGAACGTGCCAACAACGCTGGCGGCATTTCCGGGCAGCTTCGTTTTTGCCGTGGGCGGCGGAGCGTTTGGCTCGGGGACATTTGGATCGCTGGCTGGAGTCGGAAGATTCACGGCTAGCGCAAGCGGTGCGATCAGCAATCTGAGCCTGGACGAAGACTTCAGCGGAGGAGTGTATACGTTCCCGTTCAGTGGCGGCTTCTCGAACGTGACGTACACGATCGATGCGGGTGGCAGCGGAAGAGGCACACTGAACTTCACCGACGTAACGCGAAGTCAGCCGTTTGTATTCGTCTTCTACATGGCATCGCCAACGCAGGGATTCATACAGGATGATTCCGGCAATGTGGTGGCGGACGGGTCCATCCAGGCGCAGAGCGGGACTTTCAGCGCGTCGTCGATGGCGGGGACGTATGCGGTGAACTGGAGCGGGACGAATCTGTCGACGGGGTTCGAAGAGGATTTTGTCGGCGTGTTACCCATTTCTAACGCGGCCACGAACAACATTTCCGGCGGCGTGGTGGACTTCACTGAGCTGGGTGCCGGGAAAATTTATACGGGCATACCGGTGAGTGGACTCTTCACGATACAAGGCGACGGAACGTTGGGAGGGGCGAGTGGGAATGCGCTGCAGTTAACTACCGGCGGGAATGTGCCATCGACCACGTTTAATTTCCGCGCTTACCTGGTGAATCAGAATACGATCATCCTGATGGGCGTGGACAGTAATCGCGTG
>Ga0182024_10007770_pt1 | contig 23019 bp, 17 predicted proteins | sample P32metaG_FD_120480 | JGI IMG/M metagenome (GOLD analysis project Ga0182024, IMG submission 120480) | Permafrost microbial communities from Stordalen Mire, Sweden - P3-2 metaG (Illumina Assembly) | ecosystem: Environmental > Terrestrial > Soil > Wetlands > Permafrost | place: Sweden: Stordalen... | reverse complement strand
CCCAACGGAACCTCTTCCAGGAATCCGGCCAGGACAGGCACGCCACCTTCAAGCGAAGCCGCCAGCAGCATGCCATTCGACTCCAGGCCACGCATCTTGCGCGGCGCCAGGTTGGCCACGATCACGATCTTGCGTCCTACCAGTTTTTCCGGCTCGTAATACTGCGCGATGCCAGCCAGAATCTGCCTTTTTTCGTAGCCGAGGTCGACCTCGAGACGCAGCAGCTTGTCGGCCTTGGGCACGCGCTCGGCCACCAGGATCTGCGCCACGCGCAAATCCACTTTGGCAAAGTCGTCGATGGTGATGTGTTGCGGCACAGGCGCAACCTGCGGTGGGGCAGCCTCTTGGACGGGAGCTGTGGAATCGGAGGCTGGAGCGCTCGCTGGTGCGGTTGGGGGGGCAGCCTCAGTCTTTGCGGCAACCGGAGCGGCGGAATTCGCAAAATCTGCAGGCGCCTGGGGTGCGGCAGCCTTTACTTGCGGCGCGGCGGGAGCCGGTTCCGGCGGCGCCGTCTTCAGCGCATCCACTTGGCCGTTGCTCGCAGGCCCCACTACTGTGCGGTTGTTGTTGTCCTCAAGGTTTTGCATACGTTCTACTGTGCCCTTCTCCGCGCGGGGAAACAGCGGCGCGGGCTCGCCAAATTTCGTGCCCGCTTGTAATCCGTCCCACGCGAGATGTTTCAAAAATGCGTTCTTCGCGGCGCTGGCCAACTCGCCCTGCCCCAGCTGACGCCATACCTTGGCCGCGGCATCGGGCACAATGGGGTACGCGAGTGCCGTGATCACGCGGATAGCCTCGGCCGCTGTGGTCAGCACGCGCGCTTGCAGCGCCGCATGGTCGGCGTCGGAGCGCTCCGCAGGCTTTTTCCAGGGCGCATTCGCCGTCAGGTAGCCGTCGGTCTCTGCAACCAGCGCCCACAACGCCTTCAGAGCTTCTGAAAAGTTCAGCTCGTCGAAGGCCAACCCGAATGCGGCCATCGCATTGCCGGCGCTCTCGCGCAAACTGCTCTCCGCAGCAGTCTCCGAGCCCGCTTCCGGCGTCACGCCTTCGAAATACTTGTGCACCATGTTCACCACCCGGCTCACCAGGTTGCCGTAGCCGTTGGCGAGATCTCCGTTGTAGCGTTGCACGAGAGCATCGAAAGAAAAATTGCCGTCCTGCCCGAAGGGTATTTCGCGCAGTAAGAAGTACCTCAGAGCATCGGAACCCAAAACGGTGTGAACCGTTTCGGCGCGCACAATGTTGCCGCGCGATTTTGACATTTTTCCCTGGTCGAAGAGCAGCCAGCCGTTGGCGCGCACCGAGCGTGGCACGGGAATGCCCGCCGCCATCAGGAACGCCGGCCAGTACACGCAATGGAAGCGGCTGATCTCTTTGCCGATCAGATGAATGTCCGCCGGCCAGAACTTCTTGAATTTCTCGTCGTCGTCCGAGCCGTATCCAAGGGCAGTAATGTAATTGGCCAGCGCATCCAACCACACGTACACCACGTGCTTTTCGTCGCCGGGCACGGGGATGCCCCAGGAAAAACTGGTGCGGCTCACAGAAAGATCTTTGAGGCCGCTGCGCACAAAGCTGATGACTTCGCGCCGCGTCGACTCCGGCCCCATGAACCCCGGATTCGCCTCGTAAAACTCCAGCAGCTTGCGTTCGAATGCCGAGAGCTTGAAGAAGTAGTTCTCCTCGCTCACGGTTTCCGTTGGCCGGCCGCAATCGGGACAAAGCGTGCCCGGCGGCCCATCTACATAAGCCTCGTCAGAGACGCAATACTGCCCCGTATACGAGCCCTTATAAATGTAGCCGCGTTCGCGCAGCGTCGCAAAAAGCTTCTGCACACCGCGCTTGTGCCGCTCTTCCGTGGTGCGGATGAAGTCGTCGTAGGTGAGCCCCAGTAGGTCCCACAAGCCGCGAAACTCGCCGGCAATTTTGGTGGCAAACTCCTGCGGCGAGCATCCCGCCAGCTTGGCCGAGCGCTCGATCTTCATCCCGTGCTCGTCCGTCCCCGTCAAAAACCACGTCTCAATGCCCATCGCCCGCTTGCGCCGCGCGATGGCGTCGCACACGATGGTCGAATAGGCGTGCCCCAGGTGCGGCCGCGCGTTCACGTAGTAAATGGGCGTGGTCAGGTAAAAACGGCCTGCTTGTGAATCTGGTCGCGAGCTTGGTTGGGAGCCTGAATCGGTCATGAGGAGCGCATTCTGTTCGCGTAAGCGGCTGCGGCGGTCTCTATCCATCTTACGGTATGGCGCAGCGCTGCTTCAGCCTGCGGAATTGCCTGCCGCGGCGCGCCGCCGACTGAATAGCGGACACAGCACAAATGATAGAATCACCTTGATAATCAAGGATTTTTGAGGCTCTCGCGTGGTTCTGGAACTGGAAAAGCGGCTCGCTGATCGTCTGTGCGCGGTGTTGAAAGAAAAATACGCGCTCGACGTTGCGAACATCCCTCTGGAGACGCCGCCCGACATGCGCATGGGTGAAATCGCTACGCCCATCGCACTGCAACTCGCGCGCAACTTGCGCAAAGCGCCCAAAATCATCGCTCAGGAAATCGTTGGCGCGCTCGGCTCCGTCGAAGGCTTCGCGCGCTTCGAAGTGGCTGGCGCAGGATACATCAATGCGTTTCTCGATCGGGCTGCCAGCGTGCGCGACGTTGCATCTGAATTGTCTGTTAAATCCGCGATCCCTGTTCGGAAATTTGAGGAGCCCAGCGGCGGCGCTCGCGTCATTGTCGAGCACACCAGCATCAATCCCAACAAGGCTGCGCACATCGGCCATTTGCGCAACGCGATTCTCGGCGACACCTTTGTGCGCCTGTTGCGCGCCTCCGGATCCAAGGTCGACGTGCAGAATTACATCGACAATACAGGCGTGCAAGTGGCCGACGTCGTGGTCGGCTTTTTGCATTTAGAAAAGAAATCCGTGGCCGAGGTGCGTGCGCTGATTGCGGCCTGTGAGGAACTGGCAAAGATCGAAGGGCCGAAGGCGGCCATCGACTACTACTGTTGGGACCTCTACGCAAATACCTCGCAGTGGTATGCGAGCGGCTCGCCGGAAGAGAATGAGGCACGCAAGAAGCTACGCTACAACACACTGCATGAGATCGAGCGCGGCGGCAACGAAACGGCCGAAATCGCCGACCTCGTCTCCACGGCCGTCCTGCGCCGCCATCTTGAAACCATGCTGCGCCTCGACATCGAGTACGATTTTCTGCCGCGCGAGAGTGAGATTCTGCACCTCAAGTTCTGGGAGGCGGCGTTCGAGAAGCTCAAGCAGTCCGGCGTGCTCTATTTCGAAAACGAGGGCAAGAACAAAGGCTGCTGGGTGATGGCGCGCGCGGGTTCTCCCACGGAACTCAACCAAGGCGAAAACGGTACGAAGTCGACGGACGAAGATGCAAAGGTCATTGTCCGCTCCGACGGCACCGTCACGTACGTGGGCAAGGACATCGCCTACCACCTGTGGAAGTTCGGACTTCTTGGCCGCGACTTTGGCTACAAGCCGTTCTTCACGTATCCGGATCACGAATGCTGGATCTCGGCGGAACGCGGCGAGCGAAATCATCCGCAATTCGGCAACGCCACCGCCATCTACAACGTGATCGATGCGCGCCAGTCCGATCCGCAGTCGAACGTAATCCAGGCGCTGCGCGGCATGGGCTACACCGAGCAGGCCGACCACTACACGCACTTCAGTTACGAGATGGTCGCGCTCACGCCGCGCTGTGCGGAGGAGCTCGGCTACAGCATTTCCGACGAGGACAAGAAAAAATCCTACATCGAAGTCAGCGGCCGCAAGGGCTTCGGCGTCAAGGCTGACGACCTGATCGACAAGCTCATTGCCGCCACGCGCGCCGAGGTGGAAGCGCGCGAGACGGGCGGAGCGGGCGAGAATGCTGAGGCCGAGCGGCAGAAGATCGCCCGTCAAATCGCCATCGGCGCTCTGCGCTACTTCATGCTCAAAGTCACCCGCAACAGCGTCATCGCCTTCGACTTCAAAGACGCGCTCAGCTTCGAGGGCGAAACGGGCCCCTACATTCAATACGCTGTCGTCCGTATCCGCAACATTTTCCGCAAAGGCGGAACGACGCCGGATGTTGTCCTCGCGGATTTCGCTCGGCAATTCGACGACGTGAAAGGGCGCGACTTCAGTCGTGCCGAAACGATCGCAAAAGATGAAGGGGCTTTAGCCCCGGAAACCGCCGATCTGACCGCACACCTCTCCGGCGAAGCTAACGAAGACATCTGGGCGCTGTGGCTGCGGGCCGGGCGCCGATCTCAGGTTTTGGAGCAGTGCATCGCGACATCGGAACCTGCCTATCTCGCCAAGCACGCCTTCCAGCTCGCGCAGGAGTTCGCGAACTTCTACCATCGCCACCACATCCTCACCGAAGAGGATCCCGCGCGCAAAACGTTTCTCCTCGCCACGGCAGCGGTCACATTGCGCGAACTCGTCGCATCGCTCGCACTGCTCGGGATCGAAAGCCCGGAAGCGATGTAACAGCTTCTAAAGGCGTAAGTACTTTAAAAATGGATTGTCCAGAGGCCCGGCTCGAACGACGTTGGAGTGTCTCAACCCTGGAGCCCGGGAATGCTCGAGCAAACTTGAAGCTATTCCCGCTTCCGCCGCTGGTGCGTGGACGGAATGTTCATGTCTTCGCGGTACTTGGCCACGGTGCGGCGCGTGAGCTGGATGCCCTGCGAGTGCAGCATCGCCGCCAGCTGATCGTCGGTGAGCGGGTGGCGCGCGTCTTCGTCTTCAATGAGCTTTTTCACCTTGCGCTTGAGCACCAGCAGCGGTGTGTCCGCGCCTTCGGGGCCGTTCGCGCCTTCGCTGAAAAAGAACCGTAATTCCAGCACGCCCTGCGGCGTGTGCGCGTACTTGTTGGCCACGGCGCGGCTCACCGTCGAAGGGTGCACGCCAATCTCTTCGGCCACTTCCTTGATCATCATGGGCCGCAGCCCTTCTACGCCCTTGTCGAAGAACTCCTGCTGCCGCCGCACAATCACTTCGCACGTGCGCAGGATGGTGCTCTTGCGTTGCGCGATGTTGCGCATCAGTTGCAGGGCCGAGCGGAAGCGCTCCTTCACGTATTCCTTCACTTCCTTGTCGGTGTCCCGGGAGACCAGCATGTTGCGGTAGCGCCGGCTCAGGCGCAGGCTGGGCAGGTCCTCCTCGTTCATCGAGACCACCCACTCGCCGCCGCGCTTCACAAAGAACACATCGGGCTCAATGAGCCGCGTCTGCTCGCGGTTGTACAGGCGCCCCGGGCGGGGGTCGAGCGTGCGGATGAACTCCACCGCCGCGTGCGCCTCTTCCGGCTTCACCTGTGCCGCGCGCGCCAGGTCCTTCAGATCGCGCTTCTGCAAAAGATGCAAGTGATGGTCCACAATCAGCGCCGCGACCTCCATGGCGCGCCGCCGCTCCTCGATCCGGTCTTCGGCCGCGTCGCGAAAGCTGCCGTGCGCGTCCGTTTCGGTCTCCCCCAGCGGACCGCCGTACAAATGGCCAAACTCGTGCTGCTGGGCCGCGATTTGAAGGGCCAGGCACTCCCGCAAATCCCGCGCGCCTACGCCCGCCGGGTCCAGATGCCTCACCAGGTCGGTGGCGCTGCGAATCAGATTGACCAGATCGACCGTTGCGCCCGTGTCCGGCACGTGGCCGTTTCCCGCCGGCGCGCCCTCGGGAGCCCCACGGAAGGCCGCCGCCAACTCCTCTTCGCTCGCCGTCAGGTACCCGTCTTCATCCAGATTGCCGACCACGAAGTCGGCGGCCTCTTCCATCTGCGCTTCCAGGCTCAGAGCTCCCAGCTGCCACGCCAGGTGATCTGACAGAGTTGTGGGCTGGGAGAGGAAGGTTTCAAACGAGGGTTTTTCGTTCTCTTCATACTCCGGCTGCGTGCGATAGCCGGGATCGAGATAGTCCTGGAAGTAGGAACCAAAATCAACCTCGTTGAAGCTGTCCTTGGGCGGCGCGGCCGCTTCCTCCACACCGCGTTCCAGCCGCTCCTCGCGGCCTGCCACCTGGTCCAGCATTGGAACCGTTTCGTCAATCTCCTCCAGGACGGGGTTCTCCACCATCTCCGCATCGATCATCTCCTTCAGCTCGAGCTTGTTCAGGGCGAGGACGCTCACCATCTGCATCAGACCCGGTGTAAGGATCTGGCGTTGCGCGACTCTTAGATTCAGCCTTGGCTCAAGCAGCGCCATCGATGCAGCCCATTCCTCGTTCGGCTCAATGCGAGTGTACCCACGAGTCGACTCGTGTGAGAAAAATCTTAAAGGAAATGCGGCTCATTTTTGAGCCGCCGGTCCCGGATCGGGCCACAGCCCATCTCCGGAATCTCTGTATGAGATTTATAGCCCTGTTCCACACTCGCGCGCCAGTGCAGAGCGCACGGCGGGGTTACTTTTCGGCCGTTGGGCTCCCCAGGAAGTGTGAAAAGAGGCGTCAACCTAGCGAGAATCCCTCGCCGAGGTAGATTCGCCGCACCTCCACGTCGTTGCCCAGCTCGCGCGGCGTTCCGGCGCGGAAGATCTTTCCTTCGGCAATAATATAGGCCCGGTCGGTTACGCTCAATGTCTCGCGCACATTGTGGTCGGTGATCAGCACGCCGATGCCGCTGGCCTTCAGGTCGAAGATGATTTTCTGCAGTTCCAGCACGGCGATGGGGTCGATGCCGCTGAACGGCTCGTCGAGCAGGATGAAGTTCGGCTGGATGCAGAGCGCGCGTGCGATCTCCACGCGCCGCCGCTCGCCGCCTGAGAGCGCGTAGCCGCGCGTGGTGCGGATGTGGCCCAGATTCAGCTGGTTGATCAGCTTTTCGGTGCGCGTCCGCCGTTCCTGGTTGCCCAGAGGCTGCGCTTCCAGCACCGCCAGAATGTTCTCTTCCACGGTGAGCTTGCGGAAAACCGACGGCTCCTGGGGAAGGTAGCTGAGGCCGTAGTTGCGCGCGCGCAGGTACATGGGCAGGCGCGTGATGTCATTCTCGTCCACCATCACGCGCCCGGCATCCGGTGCAACCAGGCCGACGATGATGTAGAAGCAGGTGGTCTTGCCGGCGCCGTTCGGCCCCAGCAGTCCCACCACCTCCCCGCGGGAGATGTCCAGGTTGACGCCCCGGACAACCTGCCTTCCCTTGTAGCTCTTGCCGATTCCCTCGGCAAACAGTGTTTCCATTCAGTTTAAGGCTCGCTTCCGCCGCTACCGCAAAACCACGGACGATGTTTTCCGAAGCCACCTGGCTCCTGTCGCCGCGCTCCCAGGGAGCGACGACACCCCACAAGATTGAACACGAGCACGTTCACCGTGGTTTTGCCTTATCTGCCGTGCGCTTGCGGCGCGGTGGTCTCGGTTCGTGTCTGGTGTCCGCCGCCTTCGATACTGACGCTATCATCGCGGCTATGGAAAATCAAAACCTCTCCGGTTACATTGCCCTGACCCGGATCGGTCATTCGGGGCGGCGCGGCCGCAGTGCCGGTCAGCACGTAGTCTCCGGTCACGCCCGAGTACACCAGCTGCTCTCCGGTCCCTCGGCGTCCTTCTGAGGTCAGCACTACGTGTCCCGTCGCCGTCATGCGATCCACTTGCGCCTGGCCGCCGGCGCTCTGTGTCTGCCCCCTTTGCGCCGGCCCGGCGTCGCTGTCGCGGTTTCCCGCCGGAATCAGGAGCAAATCGACAGTGTCGGAGGTCGAGGTCGCGGTTCCCGTCTCTGCAACCACCGCGCCCGCCACGCCCCCATGCATCACGGCCCGATGCTCGGCGCTGGAGTACTTGAGATCGCCTCCGCGCACGCGAATCACGGAAGGCGCCGCAGGTTTCGTCGCGGTGCTTCCCGCCGCGCTCTGGCTGTGCGCATTCCCAGCTCCGGCACCCGTTCCCGGCGCGCCCGCGCTCAACAGCACCGCCCGCACGGGATCCGCTGCATCGCTGGTGCGCGCAGTGAGCGTTTGCTGGTGCTGGTAGAGCATAATCTCCGGCGCGGCCACGGAATTCGCCTGCTGCCACAGCCGCGCGTGTCCGCGAAATGTGGCTTCGCCTGTCGACTGATTCATTTGCGCCTCGGCCGCGATCACGTGCGCCGGTCCATTGCCGCCCAGAGCCACGCCGCTCGGGGCTGTTCCGCCCGGGGTTCCGCCGCCGGCGGAATTTCCACCCGACCATGTCGCCTTCACATTCCCGTGCGCAAAGAGGTCGTCCGATTGCCGCGATACATCCACCTTGTCCGCGGTCAGCTCGAGACCGCCATTGACGATCCGCGGCCCGTTCCCGGTGCGCGAACTGCCCGTCAGGTGCAGCCACTCGCCCGCGCCCTCGTACACCGCTTTTCCTGCCGTTGCGCGCAGGGGCGGTTGCGGCTGTGCGCCCGGCTTTGCCGCCGGCTGCTGGAAGAGGACCACATGCCCAACCAATTCAGCCGTCTGCACATCCGGAGCGCCGGTCGTCTGTGCCCCACCGCGGTTTCCCTGCTCGCCTGTTTTCTCTTCGCTGAGCCCTGTTCCATGTTCCATGTTTTGCGCCGCATCCTGCGGCGCAAAACTCACATCCAGACGATCGCCGCCGGCCGTTTGCTGGGCTCCTGTCGCCGTGGTCTGTTCCATCTCCGCGTGCCCGGTGCCCACCAGCGAGCGCAGTGCCGATCCCGCGCCAAACGTGCCCGTCACTTCATCGGCGGTCATTTTCGCGGGTACCGCTGCGGCATCACCGCTCCGGCTTTCACTGGTAATCACCACTCCGCCCGTACCGTGAATCGTCTCCGGTTCCAACTGCGTCTTGCCTGCGCTCGAGCCCCCGTCCTGTCCCCCGTCTCGAATCGTCCGGAAGTCTACATCCGCCACCGGTGAGCGCCAGGTCCGACGCACGTGCAGCGTCTGTCCCGCGGTCTCCAGACTGGTTGCCTCGCTCTGCAGGGTCACGCCGCGCTCCAGGTGCGTGTGGCGCAGCTGGCCCTGGGCGGCGAAATCCAGCTCCGCCGTGGGCGAGGCGCCATGTATCGTGCGGCCTTCCTGCGCCGAGGCACCCTCTTGCTTCGAATCCAGAACCACGCCGCCTTCGAGGTGTCCGAGGCGCGGCTGGTTGTGCTCGTCAAAGTCCATGGCCGCCGTGGGCGACGCCAGGCGCCCGCCAGTCGCCGTGGTCAGCACGAAGCCGCCCGTCGCGTCCAGGTGCGTGGCAGATCCATCGTCGCGAAAGAGGACTCTGGCCTGGGCTGCTTCGGCCTGGCCGTCCCGGAACTCCACTGTTGCTGCGCGCAGCAGGCACAGTTGCGCGGCGCGGTCGAACTCCCCGTGCTGCGCATGGATCTGTACCTCATCTGCGCCGCGATACGTCGTCAGCTCCACGGCCTGCACCAGAGTCAGGTAGCCGCGTTGCGAGTCATACGAGGCGCCCACCGCGCTCCCGTATCCTTTTGCCATCGAGAAATCCACGCGCTGGTCTGTCGTCACCACGCCCGTGTTGCGGTCGAACGTTACTCCGCTGGTCTTCACCTGGACCTGGCCGGAGTCGCCGACGGCACCCGTCGCCGTGTGCGAGCCGTCAATCTTCTTGCCTGCGCCAGTTGGCCCGGGCGGCCGCGTCAAAATCATCTCCACCGGCCCCTGCGCTGAGGCGATTCCGCTCTTCTGGTCGTATTCGAATTCGTCGCCCGTAATCTTGTCGGTCTGGGTGCCGTCCTCGCCGTAGATTTCGATCACGACGCCCTGCAGCTCGATGTGATCGCTCTTCAGTTGAATTTCCTTCGAGGCATCAATACTGAACTTGGAATGAGCGCCCATGCTGTGCGTGTAATGGAAATTCTGAGATTCCTGCTGAATTTCCTTTATCAGGGCTCGTGGCAAGTCACCACGGTGAAACCGATTCCTCCACTTCGCCGCGGCAAGAAACGCTCCCAGCGCCACCAGCAGCAGCACCGCCGCCACCACCACCAGCGCCCGGATTCGCTCGATCGTGAAGCGCACGGCTCAGTTCCTCAATCCCAGCCGCTCGGCAAGCCGCTGCGCAAGGCTCTCGCCCAGCTCGCTCCACAACAGGCGCGCCGTAGCGCCCGAGTCCTTCTCCACCCCGCCGGCCAGCTCCACGAGTTGCCGTACGTTCTCTTCCACGTGTCGCGCGCCTACCTGGTCCAGATCGGCGTCCTCTTCCAGAAATGGCGTGTCCGAGCCAAAGTCGATGCGGATGTGCCCATCCTGCTCATAGGCACCTTCATCGAAGAGCGGCCCGTAGCCGGTGACGCGCACCAGCCTTGGGCCCCGCGCCCAACGGCCTATAACGCCGGCCTCCTGGCCGGCTGTTGCGCGGGCGCCCTCGCCCGCGCTGCCGCTTTCCAGCTCCCACAAATTCCACCCCACCTGAAACTCGTAAGCATAATCGTCATGCAGCAGCTCAAGCGCCTCGGCCACGGCCTGCCGCGGCTCAACGCCCGGACTCGTACCGGGAGCGCCGCCCATGCGGCCGTAGACCCGTTGAAACACCGGCGCCTCGCTCCAGTTCACCGGCCACACCGTGGCGGCGTACACCTTCTCCTCGCCGCCATGCGCGGCAAAGGCCCCCAGCACCGCCGTCAGCTTGTCGGGGAGCGACTCCAGGCGCAGGTTCGGGTACCACAGGCTCAAATAAAGCGTGTCGGACATCTCTATTGATCTTAGACGGGTGGGGTACGCCGGAGGCGGCAGCGCTTGTAGTGCGACCGGAGTGCCGCGCTCGCCTTCAGATCGCTTGTAGCGCCGGTTTCCAAACCGGCTGTAATGTGGGTCTCCAGACCCATGTTTTGCACCTGGATGTATATTCTCTCCATGGCGCCCCGGGTCTCACCGCTTGACTCTGCGAGTCTTAATGGTGCTGCGCCGCCTCGTTTTGGTGAGGTGCACATTCGCAACCGCGGACGACTGCCTCACTGGGAAAAGGAAGCAGGCCTCTACTTCCTCACTTTCCACCTTGCAGATTCACTTCCTAAAGGAGTGCTGCGAAAGATCGCCGAGCGCCACGAGATTCTGGCAGAAGCAAAGAGAATTGGCGCACGATTGCTTCCAGAACAAAAGGCTCAACTGGCCGAATACGGTCGCAGACGGATCGAAGAGTATGTCGATCGCGGCGGTGGTTGTGCCATTCTGGCTGATCCGCGAATTGCCGGCACGATGACCGCCGCGCTCCGTTATTGGGATGGCAATCGGTACCGCCTATTGGCCTGGTGCGTCATGCCCAATCATGTCCATGTAGTCGTGAGGCTCTTTTCCGGCCATGAACTCGGCGCAATTGTGAAGGGCTGGAAACTCCACGTGTCCAAAGTAGCAAAACATGCCCTCGGCCAAACTGGGAAACTCTGGCAGAGAGAATATTACGATCATCTGATCTGCGATGGGGAGGAACTCAAGCGTGCGGTTCAATATGTGATCGAGAATCCGGCGAAAGGTGCGCTGAAGAACTGGCCCTGGGTTTGGAGTGGGGATCAGGAAACCGATTCCTAACGGACGCATAGCGCCAATTTTCGAAGCAAATATCGGAGTCTGCGCATTTGATTTCAAAGCGCCATGAAGAGAGCGCGGATTTGGAAATCCGCGCTACAGCCGGTCTGGAGACCGGCGCTACCCCGTCACGATCTCGCTGAAGTCAGCAATCCCCGAAAAGCTGCGCTGCACCCCGTCGATCAAGCCCAGGTGTGCGCCGCGCAGTGTCGGATCGGGATCGAGCACCATCACCTTGTCGAAGAATTTGTCCACCGCGGGCCGCAGCGTGGCGATCGCGGCCAACGCCTCGCCGTACCTCCGCTGCTCGCGAAGCTTGGCAACTTGCTCCGCCAACTCCTTCGTCCGCTGCCACAGGTCGATCGCCTCAAGCGCCGATTGACCAAGCTTCGGCTCCGCCGGTTGATAGCCCTTCTCTTCCGCCTGGCGCAGGATGTTCTTGATGCGCTTGAACGCCGCGGAAACCGCGACAAAATCTTCCGACCCGCGCGCCGCGGTCAGCGCCTGGGCCCGCGCGATGGCGTCGCGCACGTCGTCGGAACCGACGGCCAGCACGGCGTTTACCACGTCGTAGGCGAAGCCGCGCACGTCCTTGAGATAGAACTGCACCCGCTCGCGCAGGAACTCTTCTACCTGCGCCTTGTTCTCGCCCTCGACGCCGGACGCATTGATCACATCGCCCAGCGTCAGCGGCAATCCGGATTCGGCCAGAATCTTCACAATCGCGTTCGCTGCGCGGCGCAAGGCAAACGGGTCCTTCGATCCCGTGGGCGCGTTGCCAATGCCGAACATCGCCACAATCGTCTGCATCCGGTCGGCAATTCCCAGAAGCTGACCTTCAGCCGACACCGGAATCTTGTCTTCCATAGAGGACGGCTTGTACTGCTCATAAATCGCCAGCGCAACCCGCTCGCCCAGCCCCTGCGCCCCCGCATACAGCCCGCCAATCACACCCTGCAGCTCGGTGAACTCTTTCACCAGTTCGGCCGTGAGGTCGGTCTTGGCCAGCCCGACGGCCTTGAACAACGCTGCTTCATTGAACGGGAAATCCACGCTCTTCAACGTGGCCGCCAGCGCATTCGCCACCGCCAGGTTCTGCTCGGTCTTCCAGTAGTAGCTGCCAAGCTCCTTCTGGAAGGTCACGTTTTTCAGGCTTCCCATGCGCTCGGCCAGCGGCGTCTTCTGGTCCACGTTCCAGAAAAACCGCGCGTCCTTGAACCGCGCCCGCAGCACGCGCGCATTGCCGTGCCGGATAATCGCCGCGCCCTCCGCGTCCGTCTGCGTGTTCAGCACCGCCAGAAAGTGCGGGGCAAGTTTTCCGTTCGCGTCTTCCACCGCGAAGTACTTCTGGTGGTCGCGCATCACGGTGACGAGAACTTCCTCCGGAAGCTCCAGATATTCGGCTTCAAAATCGCCCAGGATCACGGTGGGCCACTCAGTGAGGTGCGTGACCGTCTCCACCAGCGCCTCATCCTCGCGCCAACGCGCACCGGGAACTGTCCGCGTGGCCGCGTCCAGCGCCTTGCGAATGATCTCGCGCCGCTCAGCCACATCGCAAATGACGTTTGCCGCACGCAGCGCCCTTTTGTATGCGTTGGCCGCGTCGATGACAACCGGCGCATCTCCATGCAGCACGCGATGCCCGCGGCTCGCATTGCCCGCGGCGGTGCCGGCAATTTCGAGGGGCACAATAGCCGCATCCATCAGCGCCACTACCCAGCGCACCGGGCGCACAAACCGCTCCGGCTTGCCGGCGCGCCAGTACATGTTCTTGGCCCAGTAAATCGCCAGCACCAGCTTCGGCAATTCATCCGCAAGGATTTCACTCGCGGTGCGGCCCGTCCGCTTCACCGTCGCGCCCACGTACTCGCCCTTGGGCGAAATCACTTTCTTGAGCTCAGCCACGGCCACGCCGGCCTTTTTCGCAAAGGCCTGTGCGGCGGGCGTCGGTTCGCCGTCCTTGAAGGCCATCTGCCACGACGGGCCCGTAAACACCTCCTCGGTGCTGACCTGCTTTGCCAGCACGCCCTCGACCAGCACGGCCAGCCGCCGCGGAGTGGAGTAGGTCGTAATCTTCGCGGCGATATTCGCCTCGGGGTTCGCCTCAGGCGCAAGCAGCCGTTCGCGCCTGAGCAGATCGCTCACGCGGCGGCCCAGTTCGGCCTCGGCCCCAGCCATCATCCGCGCCGGAACTTCTTCGAGACCGATTTCCAGTAGAAAATCCGACATAAACTAGTGTTCTTTCTTCAAATCTGGTCTTGCCCCAAGTTCGTAGCTTTTAGCCCTTAGCTATTAGCTGTTTCGTCCAGAAGCGTGATGCATCAACTGCAGGGATCGAAAGCTAAAAGCTAACGGCTAAAGGCTAAGAGCTAGCTTCCTGCTGTATCGCCCACGCCTTCGCTACGCCGACCGCCAGGTTGCGAATTCTTCCAATCACGCCCACGCGCTCCGTCACGCTGATGGCGCCGCGCGCATCCAGAAGGTTGAACAGGTTGGAGCACTTGAGCGCCAGCTCGTACGTCGGCAGCAGCGGGAATCTCTTCTTTGCCTCCGGACTGGCGTTTTCGTCACCCCAAAGTGCGTTCGCCTTCTGGAGCAGCGCCTGTGCCTCGGCCTCGTAGCTGTTGAAGTGCTCCCACAGCCGCGGCACGTCAGCCATTTCAAAGTTGTAAACGGAGAACTGCAACTCCTCGGCCAGGCGCACATCGCCGTAGGTCACCGCGGCGCCGGTTTCCGGATCGCGAGCCCACACAATGTCGTAGATCGAGTCGACATCCTGCAGGAACGCCGCGATGCGCTCCATGCCGTAGGTCAGCTCGGCGCAGATGGGATCGAGATCGAGCCCGCCGCATTGCTGGAAGTAGGTGAACTGCGTAATCTCCAGACCATCCAACATCACCTGCCAGCCCACGCCCCACGCGCCTCCCGCCGGCCACTCCCAGTTGTCCTCTTCGAACTTCAGGTCGTGGTGCTTCAGGTCAATGCCCATGGCCTCGAGCGATTCGAGATACAACTCCTGCACGTTCACCGGAGGCGGCTTCAGGATCAGCTGAAATTGGGTGTGCTTGAAGAGCCGGTTGGGATTCTCGCCGTAGCGCCCGTCGGCCGGCCGCCGCGAGGGCTGCGCGTAGCCCACCCTGTAGGGCTTGGGCCCCAGCACGCGCAAAAACGTCTCCGGACACATGGTTCCCGCGCCCACTTCCACGTCGTAGGGCTGCTGGATCACGCATCCCCGCTCCGCCCAAAACGCCTGCAGGCGGAACAGCAAATCCTGAAAGGTTAGCGAGGCGGGCGTTACACGCGGAGCGGCTAGGGCAGCGGACACAGGATTTTCTCTCTCATTCGGAACTAAAGGTTGATTTTAGCAGCCAGGTCGGAGAAGGCAGGAACTTTAGGTTCCGAGTAATCTGTCAAAAGTAACTTGCGACGTTTTCACACGCCAGGCTCGAATTCCGGACCTTCATCCGCCCAGTCGCGCCAGCGCTTCGGCGCTCTTGAGCTTCCGTTCCAAATGCCGCTCCAGCGTCTGCAATGTGAACCGCCGCAGATCCTGCCCGCGTTTGCGCGGCCAAGGCTCGGCGGCAAAGGCCGACGCCGGTGCCCGCAACATGCGTTGCGCCAGTTGCCAACTATCCGTCGAGAGCGCGCTCGCCGAACCGTTCGCATGCAGTCCGCAGAAAAGCCCATCTGCGGTGCTCGAGAACGAAACCTCGGTCCCACGCAGTGCCTCGCCGCAGACCATGCAGTGGCTCGTGTCGGGCAGGAGACCCATAAGGCGCGTCATCCAGAGAGAGAAATAAGTGAGTGCCATCCATGGTCCTTGCCCGGGGTGCCCCGGGTCCGGGGTCCCCATGGACAGGTCCACGTCCATGGGGTGGGGGTCCCTCGCATTTGGGGACCCGGGAAAGGTGTCTATCGCCGCCGTCTGCTCCAGCACCGAGACCAGGAGCCGGAAGACCGCGTCCTGCGGGTCGCGCTCGGGCAGGATTTCATCCAGCACCTCGGCATAAAAGCTCAGCACCGTCATGCGCGTGTGATCCACTGGCGCTGAAAGCGGCGAGCGCAGAATCTCCAGCTGGTCGAGCCGCACCAGCTCCTGACGCGGCCGCTCGGCGAACCACGCCCGCGCCAGGGTCATCGGCTCCAGCGCCCCGCCAAAGCGTTTGCGGCTCTTGAGCGCCGCCTTGGCCACCCCGCGCATGCGTCCGTAGTCGCGCGTGAAAAAGCTCACGATCAGGTCCGCCTCATGCACCGGCCAAGTGCGCAGAACCACCGCTTCTGATGTGAGCACCGACATGGCGTTATTATCCTCGCTTTGGCTGGAGTTGATTTCCGCCCTGGAACGTAAGGATTTATCTTTAAGTGTAGCGAGATGCCGCAAAAGGTAAGGAATATTGTGAGGAAGTAAGGTATAATCGAAAAGGTAAGGAGCGCTTATGGTGACGGCTACGGTGACCTCGAAGGGACAGATTACGATTCCGGTTCAGGTTCGGCAGGCAATGGGGTTGAAGTCAGGCACCAAGGTGATGTTCTTCCCGAACGCCGAGGGAGATTTTGTCCTGCGGGTCCGCACCGGCACGATCATGGATTTGCGCGGCTGTCTCGCCGGGCTCGACGTTCCGAAGACAGATGCGGAGATGAACGAGATAATTCAGCAGCGCGCCTTTGATCTGGATGAGGCCACCAAAAGCAGTGCAAAGCAAGTCTCCACGGAAGATGCCGCGTGACCGGTTTAGACACGAACGTGCTTTTGCGATTCTTCGCGCAGGATGATCAACGACAAAGCCCGCTCGCAGACGCCACGATGGCGTTACTCACCAGAGAGAATCCGGGGTGGGTCGGGCTGGCGACAGTTCTTGAGTACGTTTGGGCAATGAGCAAAAAGATGCGCCTTGCAAAATCGGTGGTCTGCGATGCGCTGGATCGCTTGCTCATGTTGGATACGATTGTCGTGGAGCAGGATACGACCGTCGCGTCGGCGGTGCAGAGATTTCGCTCGACCCGCGCTGATTTTGCGGATTGCCTTGTCGCCATATCCGCGCAGGCGGCGGGGTGCACCAAAACACTGACCTTTGACGAGATTGCAGCTCGAGATGCGGGAATGGAACTGATCAATTAGTCCGCTGGAATGCGGCTGGAGTTCTCGGCTCGCCAACTTGCAACGATTCACGAGAGCCTCGCCTAAAGACACAAACGCGCGTCCCGCTTTAGGCAGGACGCGCGTCGCGCCACACTTCAGGTGGATGGGATCAGACGCGCCTGTTAGCGGCCGAAGTGCGTGGCGTTCTTTTCGGTAAAGTGGGCCCACTTCTCCGGCAGGTCGTCCTGCGCAAAGATTGCTGAAACCGGGCAAACCGGAACGCATGCGCCGCAGTCGATGCACTCGACCGGGTCGATGAAGAGCTGATCGGCTTCGGCGTAACCGTCTTCATCTTTCTTGGGGTGGATGCAATCGACGGGACAGGCGTCCACGCAGGCGCTATCCTTGGTGCCGATACAGGGTTCTGCAATGACGTATGCCATTTCTGCTCTCTCCGATGAACTCCGGCGGCATCGCTTTTGCGTGCCGCACTAAACTTCTCGACGCTGATAGTAGCATACGGCCCCGCCGCCTGACTCCCCGCCTCCGCAACTGCGTTTTGCCATGCGAGAAGAACAGGGAGTGGCCAACAGCCGGGAGCCAAATGGGGACCAACCGGACTTCTATTCTCTGTTGGCTACTGGCTATTGGCTACTCCCCTTTCCCTGTTGTTTCGCGCCCGCGCGAACTCCTCGGCCGTCGGAATGGGCGAAAGATTCCGTCCGGCGAACATATCGCTGAATAATCCGATCAGTTCCTCGTTGATCAATCCGTTCGAGGCCAGAATCTCATCGCTGGCCAACCGGTACTGCGCGCCGGCAAAGTCCGTCACGCGGCCACCCGCTTCTTCCACCAGCAGAATCCCAGCAGCCGTGTCCCAGGGGTTCAGGTTGAACTCCCAGAAGCCGTCCATGCGCCCGCAGGCCACGTAGGCCAGATCGAGCGCGGCTGAACCCGCCCGCCGCACCCCATGCGAGCGCAACGTGAACTCGTGGTAGAAGTGGATGTTGGGGCTGGTGTGGCGCTTGCGGCTGGGAAATCCCGTCGCCAGCAGCGCTTCAGCCAACTCCGCTGCGCGCGAAACTCGTGCCGGCTTCCCGTTCACCTGCGCTCCGCGCCCGCGTTCGGCCGTGAAGAGCTCGTCCCTCATGGGGTCATAGATCACCCCGGCCACCAGCATTCCATCGTCGTCGGGTTTGGCGCCCCTGGGTCGGTGCTCGAGTCCCATCGAAACGCAGAACTGCGGGAATCCATGAGCGAAGTTGGTGGTTCCATCCAGCGGGTCCACGTACCAGCGGTACTCGCTGTCCATGCGCTCGCGCGTGCCTTCTTCGCCGTAGATGCCGTGTTCGGGAAAGACCTCGCCCAGTCGGCTCTTGATCAGCTTTTCCACGGCGCGATCCGCCACCGTCACCAGGTCCACGTCGCCCTTGTACTCGGTTTCGACGCCTGCAATGAAGTATTCGCGCAGTCGTGCGCCGGCCTCGCGTGCGATCTCCGCGGCCCTGGGAACAAAAACAAAATCGGTTTGGACTGCAGCCTCCGTCGTGCCGCTCACAGGGCCGCCTCGCCCGAGCGTGCCCCGCCCGGGGCCGGCCCCTCCGCAGTCTCGTAGCGCGGCGCGCGCCGCCTGCCCAGTTCGCTGATGCTGCGGATCTGGTGCTTGTAAATAAACAGATTGGGCTGATTCTCGCGCGTCAGGCGCAGCATGGAGTCGTCGAAGTACTCGATCCAGCCACGCACCGTCTCGCCATCGCGCAACTTGATGTTCACAACCACCTGGCGATCGCTCAACGAGCGCAGGTAGAGCCCTTCCTGGCCGGTTTCACCCGGCGGAGGAGCCTTGGAGCGGCGGCGCGATGAAAGTGGAGGCGTCATATTGCCATTTTAGATGCAGAATGGGGCAGAGTTGCTGCAAGAGCACGCAAAACGCAGCGCATATCGCTTTGGGCACAGCTCAGGAAGAGAATTCACGGCTCGTCCGATGGTATGTTCCCTAGTTGCCCTTGGCCTGCGAGTCCGCGTAATACCCCGTCTTGTTGCGGATGTTGAACTCGTCGGACGCGGCGCGCGGGATGGTCACCGTCAAGCGGTGGAAGCTCGTGCCCGGCACCTGGTGGTGCGGATAGTAGCCAATCAGGTATTGCGTGCGCAGATCGTCGCTCACCTTGGCAAAGGCTTTGTCCAGGCCGCCATCGCTCACGTAGAAATACTTGCCGCCGGTTTGTTCTGCAATGGTGATGAGCGCGTGTTCGCCGCCCAGGTCGCGGCCGGCGCTGGCTTCGATGGGCACGTCGATGATCGAGTAAATCATCACCTCGTTGCGCAACGCCGCTTCAAGGGCCTGCGCGTAGGTGGAGCTCTTGACTGTGTCGTCGCCATCGGAGATCACCACCAGCACCTTACGCCCTGAGTTTCCGCCCAGCTTTTCGGAGCCCTGGCAGATGGCGTCATAGAGCGCGGTCGCAAAATCACTGTGCAACTCGCCCAGACCGCGATCGATCACGGACAGTTTGTTGGTGAAGGGCGTAAGCTGCTGCACCTCAGTGGCGAACTCGAGCACGCTCATCTGGTCCTGCGGGCGCAGAATGGCGTGGGCGAAACGACGCGCCGCAGCTGCCTCCTCGCTCATGTCCTTGCGCACGCTGCCTGAGGTGTCGATGGCCAGCGTAAGGTTCAACGGCAACTCGGACTGCCGCTCGAAGACTGCGATCTCCTGCAAGCGATTATCTTCGTAAACCGCGAAATCGTCCTTCGTCAGGCCGCCCGCCAATGCGCCGTTCTTATCGGTCACGTTGACGAAAATGCTTACCAGCTTTACGTCTACATGAAAGCTGGTCACTGGTTCCTGCGCGGCCAGCGCAACCGCCGCCAGTATCAGCAGCGCCGTGCACACAAAGCGCAGAGACGCCCCGTGCCCCACCCTTTCGCCGGCTTTGTGGCGAAAGGGTGGGAAACCACGTGAGCAGGCAGGAATTCTCTCCCACCCATTCCGCAAAAAGCGCGGAAAGGATGGGGCACGGTGCCTTGTGATATCGGAGCTGCGGCCGCAACTAGGTTTCATGCGGCGCCTCGTCAGACTCTATAGGGGACTCTATGGCAATCTCCGCCGGAAATGGCTCGCCGGGCGCCCACACCGCGCCATCGGCAAAGGTCTCCTTTTTCCAGATGGGCACGGTCTGCTTGAGCGTATCGATCAGCCAGCGGCAAGCTTCGAAGGCCGCACTGCGATGCGCTGAAGCCACCACGATCAGCACGCTGGTTTCGCCAATCTCCAGGCGACCTAGCCGGTGCAGCATCGTCACCTGCCTCACGCCGAATCGCTCCCGCGCCTTCAATCCCAGCTCCAGCATCTGCCGTAGCGCCATCTCTTCATACGCTTCGTAATCGAGATACAGGGTCCGGCGTCCGCGCGTGTGGTTGCGCACAATGCCGTCGAAGACCACCACCGCGCCATCTTCGCCGCTTTTGGCCGCGGCGATTGTTTTCTCCGCGTCGATGCGATCGCGGGTGAGTGCAACAGTGACATTCTCCCCGTCTCTACTCATATCCAAAGGATTCGCCGTCCGCGCAGGACTGCCGCCGGAGACCGGTGGCAACAGGCCCACCTCGTCCCCGTCGTGCAAAATGTGCTTGGCCTGCGCGTATTCGGCATTCACGCTTACCGCGATGCTGCCCAGAATCTCAGCCGCGGCGCCGGCCGGCAATGGGCCGCGCAGGCGCTCCAGCAGCACGGCCACTGAGGCGCCATCCGGCAGCTCCACGGTGGTCGCGGAGGCGCCCAGCCAATCCTTCAACACCCCAAATGGGATTACTTGTACACGCATCACTCGAAAAAGAATACCGCCTAACGATTAGACGTGGCAGCCCGAAATCTGGAGCCTGCGTGGCGGGTTAGGCTCGTTTCAAAAGAAACTTCAAGCCAGTTTGTAGAGAAATCCGGTGGGCGTTCCCCACAGATTGCGGGCGCGATCCTGGTAAAAAATGCTGAACTCAATTCCTGCCATATCGAAATCGAAGAGAGGGACTCGGTCGAAGCTGCGGTCGGCTCCGGGAGAGTACTCATCGCCCCCACAATCGATCATCAGCGAGTCGCCCGCGGACAGGCGCTCTGAGTGCGTGAGCAGAATGCTCGCAATAGCAAAAACCCCCAGGCAGAATTCGTTGCCGGCCAGCGAGGCGCGCGTGCGCCGGGCCGAAGAGCCGCGATGCAGTAAGCCGGCCTGCGCGGCAACGACCAGGATGTCGCACCCCTGCTGCTGATCAGCAAGAATGGTCTCGGCAAGCCGGGAGCGCTCGGTCTGGCGCAGGTACTCTTTGCCCAGGCGGCCGGCAATGCGGTTCGAAAGCCGGCGCTTTTTGGCCAGAACATCGAGAATCTTCTCCACCGCCGCGTTGTAAGTGGGCGCCACGGCCTCCCAGCGGGGAATGGCAAACCAGGCCTCTGGTCCGTCGGGGAGCGGAATCCGCCCCAGCTTCTCCTTGCAAGCGCCGAGCGCGGGGAAGGCCTTTTTCAGTTCCGTCACCTGCGCCTCCACGGGGCGCACGCAATAGGTGGACGGATAGCCGCGATCCGAATCCACCTCCTCTTCCTCGTACTTGCTGCTTATTGTGTGGGTGTGAACAATTTCCGTCACTGCTTTGGCGATATCAGCCTTTACCTGGCGCTCCGCCTCAAGCACGGACTGCGCGCTTTGCCTGTCGAGTTGCTCGATCGCCGCCTGATATGCAGTTTGGACGGCGGCGCCCAGGCAACTCTGCAGTTGCTGGTTCTGCTGTTCCGTCGTGTTGCCTGAAAGATGCAGCGGAACGATCGTGTGTGTGGCCGCCATAATCCTGCTTTCTGCGTGAAACTGCAACGCCGCGGGGGTCCTTCCCGCCTATCGGCAAGGTTCCCGGCTTTCTCCATCCAGCCCGGTCGATTTCCCGGGCAGCGAATCCGGAGAGCGGACGCTAAAGGGACGCGCCCAATGCGGGAATCTGGCGCCAATGGATTCGCGGATGAAAATCCGCACAGAAAAAGAAAGGACCGGCAAATGCCGGCCCTGCTTCGCAATGAAGCAAACGTCAGGCTGCTGCGCCCACCGGGATCTCAGCGGCAACAGTCTCGAACTGCGGCGGCATGGCCAACCTCGGCAGGGCCACGGCCAGCACGTCTTCAATCTGGCTGGCGTAATGCACATCCACGCCCGCCATCATCTCCGGCACCAGGTCCTCTTCCACACTCTGGCGGTTCTCCGCAGGCAGGATGATGGTGTCCACCCCCGCCCGTCGCGCCGCAAGAAACTTTTCCTTGATCCCGCCCACCGGAAGCACATTGCCGCTGAGCGTGATCTCGCCGGTCATGGCCGTCAGCGGCCGCACCGGCGTATCGGTCAGCAACGACACCAGCACCGTGGCCATGGTGACGCCCGCCGAAGGACCGTCCTTGGGAATGGCGCCCGCCGGGACGTGGATGTGGATGTCGAGGTCCTTGGTGAAGTCCTCGGCAAGCCCCAGCCGCGTGGCGTTGGAGCGGACCCAGGTGAGCGCGGCCTGCATCGACTCCTGCATGACCTCGCCGATCTGACCGGTCATCGTAAAGCCGCCCTTGCCCTTCATCTTGTTGGCCTCGATGAAGAGAATGTCGCCGCCAGCCGGCGTCCATGCCAGGCCCACGGCCACACCCGGCCGCTTCACCCGTTCCGCCACCTCAGTCTCCACGCGCACCAGGATTCCGCCCAGGAATTCCTTGAGCAGCTCGCGCGTCACCACCAACTTCTCTGTGTGCCCTTCCACCACGCGCCGCGCCTCTTTTCTGCATACAGTCCCGATGGTCTGTTCCAGCTTCCTCACCCCGGCCTCACGCGTGTAGTGGCGGATGATGTGCCGCACGGCTTCCTCGGGAAACTCAATCTGTTCCGTCGTAATACCGTTTTCCTTGATCTGGCGCGGAATCAGGTAGCGATTGGCGATGTGCACCTTTTCTTCTTCGCTGTAACCCTGCAGGGGGATGATCTCCATGCGGTCGATCAGCGGAGCCGGCACCGTATCCAGCATGTTCGCCGTGCAGATGAACAGAACCTTGGACAGGTCAAACGGCACGTCGAGATAATTGTCGCGGAACGTATTGTTCTGCTCCGGATCCAGCGTCTCCAGTAGCGCCGAGGCGGGATCGCCGCGGAAGTCGCGTCCCAGCTTGTCCACCTCGTCGAGCATGATCACCGGGTCGTTGGTTTCCGCCCGGCGAATGCTCTGGATGATCTGTCCCGGCAGGGCGCCGATGTAGGTCCGGCGATGACCGCGGATCTCGGCCTCGTCGTGCATGCCGCCCAGCGAGACGCGTTGGAACTTGCGGCCCAGCGCCCGCGCAATCGACCGGCCCAGGCTGGTTTTGCCCACCCCCGGCGGGCCCACAAAGCAAAGGATGGGCCCCTTCATGTCCGGCTTCAGCTCCAGCACGCTCAGGTAGTCGAGGATGCGGTCCTTCACCTTCGT
>Ga0182024_10007769_pt1 | contig 23031 bp, 18 predicted proteins | sample P32metaG_FD_120480 | JGI IMG/M metagenome (GOLD analysis project Ga0182024, IMG submission 120480) | Permafrost microbial communities from Stordalen Mire, Sweden - P3-2 metaG (Illumina Assembly) | ecosystem: Environmental > Terrestrial > Soil > Wetlands > Permafrost | place: Sweden: Stordalen... | reverse complement strand
CATGTCCGTCGTCGTCGTCACCGGGTCGGCCGGTCTGATCGGATCCGAATCGGTCGCGTATTTCGCCGAGCGCGGGCATGAGGTTGCCGGCGTCGACAACGACTTCCGCCGTCGCTTCTTCGGTCCCGACGCCTCCACCGACTGGAATAGGCGAGCCCTCGAGGAGCGCTTTCCGCGGCAGTACGTGCACGTCGACGCCGACGTTCGCGACGCGGCCGCGATGGACGCGCTGTTCGCCCGCTACGGGCGGCGGATCGCGCTGGTGATCCATGCCGCGGCGCAGCCCTCGCACGACTGGGCGGCGACCGATCCGCAGACCGACTTCACGGTCAACGCGAACGGAACGCTGTGCGTGCTCGAGGCGACGCGCAAGCACGCTCCCGAGGCCGTGTTCATCTTCACCTCGACCAACAAAGTCTACGGCGACGCGCCCAACGAGCTCCCGCTCGTCGAGCTCGATCGGCGCTGGGAGATTGCGGCGGACCATCCGTACTGGAACGGCATCGACGAGCAGCTGCGGATCGATCGCTCGAAGCACTCGCTGTTCGGCGCCTCCAAGATCGCGGCCGACGTGCTGGTTCAGGAGTACGGCCGGTACTTCTCGATGCCGACCACGGTATTTCGCGGCGGGTGCCTGACGGGGCCGAATCATTCGGGCACCAAGCTGCACGGGTTTCTCGCCTACCTGATGAAATGTACGGCGACCGGGCAGCCCTACACGGTTTTCGGGTACAAGGGCAAACAGGTGCGGGACAACATCCACAGCCTCGACTTGGTGAGCGCCTTCGATTGCGTGTTTCGCGCGCCGCGCTGCGGCGAGGTCTACAACGCCGGCGGCACGCGGTTCAGCAATTGCTCGATGCTCGAGGCGATCGATCTCTGTCAGGAGGTCGCCGGACGCGAGCTGGACTGGTCGTACACCGAGGACAACCGGATCGGCGACCATATCTGGTACATCAGCGACATGGCCAAGTTCAAGGCGCACTACCCGGATTGGAGTCAGCGGCACGATCTGCGCGCGCTGCTGAGCGAGATGTTCGAGAAGAACGCCGAGCGCTGGCAGGCCGAACGGCGGGCGCAGGATGCCGCCGTCTGAGCGCATGCTCTCGGTCGTGATCCCCGCGTACAACGAGCAGGAGCACATCGCGGCGACCGTAACGCAGATCGCCGAGCGGCTGACCGGCGCGTCGATCGCGTTCGAGATCGTGGTGGTCGACGACCACTCGGTCGACGGAACCGCGGCGGAGGTAACCCGCACCGCGAACGCATGGCCGGCGATTCGCAGCGTCCCGAACCTGCGGGCGCCCGGCTTCGGCAACGCGATCCACACCGGCTTGGACGCCTACCGGGGCGACGCAGTGTGCATCGTCATGGCCGACGCGTCCGACGATCCGGCCGACATCGTCACGTACTGGAACAGGATCGAAGCGGGATACGATTGCGCCTTCGGAACGCGCTTCACGCGCGAGGCGACCGTCGTCGACTATCCGCCGCTCAAGCTGGCACTGAATCGCATGGCGAACGCGTTCGTCGCGCTGCTGTTCGGGCTGCGCTACAACGACGTGACCAACGCGTTCAAGTGCTACCGGCGCGAGGCGATCGACGGCGTACGCCCCATCCTCTCGCACCACTTCAATATCACCGTCGAACTGCCGCTCAAGGCGATCGTGCGGGGATTCTCCTGGACCGTCGTCCCGACCAATTGGTACAATCGCCGGTATGGTGTTTCGAAGCTCAAGATCAAGGAGATGGGGAGCCGATACCTGTTCATCGTGCTCTACGCGCTGCTGGAGAAGTGGTTGACCCGGGAATACCGCCGCAGCCCCGCGACGACCACCGCTCCGCCGCCACGCTAGGGTAGAGAAGTTGACGTCGACAGCGGCCGTGCGGCCCACTTCCCCTCGCCGTTTCGCCGAACTGCAACGCCTCGCTGGGCTCATCCAGATCGCGGCTCTGCGCTCGCTCAAGGTTCGCTACCGCGGCAGCGCGGTGGGGATCCTGTGGTCGTTCAGCAACCCGCTCCTGATGACGCTGATGTATACGGTTGTGTTCGGTTCTGCGTTCCTGCAGTATTTCGACCACTCGATCGTGCGCTATCTGGTCTACGTCTTCGTCGGGTTGTCGGTCGTGACGTTCTTCCTCAACGCGACCTCCGAGGCGCTCCTCACGATCGTGACCAACGGCGCCCTGCTGAACAAGATCGCGCTGCCGCCGGCGGTGTTTCCGCTCGCGTCGGTCGCGGCGAACCTGTTCCAGCAGCTGTGCACGACGTTCCCCGTCGTCTTCATCATCTCGATCGTCGTGACCCACGATCCGGTGCGCGTGCTGCTGGTGCCCGTCGTTTTGGCGGGCTTCGCATTGCTGACGACCGGTTTCGCGCTCGCGCTCGCGGCGCTCTATGTGTTCTTTCGCGACCTCTCGTACATTTGGGGCGTCGGCTCGTTCATGCTCTGGATGACCAGCCCGTTGTTCTATCCCGCGCAGGTTGCGCCGGAGCGCGTCCGCGTGTGGTTTCATGTGAACCCGGTGGGGGTCGAGCTCGGCGCTTTGCGCGAGGTGGCGCTGGGAACGGGGTCGTTGGATTGGGGTTTGCTCGGGACGGCGCTGCTGACGGGGATTGCAGCCTGTTGCGCGGGCGGACTGGTCTTCGCGCGGACGCGCCGTGGCTTCATGGACCTGCTCTGATGCGGCCTGCGATCTCGCTCAACGGCGTGACGCTCGTCCGGCGCACGCAGGAGGAGCTCCACTACGATCTCAAGCGCTCGGTGATGAACGCACTGCGCTTCCGCGCGCGCAAGATCAAGCGTGCGACCGTCATCACCGGGCTCGACGTTACCATCGAGCACGGCGAGAAGGTCGGCGTGATCGGTCCGAACGGCAGCGGGAAGTCGACGCTGCTCAAGCTGATCGCCGGGGTCTTGCAACCGACGCGCGGATCGGTTGCGGTCGAAGGTTCGCTTTCGCCGCTGATCGAGATCGGGGTCGGCTTCGAACCGGAGCTGACGCTGGTCGACAACATCCTTTTCTACGGTGTCCTGCTCGGACACGATGAGGCGGTCGTCCGTGCTCACGTCGACGCGATCCTCGACTTCGCGGAGCTGACGGAGATCCGCGAACAGCCGACCAAGACGCTGTCGTCGGGGATGAGCGCACGGCTCGGCTTCGCGATCGCCACCGAGTTCCGTCCGGACATCCTACTGCTCGACGAGGTGCTCGCGGTCGGCGACGAGCGGTTCCGGCGCAAATGCGCCGCGCGCATCGAGCGCTTTTGGGACGCGCACTCGACGATCGTGCTCGTGTCGCACGACCTCACGAACGTGGCGCGCACCTGCGATCGCATCATCTGGCTCGACGGCGGCCGCGTGCGGTTCGACGGCCGCGCGGACGTAGCTGTCCAGCGGTATCTCGACACGGTCCCGACCTCGCTGAGCATCCGCAGCGGCCAGGAGCTCATCGCGCTCGCCGCCGCGGCGCCGAACCCGGTCATCGTGCGTGGGGCGTCCCGAATCGACGACGACATCACGATCTTCCTCGTGCGCAACGGCTACCGGTGGCGGATCGCTGCCGACGGTGAGTACCGCCGGGCGGCGGTCACGTGGGAGGACGTCTTGGTCGTGAGCGACGACGTCATCGAGCAGGTCCCCGAGGGCGATGCAGTCATTGCATGAGCACTTTCCGACATTTTGCCAGCAGAGATGCTCGCGGCGATGCCGAAGTCGGCTCGTCCAGGCGACGACGAACCGTAGGACGTGAAGTGAAGATATTCGCGAATCGTAGCGCCCACGCGCAAGCGGGAAGGATTGGGGACGGGACGCTCGCCGGAGCCTGGCGGGAACGGCTGGCCGCCGTTTCAGAACCGACGATTTCCGTCGTGATCCCTGCATTCAACAAATGGAGCGTGACCCGCCGTTGCCTCGAGTCGTTGGCGCGTTGCGATCCCGACGTGGCACTCCAGGTCATCGTCGTCGACGATGCGTCGTCGGACGAGACGGCCGCTTCGGTCGCCGCGCTGCCTGGGGTCGATCTGGTGCGCAGCGGCACCAACGCCGGATTCGTCGGCTCGTGCAATCGCGGGGCGCTTCTGGCGCGGGCTCCGTACCTGTTCTTCCTCAACAACGATACGGAAGTGACCTTGAACTCGTTGCGGGCGCTGCTGCAGCGGATGGAGAGCGACCCGCGAATCGGTGTGGTCGGCTCGAAGCTCGTCTATCCCGACGGCCGGCTGCAAGAAGCGGGCAGCATCATCTGGTCCGACGCGAGCGGCTGGAACTACGGTCGCACCGATTCGCCGTTGCGGCCCGAGTACAACTTCACGCGCGACGTCGACTACGTATCGGGTGCGTCGCTTATGGTACGATCGGAGCTGTTCGCATCGGCCGGCGGATTCGATCGCCGTTTCGCCCCCGGCTACTATGAAGACGCCGATCTATGCTTCACCGTGCGCGCGCTCGGATACCGGGTCGTCTACGAACCGCGCTCGGTCGTCACGCACTACGAGGGGCTGTCGTCGGGTACGGATCTCGGCGCGGGGATGAAGCGCTTTCAAACGGTCAACCAGCTCACGTTTCGCGCGAAGTGGGCCGCCGTGCTGGATGCCGCGCATGCGGCGCCGAACCCGGGCAGCGTGCGATGCGCCGCGCGAGCGCGCGGTGCGACGAACGGCGCCATCCTCGTCGTCGACTCGTACGTGCCGATGTACGATCGCGAAGCCGGCTCCAAGCGGCTGCGCCTGCTGATCGATGGTTTCACGGCGGCAGGCCGGCGGGTCGTGTTTCTTCCCGACAACATTGCGGCGCTCGAGCCGTACGCCGGCGAGCTGCAAGATGCGGGCGTCGAGGTGCTGCACCATTCCGATGGCGATCCGCGTCGCTGGAGGGAGCTCTTGCTCGACGCGCTGCCGACCGTCGACGCAGCTTGGATCTGCCGCCCCGAGCTGTGCCGCAAATACCTTCCGGTGATTCGTGCGTACAGCGACATCCCGATCCTCTACGATACGATCGACCTGCACCATCTTCGACTGCGCCGCCAGGCGGAGCTCGAGGGGGCCGGTGACGCGGAGTGGCGGCGTCTCGAAGAGCTCGAGCTGATGTGCGCCCGCGCCGCCGACGCCACGGCAGTCGTCACCGAACCCGAGGCGCAGGTGCTGCGCTCCGCCGGCATCGCGCCGGTCGTCGTGGTCCCCACGATCCACGACATCGAGCCGTGCGCGCCGCGAGCGTTCGAGGATACCGTCGGAATCATCTTCATCGGCGGCTACAACCACACGCCGAACGTCGATGCGGTGCGTTGGCTGGTGCGCGATATCATGCCGGTCGTGTGGCAGCGGCTCCCCGACGTGCACGTCACGCTGCTGGGCGCGAACCCGCCGGGCGTGGTGCAGGAGCTCGCGGACGCGCGCGTCTCGGTTCCCGGCTACGTCCGTGACGTCGAGCCGTACTTCTTGGGCGCGCGAGTATTCGTCGCGCCGTTGCGGTACGGTGCGGGCATGAACGGCAAGGTCGGGCACGCATTGGCATACGGTGTCCCGACGGTGACGACGTCGGTCGGAGCGGCCGGCTTCGCCCTCACCGACGGAAGCGACGCGCTCATCGCCGACGACGTCGCGACCTTCGCGCAGGCCATTCTCGGGCTGTACGAGGACCAGCCGCTCTGGTCACGCATATCCGCCCGGTGTGCGGACCCGCTCGCCGGGTTCAGCAGCGAGCGGGTGGTCGCGACCGCGCTGGACACGGTCGACCGTCTCGTCGTGCAACGCCGCTCGCTTGCCCTGAGCCCCGCCTAACCCCGGTCCTGGAGCATCTCCATGCACATGTCGTTCACAGGGGAGCGCTACGTTCCCGAGTTGCGCGGCCAAATCTACTACGAGCATTTCCATCGGTACGCAATGGTGCTCGAGCTGGCGCGCGACAAGGACGTTCTGGACATCGCGTGCGGGGAAGGGTACGGTACCGCGGCCCTGGCGTTGGTCGCGCGGACGGCGGTGGGCATCGATCTCGACCCAGATTCGGTGCGGCACGCTTCGGCCCGGTACATGGCGATGAACGTGGGCTTTCGCGCCGGCGACTGCACGCAGATCCCGGCCGCTGACGCTTCATTCGATCTCGTGGTCAGCTTCGAAACGATCGAGCATCTCAGCGAGCAAGAGCGGATGCTCGGCGAGCTCAAGCGTGTTCTGCGCCCGGACGGGCTGCTGGTGATATCGTCGCCCAACAAGCTGGTGTATTCGGACGGGCGCGCATTCCAGAACCCGTTCCACCAGCGCGAGCTCTACTTCCACGAGTTCCGGGACATGCTGCGCTCGTTCTTTCCGAAGGTGCGCATCTTCGGGCAGCGCGTGTTCGCTGCGTCCGCGGTTCATCCGCTGCGCGGTGCCGCCGACGAGACACGCTGGCTCGGCCCGTCGACGGTCGCTGAAGGAACCCTGGGAGCGCTGCCCGATCCTGAATACTTCGTCGCGATCTGCGGGCGTGTCGAAAGCAACGAGCTGCCGGACCTGTGCAGCGTCTATCTCGACCCGCGCGACGAGCTCCTCACCGATATCCGGTCGGGCGGACTGGTCTCGGCGCTCGAGGGCGGAAGCTCAGCACTCAAAGCGGCGGTGCAGCCCGGCGTCCTCGCCTCGTCCACGCAACACATCGACCACGAGGCGGAGGCGCGGATCACGGCGCTGGAGGCCGAGCTCGCGAAGGTGGAGCGTGAGCTTACCGACCGCGTCAGCCAGGTGAAGAGTCTGGAGGATCACGCCGCGCAACTCGAGTCGTCCTTGAGCGCCGAGCAGCGGTTGGTGGCCGAGCTCGTCGCGGCCCAGCAGGATCTCGCCGCTGAGCTGGCCGAGGGCCGTGAGGCGAGGGCCCAGCTCGAGACGCAGCGCCAGCACGAGAACCAGCTCCTGGCCACCCGCATCGCCGAGCTGGCGGGGGAACGTGATGCTGCGAGCCGACTCGCAAGTCAGCGCGAGGAGGAGCTGGAATCTCTCGCCGCTCGCGTAGCCGAGCTCGAAGGGACGCTGGAGCGACTGCGGCGCAAGTCGGCGGAGATCGCCGAGGAGCGCACCCGAATCGAACGGCAGGCCGCCGGAATGACGCTCGAACGCGATTCGCTGCGCGATGCGCTGGCCGAGCAGCAGCGCCGGCAAGCCGGCGCGATGCGCTCGCTGGAGGATGCGTTCCTTACCGAACGCGGGCAGGTCGACCTCGAGCTCGCGACATTGCGAGAGGAGAACCGTTACCTGCAGAGTCGCGCGGCAGAGCTCGCCGAAGCCGCTGCTCAGCGCGCGGCCGAACGCGAGGAGCTCGGTGCGACGATGGATCGCGCCCGCCAAGATCTCGTCGGTGTCGAGGAAGCGCGGCGCGAGGTGGAGCGGCTGAACGCTCAGCTCAGCCTCGAGCGGCTCAATTACGATGAGCTCGCGCAGCGCGCCCACCAAGCGGAGAGCGTGCTGGCCGAGGTCCTCGCATCGACCTCGTGGCGCGTCACGCTGCCGGCCCGCCGCTTCATGGGTCTATTTCGCGGAGGCGATAAGCGATGATCCGACGCGGTCGTCGTGCGCGGGAGACGCGTCAAAGCCGAAGGATGCTGCAACCAGATGTACGCTGACGTTGCCGATATCGCTCGCGACGCGATGGTGTTTCGAGCGAAACTGCAGCGCACCAAGGCAATGCTGGAGCCCGAGGGCTTCTGGTATCCCTACGACAGCCTATCGAACTTCGTCCATTTCGATCGCATGCTGCAGGGCGAGAATCGCGGCGTCTTCGAGGCGTTTCAAAACCTGAGCATCGTCGACATCGGCGCGGCCGATGGGGACATGGCGTTCTTCTTCGAATCGCTGGGAAACACGGTTGACGTCGTCGACCACGCGCCGACGAACTTCAACGGATTGCGCGGTATCGAACGGCTGCGCAACCATCTCGACAGTTCCGTCACGGTTTACGACATCGATCTGGACCGGCGTTTCGAGCTGCCGCGCGAGCACTACGACGTGGCGTTCTTCTTGGGCATCTTGTACCATCTCAAGAACCCCTACAGCATCATGGAGGGACTCGCAAAGCGGGTCGATACCTGCTTCCTGTCGACAAAAGTCACGAAGTTTGCGGGCTCTCCGCCGCTGCTCATCGATTCGCTGCCGGTCGCATATCTGCTGGAGCCGCGCGAAGCGAACGACGATCCGACGAACTTCTGGGTGTTCACGATCTCAGGCCTGAAGCGATTACTCGATCGTACCGGATGGGATGTTCTCGACTACACGACGGTAGGCAACACGCACAACTCCGATCCGGCGAAGCCCGAGGGCGACGAGCGGGCCTTCTGCTACCTTCGATCGCGTCGCTTGAACGGCCAGGGGAGCGCGCCCGCCACCGGATGAAGGCCGAGCGCACGATGCCGGCCCGTCGCCTCATGGGTGTGATTCGAGGGCGACGCAGCGGCTAGACGCGATCGTCGCGGCGGGCCCGGCGTCGATGCGTCCCTCAATGGGACGACACGGAGACCAGAACGAGGCTCAGTTCTCGGGAGTCATTCCCCAACCCAAGGCTCGATGGTTCAAACGTCTGGTCCATCGCGAGCGTGACTTCGTGAAGCGAAGGGCGCGCTTGACCCGGCCGGAGTGAAAGGTCGATGTCATGCATGCCGGGAGCGAGTAAGGGTGTCGGCTTCTCGTCCTGCCCGTCAACTCGCGCGTGGATGCGCTGCGGGTGACTCTGCAGGTAGGGATAGTTCGGAATGTACGTGTGGAGGACGAGCTGGTGGGCGTTGCCGGGCGCAACGACGCGAAACGTCACCGCGCGCCCCATCCAGCAGCACTCGCCTGGTGTCGCTCCTGCGAAGATGCCGTGCGGTGCAACAGCCGAGCCGCCCGCTGCGGCCTCCAGACCCGGCGGCATAAAGATCTGCGCGGTCCGCGGGTTCGCCGACTCGGTGGTGCCGGCGTCGAGATTCGCGGGCGCGCTCGTCGGTCGGGATCGGTAGGCTGAGACTGCGAAGATCGCCACCAGCGCAAGGGCAGCAGCGGCGGCAAGCGCATTGCGGGGACGGGAAAGCGGCGCGCCTCCTGCGGCTAGGCGCTCGAAGAAGGGCGCCGCCGCGGGGCGGACTTTGGTCGAAAAGGTGTCGATTCGCGCGAGCCCGCGTTCCGCTGCCGCGATGAACGGCAGGCGTGCGTTCTTCAAGCGCATCGCGGGCGCTTCGATGAGAAACCAGCTTGCCGCAGCGAACGGTACGGTTGCCAGCAGCGAGAGCACCATGTACCCTCCGAGCCCGAGGCGATCCGCATGCAGGAGCCACAGCATCTGCTGAACCGGAAACGCGTAGATGTAGATGCCGTAGGAAAAGTCGAAATGCCGGTCGACGCTGCGGAACGGCAATCGGCACATGAGCCAGATCGTCGCGTAGCCGAGCGCAAGCGGCATGAGAACGCGAAACCACGGCAGCGGCAAGATCGCAAACGTCGCCACCCAGGCGATCGCGAAAAAAGACGATCGAATCGGAATATACTCGCGGTACAGATACGCCGCGGCGCCCGCAAAGAAATAGACGAACATCTCCTCGAACGCATAGCTGCCTTCGAAGATGCCGAGTATGAGATGGTGCTGGGCGAGGAAGCTGGTCGTGAACGACTCGAACACCGACCCGGTCCAGAGGACGATGAGGGCCGCCAGAACGATCGTTCGGCGCGAGGTCAGCAGACCCAACACGCCAAGCAGTGCGACCGCCAAGTAGGCGCGAAACTCATTGCCGAGGGTCCAGATCGAGCCGTTGAACGCTGTCGGATAGGGGTTCGTCGCGAAGATGTCCGCGATCTGAAACTGATGCACCTCGAGCGAATAGTTTTCCGTCAGATACGCCGGCGGGCTGCCCGGGGGCGCTGCGCTCCAGTATCCGGCGAGCGTACCGTGAGCCACGACGTACAGCGCGGGTGCAAGCAAGAAGACGGACACGAGCAGGCAGCACCAATAGCCCGGAAAGATCCGCACGATGCGGTGCCAGAGGAATCGTGGCAGCGACGCGAGGCCTTCGTAGCTGCGCGTGACGAGAAATCCGCTCAAGAAGAAGAAGCCGCAAACGGCGAGACTGCCGAAAGACCACACGTTGTGGCTCAGAGCAACGATCGGCTCCCTCCCGCCGCCGAATCCGCCCAGACCGAAGCCGTGCGAAAAGATCACCAGCGTTGCGAAGAGCAACCTCAGGAACCCAATGCTGTTGTTCCGGTAGTCGATGTCGGCTAACCGCACGATTCGAGCTTTTCGTCGAGAGCGCGTGCACCCTGCGGCATACGAACCTACGGTTCCGGCAGGATGCTTGCGCGTCTCGCTCAATGACGTTCGCGCCTAGCGCCCATCCCCAGGAGACTCGGACATCGAGACCGTTCAAGACGAGCCGGACGATATAGCGCGTGGGCAAGCGCTTGCCGGTGGCGCGACGGCAGGCTTCGAAACCGGGGCTGTTCCACCGTCGCGAGGTTTCATCGGGGACGGGGCGCTCGCCGGAGCGACGTCGATGGTTGCGAACGCCGCAACGTATCTGTTCTACGCGATGGCGACTCGCGCGCTCGGGGTCGACAGCGGCGGTGCGCTGCTGGCGATCATCGCAGCATCGTTGATGCTGTCGCTGCCGGTCGGAGTGCTCGGGCTAGGCCTGAACGGCGTGGTCTCCCATCTGCGCGCGGTCGGCGATTTCGGTGGAGTCTCCAGGCTGCTGCGCCGCGCGGCGTGGTCATGGGGCGGTAGCGCCCTCGCCTTCGTCGCCGTCGCGCTTCTCGGTTCGAACCCGGTCGACGAGTTCTTCCACGTCGACGTTCCGATCGTGGCTGCGAGCGCCGCCCTGATCGTCGTCGCGACCGCGGGGTTGTTGCTGGCGCGCGGCTTCCTGCAGGGGATCGGCGAGTTCCGGCGGCTCGCGATCAGCAATCTCGCCGAGGCTGTCGCGAAGGTAGTCGCGGCGGCCCTTATCGTTTCTACCGGTGTCGGCATTTCCGGGGCGTTGGCAGCGTTCGGCGGAGCGCTCTTGGCTGCGTTTCTCGTCTCAGCGATGCTGCTCTTCGTTCATGGCCGCCACCAACGCGCACCGGAGGACGGCGCCGGTGTTCTGCGCCAAGCCACGCCGGTGTTCACCGCAATGGGAGCGCTCACCGTGATGACGTTTTTCGACGCGATCGCGGCCCGGCATTTCCTGAGCGCTCGCGAAGCCGGCCTCTATAATGCGGCAGCGCTGGCTGGACGGGCGCTTATGACCGTTCTCGCGTTCGTCCCGTCGGTGCTTCTCCCGAAGGTACGCGAGCGTGTCGCTACGGAAGCGGACACCAAGGCCGTCGTAGCTCCGGCGATCAGCTTCACAGCGGCCGTGTGCTTGATCGCTCTTGCGATCTTCGCGTTCGCGCCGCGTTTCGTGGCGGTCTTCGTCGGGGGCCGCGCCTATGCCGACGCCGCGTACCTGATCCCGCTCTACGGTGTTGCGGCGAGCGCCCTCGCGATAACCAGCGTGCTCGCGACGATCCACGCAGCGCACGGTCGCGCGTGGGTCGGCGGCAGCCTGCTCGTCGTGATGGCACTAGAAGTTGCCGGGGTCGTGATGCTGCACGACAGCGCGATGACCATTCTCCGCGTCATCGTCACCGGACACAGTACGGCGCTCCTCGCGGTGATCGCTTTTGGTGCGATCGATGCGCGAAGGGCCCGACCCCAGCGGCAGGCGGATCCCCGCGTTTAGCGCCGATCTTCTACCGATCGAACGATGAGCGCGAGGTGGCGCCGGTCTTCTCCGAGTCCTAAATCAGCCGGAACGATCGCGGTCGAGCTTCGGACGCTGAGCCGCACCAGCCCGTTTCGAGCGGATGGGTGCGAAAGCTGCACGATGACGTCCGAGCTTCCGATGGGTACCGTGCGCGTGAGTATGCCGGTTTCCGGAGCGGAAAGCGTGATCGTCTGGCCGTGCTGCGCAAAGGGCGGGTAGTCCGGTAGGTAGACGTGGAGGTCGAGCTCGCGCGTGCCGGCGGTTACGGTAGCCGGCAAGATGGCCTCAGGTGATATCCAGCAACAACTGGGATCGTCCGCGACGTCGGAAGCGTAGAGTCCGTCCAACCCGCCGGGGCCGGGCTGCTGTGCGGCCGCATATGACAGGCCGCGCGGCAACGTGCCGCGTGTGTTCGTTGCAGCTTCCGGCGCCGCGGATGGCGCCGACTGCGCACCCCGCGCTTGCAATACCGCGACGACGTCGAGATTCGATAGCTTCGCGCCGCGAGAGCGCGCAATGTCTTCGACTTGGCTTCCGCGATACGATCCGGCGAGCCGGCCGTCGTTCGCGAATACGACGACCAGATCGTAGTCGCTCCAGCGTATACGGTCGTATGCGATGGGCTGTGCGTGTGCTTGTGAGCCGATCGGCCGCTCTCCGGGGGCCGCCGCCACGTACCACATCCCCGAAAACCCGAGCTCGCGCGAAAGGAACTCGGCGTGACTCCAGGGGTGGAAGACGTTGGAGACACCGACGACGAGGACCGTCTTCGCGCTGCGAAGAGCCGGCTCTAGGGAACGGATTCCGGCGATTACGGATCGGTTGTACTCCTGTTGGCCGAGCGACCAGTTTCCGAACGGAGAGTACTCGGCTGCGCCGAGCCCGACGATCGCGAAGATCAGCGCAACAACGATTGCGGCGCGCGCTGCAAGGCGAACTCTCGGCGTCCCGAGTTCGGGTCTCGGCTCACCCGCAGCGTCCGTCCTCGGTGTCCACGCAACGGGTACCAGCAACATGAGCAGCGGCATGGGCGCCCACTGGTAGTATCCGAGCCGGTGATTCGGCAAGATCAAATAGGGGAGATAGAGCGCGAGCGAGGCGGTAAGCAGCCCGATTGCAATCCGAGCGCGCCCGTTGATCCAGACGCCGAATGCGCAGCAGAGCAAGAGCACGATGAGCGGCACGTTTTCCAACGGCGCGATGTAGAACGCCGCGGACTCCAACAGCGACCGGGGAGCGAGGCTTATTCGATACGGATTTTCGGCTCCCGAGCTCAACACCACGAACATCGAGTGTACGAGTCTCGCGTCGATCAGCGCGACCGCCGCCGCCAGAAACGGAAGTGCCATGAAGATGGCGTTCGCCCTGCTGAACGGCCGGCGGAGCGCTCGCGCGATTCCGTAGATGCCCAAGGCCGGGAGGAAGCTCTCTTTGGTCAGCGAGCTCAAAATGAAGAGAAGCAGCGTCAGCAGCACTGTCGCGGGAGTCGGCTTGCGCGACTCCGCGACGTAGATGCCGGCTAGCCCAAAGAACAGCGCCGCGGACGTGCCGATATCGTAGCCGGCAACGAAGTAAAAGTTCGCCCCTGCCATCGCCAGCATCAGCGTTCCTAGGCTCAACCACCACGGGATCACCCGGCGCAACACAAAGCGTTCGAGCAACGTGAGCGCAAGCGCGAGCGAGATCAGCGTGATCGCCGTCGTGAAGATGACCGAACCTTCGAAACCGAGCTGGCCGCCCAAGCGAATCAATAGCCACAAGACGGGGCGCGGCCAGAACAGAAATGTCGCGAACGGCAATCCTAACGCGGCCATATCCGCGCCTATGTACATGTCTTCGTGGAATGCTGCAAGTGGAGCAATGTACTTTGGAAAGATGACCTGTATGACGAAGAGATACGCGAGCGAGGCAAAGAGACAATTCACGAAGAGTCGATACGCGAACGTATCGAGAATCGAGCTCAGACCGCGTTTAATCCGCGTTGGCATCGGATCAACCGACTCGGTACGAATAGAACAACGAGCGGGCGGAACGTGCATCGGCTCCCCGATAGAACGGGAAGCCGCCGGACCATGCGGCGGGCACGGGTTCGATGGCGAAGATCTGGTTGCCGGAAGGAAACGTCAGCGCTCCGAGCAGCTTCCCGGTTCGCGTGTCGACCGCATGGATGCCGCAAGCACTCCGATCGACTTCGAGCCCCGGAGCGTACCGGCGGAAGCGCGGAATGACGCGCGACGTGCCGACGAACGCGATGTCGCCGGCGAACGCGAGCCCGCGCGTCCAGCCGGGCAACGCCGCGACAGGCTCGAAGCGGCCGTCCGCAGCGACGCCGAGTTCGCCGTAACCGCTGTTGTCGACCCAGAGCCGGCCGTCGTGGAGCCGCGCAGAGTGCGGACGGGTGAGGCCGCGCACGACAGGTTCGCGCGTCGCGCCCGAGTAGATGACGCCGCGGCCGTCGACCGGATAATCGAGATGGCCCGGCCGCAGCCGGCCCGGCCGCTCACCGGAGGCGGAGAAGAACGAGCTGCTCAGGTCGTCGCCGGCAGCGATCGAGTTCAGCTGGATGTAGTTCCGATCGGTTCGCGGCACACCGTCGCGTTCGATCGAACGCGGCCACCACACGGGGCGTGCGGCACCGTCGTCCAGCGCGACGACGACGTTCTGTCCGACCGCGTTCGCATGGAGTCGCGCGCCGATCATCGCGAGGTCGTGGACGTACGAACATCCCGGCAGATACCAGCTGCGAGTCGGCACCAGCGGCCGAGCGGGGCGCTTCGGTGGCGCCGGCGCGTCGAGCCGCGGGATGGTTCCGCTGGCCGGCGCGAGCTCGACGATCTGGTTTGGGTTCCGGGTCGATGCGACGTACAACCGTCCGCCGACTGCGTCGAAGGCAATTCCCGACGGATGCGGGATGCGCAGGTACGAGATCCGCGGTCGCGCCACGGCGCTGACAGCGAGCAGCAAATGCTCGTACTCCCGCGAGACGATCAGCGTCACGCCGGTCGCCGCCAGGGCCGACCACCACGATCCCGTCGCCTTCACATCGAGGCTGTGCTCGTCGAGCGCGCCGGCTTCGGACCACTGCGCCACGACCTGCGCCGGATCGCGCCACTCTCGGCCCTGCTGGTCGAAACGCTCCTCGAGCTCGTCGCTCACGCGCCGCGCTGTTTCATTTTGCGCAACAGGCGATAGGCGCCGAGGTACATGCGCAGCGCCGAGCCGTAGCTGGTGGTCGACTTCCCGCCGTGGCGGCGGGCCGAGAAAATCGGCACCTCGATCATCGGGTACTCGCGGCGCCGGCACACGGCGTTGAACTCGGCATCGATCATGTCGTCGTTGCTGCGAAGGTCGAGCAGCGCGTCGAACGCGCGCGGAAAGACCTTCGGCGTGCCGTTGATGTCCCAACACGAGAGATCGAACAGCGTCCGGCATTCGATGTTGTAGAGCAGCGAGCCGATGCGCCGCGGCAGACTCTCGCGGATCTTCCGGTTGGCTTTGACCACGACGTTGGAAAAGGCACGCGCGTAGACCAGCAGCAGCATGAGATCGCGATCGGTAGTGCGGGCCGAGTTCGTGTAGCAGATCGACGTCCCGCGCGATTGGCTGATGCCGCGCTTGACCGCACGGCCCCAGCCGCCCTGCGGCTCGACGACGACGCGGACGCTCGGGTACCGGCCTGCGAGTTCCTCGCATGCCGCGAGCGACGCGTCGCGCTGCGTTCCGTTCAGAACCAGGAGCAGCTCGTGACTGAGGCCGGCCGAGCTCAGGGCGCGCTCGTAGCCGTCGACGATCTCGCCGATGTGATCCGCTTGATTGTAGACCGGCAGGATGATCGAGAACGCGGGATCGGTCAAACGGGCTCTCCCGCGACCAGCGAGAGGACGCGGTCCACGATCGCCGTTTGGTTCAGATCGTGCAGCGCGTGATAGAAGCGCTGGCTGCCGCTATGGCCCTGCGGCGGGCGCCGCACGCCGATGCGCACGAGCTTGGATGCGGTGCCGGCTTCGGCGATCGTCTCAGCGACGAGCGAGCCGAGCGCGCCGTCGACGTACTGAGCCTCGACGCTCACGAGTAGACGATGCGCCTGCGCCAGCCGAGCCAGGTCCTCGATCGGCGACGGATTGAACGCCGAGACGATGGCGACCGTCGCGGAGATTCCTTGTTCCGCGAGCGTCTCCGCGGCGGCGCAGACCTCGGGTGCGAGCGCGCCCATCACGACGAAGGCGAGGTCGTCGCCTTCACGCACGATCTCCGCGCGCCCCAACCGGAAACGTCCGTCGAGCCCGGGGACGACAACCTTCTCTTCCTTGCCGATGCGGTAGTAGATCGGGCCGTCGAGATCCCAGGTGGCGAGCAGCGCAGAGCGCATCTGGTTTGCGTCGGCCGGCGTGACGATCGTGAGGCCGGGCTGCGGACGCAGCGCCGCGGCATCGTCGATTCCGTGGTGAGTCGGCCCGGCCGGACCGTACTCGAAGCCGGCCCCGACGCCGACGATGCGCACCGGCAGCCGGTGCAGCACCGGGCCGTTGCGAATGAACTCGTACGGTCGCAACGAGGCAAACGGCGCGATCGAGTAGAGAAACGGGATGAACCCGCCGTCCGCCAATCCGGTCGCGATGCCGACCATGTTCTGCTCGGCGACGCCCACGTTGATGAACTGATCGGGGACGGCCTCGGCGAACGGTTCGAGCGCCATGTAACCGAGGTCGGCCGTCAGCAGCAGAACTCGCGCGTCCTCGCGCGCGATCTCGGTCAGCGTCTTGGCGAAGGTCGCCCTCACGTCTCGGACACCTCGCGCATCGCCTGCGCGAACTCCTCGTCGGACATCGGCCAGTAGTGCCACTTGATCTGGCCGTTCATGTAGGAGACGCCGCGGCCGAACACGGTGCGCGCGACGAACACGTGCGGCCGCGGATCGGCCGGCGCCGCGGCGACCGCCGCCGTCATCGCGGCGACGTCGTGCCCGTCGATCTCCTGCGCGTCCCAGCCGAACGCGGCGAACCGTTCGACCGGGTTCTCGATCGCGATCACGTCGCGCGTGTGCGCCAACGCCTGTTGTCCGTTGAGGTCGACGAAGACGTAGAGGTTCGTAAGCCGGTGCTGCGCCGCGAACATCACCGCTTCCCAGGTCGAGCCTTCGTTCAGCTCGGCGTCGCTGATCAGCGCGAAGACGCGCCGGCTCGAGCCGCTCTTACGAGCCGCCAGCGCCGCGCCGGTCGCCATCGAGAGACCTTGCCCAAGCGAGCCGGTGCAGAAATCGACCCCCGGCAGCTCGCTCTCCGGGTGGACGCCCAACAGCGTGTCGTCACCGCAGTACGTCGCGAGCGCGCTCTCGTCCAAGAAACCGCGCAACGAGAGCGCGGCGTAGAGAGCGAGCGCCGCGTGACCTTTCGACAGGACGAAGCGATCGCGGTCGGGATCGGCCGGCGACGCGATGCGCAAGATGCCGCCGTAGAGCGCGGCGAGGATATCGGCGATCGACAGGGACGAGCCGATGTGGCCGACGTTCGCTCGACGAGACTCGCGCAGGACGTGCTCGCGGATACGGCGCCCGGTCACCGAACGGAGAGTGTCGCTCGAGGTTGTCATGAACCGTTACGTCCTGCTCGGGAAGTTTCGTAGTACCGGCGACGTTCGTCGGATGCCGCAATCCACTCCGCGGTTCGCCGGAACCCGTCCTCGAACGACGTCTCGGGATTCCATCCTACCTCGCGGCGAATCCGGCTGATGTTTGCCACCCACGTATTCGTATCCCACTTTCGTTCGGCCATCGTACCCCAGTCCGGCGCCTGTTCGATATCGAACAGCGAACGGCTGACCTCGACCGCGGCTCCCAGACTCGTTTGCACGCCGGTTCCGACGTTATAGACGCGGCCCGGCGGCAGGTCCGCGCTCAGGATTGCTGCGTAGGCGGCGACGACGTCGTCGACGTACACGAAATCGCGCGCGACCGAGGGCGAAACGAGCGGGGGGTACGTCCCCTGCAGACCGGCGAGCGCCAAGGTTGGGATGAGGCGCGTCGGCTCTTCGTAGGGGCCATAGACGGAGTACAGCCGCAGCGTCGTCGTGTGCAGCCGGCCCGCCTGCGCGATGTGACGTGCGTACGCCGCGGCAGCCGCCTTGGTCACGGCGTACAGGCTGTTCGGCTCGGCCGGCTCGTCTTCGTCGGGGGCGTGGTCTTTGAAGCCGTACTCGGACGAGCTGCCCGTGTTGACGAAGCGCTCGACGCCGTGCGCCGCAGCCGACTCCATCAGGTTCACCGACGATTCGAGGTTCGTTCGAACGCACAGTGCGACGTCCGCTTGCGACGCGTACGCGCCGTAGGCGGCGAGGTGCAGGATCCAGCTCGGGCGCGTGCGCGACAAGAGCGCGTCGACGGCCCCGCGGTCGAGCATGTCGGCGACGTGGATCTGCGCGCCGTCGAGGCCGTTCAGCCGCCATGGGCGGTGCGACGCCCGCACCAAGCAGTGGACCTCATGTCCCTGCGCGAGCATGCCGCGAGCGACGTTCGCACCGACGAAGCCCGTGGCCCCGGTTACCAGTACGCGCCGCACGTTGCTTGCTTTAGAAGAAGTCGGAGTATCCGAAGTGCTCGAGGTAGTTGCTCGTGCGCGCGCGCACCTCATCACGCTCCGCCGCCGTCAGCTCTTCGGCGGTCGCCTTGTTCGCTTCGGGCGTCGCCTTGCGGATCGTCCCCCAGGGATACACTTCTTCGAGCTGCTTGGAGTTCCAGGACGGGTAGCCCAGCGAGTCGGCCGACTCGAGTCCGAGCTTGTCGCACAGTGCGCCAAGCGTCTTGCGCGAGTCGGCCAACACGTCTTCGATGCGAATGACGTGCATGCGGTCAGGAAACTTCTTCTGGAACAGCAGCGCGTAGTATTGGTTCATCGACCAGGCCAGCGTGTAGTGCTCGAGCGACAGCGGCACCGCGCGCTTTTTCGTGTCGGCATACGCGGACCACGGATTGCGCACGATGTGCAGCACATGCGCCTCGGGCATGTCGGTGAGGATCTTGTCGGAGTCGACCCCGATGATCGGGCTGTAGCCGACGTAGACCGTCTCCTTCCCCGTGCGGTTGTAGTCTTTCCACGCTTCGAAGGTGGCGCGAAAGAACGCCTCCACGTTGTTCGGGCGAGAGCGGCCCATCTCGCCGATGATGCGCTCGTAGATCGAGCAGCGCTCGTCGTCGTTCATCTCGAACGGCTCGTGCCGGAACTTGCTGACGTTGGGCGTGCGGGCGCGGATCTTGCCCTCTTCGTCGATGATCGCCTTGTAGTCCTGATACGGGGTGGCGTGGAGCGCGAACGTCGGCCAGCGGTATTTGAGCGGAAACATCGACGCGATGTAGTCGTGAACCAAGCTCGTCCCGATCTGTGACTCGAACGGATATACGAACATCTGCGGATGACCGTCGAGGAAACGATGGGTCGTGTTCCCGCCATTCTCGTACATGGCCCCGATCATGAGCAGGCGGAAGGTTGAGTTCACGTCGTCGGCTCCCTAAAGCACGTGCGGACGCTTCACCGTCCGCGGCGCGCGAGTGGTAATCGGCCCGTGCGGGGCGGTTCGACGCGGGGGCAGCTTAGAACGTCTTGACCTTTGCGAGCCCGCTGGCGTGGAAGATCTCGGTGACCTTATCGATCGTGTCGGCCTTCGCGAAGTACGCAACGACGCTGCGGCCGGCTTCCAGCGTCTCGACGTAGTTGTCGACCTCGTCGTCGGGGATCTCGAGGTCTCCGAGCCGGTCGCTGAGCGCTTCGTTGCGGAAGTAGCGTATGCCGTAGCCGCCCGGGGTCGGCACGCCGCTGGTGACTCCGGGAACGCCGGTCCCTTGCCCGCCGCCGGTCATCAAACCCGGGTCGGCCAGACCCATCGACGAGGCGGCGCCTTGGGTCGAGTCGTCGGGTCCGATGAGCTGGATCGGGTCGAGCGGGAGCCCGGCCGTCTTGAGGGCGGCCTCGAGGCCCGAGATGTCGCCGTTTTGGGAGATGCCGGTCACGACCAGACCCACGAAGTACCTCTCTCGATGCGGTTTGGATCGGCGCTTGCGCGCGAAGCGTTCGCCCTTCGCCAAGCTCAGGCCAGGCCGTTCGGGCTGAGGCCGAGCCGCATCCTGCTCGCGCCGCGTGCACGCCGAGCGCCCGATGGCTTACGCGCCACGGGAGAGTAGCGTGCGTCAGACGAACACGCGCGCCGTGGTTGCACATCGGCGGCGCCTGGCGGTGGGCCTTTTGCCGTGCGCTGTTGGGCTGCCGCCGCGGTGACGCGGAGGAAGCCGGAGCGAAACCAAGCGGAGCGCACGTCGTCGGAAGAGGGCTGGAGACCGATCGCGTGCACCGGCCTCACGCCCGTGCGCCGGTTCTTCGACCTCCAGTCCGGGACCGTCTGGCGCGATCTGGCCGACGAGTTGTCGCAGGTGCGCGGAACGCTTTTGGACGTCGGGTGCGGTGCGCAGCCGTACCGCGCGCTCGTGCCCAAAGACGCCGCGTACGTCGGCATCGACACCGCCGACGCCCTGGACGTCTTCGGCTACCACACGCCCGACACGACGTACTATGACGGCCCCCGTTGGCCGGTCGACGACCGATCCGTCGACGTCGTGCTTGCGACCGAGACCCTCGAGCACGTCAAAGAACCCGATCGCTTCTTGGATGAAGCCTACCGCTGTCTGCGCGGAGGCGGCCGGCTCATTCTCACGGTCCCGTTCGCCGCGCGCTGGCACTTCATACCGGCGGATTACTGGCGGTTCACGCCGTCCGGCTTGCTGCATCTGCTCGGGCGCGCCGGGTTCAGCGACGTCGTCGTGCGCGCGCGCGGTAACGCGCTGACCGTGGCCTGCTATAAGGCCATGGCGATCTGCACGCGTTTCATCATGCCGCAAGAACGGTCGCGCGTGCGATCCGTGCTCATGCGATTGGCCGGGGTCGGCTTCGTGCCGGCGTTCGTCGCCGCTGCCGTCGTCGCCAATGTCTCGCTGCGATATGAAGGCGGCGACGATTGCCTCGGGTATACCGTGCTTGCCCGCAAGGCCGGCGTCTCGTGACGCGCGCCGAGCTTCTCCCTTACATCCGGTCACTGCCCGGGCCGATCCTGATCACCGGATCGTCAGGGCTCATCGGCGCGAGCCTGTACAACGCGATCGCCGCGGAACGAGCCGACGTCTTCGGGGTCGAAAAGAGCGGGCGGAGGCGTGCGGCCGGCATCACGAACGATGATCTCATCGCGGTCGACCTTACCGACCGATCGGCCGTCAAGAACCTGCTCAACAACGTCACGCCGCAGACCGTGTTCGACTGCGTCGCGTACGGAGCGCACCCGGCGGAGCGCGACGTCGACCGGATCTACGAGACGAACGTTCAGTCCGTCATCGGACTCGCCGGGCAACTCGCTCAACGGTCGATCTCGGCCTTCGTCCATGCCGGCTCGTCGACCGAGGACGTAGCGCTCGAACCGAACAGCCACTTTGCCGTGTCGAAGCGGGCGATCGCGAGCTACCTGCGGTACATGGGTCGTCATCACGCGTTTCCGTGCGCGAACCTGCGCCTGGATTCGGTGTACGGACCGCTCGACGACACGTCAGGTCTCATCCCGAACCTGCTGCGCGAGGCGCTGGCCGGCGGATACCCGGAATTCGCGGATGCGCGGACGGTGCACGACTTCGTCCACGTCGACGACGTCTGCGCCGCGTTCATCGTGACCGCGGCAAAGATGAACCCGCAGATCTACGGCGCGAGCTTCGACATCGGGACCGGCGACCGAACCACGATCGCGGAGCTGGCCGCGCTCACCAAGCGGATCTTCGCGCTTCAGGCGGACCCTCGGCTGGGCGAAGGCGCGGCGAACGGGCGAGACGCCGCGGACTCGTGCTTCGATCCGACCTCTGCGCACGAGGTGCTCGGCTGGCGCGCGGACGTCTCGCTCGAAGCGGGGCTCCGGTCGACCGCGCAATGGGTCGGCGGGCTGGACGCCGCGCAGCGTGCGGTCACGGCCGGCGAAGCGTTCGCGAAGCAGGACCGCAGCCTCAGCGCGATCGTCGCGTGCTACAAGGACGGGCAGGCGATACCCGTGATGTATCGCCGGCTCACCGACACGTTTCGCAAGCTGGGCGTCGACTACGAGATCATCTTCGTGAACGATGCCAGTCCGGACGACAGCGCCGAGGTCATCCGGCAGCTCAGCGACGGCGATCATCACGTGATCGGGATCTCGCATTCTCGCAATTTCGGTTCGCAGATGGCGTTCCGCAGCGGCATGGAGATCGCGACGAAGGACGGCGTCGTCTTGCTGGACGGGGATCTGCAAGATCCGCCGGAGCTCATCGAAGACTTTTACGCCAAGTGGGAACAGGGCTGCGACGTGATCTACGGGCGCCGTATCAAGCGGGACATGAACTTTCTGTGGAACGCCGCCTACAAGCTCTTCTATCGGGTCTTCGCGGCGTTCAGCTACGTCCCGATCCCGCTCGATGCCGGCGATTTCTCACTGATGGACCGCAAAGTGGTCGAGTGGCTGCTGCGGTGCCCCGAGCGCGATCTGTTCGTGCGCGGCTTGCGCGCCTACGTCGGTTTTCGCCAGGACGGCGTCGACTACGTCCGCCCCGACCGCTCGTTCGGACACTCGACGAACAACATCTTCAAGAACATCGAGTGGGCGAAGAAGGGGATCTTCTCGTTCAGCAACACGCCGCTCACCATGCTGACCACCGCCGGCGTCATCTCGGTCGGGGTCTCCCTGCTGGTCGCTCTGATCTCGTTGAGCTTGCGGTTGTTCTTTCCGAACAGCGCCCCGCGCGGCGCCACTACGATCTTGATCGCGATCCTCTTGTTCGGATCGTTCAATCTCTTTGCCATCGGCCTGGTCGGCGAGTATATCGCGAAGATCATGACCGAGGTGAAGGGCCGGCCGCGCTTGATACGCGCCGCACTCATTCGCGACGGTACCAGCACGGAGTTGTTGCCCGATGGAAAACTGTTCTAGCAGGCCTGCTACGCGCGCACCGCGCGGGCCAACCGGCTGATGCCTTCGGCGATGCGCTCCTCGGGCATCGCAGAGAAGTTCAAGCGCATCCCGTCGCCGCGATCCCTGCCCGGGTAGAACGGGCGGCCGGGGACGAAGACCACGGCGTCTCGGACGGCGCGCTCGAAGAGCTCCTCGGTGTCGATCCCCTCGCCGACCGTCGCCCATAAGAACATCCCGCCGGCGGGGGTGTTCCAATGCACGTGCGACGGCATCTCCCGCTGCAGCGCGTCGATCATCGCGTCGCGGCGGAGCTTGTACGCCGCGCGAACGCGCGCCAGGTGTGCGCTG
>Ga0182024_10007768_pt1 | contig 23031 bp, 17 predicted proteins | sample P32metaG_FD_120480 | JGI IMG/M metagenome (GOLD analysis project Ga0182024, IMG submission 120480) | Permafrost microbial communities from Stordalen Mire, Sweden - P3-2 metaG (Illumina Assembly) | ecosystem: Environmental > Terrestrial > Soil > Wetlands > Permafrost | place: Sweden: Stordalen... | reverse complement strand
TTGGCGCACTAAATCAGATCCATCCACTCCTGCGCACTCTGGTGCGTCCTCAATTCGGGGCACGGCGGGACATTCACGTTGGGAACAAGAAAATCCATCCTTTAGCATACTTAAGTCCAGTAATTAAGCGAATCGCTAAGCGGGGACAATCTCAGCTAAGCCCATTGGCACTTTCTGCAGCGCTGAAAGGGCATGGCATTGCCTGGAATCATCTGGATGCAGTGTTCGCTTCCAGCTTTGTCTACTCTAATGCCACCAAATCACTAAAGTACATCGCCAAGCGGTATGCCTTTCTGCAGCCACACTACAAGCAAGCGCGCTCGACTAATCCATATGCAATGCTCGACCCGTCGACTGAGCAGAACTTTGATGAGGCAATCAAATGCAAGGATAAGGAAGCATTGGTGATGCAAGCTGTTCAATTCACTTTGCCTTTCGATGCACCAGATGTTGAAAGCTCCCTGCGCCAAATTTCAGAGATCCTGACTGAGTGCCCGCCAAAGAGTTACAAATACGTTCTCACTGTCACATTCAACGGATTGGATTTGGGGGGGCAGACCCTGCCAGAGCTTCCGATTACGTATATTGAAGGGCGTCAGGAGTTTATGCCTGGAATGGACCAGGCTAACGTGGAAGGGTTTGGCAAGCAATTTTGCACTAAGTTACAACTGGGAGATAGCGGCACTAATCTATCCATCGTGGCGCACTGCTTGCTGAAGGAAACGTCTCCTACTGCCGATCTCGCTAAGATGGAGATTCCGGTGAAGTTCAGCGATTGCATCAATACACTGAACGAATTCAAACCTAAAGAGATCAAGCGAACAGCTATTTATTCGGTGGCGGAGCTGAAGCAAAGGAAGGAGGTCTCGCTGCAACAGCTGTCTGAACGCACAGCGATTCCTGTTGATGAAATCAAGGAGCAGCGCAAAGATTACTATAACAACCTGGCCCTCGATCAACTCGTATCGTTGGAGCAACGACTCCATCAGCACATCTTCGGCACTCCCTACACCGAGCGAACCGTGGCAGACGATGCCGACGAAAGACAAAAACGATATTACATAGCAATGATCTTCAACGATATCAATCGAAAAGGACAAGGTCGAGATAAGGAGATACAACAGCTGCGAATTGCTGCAGCAAAGGCTATCCAGAGCAATTCGTTCGTATCTTTTGATGCGCTTGAGACGTCAAATCCTGTTCAGGAAAAACTAAACGATTACGTCGGTCAGCTCAATAGTCAACTGGCAGCGGTAAAAGAAGCGGCGCTGGATTCTATGCTGCTTCTAGCCAGAGGAAGAAGGCTGCCTCATGATCTGGAGAGCCTGTACACTGCCCTAAGCGGTATTGAGCGGGAAAAATTCGACCGCAAGAAAATACTGACAAATGAGTTCAAGCCATTGGGTTACCAGGCAGTCAAGCAAGATGTCGGCAGCGTCGGTCTTTATGAGTTCGAAAAGCAATTATCCGAAAATGAATTGGTGCGTTGCATTTTTGATTTCGGCACCTGGCGGCAAACTGTCAGCGGCCACTTCACTTATCGGGGAGGTCACCGCGCAGTCGTGACCTTGCCGTTTATTTACTGGTCCGCCGCCTATCCTCATGGAGAGATGAAAGAGATGGACATCACCACTGAGAAGCTCTTCGCCATGGCATTTGAAAATATTGCCTATCTGGCCAACATGTTGGAGAAAGAGCATGTACCAAAATTTCGAGCGGCCTTTGAGGCAGCTCGATTAGATTAGAGCGAACCTGCAAAAGATGTTAGATGCAAAAAAAGACGGTGGTAACCGAGACTTGATTTTCGCACTATGTTAAGGACCGAAAATTGTGTGGCCGTTTAAGCGCAAGAAAAAGCTAGATTCACAAAAGTGGCAGGCGATGACACTGCTGCCGCCAGACATGATTTCGAAGCAAGGTGGACTTCCAGCTCATGCAGTATGCGGTTCGATCGAGGTTGATGAAAATTCGCAATTACTGCAAGAGAGTTTTAAGACAAATCCGCAATTCGTAGAATTCTTACATGAGTTCATCCGCACCGAGGGCTGCAAACATGTGGATTTGCTGGAGGCAGCCAAGCAAAAGGGTGATGGCGAACTCTACGTTTTCGACAACCGTGCTCCCGTTGGACCGAGAGGATTCCCTCCAGAAGAGATAATTGGCGTGTCTGTCGTCTCATCAGGACAAGTGACTACTTATCACGCAAACGACTCCTATCGGGTGCTCACGCAGCACGGACTGACCAAGTTGCCTGGAACGTTGCACGGACAGCTCTTACGGGCTCTTGTCGAGGATCCTGAACGGTAATCCCACAGCGCTACCGGAGTGAAGCAGTCCGTAAATTGAGCCCGCCAAAAACATTCCCACAGCCAAAAGTACTCCCAAGAACCACATTGAGGGTCGTCTGAAGAAATGGTGGTGTGGCCAAAGGCGTTTCGCTTGGTGCCAGCCGTGGCAACCAGCTGCGCAAACGAGAACCACCAAAACGATCAGCTGCAATCCAAGCAGAGACGCAATTGGCATAATTATAAACAGGCACAAATAGCCAATCATGAGCTTGGCAGCTAGAATTATCATCCTTGATACAAGGTTCATTTCGCTTTACCGTCGTTGTCACTATTTAGCATAGCTCTTCCTGGCATTGCTAAGTTCGTAACCGCCAGGATTGCTCCGGCTGGGGCTCGGGTGACCGGAGCGAGCAAACAGCAGAGAGGAATGTCAGAGAAACCGTTTTTCTGACATCGAGAGAGGAAATGTCAGAGAAATATTTTTCTGACATCGAGAGCGGTCGCGTTCTTTCAGGGACATTGCTCTCGCGATAATTCCCCTCTGTGCCTATTGGCTTGTATATAGTTATTATACAAGCCGCGGAGGGCTGCGAGATGGTGCACTGTTCAAGTGTTATCGGCTTGTATAAAGGTCTTATACAAGATGGTGCTGAGATACACCAAGCGTCCCCGGAGGCTTGGCCGCACCGAGCACCGGGACTTGGGCAAGGCTATCGGCTTGTATAAGGGTCTTATACAAGATGGTACTGAGATACACCGAGCGCCAGCGTCTTGGGCCAAGGCTACTCTTGTATAAAGGTCTTATACAAGAATGTACTGAGATGCACCGAGCGCCGGGTCTTGGGCAAGGTTATCGTCATGTATAAAAAGTCTTATACAAGATGGTGGTGGTGCTGGAGTGCACCACCGTCGGAGTCGGAGCTAAGTTGCTGGCTTGTATAAAGTCCTTATACAAGAATGTGCTGACCTTTGCGCGGAGAGCGGCTGTTGGGGCAAGGTCATTGGCTTGTATAAAGTCCTTATACAAGATGGTGCTGGAGTCGACCCGGAGGCAAAGTCGCCGGCTTGTATAAAGTCCTTATACAAGATTGGACTGAAAGTGCACCGAAGCGTTGGTGTCGGAGCAACTCGCTTACTCGTCAAGCACGGCACGACTACTTCCCATATTGTCAGAGAAATGTTTTTCTGACAACGAGAGAGGAAATGTCAGAGAAACCGTTTTTCTGACAGCAGAGATTAGTTCCCAGTTAACTCGCGCACGGCCACACCGGTAAGTCCTTTGATGGCGGCAACGACCATGCCTTCTTGATCGCGGATGACGAGATCGCAGATCAAATCAGATGGCACCACGTCATCGGCGAAATAAACTTGGGCTGTCACTTTGCGCAAATCCAATTTGCTAGCAAAAAACATTGAGCGGAAACCCGTCGGCAGAGTTTGCATGTTCATGTACTTCTTAACCCAAACTGCAGCCAATTGCATGGCACTGTCCAGCAAGATCGGATCGAATGTCCATTCGTATGAATTAGGCGGCGACAGAACAAAAACAGGATCCGTGCCGATCACATTTCCCTCGATGCCTTCACGGCCGAAGTTAGTGATTTTAGTAATACCATGGAATAGAGGACCGTGAAAAAGCCAGTCTGAGTAGACTTCTTGAAGATCCGGAATAGATGTTGGCTCCGCAATACGCAGAGATTTACCAACCAGAGTGAGCAGATCTGAACGGTTCTCAGTAGTACCGGTGATGGTGCCAAAGGGAGATCTTGCAGTAGCCGCTGAATTGATGCCGACATTCACATCAAGCTTGGCCACCCCTGCCCGATCAGGCGCTCGCAACAACGTGATGTTCGCCCGGAAATGAATTTTGTGCCGCATTTCCTGAGAAAACAAAGTCGCCGTGATTGCCACCATATCATTCTCATCGGAGGTCTGTTTGAGCACCAATCGAAAATCCTTCGCTTTGCCTTCGAATGTGATACCACCCAGAATTTGGAACTGATCGACCAAGATAACTCGGTATCCAGGATATAATCCGGATGCGGTTTCGCATAAAAGCTCCAGAGCGCAGGTTGCGGGCAAGACCAACTTTCCGCTAATGGCGTGATCGTTCAAATAGTGATGGCGGATCGGATCTATCTGCAATTCGAAAGTGACCTCTGCCGGGTTTCGATCCGGAGACAGATTCGCGCTTGGCAATGCATCTATTTGACCAAAAAGCTCACCAATCAAGCCACCGGTAATGGATAACTTATGCGCTGGTGCAATGCCCATCTTCTTCTCTACTTCAACAAAGCGGATTGCTCTTCCGCGTGATAGCTCGAGCGCACCAGTGGCCCCGAAAAGACATTGGCAAAACCCATCGCCATGCCGATATCATGCATCTTCTCGAATATCGCGGGCTCAACCCAGCGCTCAACCGGCAGATGATTCACACTCGGCTGCATGTACTGACCAAGCGTGACAAGCTGGCAGTCAACGGCGCGCCATTGCCTCATCACTTCCACAACTTCATCATCTGTCTCACCCAAACCCATCATCAATCCGGATTTGGTGATGAAGCCTGCTTTGCGAGCCCGATCCAACAATTCGAGAGTGCGCTCGAACTTGCCTTGCGGTCTCACTTGCAAATAGAGTCGAGGTACTGTTTCAATGTTGTGGTTCAAAACATCCGGCTTTGCTTCCAGCACCGTATTCAGTGCATCCCAATTCCCGCAAAAATCTGGAATCAGCACTTCGATGCGTGTCTGCGGCGAGGCTTTGCGCACTTGCCGAATCGTTTCCGCCCAGACGGCAGCGCCACCGTCTTTCAGCTCGTCACGATTGACCGAAGTGATGACGGCATACCGTAGATTCATTTTCGCAACAGCGTCAGCAACTCGCCTGGGCTCATCAAGATCAAGCTCAGTAGGACGCCCGGTAATAACATTGCAAAAGCCGCAACTGCGCGTGCAGATATTTCCCAAGATCATGAACGTTGCCGTCGAACGCGACCAGCACTCCCCGCGATTGGGGCAGGCGGCTGATTCGCAAACTGTGTGCAAATCATTTGCGGTAATTAACTCTTTAACTTGCCTGTAGCCCTTGCCCGTGGGCAGAGTGACTTTGAGCCAGTCAGGTTTTCTGGAAGTGCTAAGAGACATGCTTGCCGCCGGTGATGAGTCAATCATTTTATCAGATGCGGTTGACCGGGAAGAAGCATCGGATTGAAGCGAGCGGCCAATAGGGTAAATAATCTTCTAGACCCACTTTTAAGAGCTTGTCATGTCGCCTAAACCAGACCCTCCAACGGTACACTTGACAGTCTAGCCTTAGACAAGAAACCGAAGCGTCTACTAGGCTTACAGCTGTGATTCGGGTGTAGTAAATAACCAGGTGAACCTGCATTTGCAGACAGCTGGATTGGCTTTTCACTTACAAACACAACCAGCGCGTTTTTTCGGATCGGATTTTTTGAGGCCCAGCTTCAACACCAGCAGGAAGAGTTGGAAGGAGCCCGCAAGCAACTTTTGGCTTAGCCTACATGGCGTCTTTAAGCAATTCTGGCGCTTCGCATTCTTCCTCAAAATTGCCGCTGGCAATGCCAGCACCTGCCTCGGCCCAGATTCTACGCATCGTTTTGGCCGCTTTGGCGGCTACTAGCCGGTCTTTATCGTTAATCAAGGCTTCCATAATCGACACCGCGCATTTGGCATTTTGCGCCAGCTTCAATCTCACTTCTGAGCTTTCGTCTTCGAGAAGGATCCACATTGCTGCAATCGGTGTGTGTTCGTTTTCGGCAATCGACTTTCTCACAGCAATGTCAGGATCTCGGACCATGTTATATAAGATCTCCTGAACTCCACCCAATTCCGGGCACTCAATGTACTTGGAAGGTGATGGCTCGACAGGCTTATGTTGGCTTACTGGTGAGGCTGCACTCCAGTATGTGCCTGAGGAAGCAATTTGATCTCTAGTATGGACATAGTATTGAGTGAGAGCCTTGTGCTTGGCGGACGAGCTTATGAAAGAGGCGAAACATGCTGAGTCTAAGCCCATGCCTGGATAACTCTGTGTGCCCTGAGAGAGAGTTTTTCTCTTGCGGTTGGCTTTACTGCCGCTGAAGTTGGCTGCTTCTGTCGATTCGCCATACATCCAATAAGCCATGGCCAGCTGGCTGGTATTGTATGTGGGGCGCTTTTTGTCATCATCCAATAAATGAGCACGCAGAGTCGTCTCTTGTGAGTCAGATGGCAGCTTGGTTTGCTCTGTCTTGTGGGCCCGCACGCTTTGTAGCTTTTGGCGAGTGACTTGTGCTTCGTCGTTTAAGAACCAACTTCTGCCGGTCGCTTGTCGGGCATCACACTCTTGTTTCGGCCTGAAAATTTTCTTTAAAAAACTTGCTACCATTGGTCTGCCCCCAGATTTTTATGTGACTGCCGTGTGGTCGATTGCTCCGAATTTTCCAACAGTATTGTTGAACTCTCGATTGCTTGTGATTAGGTGATCTGTTTTCCAGGCAGAAAAGTTCCTGCCAAACTGCCATGGTGCGCCCCAGCAGTCGCTTGCTGACTAGGATTTCCACAGTTATAGAGCGGCACATCTCAGGGTTCGAAACGCTGCGGAGTGAATGCCTATGCGCTTTCGTAAAAGAGCTTCGAAAATTTATGGGTGACGATGGGGGGGTCTGCAGTACTTTAGACTAATCGTGCGAGTCGCCGCGCAGATTGGGCTGGAACGGAACCTCCACCAGGGCGAAGTCAATCTTGTTTTGCTGCAACCAATTTGTGAGCGGTGCATCCTCTTCCAAAACAAGCTCACCTGACTCAGTCACCTGTATTGAGCGATGCCAATTTCCCGCATGATGAGCCACTTTGCACGCCTGAGCAAGATTTTCCGGGCGCAATTTTATCACCTTTTGACTGTTGGCTTTGACGATAATCGTTCGCTCGGATGAATTGTAGATCACGGCACCATCAGTCAACTGGTGTCCGCGTGGCAAAGCAATTGCGACTTCGGTACCATGATCGGTGGTGCATTTTTGCCTGGCTTTGCGCCGCATATCCCAATCGAGCAGCACATATTCGATGTGTCCGAGCGGTTGGGTATCTTCGGGAAGAGTCTCGATCAAAATCATGTTTCCATCCTGTCTGGTCAGTCGAAGTGAGCAGTAAGCCCTCCATCCTCGTCGCTAAAAAAGAAAGTAACGTTGCGCCAGAGGTAGCACACACGCCGGTTCGCACGTGATCACCGCTCCATCTACAGAAACTTCGTATGTATCAGGATTGACTGTTATTTTCGGCGTTCCATCGTTGAGGCGCATCTCTTTCTTACCGATGTTGCGGCAGTTGAGCACCGCTTCCACACGCCTTTGCAGTCCTAGTTTTTCCGGAATCTTGCCCTCGACACCAGCCCTGGACATGAATAGCAAACTTGTTTCATGTAAAGCGCGACCAAAGGCGCCAAACATCGGCCTGGGGTAGACCGGGCCCGGTGTCGGTATCGATGCATTGGGATCGCCCATCTGCGCATAAGCAATCATGCCGCCTTTCAAAACCAACTCCGGCTTAACGCCAAAAAACTGCGGCTTCCACAAAACCAGATCGGCAAACTTGCCTTCCTCGACAGAACCGACAATATGACTGATACCATGGGCGATGGCAGGGTTGATCGTATATTTGGCCACATATCGTTTGGCCCGATGGTTGTCGTTGCTCTGGTTGTCTTGCCCGCCCTGGCTAACTTCGCTCGTCCGGTTGTCTTGGCTTAGCACACCGCGCTGGCTCTTCATCTTGTCGGCAGTCTGCCAGGTGCGAATGATAACTTCACCGACTCGACCCATGGCCTGGGAGTCGGATGAGAACATGGAAATCACGCCCATGTCATGCAATATGTCTTCAGCGGCAATTGTTTGCGGTCTGATCCGCGACTCAGCAAAGGCGATGTCTTCAGGCACGTCTCGATTCAAGTGGTGGCAAACCATGAGCATATCGAGATGCTCTTCGATTGTGTTGATGGTGAAAGGTCTAGTGGGGTTAGTGGAGCTGGGCAAAACATTGGCTTCGCCGGCGATTTTGATAATATCAGGAGCATGCCCGCCACCGGCTCCTTCTGTGTGAAAAGTGTGGATGGTTCTTCCTTTGATCGCGCGAATCGAATCTTCCACAAATCCGGTTTCATTTAGAGTATCTGTGTGAATGGTGGCTTGCACATCGAATTGATCGCAAACACTCAGACACGTATCGATGACGGCAGGCGTTGTGCCCCAATCTTCATGCATCTTCAAGCCACAGGCGCCGGCTTCGATTTGCTCGACCAGTGGCTGTGCGGTGCTGCAATTTCCTTTGCCGAAAAATCCCAGGTTTACAGGAAAGGCTTCAGCAGCCTGATACATCTTGCCGATATTCCAGGCACCGGGGCTGCATGTGGTGGCGTTGGTGCCTGTGGCCGGTCCGGTGCCACCGCCCAGCAAGGTCGTCAGCCCCGAGGCAATGGCATAGTGGCAAAGCTGCGGACAGATGAAATGCACGTGCGTGTCGATACCACCGGCGGTGACGATCATATTTTCACCGGCGATCACTTCTGTGCTTGCTCCTACCACCATCCCTGGTGTCACATGATCCTGAACGCTCGGGCTTCCAGCCTTGCCAAGCTTGACGATGACACCATCGCGAATGCCGATGTCACACTTGACGATTCCCCACCAATCCAAAACCACACAATTGGTGATCACCAGATCCAACGCTCCATCAGCTCGAGTGGCAAGAGGATCCTGCCCACCGCCGTCGCGAATGGTTTTGCCGCCACCAAAGGTGATCTCCTCACCATATGTGGTGTAATCCTTCTCGATTTGCACAATCAGATTTGTATCGGCCAGGCGAATGCGATCGCCTGTGGTCGGACCGTACATTGCCGCATAGCGTTGGCGAGAGACTTTCATACAACTCCTACGATTGAAAGAGGCGACTATACAAGGATTGATGTTCCACGCAGGCTTGCTCGTGCATGGGCGCAAATGACGAAATATCGTCCAATTCAAGAGCACCGTTTCTGCCAAACAAACACTGATCTACAACATTTTCGACTTCAACGCGCAAGCGCGCCAGCACGACTTGGCCTTCAGTTTGTCCAAGGGGGATCAAACGTACGCTAGCGGAGACCATGGCCATACAACTGGTATAAAGATAAGCGGCCACAGCATCTGCTGCTGACACGCCAGCAATAGCGCAAACCCAGCCAAAGGCGGCACAGTGATGAATTCTTGCCAGATCCAATCCATTTAAATTAGAAACTATGGAGCTGGCGGCAGACAGTTTGAGAAAGCGCGCCCCCAGTTTTAGGGACGCTTCTCGGGGTTCATCAGTCCATCGAGAAGCAGTCAGATGTGCATTAAGCGTGGAAAAGTTGGACAAATCATTTTGCTGGGCGAATTGATGGGCAAGGGCACAAGCCCTGCCGTCCTGGGGGGCGACAGACATACGCAATAATTCACGCACGCAGGCAAAGACAGAATCGGAGTTGGCCAGCAAACCGCTTTGACACCAGGTTTCAAGCCCCCATGAATGGCTGAAGCCGCCAATCGGAAGCGCCGAGTCACTCAGGTGGATCAAGGTCAAAAGCACGCTGCCCGGGAGCGCCGGCGTCTCGCCTGCTTCGGTCTGGCTATTTGTCTTGCTCACAAAAATCCTTCACTTTGCGCTGGCGTGCAACCAGATCGTGATCTGCAAGCCGGCCTTGCACGAGGGCGTTGAAACCATATACGATACCACTGCCGGCAAATGGAATGATTTCGACCGTTTGCTTTTGCCCGGGCTCGAATCGCACCGCTGTTCCAGAGGGTATGTTCAGCCTCTTGCCGTAACTATCCTCTCGTTCGAACAAAAGAGCGCGATTGACCTCGAAAAAATGACAGTGTGAGCCAACTTGAATTGGGCGATCGGCAGAATTTGTCACCGTCAAGCTTTGCCTGTCCTTGCCTGCATTCAGTTCAATTTCACCATCAGCAAAAAAATATTCACCTGGCTTCATGAGAAATTCCTCTAGAAAAATTGAGAAAGGATCCTAATCAAATAATTGACATCGAAGCAGGCGGGACGCCTGCGCTCGCCGGGAGGCGAAAATTCTCAACGAATCGGGCAGTGCAATGTAACCAGCTTCGTACCATCCGGAAAGGTCGCTTCCACTTGAATCTCGGTGATCATCTCAGGTACTCCCTCCATGACATCATCCTTGCTTAAGGTCGTCAGCCCGTCACTCATCAATTGAGCGACTGTCTTGCCATCACGAGCCCCTTCCAGAACGGCAAAGGATAGAAGTGCCACTGCCTCCGGATAATTCAGTTTTAACCCGCGTTCCATCCGCCTCTCAGCCAGTTGGGCGGCGAGAAAGATCATAAGCTTGTCTTGTTCTTGAGGGCTGAGATGCATATCGATCCGCAATTTTGTCTGACGTATTCTATATGATAAGCAGGTATAAATTCGTTGCAGGCGGCATTTTGAATATGGTTGCTAAAAACACATTAAGAGTAGGAATAGGCGGACCAGTCGGGTCCGGGAAGACGGCTCTTGTAGAAGCGCTCTGTCGCGAGCTGTCAAGACAATTTTCGGTCGCCGTAGTGACCAACGATATATATACGAAAGAGGATGCAGAGTTTCTCACGCGAGCCGGCGTGCTGCCAGCCGAGCGCATAATCGGCGTGGAAACTGGTGGCTGCCCACACACGGCCATCCGTGAAGACGCTTCTCTAAACATTGACGCTCTGGAAAAACTGGAGAAGCAGTTCAATCCAGACATCATCTTTCTGGAATCAGGCGGTGACAACCTGGCTGCTACCTTCAGCCCGGAGCTGGTGGACAGTTTTATTTACGTTATCGACGTTGCCGAAGGCGACAAAATTCCGCGCAAGGGCGGTCCGGCGATCCGCCGATCCGATCTGCTTGTGATCAACAAAATTGACCTGGCCCCTTACGTCGGTGCCGATTTGACTGTCATGGAGCGCGACTCCACCCTCATGCGCGGCGAGCGTCCTTTCCTTTTTACAGATTTGCGGCACGGACAGGGAGTGGATAAAGTCGTCGACTGGTTGCTGCAAAACGTCTTTATGCAAAAGAAAGAAGCAGGCGCCACGCCTGCGCTACCTACGGGCTAAGAACTTGTCTAACCTGGGCATAGCGCGGCTTTGCGTGCAAGAGAGAGCGGGCAAATCAATCGTCTCTTCTCAATACAGCCAGGCGCCCTTACAATTACACCGCCCTCTTTACCTTTCTCCACAGTCACCACCGGTGGTGTACCTGAAGACACCTTCATCGGGTCTGCTGCATGGTGACGAGCATCAAATTGACGTCTGCCTGATGGCAGGCGCGCAACTGGAACTGAGAACTCAGGCCTGCACCCTGGTTTATCCGGGCAGATCCAGACAATCGCTTGTGGTTAAACTGGGCAAAGCAAGCACTTTCAAATTCCAACCCCACAGCTTAATTCTGGCAAGCGCTGCTGAATTGAGGCAAAGAGTGGACATCCACTTGAGCGAAGGGGCGTCCTTGAATTACCAGGAAGACTGGTGTGCCGGCAGAATAGGCATGGGCGAGTGCTGGCAGTTCAAGAGTTTCGATTATGGTTTGAACATCTGGCAAGATGATGATCTGATCTATCGCGAGCGCTGGATTCTCACACCATCGACCCAGGAGCTAACCTCAGCCTTCATCTGCTCAAGCTACACTCACTTTCGCACGTCCTTTGTCTTTGGCAAAAGAGATCAAAGCATGGCGCCGGAACAGCCACCTAATTCAGCTGCACCAGGGCGCCAGAAAAGATGGATTATGGAAACGGCGCAGGCCAAGGTGGAGAGATTCGCTTCGCAGTCCTAGATGGCTATCCATGCTCGTTTTCGCAAGCTGACGCCCCGAGCCTTGAAGGCGATTAAATGATAATCACCCCGGCACCATTTATGATTCATTCAACTTTCCGCTCAACAACAGCCTTTTAGCCAACCTTCAGCTTTGTTTTTGTTGGCAATGAGAGCCTGCATGTGACATACTTTTGATGGTCTTCGCAAGGCTTTACGCGGGAAAGTTGCGGACACGCAATACTCCAAGCAATTCTGCCGCTACAGATGCGAAGGTGCGTAAGAACTCCGGACACACAAGTGTTCTGTCAGCGGTGACTAAAGCTATGCCCAGAAAACCGATTGATCTTCCGTTCAAGCTGGAGTACGTGTCTATCCTCGACGAAAATGCGGTGATCGACAAGAGCATGGAGCCGAAGCTGAGCAGCGATCAGCTCAAGACCATGTTTCGCTATATGTTGCTCGCTCGGCGCGCAGACGAACGAATGCTCAACATGCAGCGGCAGGGGCGCATCGGCACTTTCCCGCAAGCGTCGGGGCACGAAGCGATTTCGTTGGGCTCCGCTTTTTGTCTCACGAAAGAAGATTGGTTAGTTCCCGCCTACAGAGAGTTGGCGGGAATGCTTTATAGAGGCTGGCCGCTTGAAACTATTCTTCTCTATTGGAATGGATTTGAGGAAGGGTCAAAAGTGCCTGAAGGCGTGAACGACATGCCCATGTGCGTTCCCGTTGCCAGCCAGCTCTTGCATGCCGCCGGTATCGGCATGGCCATGAACATCAAGAAGGACAACCATGTTGTGGTCACCTATTTTGGTGACGGCTCGTCTTCAGAAGGCGATTGCCATGAAGCCTTGAATTTTGCTTCTGTCTTCAACGCTCCAGTGGTCTTCATCTGCTTGAACAATCAATACGCAATATCGGTGCCCATCAGCCGCCAGATGAAAAACAAAACCATCGCCCAGCGAGCGATTGCTTACGGCATGCCCGGGGTGCGCGTTGACGGCAACGACATTCTGGCTGTTTATACAGCCACTCAGGAAGCAGTAGAAAGAGCCAAACGGGGCGAAGGTCCAACCTTGATCGAATGCCTGACCTACAGGTTCACTCCGCACACCACCGCTGATGATCCCAAACGCTACAGATCAGATGACGAAGCGAAGAAATGGCATCAACGTGAGCCTTTACTGCGCTTCGCAAAATATCTGGAAGCTAAAGGGATCATGAACGAAACGCAGCGGGCCAAGATAGAAGAAGAGATTGACGTTGAGATTAAGGCCGCTGTGCAGCGCGCCGAGGCTGCCGCCAAGAGCGAGGAGCTCAGCGACCCGTTGATTATGTTCGACTACCTTTATGCCGATACTCCGCCATTCCTGATGGAACAACGTAACGAGCTGGAAAAGCACGTCAAGAAAAATAAGAAGCTCAAGCAAGAAGCCAGTCAGAAAAAGTCACCCAGTCCGGCACAGATATAGTGAAGGAGTTTAAGCAATGACAGAAATGAACATGGCAAAGGCCATCAATCTAGCCTTGCATGAAGCCATGGCCAAAGACGAGCGGGTTATCGTCATGGGTGAAGATGTCGGTCAAGACGAAGGCGTCTTTCGCATCACGGAAGGATTGCATGCCAAATTTGGTGATACCAGAGTGATTGACACACCGCTGGCTGAGTCAGGCATTATCGGTACAGCCATCGGCATGGCCATTTACGGGTTGCGACCGGTGTGCGAGATCCAATTCGCCGGATTCGATTATTACAACTATCACCAGTTGGAATCGCACGCTGCTCGTTTTCGCAACCGCACTCGGGGGCGACGCACAGTGCCGATGGTCATGCGCGCACCCTACGGTGGTGGCATTCGGGCCATCGAGCACCACTCCGAAAGCAGAGAGGCTATTTATGCGCACACCCCCGGTTTGAAAGTAGTGATACCATCTGGACCGCGCAATGCTCGGGCCCTGTTGCACAGCGCCATCCAGGACCCTGACCCGGTTATCTATTATGAGCCGAAAGCGGTTTATCGCCTCTTCAAAGAAGAAGTGCCGGACAAGATGGAGACCTTGCCGATCGGGCAGTCACAAGTTGCTCGCAAGGGCAAAGATATCACTCTAGTCTCTTATGGTGCCAGCCTGCGGCCAACTTTGGAAGCGGCAGAAATTCTGGAGGAAGAGGATGGTGTGCAGGCCGAAGTGATTGATCTTTTGACGATCTCACCACTTGATGCCTCAACGATCGTTGATTCGGTGCGAAAAACCGGGCGTTGTGTGATTGTGCACGAAGGTCCGCGCACCTGCGGTCTGGCTGCCGAAATCATCGCCCGCATTAACGAGAAGGTCCTGCTTTATCTTGAAGCACCGGTTGTGCGAGTGACGGGTTTCGATGTGCCCATTCCATATTTTTCAAAAGAGCGCGCCTATTTGCCTGATGCCGATCGTGTTCTGACCGCCTGCCGCGACACACTATCCTTTTAAAGACAGAGGTAACAGTAAGAAAATGGCCAACCAGTTCCTATTGCCTGATCTTGGCGAAGGCATACACGAAGCGGAGATTATCGCAGTCAAGGTAAAAGAAGGCGACAATGTCGTGGAAGACCAGCCCATTTTGGAGGTGGAGACTGATAAAGCAGTGGTAGAGATTCCCTGCCCGGTCAACGGAGTGATTGAAAAGATCCACGTGCAAGCCGGTCAGACAGTCACCGTGGGCAGTGTCATGATCAGTTTTGGAGGCAGTGCCACAGACAGCGATGAAAAAGGCGCAGGCAGCCAGAAACAGGAACACAAGCTGGAAGACGGTTCTTCAACAGGTTCTTCTGCAGGTTCTGGCCGCACCGTCGCCACCTCAACAGCTGTGGCGCCTGCCCGGCGTGACAACGGCAAACAAGCCGGCTGCGATCTCACCGTCAACACGACGCTGGTGGCAGCTACACCGGCAACCCGGCGACTGGCTCGCGAGCTTGGTATAGATCTAAAGTTGGTGGCAGGCTCAGGTGCAGGCGGTCGCGTCATGAAGGAAGATGTTCGCTCATACGCCGCCGGCTCTCTTGAAGGCACCATATCTGGGGCGGCCAGCCACACGCATCCGGTTGAGAGACTGGACACTAAACAGACCTTGTCAAACAAATATGGCGGCGGTGAAACACAGGCCAACTCTTCAAGCGGGCTGGGCATCGCTACCGGTGCCCCAGCTGCCGACCTTCCCGACTTCGGCAAGTTCGGCCCGGTAGAGCGAGTTGCCCTGCGTTCGGTGCGCCGCAAAATCGCCCAAAACATGACGCAATCTTGGTCGCACATTCCGCACGTAACCCAATTTGACGAAGCTGATATAACCCAGCTTGAGGCCCTCAGAGCCAGACACGAAGCGCAACTAAAGGCTCAAGGAATCAAGCTTACGCTCACCGTATTTGTGATCAAAGCAATCGTCTCAGGCTTGAAAAAGTATCCCCAGTTTAACGCCAGCCTTGATGAGAAAACAGGCGAGATCATCTTCAAGCACTATTACAACATCGGCGTGGCCGTAGCCACAGACCGCGGTCTTATCGTTCCCGTCTTGAAAAACGTCGATCAAAAGTCAGTCGTTCAACTCTCAACCGAGCTGGCTGAAGTGGCGCAAAAGACCCGCACCCACAAAATCGATCTGGACAGTTTGCACGGTGGCACTTTCACTGTTACCAATATCGGTGCCATCGGTGGCACCAGCATGGTGCCGATGATCAACTATCCTGAAGCTGCCATACTGGGCATGGCTAAGGCGGCTCAGAAGCCGGTTGTGCGCGACGGCAAAATCGAAATCGGTCTGATAATGCCACTGGCTCTCTCATTCGATCATCGCATCGCCGATGGTGCGGAAGCCGCTTATTTTGTGCAGCACATCATCAAACTGTTGCAAGAACCGTTCACATTCATACTGGAGGCCTGAGTTATGGTCGTTGGCGAAATGGTGCAAGAAGTCGAACTGGCCGTGATTGGGGCCGGACCTGGTGGCTATACGGCAGCTTTGCGGGCAGCAGAGCTTGGCATCAAAACGATCCTCGTTGATGCCATGCCCAAACCCGGTGGAGTTTGCCTGCACATGGGTTGCATCCCTTCTAAAGCCCTTTTGCACGCCGCTGAAATAGTAAGTACGGCCAAGACCGCAGCCAAAATCGGGCTGCACTTTGAAGCACCCCAACTGAACGTTGACGAGCTTCGCACCTGGAAAACAAGCGTCACCGACAAACTCGCTGCCGGTATCGCCGGCATGTGCAAAAGCGCCGGCGTGGAGATTTTGCATGGCAACGCTAGATTCGAAGATTCACGCAGCGTGCGGGTTGACCGCGATGGCGAAAGTGCCGTGCGAATCAAATTCAAACACGCAATTCTGGCCACAGGATCGCGTCCGACGTCTCTGCCAAGACTGTTCAAAAATGAAAAGGACATGGCCAGCAGCCGCATCATGGATTCCACCGGCGCCCTCAAGCTTGAGGAAGTGCCCAAGACTCTGCTCGTCGTAGGTGGTGGCTATATCGGTCTGGAGATGGGAACGGTCTATGCGGCACTGGGAACGGCAGTGACGGTGATTGAAATGACTGACGGCTTGTTGCCCGGAGTTGATAGAGATCTGGTCAAACCTCTGGCCACTCATTTACAGAGCTCGTTCAAGGCTATCTACTTGAACGCCAAAGTGACCAGCCTCGAAGACACGGGCTCAGCCGTTGCCGTGGGGGTTGTTGGAAAAGATCTACCGGCGTCGCAGACTTTCGACCGAGTTTTGATTGCCGTTGGCAGGGTGCCAAACAGCGACAACATCGGTTTGGAAAATACGTCAGTGGAGATTGACAAGCATGGCTTTGTCGGCATTGATGAATGCTGTCGAACGGCTGATAAAAGAATCTTTGCCATTGGTGATGTCTCCGGGCAGCCGATGCTAGCTCATCGGGCAATGCGACAGGGGCAGGTAGCAGCTGAAGTTTTGGCAGGGCGCCAGTCGGCTTTTGACAACCGGGCAATACCGGCTGTGGTCTTTACTGAACCCGAAATTGCCTGGTGTGGATTGACTGAAACTGAAGCCAAAGCGCGCTCAGTCACAGTAGGGGCGGCAAAATTTCCCTGGTCGGCTTCAGGGCGAGCGATGACCCTGGCCGATACAAACGGTCAAACGAAAGTAATTTACGATCCTGAAACAACCCAAGTTTTGGGAGTGGGCATGGTCGGTCCCAGAGCTGGTGAGCTGATTGCAGAAGCGGTGGTAGCCATTGAAATGGGTGCCGTGCTGGAAGATTTGATTGTCGCCATTCATCCACACCCAACATTATCAGAAACTGTCATGGAAGCAGCGATGACGGCTGCCGCCAGACTGGAGCGCCAACGCGCTCGCGAGACTGAAAAACAGACGGCACCAAGTTGAGACAACGATGACAAGCGTGGCGCCAACCCGGCGCTCGATCTTGCTGACATCCAACAAATCTTGGCGCCACTTTAGCAAGCTGCCAGAACCAACAATAACGATGGGTTTGCCGCCGGTGCGAATTGCCTGATGCACAAGCTACAGAAAAGAGACAAACAGCACCTAAACGCTGTTAAGATTAAGCCGGTGAACCCATATCCTGATGGGGCTAAACCCCTGCCTCCAGGATGCTTAGGCTATAAATAAAGGGGGCATAAAAACCTCGGCGTTCGCAAAAGAACCAACAGTTCGGCTCAGGCGAAAGCGACAGGAGCACTCAAATGGCAAACCCAAACGCCCCGAAGTCAGAAGATTTTGGCTCGGCGGCCAATTTGATGATCGAAGCCCTCGACAAGGCTTCAGCTGAATTAGATAAAACCGTCAAAGCTTGTATCGAGCAGCTGACCAACTCCAACAAAGTACTTGAAAAGTCACTGCGCATTCAGTTGCTTAAAGTGGTCGAGCAATCGAAAAACTTTATCGACACAAGTGTAGAGGACCTGACCACGCACCGCGAAGAGCTCCTTGATCGCCTCAATGAGTTCGAACGCTCAGAAGTGGAAACGATGATGTCAGCGGCACGTGATGTGCGCCAGCAAGTAGCCGCTCGTGGTCAGCAGGCGACTGAATCAATCACGCGCTTAGTAGAAGAACAGTTGGTTGAACTGCGTATCTTGATTGAGAATCCGGAAGGTCGCTTTACTTCATTTCCGGTAAGAAACGGTGATTCGCTCAAGCGATTGGTAACCGAGAGCAAAGTAAAAGTGGAGCAAAGCGGCCTCGCTCTTGAGCAAGTCTTAACGACAAAAGCGCAAGAGTTCGACGCCACGGTGCAGCAGGTGATCTCGAACACGAAAAAGAGCATTGAAGAATCGCTTGAGAAGTACAACGGCGACATGGAAGAAAAGATTGCCAGTGTGATAGGCCAACTCAGCGATGTGGTATCACAGACGATAACGGAGTTGGAGCAAGAATCGAACAAGGGCTGCAAAAAGGTGGAAGCAGCAGGCGAACTGGGAAAAGATAAGTTGACCGGGCGGTTGCATGAGTGGAAGCAGGAGTGCACAGATCTGGCAGAAAATTTCCAGAGTTCTCTATCTCTGGAAGCAACCAGCTCACAGCAAAATCATGAAATCAAACTGGAGCGAAAAGTCGGCGAAGTGAAAGACGAAATCAACCACATCGCCAAAGATGCAGATGCGAAAATTGCTGCCAGTCACAAATTATTCGTTAGCTCGTTGAAGAGGTTGGAGAAAAAGTACAACGACAGGCTGGAGCGATTGTTGGCCAAATTCGAAAGTGCTATGGCGGAAGAGAGCCGCCTGCCTGGTGGCGCAAACGGTCTGGTGGCGCATGAATTGAAAGAGTTGCTCAATACACGTTTGCAAGCGCGAGGCAAAGAGTTGCTTAAATCGTTCCAGCGACAAGTCGACCAGCTTGAATCAGAATTCGCCCGCACCAGCGGTGGTTCTAACGATCGACTGGAAGGCATCAGAACTATGTCTACTGAATCACTGGACAAACAACTGCGAATGATGAAAACAGAGTTAGACAGGATAGCCAAGAGTTTTGCTACAGAGCTGAACGCGCTTAACTCGCAGCTGCCACAAATCGAAGAGGCCGGTCGAGCGGCAGCCATGGCTGTGGTGGCATACAAGAGCGCCATGTTGCAGTTTGAAAGAGACTAGGAGGACGCAAAGCAATGACCTTCGCAGGCAAGAAGTTACAGGAGATTTACGACAGCGGATCGGACCGCCTGGCGGAGGTGGAAACCGGCGTCTCCACGAGCCTGAAAGAGACAGTCAAAGAGCATGTGCAAAACAGGCGCAGTGGCAAAGATCTCAACGTCACCAATCTGGAAGCAAAATCAAAAGACCTGCAAACCGAACTGCGCGCCTTCATGGACACGAGCATCGAGCGCGTCAAGGCTACTATGGATGAGCAGGTAAAAGAGACCGATGAGCACTTAAGTGGTGTCAAACTCGAACTGGTCAATCTTTCGGAAAAACTGAAGAATACGATTGCCGAGCTCAAACGATCACATGACGAGACTGTGCACCATATACGCACCACTCATTGCGATCAATACGAGAGTACCGTCGAGATGAGCACGGTAGAGTTAAAGAAGCAAGACTACGTTTCAGTCAAACGCTTGCGGGCTCATGGCACCATGGTGATGAACTCCTTGCAGCAGAAACTGGATCAGAGTCTCTGGGAATCGCGCGGTGAAGAGAAACAGTACAACAGTGCTTTGTTCAAGACCTTTATGCAAAAGGCCAACAGCATAGACACACACTTCTCCACTTTGATGCAAAAGTTATCTACCGACTTTCAAACCCACTTTAAGGTCCTGGAAGGTCAGCATCAAACCACGGAAGCGGAGCTGAACAAGAGCTATCAAACCCTCTTCGACCAAGTGGACAAACATGCCGATCAACTGGAATTGCAAGTGCAAGAGTTTTTCCAGACAACACTGGATAGCCACACTGGTATTCTCGATGCCAGTTTGGGCACTGTCGCCCATGATCTGAGCACCATTCACGATACCACAACCCGCAATCTGACTGGACAGACGCGTGATTTGAGCAGCAATCTTGTCACCTCATCAGGCGAGGCCCGCGACGCCCTGAGCACCAAATGCTCAGATTTGCGCGAGCAGATCGATTCGCGAATGACTGGTTTCCGCAAGCGCACGGACGAAAGAGCGGGCACCACCGCCTCGCTGCGCCAGTCACTGGAAGACGAGAGGCAGGCTATTTTCCAAAAGACAAGAGCGGAACTGAATTTAATTTCCGAAGGCTTTGATAAACGCATAAATGTGCTGATGAGCGACGCCATCTCCCGCATTCACGTTATTGAGGAAGAAGCAGCCAAAGACATCACTGCCGCTCAGCTAAATTGCACAAATCTACTCAAAAAAGAAAGTCAGTCCGCAAAAAGCGCCATAGATCAATCCATTTCACAGTTCCTGGAACTTCTCTCAACACAAAAGGGGCTGGCTCTTGAAGAGATAGCCAAGTGCGCAGACGGGGAACCGACTGAAACAAAAAAATCTGAAACAAAGCCCAAACGATCGAAGAAATAATCCAGACCACTGCCAAAGGTAAATTGAAAGTAAGCCATGAGCTCGATGCTTCGCCAGAATCACGTAAAAATACAAGATCTCGTCAGTTACCTGCGCGGGTACGATCCCTCGAAACCGCAATCAGCTGAAGAGTGGTCCAAGGTCGAAAGTTCCGGCTTCGAGCCGGGCATGCTTATCTTTTGCCTCGAACGTGTTTCAGCTCCTTCAGGGCTGGCTCTGGGCAAAAAAGAAGCAGAAGGCGAAACTTTCCGAGTCAAAGATCTGTGCGTTGTCGTCGGCCGCGATGACAATCGTTCCCTGGTAGTCAATATCACCGCCAGTGCTTTTGAGCTGCGTTATCTGGAGGTTTTGCTTCTGGAAAAAGCGCGCAAGGCGATCTTGGACGGAAAAGATTTTCTCTATGTCACTGTGAAACCAAGTCAGCCGCTTGACGACGACAAGTTGCGCGAGATCGAAGAGCTGGGCGCAACCTATGCTCAGGGTGGTTCCCGTCGCAGTCTGGTTGGCGAGGGCGGCGGTCCGCAAGAGCCCGCAGTGGCTTTGCTGGCTGTTTTGGGAGTGAGATTACAGGTTGGTGGGATCGGCAAGCAAGTGCTCGACATCGGCAGTGTTTGTCACATGATCTTCGCCCCTGATGGAAGGGCCGAAGATAGAAATAAAGCGATGGTAAGAAGTTCCTTTACTCCCATGCCTAACAATATCCCTATAGGGTCGCCTTCACAGGTGCAGCAACATGCTGACCTCTCGCCCCCACCAGCACTGCCACGGGGCGCAGTTCCGCCTAAAGCAGCAGACCACGTGCCCCAGTCCGTAGAGTGGGGTCCACCGCCTACTACTTCATGGGCCCAAGCAGAACTTCCAGGGGCCGCTGCCCCCAGCTGGAACCTGGAGCAGCCCCCGGCCGCTGAAGGCGGATGGGCACAGGAGCCCATTATGCCCCAACCAGAGTGGACAGCAGAACCTTCGGTATCAGGATTTCCTCCTGACTCGCAGCAGCCGCAGCCAAACCAGTGGTATCAGGGTGAGACTGGGGCAGAGCCGGTAGGATTCGGTGCTGATTCCAGTGGATTGAATCCGTTTGCCGCACCCGCGGAGCCTGAAGCAGATTTCGCCACCCAGTTCGCCAAGGATCTGGCAGAAGGTATGGTTGGTGAAGAAGCCCTTCGCCAGGCCGCGGCCGAACATACCCAGGAAGAAGCGATGAAGTGGGGAGAGGAAGCAGCCCGACAATTTTCCCAGGAAGAGTATTCACAAAAATTCCCCTCTGCACCTGAGCCGCAACCACAACCTCAGGCAGCAACCGATGATTTTCCCGTGCCTGCCTTTCAAAAGACTGAATTTTCAACAAGTCAACAATTTCAGGATTTCAATCAACCCACCTCCGTGCCAGAGCCCAACTTCCCAGTGCCCCCGGCCGTCAACGTGCCCCAAACAGCTGAAGCAGCTTGGTCAACAGAGCAAACCAACGACAGTGCCTGGGCTGCCAACCCGCCCGCCCCGCCAGCCCTGCAGAATGTAGACATTGCCTGGGCAAGTGATCTGGGGGCTCAAAGCCCCCAAGCCTGGACTCCGCCAAGCGCACCACCACCTGCAGCAAATATCGATGTTTCCTGGCCGGACAGCCAAACGCTCGGCTTACAGAGCCCAGAGCCATGGTCGCCCCAACCTGAGCCAGCGCCGACGCTTCCGACGCCACCACCCAGCCAGGAATCATGGTTGCCCCAGCCAGAGGCAGCCCAGTCATGGATACCCCAACCAGAGACGGCTGCAGCTGCCGAGTCATGGGTACCCCCACCTGAGAGCCCCGCAGCTGCCGAGTCATGGGTACCCCCGCCGGAGAGCCCCGTTGCTGCCGAGTCATGGTTACCCCCAACTGAAACAGCAGCAGAACCATCTGCTCCTGCGGGGCAGGAAGAAACAGACCCACAGTCATGGATGCCGCGCGAGATCGCGCCAAAACAAGAGTCGTGGCTACCCGAAAGCGATACGCCGCCAGGCCAGGAGCCATGGCTACAGAGCCTGACACCGGCGACCCAGGAGTTGCCCCACAATGATCCGCCCGCCCAGTTGCCGGCGACGGAAGCTGGAGCAAACCAGGACATTCCAGCTCCCCAGGTATGGTCTTCTGCCGGTCCTCAAGTGGTAAGCCCCACAGATTCAGGACCAGAAATTCCACCCGAGTGGGTGCTTCAAGGTGGCTTTGCTCGCACCACTATTTCCAGTAGTGAACTAACAGCTCTAACAGATGATGTTTTTCAGCCACCATACGAGGGGGCTGAGGAAACCGATAATCCCAATCTTCCCGAAGAGCTGACACAGCAGCTCGATCCTCAGAATCAGTTGTTCCAGCTGCCTGCTGAAGCAGAGCCAGCCAAGCCGACGGCACAACCAGCCGCGCTGATGCCGCTGGGGGAAC
>Ga0182024_10007767_pt1 | contig 23034 bp, 21 predicted proteins | sample P32metaG_FD_120480 | JGI IMG/M metagenome (GOLD analysis project Ga0182024, IMG submission 120480) | Permafrost microbial communities from Stordalen Mire, Sweden - P3-2 metaG (Illumina Assembly) | ecosystem: Environmental > Terrestrial > Soil > Wetlands > Permafrost | place: Sweden: Stordalen... | reverse complement strand
TCCGCAAAGAGTATGTAGGAGAGATACAGCGTCGGGTCTTCGTCGATCGTCGTAGCGAGAAAGCCGACGAGATCGCGAATCGACGGCAAGACATCGCGCTTTGCGGGCACGGTAGACATCGCAGACACGCGCTCGATATCGCGATCGGCCCACGCGTCATGACCTTGCTCCTCGCCGAACTTGTGCTCGTAGTGCTCGGCGAGGCAAGCGTCGCCTAGTTGCCTCGCACGGTTCCTTGCACGAACCAGGAAGATCGGTGTGTGGCAGACGAGGTGATGCACATTGGCGAGATATGCCGTCATACGCACGGGCGTGAACGTGCCGTCTACGGCCTTGTAGAAGAGAGGATTCGATCGCGGCATCTTGGCGGCATACCGTTCGATCTCGACTCTGAGTGCGTTGGCAATCATCTTGTCTCCTACTGTAATGAGCTCGAAACGAAAAAATTTAGAAGCGCAGCGGCGCGAACTGGTGAAAGATCACGCCGCTGGCGTGGAGCCTAGAAACAGCCTTGTGCGAATTTCTTCACGAGGTCCTCCTTTCCAGTGCTGAGGTACCGTTCTTCTTGAGAGGCAGATTGCTGAACTGGCGGAGAAAGACAGCTTCATTGTCTTCGCGAAGAAACTTCGTAAACCGAACGGTCGACCCCCAGCGCTCCGAGTTCGCAGTGGAGGTCACGAGAAAGCCCTGTCCCACGAGCATCCGCATCATCGCGACGTTCGCGGGGGAACACTCCCCCTCGATCCGCTCGACGCCCACCTTTCGAAGCGGCTCGTACGATCGCTCCACGAAGCGCGTGAGAAGACGTCGCTCGCGAAGCTCGGGCAATATGGCGACGCTGCGCATGTAGTACGTCGACCAGTCCACCGGGTTGGCCAAAAGCAAGCCTACGGCGCGCCGTCCAACGCGAAACAAGAAGACATCGGACTCGTCGCAAAAGCGACGCTTCGCTTCGTTCATGGGACTCGCCAGAAAGCGCGCCTCACCCCCGTTCGTACCGAAGATGCTCGGGTAGTGCTCCTCGATGAAGGGGAGCGCCTCTTCGAAGGTCGCACTTTCGACGGCAACCTCCTCGAATGTCCACGGCAGGACGCGCTGCCACTCGAGATCCCAAAGCCGCCTAGACAAGGTTGCGGGCTCACCAACGACAGAGTTGGGTTGCATGCCTCGATGTCGGTACACACATCAATGTCGCCGGGCCAAGTTTTCGGCGATCTTCACCAAGTCCTTCGCCGACGTCTACGAGACGGCTTCAGGTCATGGCCTGCCCGGTGCCCCCCCGGTACCGCCCGTCCCGGGCGAAAAGTCGAGATGCGCGAGCATTCCCCGAGCGCGCCATGCGTAGAAACCGTCCAGCCGCTTCGATTGCTTGAAGCGCGCGTCCGCCAGCTCGAAGAGGGCGGGGGCGGTCGATCCTGGAGCGCCGAACAGGCTCTTCGTGACGTCGCTCTTCGTCCGGTATGCGTCGTTGATCTTGAAGCGCACATTCAGTTCGCAGGTGCTCTCGGTCGGAGCCTCACGCAGCTGAATGCGCCCATCCCCTTGCACTTCCACGTCGTGGCCGGTCGCGCCGAACTTCGTCACGCGCAAGACACCGTCTTTCGCGTCCCCGACGAGCGACAGAGTGCCTACGTTCAGGCGCGGGAGCGCGAGAGCTCCCTTCAACTTGGCCTTTCCGTCCCCCACGGCGAAACCGTCGGTCTCGAGCAAGACGCTACCGGTAGCCTTCGAGGCTTTGCCTTCGGGCATGTCGATCTTGATCGCGCCCGAGAGCGTTCCTTCGAGGGGGAGGCCGATGAGCTCGACCAGCGGCGTCATTTGACTCACGTCTACCGCGTCGAGCTTGGCTGAAAAGCTACGCTCCTTCTCTCCATGGTCGTCGAACGCTCCATTGATGTCCCCGCCGAAAGCACCCACGTGAAAGCTCACGTCGTGATTTCCTACGAGCAGCGAGAGGAGCGAGATGCGCGCCGTCGCCTCGTCGATCTTCATCTCGCTCGGCGCTTTGGTCGGATCCGAAGCCGGGCTCGACAAGCGAATCCCCTTCATCTTCACCCCGGTGATCCACGACGATCCCATGTCATCGATATCGAGCTCGTCTCGCGATCCTGCCACGCGCTGCTGTGCGTTGAACGATCGGACGACGTGATCTTTCAATTTGCCGTAGGGGAACGTCCACGAACAGAACAGTACGAGACAGAACACGTAGACGATCGGGTAACCGATCTTCGGCAGGAGCCGCTTGCCGAGCTCACGCATCGCGATCAGGCGCTCGTTCACGGCTGCTTCTCCTTGCTCTCGCCCTCGGCCGAAGAGGAAGGCGCCGGCGCCTCACTTCGATCGTAGGCCGAAACGCCGACCTCGACGTCGTACGAGTCTGGCTCGCCCGTGCGCTTTCGGATATTCAAACGCGAGACGTCGATTGGATAGCCGCTCTTCTCCAGACTCTCGAGAAACTTGGCGATCGCGTACATCCCCGCCTTCTTGAGGTGAACGACCGAGGCCCGCTCGACGTAGCGCTTGCCGTGGGGCACCTCCGGACGATCGACCGAGTCGGTCACTTCGAGCTTCTGCTGATGAGCCGTCTGCTCGAGAAACCCAGCGAGAGCCGGTGCGTGCTTCGCGTAGCGGCTCACGATCGCGTCCTTCTTCGTCTGGCGATCATGGACCTGGCCGCGCGCCGCCTGGACCGCGTTGAGCGCGGCGTACGTCTCCTGATTGTAGGCTTCCCGCGTGTGCACGAAAGATTCGAGACCCACCGGAATCGCGATAATCACGAGCCCACTAAGAACGACGAGCATGACAAGGACCAAGCGGCGCTCGCGCGGGTTCAGCCCCAATCGGTCTAAAATGGGAATGGCCATTACTTCTCTCCTCCGCTGCTGGAGGAGGCGGCGGCGGTCGGTACCCCTTCCTTTTTCTTGGTCCCGCCCTTGACGTCTTCCGGGCATTTCTCGTCGAGGTCGAGGACGTATTTCTGACGATCTCCGCCGATGACCTGCGTCGTGCGAGTAATCTTCACGTCTGCGAAGCAGCGCTCGGCCCGAAGCGACCCCGCGATGGACTGTGCGTCCGGGATCGTTCCGACGATACCGTGCACGACGACGTGACCTTTCTGGACGTCCAGCTCTTCGACGTCGTGGACCATGGATTGAGGGATATCCTCCGAGAGCTTCACCATGACGTCGAATGCGTCCGTGTGGGGCATCGGGTCCTCGTCGTTGATGGCAGTCTGCTGACCCAAGAGCTCCGTCGCGCGCGCGGCGCTCGTCGTCTCCTCGCCGAGCACTTCCTTGGACACCACTGCGAGCGCCTTCTCCAGCACGTCCTTGTCGTTCGACGCCGCGTGAAGCTGAGCCCACGCCGAGAAGGTGAAGCTGACGACGATGGCGGCCGCGAGCCCCGCGAGGACAGGCACCTTCTCGCGGACCCACGCAAACCCTCGCTCGTACGCGAGGGGTCCACGACGCAAATCAAACCCCAACGCCTTCCCCCCTAGACCGAGCGCGAGACCGATAGCCTTCGCGAATCGCGCCACGGCTCGTGCGCGCTCCGGATCCACGGCGCCAAGATCGATCGATGGAGCGGGGAGCTGCTCGCACGGAAGCGAGAGTTCTCCAGAGAGAAAACTTGCGGCGCTCGACTCGAACGCACCCCTGCCGCACAAGTACACGCGCGTCGGCACCGCACCCCCGGCGGAGCGGAACGCGCCGATCGAGACGCGGATCTCTCGCCCGAGGAGGGCCGCGCTCGCCGGAAGGCCGGCCGTGCCATGGGAAAGCGTACGCGCGAAGACGGGCTCGCCTGCCCTGAGCACCACGACGTCGCTCGTCTGCGCGCCAAGGTCGATCACCACGATGGGACCTTCTTCCCCGAGCGACGGCAAGTAGGGCACGAGATTGGCGATCGGAAAGCCGCCGACCTCTACGCGCTCCGGCTCGATGCCGGTCGCAGCCTTGACCGACTCGATCCGCGACCGCACGTCCTCCGTGCGTGCGACCGCGACGAGGACCGCCAACTGCGCACGTTCGTCGTCGGCGGCCGGAGCGTCGCTCGCGAGTACTCGGTAGTCGAAGACCGACTCGCTCACTTCGAGCGGCACCTGCGCCTCGAGCTCGAACGGGAGAACGTCCCCGAGCTGCTTGTGGGCGCTCGCTGGAAGTTTGAGCGTGCATACCGCCACACGCGAGCCATCCATCGCAACGGCGAGCCCGTCCCCCGCCGCGGTCCCCCCAAGGGCCCCGGAGACGGCCGTCCGCACGGCCGGAGTCGGGTCGCTTCCCTCGTCGATATCGACCGTGAAGAGCCCCTCCAGCGTAACTTTTCGATACGCGGAGCGCACCACGGCCACTCTGACCGCTGCGTGTCCGATATCGACTCCCAACCAGGTAGGCATCCGTCCGCTCTCTCTCTCCGCCAAGCGCCGCCCCGAGGGCGGTTCCGTTTCTCAATCGATGTGAAAATAGATGACTTGTCCACCCGGGCTGTTCGCCGTGGCCGAAGCGATAGGTCCCGCCGCGTTCGCCTGATTGACGTTGGGCGGCGGCGACGAGGCGCTGGCCGAGGCCGACGCGCTGGACGAGCCGCTCAATAGCGATTGCAGACTCGATCCTTTCACTACGGGTGCGTTTCGAAAGTCGACCACCGCCATGATGGATGATCGCGTCTCGCGCTTGTAGCCCTTCACGATGCCGATCGCGTAGATGGAAAACATCTTGCTCTCGATGGTGATGCTCTTCGCGAAATCGCTTTCGGACAAGAACTTGACCGGCTTCATCCCCAGCATCGTCAGCATCGGACCGAGCGCCCCCGAACCTTTCACCGTGTTGATGTAGTCCTGCGCGCTGCTGAAAATGGGTGCTCCCATCGAGATTCCGCGCGCCATCGTCACCCCCATGAGGAACATGCCCGCCTGCGCGGGATCCACGCAAATGTCCGCGAGAGGGGCGCCCGCGCAAGTAACGCCGAGCAGCGTCTGCGCATTGGCAGTGTTGACGTTGACCGCTCCTTGACCCCAAACGGTCATGACTCGCTTCTTCGGATTCGGCGGATCGGGGTCTACGAACGTCGACCAGAAGTCGTCCGTGACGCCGTTGACGACATGAAGCTCTTGGAGCGAGTCGTACGGTGCGTTCTTGCGGCGATAGGGCTTGGGCAAGAGCGAATAGAACGAGTCTTCGACGCCGCTGCTCGTCGGCGCATTCGGGCTCGAGAAATCGCAGCTGAAGGCCGACTCGTCGCTGTCGGCCCAGTCGATGATCGCCTGGCAGGTCTGCAAGCGGTCGTGGAACTGGCCGGCGGAATCACGCTGAGAAAACATGGGGTCGTACTGGACGGGAGCCATGAGGCCCATGAGCTCCTTCCCCAGACGAATGTGCGCGATGTCGTTGGCCGCTCCGAGGTTCGCGTCGATCTTCGCGTCTTCGTCGACAATCACGAGCTGCCAACGGCCGCCCACCATCCCGAGATTCTTTCCAAGCCCCATGTCCAGCCCTAGCGTCGAGGCGAAGTCTTTGGACGACTCCTGGTCGTTGAACGCGCCGAGGAGGCGGTCGGAGAACTCCCAAACGGGGAGCTGGGGCGGGGTCTGCTTCATCAGTTGGAAGAGGGGCGTAATGGCTTGCCGTACCGTCGGTTCGATGGCGATGAGCAAGCGCGCGAGGTTGACGGCGCTATGCGCGATGTACTCGGCCTGCACTCCGTCTCGGTCGGCGAGGGCACTGGCGACCTCGGCGCTCGTGTCGTCCTGAAATTCCGCGAGCATGACGGTCAAGACCGCGATCGCGCCAAGCACCATGATGAGCGCAATTCCGCGCTCCTTCACGCGTTTTCTCCGTCGGCACAGACGCAGCTCGGATTTGCTCATTGGGGAATCCCAAATTGAAGAGGCTTCAACATCGGCTGCATCACCTTCGTCATGAAGGTCGTCGGGTCGTTGCCGGGAAGCCCCTTGATGGTGAGCGTGATCCTGAGCTCGAGTGGGAGTCGATTGAACTGCCCGAACGTCTGCGTGGAGTCCCACGACTCGCCCCAGGTTCCCGTCAAAGGATCGAGGTAGCGGATGTCGAACGCCACGATGTTCTCCGCGAGGACGTTTACGACGCCGCCTCGAAGAGGGTCCATGTCGATGGGCGTCTGTTCTCGACGCGCGAGGTCGGTCTTGCCCGAAACCTCGGGATCTTCGGAGGCGAAGTAGCCGACCTCGCACTGGTCCGACTCTTTGGCGTCGCGCGTCATCCGGCGATGCGCAAACGCGGCGAAATCGATGCGATCGAACGGCATGGAGTTCTGCCCGACGAACACCGTGCTGCGCGTCATGAGCGACAGCGAGGGCGGGTTGTGCATGGAGAGAAAAATCTCGGAGAGCTCGTGGGTCATCCGGAGCAGCGCCTCGCGGCCTTGCCGCGCGCGCTCGGAGCGCGTTGCCTCGCCCTTTCTCCCTCGGCTCATCGAGTCGAACGCCCCGTAAATGAGGAGCGAGATCATCGCAAGGATGGCGAGCGAAACGAGCACCTCGAGGAGCGTCATGCCCCGCTCCGAGAAAGTTCGCTGGCTCATCGCGGTGTCGCGACAGCCGTATTCGCCGGCGTCGTGCTCGTCGCCGCGGAGCTGGAGGCGCTCGACGGAGACCCTGCGCTGGCGCTCCCCGACGCTGCCGGACTGAAGCCGCCGTTGTTGGGGTTCGTGACGTACTGAAGAAGCGAAAACTCTTTGGGCTTCACCCCTTCGTGCCAACGCACCGTCACGGTGATGCGGCGAATGGATGCCTCCATCATCGGCTTGATGAACGGATAGACGAAGCCCATGACCATGGAGAGCAGGCCTTGCGTGCCCATCCCGCTCCCGCCCATTTGCTGGGTCACCATGGACCCGATGTTCTGCAGACCGCCGTCCAGGTTCAGCGTCGCGAGCCCTCCGTCGGTCCCGAGCCCGGCAAGCGCGCCCGGGAGATCCGGAGGCAGAACGCCCGAGAGAGCGGCAGACGGAGAGGAGCTCGCGGAGAGAGAGAGACCGCCACCATCCAGCGACGTGGTCGGCGGGTTGGGCATGAGGATGAGCTCGGTGCGCATGTCGCACTTGAAGCCGACCACTTCGTCGTCGTTGCAACACGACTGGTCGGTCTGAACGTCGTCGACGATTGGGAAGCCGAAGCGGAGAAGCTTGTCCTCCGCCTCCGTCATTTTGCAACGCGCGAGCGAGATGGCCATCCCGACGTTCGCGGTGCTCTTGTTGCTCGCAGCGAGCCCACCCTCCGCCGATAGGATCACCGTCAAAGTCAGGCCGAGGATCGCCGTGGCGACCATGACCTCGAGGAGAGTGAAGCCGCCGGACCTGCGCATTTAGAAAGCTCCCTTCTCGTCGCGCTCGGAGGCCGCCTTGTCGTCCAAGGGGAGCACGAACGGAACAGGGCCGAACTTGACCCGCACCTTCCCGGTGAGAGGCGCCACCACCAGAGTCAGCGTATCGCCGTCCTCCACGGAGCGTCCGATCCGCATCTGGATGTTCGCCGGCTCGGTCTGCCCGCCCGACCAGAAGTAGAGGTAGGCGCGGCCCGACACGCGCGGCACGTCGTCGTGCACGGTCTGAATCTCTCGGAACGTGATCCCTCGATCGAGGGGACGCGGCCCCTTCGCCCCGGTACCGCTCGAAAAACCGAGTGACTCGACCGCGTGAAACGCCGGACGCGGGGGGTGCAGTCCTTTGAGGATGCGATCGTTCAATTCGAGGCCCGCGCGCTCGGCTGCCGTCGATGCCTGGGCCCCGCCCGTGGGCGAGGTATCCTTCGACTGGACGAGCATCGGCAGATCGCTCTCTTCGAGCCATAGCTTCTGCTCGTCCATGTCGAAGACGATCCGCTGACTCTTCGAAGTCGCCGTGGCGCGGACGAAAGCCACACGCACCGCCCCTGTGATCATCGCGACAGTGTGCTTCAGGCGCTCGGACGCGACCTGGCCCGATCCGAGCACCACGGCCCCCATGACGAGCGAAATGAGGAGCATCACCACCAGGATCTCGAGGAGCGTAAGACCGCGCGCTCGCGAGCGGCGAGTCTGGACCCTTCGACTCGAGAAAGGCCGCGCGTTCCGACGGAACGACGGCTTCTCTCTCGGGGGGTGAACCATGACTCTTCCCGCTCTACTTTTGCGGCTGCGCGAGCTCCGGTACGCGGATGTCGTCAGGGGTCCCGTCTTTCTTGTCGGGGCCCGCGCTCACCACCGTGGTCTCGTCGTCTTCGCAGATGATCTTGAACGGGTTGTCCCATGCATCCGTCAGCTTCGACGCTGTATCAATGGCCTTGTCGGCGCGAAGGATCTGCGTCGTCGGACATTGGTCGCTCGCGTGCATTCCTCTCCATTGCTCGGCGGCCCTCCGGAGTTCCCTCGCGCTCGTCTGCGTGGTCTTGATCGACGCTTCTTTGAGCCTCGGCAGTACGGCGACGGCAACGCCGCCGGAAATGAGACCGATAATGACGACCACGATCATGACCTCGATCAACGTGACGCCGCGCGACCAGATACGCCGAGCACGCCGATAGTCACGAGCCGTGCTGGCGCCGCGAGACAGATCCCGTCCGTTTTCGTTTCTCATCCGATCCGCTCCTTTCCATCTGAATGAACCTGCATTCGCCTTGATTTACTCCCTATTCCAACCGATCGAGCCCGCCCGCAAGTCCGTCCGGCCCATCGCTCGACACGTCGAAGCCGAGGGGGTCCCGTCGGCCCGGGCACACAAGGCGCACCGGTCGGCCCCACGCGTCGACGGGCTCGTCGCGAACGTACCCTCCCACGAGGAGGTCGCGGAGCGCCCGCGGACACGCTCCACCGTGGTCCGCACGATACGATGAGATCGCTCGGCCCGCGGTCGTCAGCGTCGCGCGCGTTGCGCGCACCGCCGCCGCGTGCTCTTCCCGCCGGTGGACGACCACGAGCAGCGCCAGGGCGGCCACGAGCAACGCCACCATTCGCGCGCGTGTCCGGCCGATGGCCCCAAACAGTCCTCGCCTTTTCTCCCACGGGAAGAAGACTCGCGGCTCGGCAGGACGGCGCGCCATCACGCGGCCTCGGGGCAACGGCGACTGGGAGGGGGCACGGGAAACGTCATTGGACGAAATCGTTCATTTGAATGAGCGGCATCAGAATGGCGAACGCGATGAAGCCGACCGCGCCTCCCATGATCACGATCATCAAAGGCTCGAGCAGGCTCGTGAGGGCCTGCACGCGTGTCTCGACCTGCGCGTCGTACGCGCGTGCCACGTTCTCGAGCATTTGCTCGAGCTGCCCACTCTTCTCGCCCACGGCGATCATGTGCGTCACGATGGGAGGGAAATCCCCGCTGCGCCGCAGCGGCTCTGCGATCGATTGGCCTTCGCGAATGGATCCCGCCGCCTCTTGCACGACGCTCTCGAGCTTGGCGTTGTCGAGGACGTTCTTCACGATGTCCATCGCTTTGAGCAACGGAACGCCACTCTGCAAGAGGGTCGCGAGCGTCCGCGAAAAGCGGACGACGGCGAGCATGCGCAGCAGCTGCCCGAAGATGGGCACTCTCAGCAAGAACGAGTCTTTCCGGATCTTGCCGGCGGGAGTCGCGATGTAATTGAGGAAGCGGGCGAGAGCCAGGGCGACCATGAGCCCCAAGCCAAGACCGACTGCATAGGCACCAATCGACTCCACCGTAAAAGCGAGAAGAACGAGGACGGCGGACGCGATCAGCGCCGCTACGACGTAGCCGGGACTGCGCACCGACTTCCCGTCTTTGCCAGGCGCGAACGCGCGCCGGATGAGCGTTACCGTGACGATGATTGTCACGATACCAAGCATCTCGTTGGAAGCGACGGCGCTCGAGACGTTGATGAGCAGCGACGTGTACCAAGGCAAGGCGCGGTCGAGGCTGTCGAAGATGCTCGTGACCTTCGGAACGACGACGACCATCATGATGCTGATGAGCCCCGTCCCGATGACGAGCATCAGGGCAGGATAAGCGAGCGCCGCACCTACTTTTCCGCGAAGCTTCGACTGCCCCTCCATGAAATCAGCGAGTCGCGTGAGCACCTGCTCCAGCGTGCCCGAGGCCTCGCCGGCGGCGACCATGTTCACGTAGAGCGTAGGGAAGATCTTCGGGTGTGGCTCGAGTGCTTTTGCGAGCGAAGCACCCTCGTTCAGTCGGTCGCGAACCTGGGTGAGTACCCGTTTGAGATCGAGCTTTTCGACCTGCTCGGTCAGAGCCGCGACCGCCTCGACCAATGGGATTCCGGCCGTCACGAGGGTCGCGAGCTGCCGGGTCATCATGGCCACGTCCCCAACGCTCACCCGCCGCGCGAAGGCGAACAGATCGATATTTCGCCCTTGTGCACGCCGGGCCTTCGTCTCCTCCTGGGCACGAGTGAGGAGCACGCCCTCGCGCCGTAGGAGGGCGCGCAGAACCTTGGCATTGTCCGCGTCGCGGACGCCATGGACTTGCTTTCCAGTGGCGGCGACGAGCCCGCGGTACTCGAAGACGGCCATCGTTCACTCCACCTAGTTTGCTCGCAGCTCGCGCGGGGGGATCGAAGCCGACTCGGCGTCGACCTCGACATCCTCCTGCGTCGCCGCAAGGACCTCTTCCACCGTGGTGAGCCCCGTCAACACCTTGCGCGCCCCGTCGTCGCGAAGGCTATCCATCCCCTGCTCCATCGCTGCGCGCTTCAGAGCCTGGGCATCGGCATTCTTCAAGATGAGCGGCCCCACGGCATCGTCCATCAAGAGCAGCTCGTAGATGCCGCGCCGACCCAAAAAGCCGGTGTTCGAGCACTTGTCGCATCCGCGCTGCTTGTAAAAGGTCGGCCTGTCCAGTCGAGAGACTTGCTCCAGCACGTCGACCTCGCTGACCGTGCGCGGATAGTAGCGCGTGGTGGGGTTCGCCTTGCGCTGCTCTCGAGAGAAGATTCGATCGAGCGAGAGGCCGAGCTCGTCCAGCTCGAAGTCTTCCGCCGGGTATCCCTCTTTGCAGTGAGGGCAAAGCACGCGAACGAGACGTTGCGCCAGAATTCCGATGACGCTCGATCGGATCAAGAACGGCTCGACCCCCATGTCGACCATGCGTGTCACGGCACCCGCGGCGTCGTTGGTGTGGATCGTCGAGAGGACGAGGTGCCCCGTGAGCGAAGCGTTGATCGCGATGTCGACCGTTTCCTTGTCGCGAATTTCGCCGACCATGACCACATCGGGATCTTGACGCAAGAAGGCGCGAAGCGCGCTCGCAAACGTCAACCCGATCTTCGGCTGGACGTGAACCTGATGGATGCCCTGGATCTCGTATTCGACGGGATCCTCGGCGGTGAGAATGTTCAGGTTGGGCGTGTTGATACGATTCACGCATGCATAAAGCGTCGTCGTCTTGCCGGAGCCGGTGGGACCGGTCACGAGAATGATCCCGTCAGGCCTGCGGATGAGGCCGTCCATGAGCGCATAGTCGCGCGGACTGAAGCCGAGATCCGGAAGATCGAGCAACACGCTCGACTTGTTGAGGAGGCGCATGACAATGCGCTCGTACCCTCGGCTCGTCGGGATCGTGCTGACGCGAATGTCGAAGCCCTTTCCTGCGATCTTCTTGGTGATGCGCCCGTCTTGCGGGAGTCTCTTCTCGGCGATGTTCAGCGCACTCTCGATCTTGATGCGACTGACGATGTTGTGCATGAAGGCGCGCGGCGCGCGGCGCGCGACGTAGAGCTCGCCGTCGATCCGATAGCGAACGATGACTTCCTTCTCTTCGGGTTCGATATGGATGTCGCTCGCGCGCTCCTTCATGGCCTGCAAAAAGAGTGAGTTTACCCAACGGATGACAGGCGCCTCGTCGTCCGAGTCGAGGATGTCGCTCGCCCCCTCTTCATCGACGACCGCTTCCCCGGTTTCGAGCTCTCCGCCGCCCGCCTCGCGCTCGTAGACGCGATTGATGGCGTCCGTGATCTGCTCGCCCGTCGCCACCTGAACCTCGACGGGCTTTCCGAAAATGATGCGCACGTCGTCAATGGCCGCCGTGTCGAAGGGGTCGGCGACGAGAACGTGAACCCTCGCGTCATCCTCCCCCGTGACCAGAATCTTGTGGTTCTTGGCGAAGGCGATGGGAACGCGTGTCGCCGTCTCGGTCTTGACGGCACTGGGGTCCACGGTCTCCACGAGAGCCAGTTGGGCCTCTTCTGCGAGGATGCGCGCGATCGTTTTCTCGTCGGTCAGGTTCGCGTTGACGACCAGGTCGACCAGATCGCCCCCCTTCTCGCGCTGCACCCCATAGAGCAGCTCGAGACGCTCGGGCGGGACCGCGCCTTTCCGCGCAAGCATCTCACCAAGGAAGCGCTGCTCACCCGAGCTCACGGATCACCTTTCGACGTTGTTCACGCCACGCGCGCCGGGCGTGACGTTCAGGTTAGCCGCGCCCCGAGGCCCGCGCGGCGTTTCAGGCTTCTCCGCCTTATCCGACTTCTCGTGCTCCGCGGCATTCGGCTCGGCGGCGGCGGCCGTCACCGCGGCGGGTGCCCCCGCAACAGTCACGTGAATGGCAGGCATCTCGAGAGGTTGTCCCGGGTCGTGTCCCCTCACCTCCTTCGGCCTCGTCGCCTCGTCGAGGATCTTGCTCTCCTCGATGGCGCGGTAACTCTGACGGATATCCTCGAGTAAGCCGTAGGTGCGGGAGTAGTCGTGCGGCGGCTGATAGTCTTGCTTGTCGCTGAAGATGAAGTAGCGATCGAGAAACTCCTGACGCTCCTGCATCTTGCGCTCGAAGATCGTCCGGAGGTCCGACTGCTCGCGAATGATGAACGGTGTCAGAATCAAGATGAGATTCGACTTCTCCATCGCGTCCGTCGTTTGCCGGAACAGCGCCCCGAGAACGGGGATGTCCCCCAAGATCGGGATCTTGTCTTCGGAGTGCGTGATGCGGTTGCGCATGAGACCGCCGATGATGACGGTCTGCTGATCACGAACGATGAGCTTGGTCGTCGCGTTGCGCTTGGTAATGGGGATGACGCCGAGCTGCCCTTGAGGATTCAAGGCCTCGCTGATCTCTTCGGTGAGCTCGAGGCGCACCTCGTTCGACTCGTTCAAGTGTGGCTTGATCTTGATCTTCGTACCGACGTCTGTGCGCGCCCCGCCTCCGCCGCCTCCGCCGAGCAGCCCGAGCCCCGCGAGGCCCCCGGCAGCTCCTGCGGCGCCGGCGCCGGCGCCCCCGAGACCTGGCAAGCCGGAGAACCCACTGTTGGTCTGAAGGGGGATGTTCTGCCCAACGTTGATCTCCGCGTCCTCATTGTCCGTCGCGAGAATGTGCGGTGTCGACAGAACGTCCGCGTCACCCGACGACGCGAGCGCGTTGATGAGCGCGCCGAACGCAGGAATGGTCAACCCAGTGCCGAGCAAGTTCTCGGACCCAGGAATGCCGGGGCCGCGAACCCCGAGAGCCATCCCTTGGAGGGTCGTAGGATCGGGCAGAAGAATCGTCTTCAGCGGGTTCAACCCTCCGAAGAGGAGCGAATCGCCGAGGCTGCCGGTGGGGATCTGGTCCGCGGCGTGGAAGTTGAAACCGAGTGTATTCGACCGGTTGATGTCGAGATCGAGGACCACGGCATCGATGAAGACTTGGCGCCGCGGCAGGTCCAGACGCTCGATCACGGCGTGAAGAGACGCATAGTCGCGGAGCGAGGAAGTGACGACGATGGAGTTGGTCGCCTTGTCCGCGCTCACCTTGACGCCCGCTTCGAAGATGCCGCTGGCGGGCGTGCCGCCGGCTGGTTTCGTAGGCGCCGCGCCGCCCGTTGCGCCGTTGCCACCGGCGCCCGTGATGATCTCGTTGAGCGTCTTGGTCAGGTCCACGGCGTCCGCGTGCTGCAGCGGCAGGACATGGATTTCGCCCTCTCCGGTCTGAGGCACGTCGAGACGCTTGATGATCTCGAGGATGCGCATGTAGGCGCGCTCGGTCGCGACGATCACGAGCGAGTTCGTGCGATCGTCCGGGAGGAGCTTGGATACATGCAGGTCCCCGACGCCGACGGAGGTGCTCCCACCCTTGCTCTTGTCCGCCGCCGCTCCCTTGATGTCGAAGAGCTCGTTGACTCGATTGGCGACGTCGGACGCCGAAGCATAGTGAATCGGCTCGATCCAGATCTGGTCACCCGCGCTGCCGACGTCGACGTCCTCGACGATCTGCATCATTCGCCGGATGTTGGATCCCGTATCGGTGATGATGAGGAGGTTTCCCGGCGCATACGCCGTGATGTCACCGTCCTTCGTTTTGAAGTGCCCGAGCACCGTCGCGACCTCTTCCGCGCTGACGTGCCCGAGACGATGGATGCGCGTTACGTAGCGATCTTCGGCGGGGGCTCCCTGACCTGCCTCGTACGTCGGCGTCGTCTGGGTCGCGATTCCGCCGGTCTCGACAATCTTGAGAAAGCGTCCATGAGGGATGACCGTGAGACCGTTGGTCTCGAGGATCGAGAGGAACGCTTGGTAGGCTTCCGCGACAGTGACCTTCTGAGGCGAGTACACGGTCGCTTTGATGCTTCGCACCTTGCCGCCAAAGATGAACCGCTTGCCCGTGAGCTGACCGATGACACGCACGAGCTCGGGAAGATCTGCGTCCTCGAGCGAGAACGCGACCTTGTAGTCGGGATTCTTCGGCTCGAACTCGACGCCCTGCTCGAACTGGGGAAGGGTCGCCGTATCGCCCGGCTTGCCGTTCTTACCCGGTGCGTTCGTCGCACCCGGCACCGCCGCCGGGGGCGTACGGGAGGCAGCACCTGGTGCCGCGGCGGCGGCTGGATCGGGCGGAGCGGGAGCCTGCACGGGCCCGCGTGGCTTGGCCTGCGCGGCGGCGTGCGCGGCCACGAGGGCCACGGCAATTCCCGGCAAAAGCGAAAGACGGAAGATCCTTTTCATCGCGCTCGTCTCATGGGCTCTCACGTAGCGTCTCGAATCGTGTTCAGATCGATTCGCCCGACCGCCCGTTGGTCGCCGCCCCGTGCTTGAACGATCTCGCGGGGGAAGGCGGTACGGCCGCGGTATCGCTCTTGCCGAGGTCTGACTTGCCAAGGTCTGACGCGGTCGCAGCTCCCGGCGCTTCCGATGCCGACGCCGTGGAGCGACCCACGACGAGCATCAGAAGGAGGCTCATGGAACCAAGGAGGAGCACAGTCCCGCCCGTCATCGCGCCTACCGTTTTGCACGTCTTCACCCAAAGCTCACGGTCCGTCATCGCTTCTCTCTACTTCCTGCGAAACGCTTCACTTGATGTTGTAGTCGAGGTTCGTGTTCTGACCGCGACGGTTCACTTGGACGACGAGCTGATCGGCCGTCCGCAGGCGCGCGTACGCTTCGAGCGCCTTCTCGGGGCTCGTCATGTCGAAGCCGTTGATCGTCTGGAGCCGATCGCCATTCTCCATCCCCAAGACGCCGAGAAGCGTGTCCGGGCGAACGCCAAAGAGGCGGATACCGACCATCTTGCCGTTCTCTTGTTCGGGAACGATGCGCGCTTGCCGCATGAGATCCGCTTGGTTCTCGAGAATCTTGTCGACCACCCCTCGATCGATATTGAACTCGGTCGCGCTCACCTTCTGAATGCCTTTCGCGAGCTCCGGATCCAGAGCCCCGGTCTGCTCGCGCGCGCCTGGGGCCGCGCCCGCGTCGACCGGCGCCGCCGCCACCACCTCTTTTTGAACGGGCGGCTTGAACATCTCGAGCTGACAGAGCGAGCTCCCGCTCACGAGCCACACGCGGTCCCACGAAATGAATTGCACCGTCTTTCCGTTGACGTCCCCGCCCTTCCGTCGAAGCACGCTCTTGGCATCGGCTCCCACCCCGCTCGAAAGGGCGGCAAACGACCACTCGGGATCCGTGGAAGCGGCGATGACGAGCACCTTCAGCCCTTCGCAGATCGGGGCGTTCATGGGATCGCTCAAGTCGGGAGCCGCGGCGACGACCGCGTCGGGGACTTTGTTCAAGGGGCCCGTCACGGAATCAAAGGGATTACGGGAAAGGATCGGCTCGGCGTTGAGCGAGCGCACGGCCGCGGAGTTCGTCGGCGCTGCGTGCGCTGCGACGGGCGCCGCCGTGAGCTGTGCCTGGTCCAAAGCCAGCCGGAAGAAGCCGATGATCTGCGTCAGGGCCTGCGCGTGCAAAAAGGCCACGATGGCGACGAGCGCACCGATTACGGCCCAAAAGTAGCGTCGGAGGATCTGGTCGAGCTTCATGCGAATCGAATGAGGAGGAGGAACGAGAGCGCACGTAAGGCGGGCGTTCTACCCCTAGAGGGACGGGAGAAGCGAGCCGCGTGCCAGGCTGTAAACCCCTCACTTTCCCGGGTTATTCTTGCCTCGGAGAGCGAAGTATTGGACACCTTGTCTCCCGGGACCCCCAGCGGGCCAACCGTTGGACAAAGTGTCAAATGCGGTCGGCGCGCTCGAGCGAGTCGGTGGACGGGCTACCGTCGCCGGCGTCGTCGACGCCGTCCAACTTTCGATAGATCGTGCGTGTGGAGATCCCAAGAAGCTGCGCCGCGACCGATTTGTCCCCCTTGGTGTGCCGGAGGGTCTCACGGATGACGCGAAGCTCGATCTCGCCGAGAGGCGTCCCGATAGGGAACGAGAGGGCGGCCGCCACCGAGCGCTGCGTGCGTGCAACGGCATCCGGAAGGTCGGCTTCGGCGAGCGCGTCGCCGCGACATAGGACGACGGCGCGCTCAATCACGTTCTCGAGCTCACGCACGTTGCCCGGCCAGCCATAGTCGAGCATGCGCTCCAGGGCGCCACGAGTCGGCTTGAGCCGCGGCCTCCCGTTCTTCGCGCAATAGAGGCCGAGAAAATGATCGACGAGCAGCGGAATATCCTCTCGACGCGCGCGCAGGGGCGGCGCGGTCACGGCGATGACGTTGAGCCGGTAGAAGAGGTCCTCGCGAAACCGACCTGCAGAAACTTCGGCCAACAAATCGCGATTCGTCGCCGCCACGATTCGAACATCTGCGCGGACGGTGTTGCCGCCCAGCGGCTCGTATTCACCTTCCTGGAGCACGCGCAGGAGCTTGACCTGCACGGCGGGAGACAACTCGCCGATCTCGTCGAGGAAGAGCGTCCCTGAAGAGGCCTTCGCGAACCGTCCGTCTTTGCGAGCGATGGCGCCCGTGAACGCCCCACGCTCGTGACCGAATAGCTCGCTCTCGAGGATGGTTTCGGGGATCGCGGCACAGTTCACGGCGACGAACGGGCCCTTGGCACGACTGCTTCGCTCGTGGATGAACCGAGCCAGCAACTCCTTTCCGGTGCCGCTCTCGCCGAGAACGAGGACGGTCGCGAGACTCGGCGCTGCCTGGGACGCGACGTCGATGACGCGCCGCCACACCGGCGCGCTTCCGACAATCTGGCGGGTCGTCAGGAGTTTGATCTCGTTCTTGAGCGAGCGATTCTCGGCGACGAGCTTCTGCCGCTCCGCCGCCTTGCGGACGCTCTTTACGATCGAGAGTCGCTTGAGCGGCTTCTCGACGAAGTCGTAGGCGCCTTCGCGCATCGCGCTGACGGCGGCTTCGACCGAGCCGTAGGCGGTCATCAGGACGATCTCGACGTCGGGGGCGACCTGCTTGATCGCCGGAAGAAGCTCGAGTCCGGTCGTGCCCGGCATCATCAAGTCGGTCAGCACGACGTCGACCTTGTGCGAGCGGACCAGCTCCAGCGCCCGCTTGGCGTCGAAAGCCGTAAGGACGCGCATGCCCTCTCGCATGAAGATTTTCTCGAGCGACTCGACGTTCGAGCGCTCGTCGTCGACGACGAGCACCGTCGTAGCGTCGGCGCTCGGCTCGGGTATCCGAGGAACGAGCGGGTGGGGCGCAGCTGGAAGCACGGGTTCCGTGGAGTTTTGACGCGACGGGGACAGATTGTCAAACATGATGCCATTTCTTCAAACACCGACGTCCTGGCAGACATTCCCGACGGGCTGACGGAACAGCCCGAGACGCAACCCCTCCAGAGCGCTACTTCACGAGCTTCGATAAGGCGCGGAACGCATCGGTCCCGGCTCGCTCGACCCAGTCGAACACGACGGCTTCGGCGACCGTAACGCAGGCGCCCGCGCGCTCCGCGAGCGTGAGGCCCGCGCGACGGTTTTCTTCGGTGCGAGACGTGACGGCGTCGGCGACGACGTAGACGGCGTGCCCGCGGCGCACCAGCTCACGGGCGGTTTGGAAAACGCAGACGTGCGCCTCCATCCCCACGACGACGATCGCGCGGGGACCTACCCGTGCGATTTCGCGCGCAATGCCGGGTTCGGCCGATGCGTCGAAGGACAGCTTGTCGACCGGCGTAGCCCCGACCGAGCGAAGCCGTTCGAGGACGGGAGCCATCGTGGCCCCGAGGCCCTTCGAGTACTGCTCGCTCGCGACGACCGGGACGTTGAGAATGGAGGCCGCCTCCAAAAGGAGAATCGTGTTCTTCACGAGCCGCCCCAGCGAGTCGCCCGGCATCGCGGCGGCGAGGCGCTCTTGAACATCCACGACCAAAAGGAGGCTCGAGGCTGGAACCAGTCGATCCATACACCGAACGTACGTCAGTAAACGAAGCGAAACGAGCCCAGCAGCTTGACGAGATCGCTCCGAAGGTCGAAGCGGAGGGTGGCACGCCCGATCTCGGACCTGCCCTCGTCGTAGAGGCTGCCGCTGAGGGTCGTAAACGATTCGATGATGCCGAGTGGCGTGAAGTCTTTCTGGCCGCGAAAGCGGTAGGGCTTCCGATCGTTGCCGACGAACGTAAAGTCGTATGTGAGCCGTCTCTGGCGTCGCAATCGGAACGCCAGGTTCCCTTCGAGTGAAACGTCGTCCGCAAAGCCCTCGAGCGAAAGGCGACCTTCGATGTGCGCCACCGGATCGTGGGCGAAAGCGACGACCCCCTTGGCGACCGCACGGATCGTGAAGTTCATCGCGCGTTCGTTCGTGGGATCGTCGAGGAGATAGTAGTTGCCCCGCAGCGTCTCGCCGAACGCGAAGCCGAGGTTCACGCCAGGCGCCCGCGGTGAACGACGAGGCGCTCGACCACCCCCCCTGCGACGAGGGCTTCGGCCAATTCGTCGACGTCGGCGCGCGTGACGCGACCGTACGCGACATGGTCAGGCTCCTGAACCATGGATGCGCCGATCTCGCAGAGATCCAGACAGCTCGAGGAGCAGATACGGACGAGGTCCTTGCCCTTGCGGGCAACGACCGCCTCCTTCAACGCGCCGACGAGCTCCTCCGATCCCTTCTCGGCGCACGAGCCCTTCGGATTGTCGGCGGCACGGCGATTGATGCAGACGAACAAATAGCGGTCGCGGGGCGGCATGCCGGAATGGCACGCTCACTCGCGCGCCCGTCGCAAGTCAAGCGCGGCGCGCGCGGAACCCCATGCGGAGAAGCACTTGCGATCCGCCGCGACCCGCACAATGCTGCGCGCCGCGAAACCTCGCCGATGCCTTCCACGACCGGAGAATCACCCATGAACCGCCTGACGAACTCTCTCTCTTTCGGGGCCTTGACCGCACTGGCCCTGCCGCTAGTTACGGCGTGCGTCGCGGCATGCGGCGGCGGCAATGACAACCTCCCCCCGCCTCCTCCGCCCCCGCCTCCGACCCAGACGACCCCACTGCCGCCGCCGGTCGAGGCCACCGCGGACGCAGCGCCCCCAGCACCTCCGCCCGCGCCTCCCGTTACGTTGCTCCCCGGAACGTCGAGCCCGGATCCGACGGGCGCCGTGCCTACGATTCACTTCATTTCGCCGACGCCGGCGCAGCGGATTGCGGACGACAAGGTCGGCGACTTCGCCATCAAGCTCGACGTGAAGAACTGGCAGACCGCCGCGGGCAGCTCACACGATCACCTCATTCTCGACGGGCGGCCTTACAAGCGGGTCAACGATCCGAAACAACCCGTAACCCTGAGCGAGCTCCTGAAGGGCGACACGCTCGCCGAAGGGCAGCACGTACTCGTCGCGTTTCCGAGCCGCGCCAATCATGAGTCGGTTAAGACGAAGGGCGCGGTCGCCGTTACCGAGTTCTACGTCGGCAAGTCCAAGGACCACCCGGTCGATCTCAAAGCGCCGATGCTCATCTACAGTCGTCCCACGGGCGAGTACAAGGGCGAGGCTGCGAACCACGTCCTCCTCGATTTCCAGCTCGTGAACGACACGCTCGCCGACGGCAAAGACCACGTCCACGTCTCGGTCACGGGCCCCGGAATCAGCACGCCGCTCACCGCCGACGCGACGAAGTTCGGAGCGCCGTACTACCTCGATAACCTCCAAAACGGCAGCTACACCGTGAAGCTCGATCTGCTCAAGGGAGACGGGTCGCCCGTACCTGGGCCCTGGAACACGGCCACGCGATCGATCACGATCGATCACAGCGCCCCGCCCGAAGCACCGCCGCCCGCAGCGGCATCGTCGGCACCGCCCGCGGCGAAGCCCCCCGCGCACTGAGTCGCAGGTTCGTGTAAGCTTTTCCATCACTGTGATGGGGCTGTCTGCCGTCTTCCTCACCGCGGTGGGGGTCTTCGCGTTCGCCGGAGCGCTCTTCGCGGTGCTGTACTTTCGGGGACGCGGGGGCGACGCCCGACTCGCCGCCGCGCTCTGCCTCGGTAGCTGCGCCGTCACTTTCGAGCTCGCGAAGCATCCGGCCTACGCCAGTCTCGATTCGCGGGTCTTCCTCGTTCTTTCTTTCGCCTTCGTCGCGCACCTCGGGTTAAGAGGTGCGCGCGCGCATCCGACGCCTGCTGCGCGCCGCGCGGTCTACGCGCTCGCCGGCGCATGCGCCTTGCTCGACGCCTCCGGCGCGCTCCGTCCACTCGCTGGAACCATTCCGTATGCCATTGGAGCAGCGGCTACGGTCCTCCTCTTGCGCGCCTCGTCTCGACGATACATCGCCGGACGCCGCGAGAACGGGGGGGTCATTCTCGGCGCGAGCCTCCTGCTCGTGACGCTCGTGAGCGACGGGCTCCGAGCGGCAGGCCTGACGACTACGGACTACCTGACGCCGCTGGGACTCCTCGCCCTCGTCTGCGGCCTCATGTCGAAAGTCGTCGTCGACCAGGCCAACCTGTGGCGGCGGTTCGAAGAGAGCAAGCGCAAGCTCCGTGCACTCGAGCGAGAGCTCGGAGACTCACACAACGAGCTGCGAGCCACACAAGAAACCCTCTCGAGCCGAGAGCAGCTCGCCGCCGTGGGCGAGCTTGCTGCGGTCGTTGCGCACGAAGTTCGAAACCCCCTCGCCATCCTCGGAAACGCGGTCGCCGGCCTGCGCAAAGACAACATCGGCGCGGCCGACCGCGCGACGCTCCTCGAGATCATCGACTCCGAGGCGACGCGCCTCAACCGCATCGTGACCGATCTTCTCAGCTTCTCTCGCCCGGTCACGCTACAGCGCGGCCCGGTCCAACTGAACGATCTCATCGACCGCGCGCTCAAGTTCGTCAGTAAGCGTACGGGGGCACGCGTCGATCTGCAGGTGCTTCTCCCGAGCGCGCGTGTGTGGGGCGACTCGAATTTGCTCCGACAAGTGTTCGACAACCTCATCGACAATGCGATCCAGGCCATGGAGACGGGCGGCACGCTGACCGTGCGCATCCGGCCGGCCAGTCACGACGAAGAGAGTATCGCCGTCGACATCATCGACACCGGCGAAGGGATGGACCCCGCGGTGCGAAGACGCGCGAAGGATCCGTTCTTCACGACAAGGCCGTCCGGCACAGGCCTCGGCTTGGCCATCGTCGACCGCATCGTCGACGCCCATGGGGGTTGTCTCGAGATCGACAGCCGGGAGGGCGAAGGGACGCAAGTTACGGTGCAGTTGCCCACCGGGTCGAGCGAGCCTCCGAGTAGCCGACCCCCTCTCGGCCCCGCTCCGCGCAACGGCATTCCTAAAGGGGCCCTCGAGACGTGAGTAGGGCGGCAAGCGCGACGGACCGGGCCGAGATCGTGCGCCTCGACAAAGCCCACGTCTGGCATCCGTACACCGCGATGGATGACTACATCGACCGCGTCGATCCGATCGTGGTCGTGCGGGCCGCGGGGGCCCGCCTTTACGACGCGGACGGGCGGTCCTACCTCGACGGCAATTCATCTTGGTTCGTCGCGACTCTTGGCCACGCTCACCCGAGATTGCTCTCCGCTTTGAAGGGTCAGGCCGACACACTGGCCCACTGCGCCCTCGCTGGAATCACACACGAGCCCGCCGCACGGCTTGCTGAAGAGCTCGTGGCTATCGCACCGCCAGGCCTCTCGCGTGTATTTTTCACGGACGACGGCTCGACCGCCATCGAAGTCGCCGTAAAAATGGCGGTGCAGATGTGGCGCCAGGTCGGTGCGCCCGGGAAGACTCGATTCGTCGCGCTCGAAGGCGCGTTTCATGGCGACTCGCTCGGCGCCGCGAGCCTTGGAGGAATCGAGGTCTTTCGGAGGCCGTTTGCCGGAATTCTCTTCGACTGCGTCCACGCGCCCTTTCCAGCGCGCGACGCGTACGCGCGCGCATTCGAGGCGATCGCAAATATAGTCGCAACAGATGCTGGGCACGTCGCTGCGGTCGTCGTGGAGCCCGTCGTCCAAGGGAGCGCGGGAATGCGCATGTATGACCCTGACTACCTCCGTGAGCTCTCGGGGCTCTGCCGGCGACACGACGTGCTGCTCATCGTGGACGAGGTCTTCACCGGCTACGGGCGTACTGGCCCGATGTGGGCATGCGAACACGCCGGCATCACGCCGGATCTCTTTTGCATCGGGAAGGCGATGTCCCCACTCTTGCCGATGGGCGCGACTCTCGCGACGGCACGCGTCGAGGCCGCGTTCCGCGGGGGTCGAGAGCGCGCGCTGCTCTATGGGCACACGCTCTGTGGAAATCCTCTCGGCGCCGCCCTCGCGCGAGAAGTCCTCGCGGTGTACCGCGACGAGAAAGTCCTCGAGTCGACGACGACCAAAGCGAAAACCATCGCTCAGGCGTTCGAACGCATCGGGGCTTTGCCCGGCGTTCTTGGCGTACGCTCGCTCGGGATGATCGGCGCGGCGGATCTCGC
>Ga0182024_10007766_pt1 | contig 23034 bp, 20 predicted proteins | sample P32metaG_FD_120480 | JGI IMG/M metagenome (GOLD analysis project Ga0182024, IMG submission 120480) | Permafrost microbial communities from Stordalen Mire, Sweden - P3-2 metaG (Illumina Assembly) | ecosystem: Environmental > Terrestrial > Soil > Wetlands > Permafrost | place: Sweden: Stordalen... | reverse complement strand
GCACTCAATACCATTAGGATATTAATATCACAGCTGCTGCCTGGTTACCTCGCGCAGCAATCAGGCAAGTGATGAGGCCTATCATCGAGACGATCTCCAAAATCGTTGAGGGCCGAGAAGGGTAACGTACTGATTTCTGACAGAATATGTCAGAAATCAGCACATGACCCCGTCTGAAGTCCCCGTTTTCTAGGCTCTTTTTTCTTGGCCGAAGTCACCCAACAGATCCACTCATTTCGCGCCAGCAGAGTGATATCGGTCCAAAGGCTTTTCGCGGCAGCGTTGGATTCGATGGCTTTTCGGAGATCTACCGGCAGCTTGTGTAACGTGCCACCCGCGATCTTTTGAGAGGTCATACGTCGAACCGTGTCTGTTTCGGGTCTTGCCCGGCAGCCATCGCATTGCGATGGCTGGTGGACCCGATCAGGTTCGAACTGACGACCTCCTCAATGCCATTGAGGCGCTCTGCCAACTGAGCTACGAGCCCGTGCCAATCGCAAGGGCCAAAAGATCAAGGATTGGGGCTTGGACGCAAGGATTTTTGGGCCCTTCATTTCGTTAGAAGGGGAGGTTCGTCGGAAGGGGGAAACGCGGTGCGGACGGCCTCGTACTCGGCGAGGACGCGGCGCCATCGGGCATCTTCCTCGTCGCGGCGCAGTAAAGCGCGGTATTCGGCCTCGCCGACAAAGAGAATGAATCCAAAAAGCGCGGCGAGGAGATACCATTGGGCCCAAATGCCGGCGATGATTCCCGCAATTGCCACAATCTTTCCGGTCGTCGCCGCCCAAAAAGTTGCCCGGACATAGGGCATCTGGGTCGCCAAGAGAGCACGGAGGATGCGCCCCCCGTCCATCGGGAAGGCGGGCAGAAGGTTGAAGGTGCCCATGACGAGATTGGCGAAGAGGAGGTACAGTGCGATATCGCTAAGGGAATTCGGATAGCTGGAGAGGGTCCAATGTTTCGAGAGGGAAACAAAAGGAAGGAGAATGCCGGCGATCGCGAAATTGACGGCCGGTCCAGCCAATGTGATCAAAAGCTCGCGCGAGGGCTGCCTTGGAATCGTGTCGAATTGGGCCATTCCGCCGAACGGCAGAAGAAGGATTCGGCTCACCCCGACGCCGAAATGGCGCGCGACGAGGGAATGACCCAACTCGTGAAGGACGACGCAAACGAAGAAAAGGAGCAGCAAGGCGACGCTCCAGATAAGGCCGGCTAGGCCGGCTTCCTGGTAGCCGGCGTAGGCCGCATAAGCCGGCAGCAGCAGGAAACTGAAGTGCACCGACAGCAGGATTCCGCGCACGCGGAACAAGTTGATTGACCAGCCTAACATGTAATAAGTTAAATATCTCGAGTTTGCCTTTTCGCCAGCGCTACTTTGGCGACTCACACGGAATCCGTTATGTTCCAAATGTTCCGATGAACGAAACCGACGCAAAGTCTCCCACGATCCTCGTTGTCGATGACGACGCCGAGGTAAGGTATTCGCTTGCGCGGGTGCTTTCCGCACGGAATTACACCGTTTTCGAGGCGGCGAGCGGGGAGCAAGGGGTCGCGATCGTCAAGAAAGGGCCTGCGCCGGACCTTGTGTTTCTCGATGTTCGCATGCTGGGAATGGGCGGTATCGAGGCGCTCCAGCACATACGCTCAGCCAATCCCAAGCAATTGGTGGTCCTGATGACCGCGTTCGGCACGGCCCAGACGGCCATCGAGGCGATGAAGTACGGCGCATTCGATTATGTGATGAAGCCGTTCGACCCGCAGAAGGTCACGGCGCTCGTCGAACACGCGCTTCAGGTCCACGCGGACCTGCGGGCCGCGGGGGAGTACAAGCCGATCGTCAACACGGAAGACTACAAGGAGGGGATTGTAGGCGCATCAGGGGTGATGCAGGAGGTTTTCAAGGTGATCGGACAAGTGACCGCAAGCGACGTCACCGTAATGATCACCGGCGAAAGCGGATCGGGCAAGGAGTTGGTTGCCAGATCGATATGGAAACACAGTCATCGTGCTGGCAAGCCGTTCATCGCGGTCAACTCCGCGGCCATCCCCGAAAACCTCATCGAAAGCGAGCTCTTCGGTCACGAAAAAGGGTCTTTTACCGGCGCGACCGGGCAGCGTATCGGGAAGTTCGAGCTTTGCGACGGAGGAACGATTTTTCTGGACGAAATCGGCGACATGGCACTCGCGACGCAGACAAGGATCTTGCGCGTGCTGCAGCAGGGCGAGATCCAGCGGGTCGGGAGCGCCGAGACCCTCAAGGTGGACGTCCGAATTATCGCGGCGACGAACAAGGACCTCGAGGCGATGGTCAAGGACAAGACGTTCAGGGAGGACCTTTACTACCGTCTCAATGTGGTGCGGATCCGAATGCCCGCATTGCGCGAGAGGGCGGAGGACATACCGCAAATCGTGGATTTTTGCCTTCAAAACCTCGTCAAACAGCGCAAGGCGAGGGCGAGCCGGGTGGCGCCGGAGTCGATGGCGATTCTCTGCCGGTACACATGGCCGGGAAACGTGCGCGAGCTCGAAAACGTGATCCATCGCAGCGCCGTAATCGCGCAGGGCGACACGATACTCGTGAAGGACCTGCCGGCGGAAATTCGCGAGGCAGCGGGACCTCCGCCCGCCCAGGCGGTGCCAAGCCCCGCGGCAAGACCGGAGCAGGACCCCGCTGCAAGTCCCGGGGATTCCTCCGGCGCCGCGGCGGCCGAAGCCGCGCCCCCGGCAATTTCAACGGTGGAAGCGGCGCTGGATTTTCTTTATGAACGCTTGATGCAGGGCGACGAGCCCGTGATGGACCGCTTGGAGCGGGAAATGATCGCCCGTTCGACAAAAGCGGACTCGGCGACCGCGGCGAAGAAGCTCGGCGTCACGAAAGCCGCATTGGAAAAGGGGCACAGGGGCTGAGCCCGATCGGCGAAACGCGGGGCGCGTTGTGCGAAATGCTGGCGCATTCCGCTACATGGAAGCTGCGTAGCGGACGGAGCGCGAAGCGCGGAGACGGCGATGCGAAGCATCGTCCCGAAGGGATACCTCCGTCGGGCGCCCTTTAGGGCGACGGAGGCACAACGCTCTAGCGTTTCGCCTTGGCGGATCAACGTTTGCGATCTGCGTAGCCGTCGGGATGCAGGCTATGCCAGCGCCACGCGGTTGCGACAATCGATTCGATGTCCGGGAACTTGATTCTCCAGGCGAGTTCGCGCTGCGCTTTGTCGGAATTCGCATACAGGGCCGGCGGATCGCCCGGGCGGCGCGGGCTTTCGATGACTTTTATCTTCTTCCCGGCAATCTTCTCGACCGCGGAAATTACCTCGCGGTTAGACGACGGGCGGCCGGTGCCTAGATTATAGAATAATCCAGTACCGGGAGTGGCAAGCAGCGGAAAAACGGCGATATGCGCCCGGCTCAAGTCATCGACGTGGACGTAATCCCTCAGGCAGGTGCCGTCCGGAGTCGGGTAGTCCGTGCCGAAAAGTTGAAGATTGGGTCGTTTGCCAACCGCTGCGTCGACCGCCAAAGGAATCAAGTGAGTCTCGGGGTCGTGATCTTCTCCTATCGAGCCGTCTTCGGAGGCGCCCGCCGCGTTGAAATACCGGAATGCCGAGAAGCTGAGGCCGTGGGCGCGGGCGAGCGATTTCAGGGCGTTCTCGACGTCCAGTTTTGTCTGGCCGTACGGGCTGATGGGCGCCTGCGGAAGCGTTTCCACAATCGGCAGGCTGGCGGGTTCACCGTAAGTGGCGCAGGTGGATGAGAACACAAACTTCCCGACGCCCGTATCGACCATCGCGCGCAGGAGGTTGAGGGTCGCGACCACATTATTGAAGTAATACTTCAATGGATCGGTCACCGATTCGCCGACGTAACAAAAAGCGGCGAAATGCATTACAATTTCGATCTTTTCTTCTTTGAGGATTCGCCGGACCGCGGCGCCGTCGCCGAGATCGACCTCATGAAACGGTGTGCCTTTGGCGACGGCGGCTCGGTGCCCATAAACCAGGTTATCGAGGACCACGGCACGATGGCCGGCGGCCGTCAGCTGGCGGACGCAATGACTGCCGATGTAACCGGCCCCTCCGGCGACTAGTACGTTCATGCTGGTTAGATAGTTAGATACCGACAGGCCCGACGACAAGCGGTTCCGGCGTCCGGCTCTATGCGCTTCCTATTGCATTCGGGCGGGGGTTGGCTAGCGATTTCCCTTTCAAATGGTCACGAAGTCGTCGCGCGTCGTCATAACGGGAGTGGGCCTTGCCGCCCCGAATGGCAACTCGCTGGCGGAATTTCGCTCGCACCTCCTGAACGGCGTGGCAGGCGTCGAGATGATCGAGGTGCGGTATATGGGCCGGCTGCCGGCGGGGGTCTGCCATTTCGATCCGCTTCGGTACCAGAAGAAAAAGGAGCTTCGGGTCGGCACACGGGCGGGCAGCATTAGCATCTATTGCGCAAGGGAGGCTGTTGCCGACAGTGGCTTGGATTTCGCAGGGCACCCGAAGGATCGCATCGGGATCTACATCGGATGCACCGAACATGGAAATGTGGAAACCGAAAACGAAATCTACGCGATCTCGAAATTCGGCTACGACACCCGGTTCTGGTCGCACTATCACAACCCGCGCACCGTCGCCAATAATCCCGCCGGGGAGGTCTCCCTGCACCTTGGTATCACCGGGCCCGCTTACACGATCGGGGCGGCGTGCGCGGCTGGCAATATGGGGCTCATCCATGCTGCCCAAATGCTTAGGCTGGGAGAGGTCGATCTGGCGCTTTGCGGGGGCATAAGCGAGAGCATTCATACCTTTGGAATATTCGCAGGATTCAAGTCGCAGGGGGCGCTTGCCTCGCATCCGGATCCCCGGCGGGCGTCACGGCCGTTCGACAAGGCGCGCAACGGGATCGTCGTCTCGGAGGGAGGTTGCCTGTACACACTCGAACGCCTTGAGGACGCGCAGGCGCGCGGGGCGAAGATCTACGGCGAAATCGCCGGTTACTGCGTGAACAGCGATGCGAGCGACTACGTCCTTCCGAATCCGACGCGCCAGGCGGAGTGCATCCGCCGCGCGGTGGCGCACGCCGGACTTGAGCCCCGGGATATCCATATCGTCAACACCCATGCCACGGCCACCCCTCAGGGGGACATCCAGGAGTGCGAGGCCATTCGCGCGGTCTTCGGCGAGGGCTGTCCCGAAACCTGGGTGAACAATACGAAAAGCTTCATCGGCCATTGCATGGGCGCCGCGGGCGCCCTCGAGCTCGCAGGCAATCTGCCGTCTTTTTCCGATAAAGTCGTGCATCCGACGATCAACGTCGACGATTTGGACCCGCTTTGCTCGCTTCCGGGCCTTGTTCTCAACCATCCCAGGTCTGTCGCGAAGGTGGACACCCTGCTCAACAACTCCTTCGGAATGCTCGGGATCAATTCCACGTTGATCGTTCGCCGTTATGTGGCATAGTTGAGGTTTGCCAGCCCACCTATGACCAAAGACGAATGCAAGAAAGCCGTGATCGCGATCATCTCCGATATCGCGCCCGACGAGGATCTGTCGAACCTGAAGCCGGATGTGCGCCTGCGCGACCAGCTGCAGCTCGATAGCATGGACTTCCTCGATATCGTGATGGAGCTTCGCAAGCGCCACGGCATCGAGGTCCCCGAGGCGGACTACCCGAAGCTGGCATCGCTCGATAGCTGCGCCGATTACCTCACGCCGAAGTTTAACGCGCTTGCGGCGAAGAGTTGAAGACCGGCGCGCACTACGACGTCGTCATCATCGGAGCCGGCCTCTCCGGCCTGGCCGCCGGGATCAGGCTGGCCCACTTTGGCAAGCGGGTCTGCATTTTTGAACGCCACAGCGCCCCCGGCGGCCTGAACAGCTTTTACAGCATCGGCGGACGAAAGTTCGACGTGGGGCTGCACGCGGTCACCAATTATGTCCGCCCCGGGGTCAAGGGCACGCCGCTCGGGCGGATCCTGCGCCAGCTCAGGCTGGACCGGGACGAACTCGGGCTTTGCGAGCAGCGCCAGTCCCGGGTTGCCTTCGGACCCCGCGGCGAACTTTCGCTGCGATTTACAAACGACTTCGGCGTGTTCGAGTCGGAAGTCGCCCGCCTCTTCCCGGGCTGTGTCGACGGATTTCAACGGCTCGTGCGGCGCCTCAGGGAGACAATTTTTTCGCCGGATTCACCGGCTCTCTCGGCGCGGGCGGTCGTTGGCGAGCACGTCCGGGATCCTGTCCTTGTCGACATGCTTATGTGCGTCCCGCTCTATTATGGAAGCGCCCAGGAAAACGACATGGACTTCGGCCAGTTCGCCATGCTCTTCCAGGCGGTCTTTTTCGAGGGGCTTGCGCGGCCTTACGAGGGCATCCGCCGGATATTGCGCCTCCTCGTGGACAAGTACAGGCAGGCGGGGGGCGAACGCCGGATGAACTGCGGGGTGCGCAGCATCGTCGCCCGAAACGGTCGGGTTGAGGCGCTCGTCATGGAATCGGGCGAGGAAGTCGGGGCCGACACCGTGCTGTCGTCGATCGGCAGGGTCGAAACGGAGGCCTTGTCCGGGGGCGGCGAAGCAGGGGCGGGAAGTGCTTCCCGCTCGGTGGCCGGCCGCGTCACCTTCGTCGAGACCATGGCCATCTTCGATCGCGAGCCGGCCAGCCTGGGATGGGGCGACAACACGACCGTTTTCTACAACGATTCGGAGCGGCTCGACTACTCGGTTCCCGAGGGCCAGGTCGACGTTCGGAGCGGGGTAATCTGCATCCCGAATAACTTCGATTACGGGCCGGAAAAGCGCCTTCCGGAGGGCATCGTCCGTGTCACGTGCCTTGCGAACTACGATCGGTGGGCCCGGTTGCCCGAGGAATCCTACACGGCGGACAAGAAACGCTGGTTCGGCGAGATCCAGGCGAGCGCCTGGCGATTTCGACCCGAAGCCGGGGTTCAGGAATCCTTCGAGTCCGCTGTTGCAACCGACATGTTCACTCCGCGCACGGTCGAGCGATTCACCGGCCATAGGAACGGCGCGATTTACGGATCGCCGACCAAGAGCCTTCTCGGGACAACGGCGTTTTCCAACCTGTACCTTTGCGGGACCGACCAGGGCCTTCTCGGGATCATGGGATCGATGTTGAGCGGGATCACGATGGCCAACCGGCACGTGTTGTCCCGGACGGCCGGGTAGGGGAGAATACCGCCATGGCATACGACTGGCTCAAGGGTGTCGCTGACAATTACGATGTGATCGTGATCGGGAGCGGCCTCGGCGGACTGACGGGCGCCAACTGCCTTGCCAAGGCGGGCCGCCGGGTTCTGCTCCTGGAGCACCATTACCAATATGGGGGGCTGGCGACCTGGTTCACGCGAAAGGGAGGGCATATTTTCGACATCTCCCTGCACGGATTTCCGTCGGGGATGATCAAATCGTGCCGGAAGTACTGGACGAAGGAGATCGCCGAGGCGATTGTTCCCCTTCGGGATATCCGGTTCGTCAATCCGCAGATGAACGTGCGGACGACATTCACCCGGGAGGATTACACGAGAGTCCTGGTCGAGGAGCTGGGTGTGGAGCGGGCGCGGGTCGAGGCGTTCTACGCTCATTTGGCCGGAATGAATTTCTACGACGAGAACAAGGAAACAACCGGCGAACTCTTCGAGCGCTTCTTCCCCGGACGCGGCGATGTGCAGCGGCTCCTGATGGAGCCGATCGCCTACGCCAACGGATCGACGCTGGACGATCCGGCAATCACCTACGGGATCGTATTCACAAATTTCATGGGTTCGGGCGTGTACACGTTTCGAGGGGGGTCGGACCTGCTGATCGGAAAAATGGTCGCCGAACTCGCAAAAAACGGCGCGGAACTTAGAAAGAAGGTTCTCGTGGAGCGGGTGCTGGTCGAGGAGCGTAATGGCCGGAAGGTCGCCGCCGGAATCGTCGCCCGCGGAGGACGCGTGATCCGGGCCCGGGCCATTCTCGCGAACGCAAGCCTTTGGAACACGCTTTTCAGCCTGGTCGGGGAGGAAAACCTGCCTTCGGACTACGCGGCCGCGGGGCGGGCCGTCCGGGTAAATTCAAGCTCCTGCCAGGTGTATTTCGGAATCCGAAAAGGCGAGACAATCCCTCACATCGGCGACTTGGTTTTCACTTCGGACAATCCGCGATTCGACACCCGGGAATTGACGGATTTTAGGACGACGAGCCGGACGTTTTCGGTCTATTATCCCGAGACCCGGCCCGGATCGGACCGCGCGACGATTGTCGCGTCGATCAACGGGCTTCACTGCGATTGGGAAAAATTGTCCGAAGAGGAGTATCAGAAGGAGAAGATGCGCCTGATCGAGGAGTCGATGACCGCGCTCGAGCGATTCGTGCCGGACGCCCGGGCAAAGATCGATTGGATGGAGGCGGCGACGCCCCGGACGATCGAACGCTACACGACCCACCACGCGGGCACCTCATTCGGCACGAAATTCGAGGGTTTGCGGGTCTCCATGGACCTTCCGGATAAGCTCCCGGGAATGTACCACGCCGGATCGGTCGGAATCATCATGTCCGGATGGCTTGGCACCATCAACTACGGTGTCATCGTTTCGAATAAAATTGATCGCCAGTTGTTTTCCGAGGTGTCCTCGTAGGCTGTTTTCCATCCGCGCATGTATCCCGCAGTAACCGATCTGATTCCCCACAGGCCCCCATTCCTCTATGTGGACGAAATCGTCTCGGAAAGCGCGGACGGCCTGGTCGCCCGCCGCACCTGGCGGGCGGAAGAGGAATTTTATCGGGGACACTATCCCGGCTCGCCGATCACTCCCGGCGTTCTGCTTTGCGAGTCGGTTTTCCAGACGGGCGCCTTGTATCTTGCGCGTTCGCTGGCGTCCTCGGGCTCCAAATCCGGCGTGCCGCTTTTGGTGAAGATAGGCGATGTGCGATTTCGCAACCCGGTATTTCCGGGCGAGACGACCGTGATCGAAGTGAAAAAAAAAGATGAGCTCGCGGGTTTCATCATGATGTCGGGCTCGGTGAAAAGCGGGGACAAGCGCGTGCTCTCGGTCGATTTCTCAGTCGCCTGGAGGGCGCCGGAGGCCAGGGCGTAAATACCCATGCCCGATTATCTCGGCCTGACCGGAAAGACATTCCTCGTTTTTGGCGTCGCAAACCGCCGCAGCGTGGCTTGGTTCGTGGGCAAGTCCCTTGAAGAGCAGGGCGCCCGCGTGCTCTACAGCGTGCGCTCGCAGGTTCGCCGCAAATCCGTCGAGGACCTCCTGGGCTCGAGGCGGGTGTTCGTGTGCGATGTGGAAGAGGAGGGCGCCGCGGATCGGCTATCGGCCGAGATCGCTTCGGCCGGCATGGCGCCGCTGCACGGGATCGTTCATTCGATCGCATTTGCCAACTACGAGGGCGGGATCCGGCGGTTTCACGAGACCCGGCGTGCCGATTTTCTGCAGGCGACGGCGATCTCGGCCTTCTCTCTTGTCGAGATCGCCCGGGCATTCAAACCCCATCTAGCGCCGAACGCATCGGTCGTGACGATCGGGATTTCATCGCTTCTGGTCACCCCTAACAACTACGGATACATGGGCCCGATAAAGGCGGCTCTCGAGTCCTGCGCGAGATTTCTGGCGAAGTCGTTCAGCGCCGACTCGTCCGTGCGATTCAACGTGATCGGAGCCGGTCCGCTCAAGACGAGCTCTTCGGCGGGCATTCCCGGGTATCTCGAGAGCTACCTTTATGCCGAAAAACTGACTTTCAGACGGCGCAACCTGGAGACGCAGGAGATCGCAAACACGGCACTCTTCCTTTTGAGCGAGCGCAGCAGCGGCTTGAACGGCTCGACAGTGATCGTGGACGCCGGCCTGGGGTTGAACGCTTTTGACGAGGATTTGGTCCGCCTGGCGATGCGGCCCGAGGCCCCCCAGAATCGGGGCACGAAATGAAGTTTGACAGCGTCTGCATCGAATCGATTGCCGTCGCGATGCCGGAGACTGCGTGGACATCGGCGGAGATCGAGGAGCGGTTGCGGCCGCTGTACGAACGGCTCAATCTGCCGTTTGGCCGGCTCGAACTGATGACGGGGATCCGCGCCAGACGGGTTTGGCCTGCGGACATGCGTCCGTCCTCCGGGAGCGCGGCGGCGGGCCGGGCCGTCCTGGCGCGCTCCGCTCTGCAGGCCGGCCAGGTCGAACTGTTCATCCACGCCGCTGTCTGCAGGGACATGCTGGAACCGGCGACCGCCTCCTTCGCTCATCGGGAAATCGGACTGCCGCCGACGGCGCAGATATTTGACGTTTCCAACGCGTGTCTCGGATTTTTGAACGCGCTGACGATTGCCGCGGGGCTCATCGAATCGGGGCAGATTCGATGCGCGATGATTGCTGCCAGCGAAAACGGCCGCCCGCTCGTGGACCACACCGTTCAGACGCTGCTCGAACGGCCGCTGAACCGCAATGAGATCAAACCATACTTTGCCAACCTGACGATCGGCTCCGGGGCTGTCGCTGCGATCGTCTGCCATCGGTCGCTCGCGGCTGGAGCGTCCCATCGTCTGGTGGGCGGGGTTGCGCGCGCGGCTACACACCATAATGAGCTTTGCCAGGGCGACACGCACGGGTCGGAAGCATTCGCCATGCAGACTGATTCGGAGCAGCTTCTGATCGCGGGGGTCGATCTCGCGCGCGAAACATGGGTGGATTTCAAGGCCGCTACGGGCTGGAACGAGAAAACGGTGGACCGATTCGTGGGACACCAGGTCGGGTCCGCCCACAGGCGGATGATTTATGAGACCCTCGGCCTGGATCTCGCAAAGGACTTTTCGACTCTTGAACAGTTTGGAAACATGGGATCGGTCTCGCTTCCGGCGACACTGGCGATCGCGGCCGATGCCGGTGCGGTCAAGCATGGCGATCGCGTGGCGCTATTCGGGATCGGAAGCGGAATAAACTGCCTGATGCTCGCCCTCGAATGGTGACGCCTCGACCAGATCCGGGGGCAAACGATGTCTCCTCCGCCCAGCGGCCGCCGATACCGGGCTGGCTCGCGCGGCTTTACCCTTTTGAGCCGCGGTCCCTCCGAATGCCGGATGGGGAGCGGATGAGCTTTATCGACGAAGGTCCACGGACCGACGAGGCCGTGCTCTTCCTGCACGGAAATCCCACATGGTCCTTCCTTTACCGTGATCTGATCCCCGAGATCGCGACGGCGCGGCGGTGCGTTGCGCCCGATTTCATCGGGATGGGCCTTTCGTCAAAACCTGCCGGCTATGGTTATCGGCTGGAAGACCGGATTGGAGAGGTCGACTCTCTGGTCAAATCGCTCGGACTGCGGCGGATCCACCTGGTTGTCCACGATTGGGGGGGAGTGATAGGGCTCGGCTGGGCAGTGCGCCATCCCGAACTCGTGGGAAGGATCGTGATCATGAACACGGCCGCTTTCCTCACGGAAAGGGTTCCGTCCCGGATCGCATTCTGCCGGACTCCCATCCTCGGCGAATTTATCGTCCGCGGATTGAATGGATTCGCGGTTCCGGCTACGCGGATGGCGATGAAGGCCCGAAAGCTCGCGCCTGACGAGCGGAAGGGCTATCTTTTTCCCTACGATTCCTGGGCCAGCCGGATCGCAGTCCACAGATTCGTGATGGACATACCCATGCGGAAGAATCATCCGAGCCGGGCGACCTTGGACGCGGTCGCGGCGCGGTTGTCGGTTCTTGACCCGAATCCCAAGCTCATCCTGTGGGGAGGCCGCGATTTTTGCTTCGACGACGTATTTCTGGCTCGCTGGAAGAAGGAGTTTCCGCAGGCTGAAGTCGATTACCGGCCGGAGGCGGGGCATTACGTGCTCGATGACGCGGGCCCGACGGCCCGTCGGCGCATCCGGGATTTTCTCAATCACTAGCCAATGAAATTCGAACACTTCGCCCTGAATGTGCCCGATGCGCGGGCAATGAGCTTTTGGTACGTGGACCACCTCGGAATGGAGATTTTGCGAGGCAAGGAGGAACCGCCTTATACGAAGTTTCTGGGGGATGAAACGGGCCGGGTTTTCGTGGAGTTCTACACAAACCCGGCCGTTCCGATTCCCGACTACGCGGTCCTGCCCCCGCTCAACTTCCATATCGGTTTTGCCGCAGACGACGCGCGGGCGACACAGACCCGGCTTGAGAGCGCGGGGGCATCGCTTTACAGGGAGGAGACCCTCCCGGACGGCACTTGTCTTGTGATGATGCGCGATCCGTGGGGTGTTCCGCTGCAGTTCTGCCAGCGGACCAACCCGTTCTGACGGAGCGCGGAGCGCGGAGATGGCGAGGCGGAGCCGAGTCCCGCAGGGATGGTCTTGGCGGGCGCCCATCGGGCAGCCAAGACCACAATCGGCTAGCAAAGCTTCTTTCGGGCCCGTTGCAACCGACATAGGGCCGATCGCCTGGGGTCCGTAAAATCGGGCTTTTCTTCGGCTGCGGGCGGTGCCAGGATCGTCCTTTTGTATGCAGAAAACCCTGATTATTTTTAAACCGGACTGCATGGAGAAGCACCTCGTCGGCGCTGTGCTCGACCGCTTCGAGAAGGCCGGATTTGGCATCGTCGGATGCAAAATGACCCGGCTTAGTCCGCCCGTTCTTCGCGAGCATTATGCGCACGTCGCATCGCTGCCTTTTTATCCGGATATTGAACGCTTCATGGGGTCCCGCCCGGTGATCGTCATGGTGCTCGAGGGCGAGAATATCGTGAAACGAGTCCGCGACCTCCTCGGGCCCACCGATTCAAAGAAAGCGGCGAAAGGAACGATCCGGGGGGATTTCGGGACGGACATGATGCTCAATATCGTGCACGCCTCCGACAGCAACGCGACCGCGGGCACCGAAATTGCGCGATTTTTCAAGCCGGACGAAATCTTCGCGCGATAATTAGACCGTGACGCTTCCCCCGGGCGGGAGCGTGAAAAACTCCTCCCTTGGGATGCCGGCCTCGGCGAGGGCCGCGTCCAGGGCGCGAAGCGGCGTTTCCCGGCCCTCGTCCGTAAGGTGAAAGGTCCCCCAGTGGACTCCGGCGCTTCGTTGGGCGCCGACGCCGCGGTGAGCCCGGACGGCCTCGGCGGGATTCATGTGAACACCGCTCATGAACCAGCGCGGTTCGTAGGCCCCGATCGGCAGCAGGGCCAGCTCGGGCTTTCCGAATCGGCGGCGGATCTCGCCGAATATTCCGGCACTGTAGGCGGTGTCGCCGGCGTAATAGACGGTCCGGTTCCCCGACCGGACGACGAAGCCGCCCCAAAGCCGGCGATTGCCGTCGCCGGGCCTGCGCCTGCACCAGTGGAGCGCGGGGACTAGGGCCACCGAGGCGCCTCCAGGCAGTTCGTGGGCCTGCCACCAGTCCAGCTCCACTGTACGCCCGCCTGCGCCGGCCGAACTCAAAAGCTTTTTGTGCCCGAGCGGCGCGGCGAAGAGGGGAACATTGCGCCGGACCAGCTGTTTGAGTGTCGGCAGATCGCAGTGGTCGAAATGGTCGTGGCTGATAAGAACCGCGTCGATCGCAGGCAACTCGCTCCATGGAATGCCGGGCGCCGTCACGCGGTGCGGGCCGGCCCAGCTCACCGGCCCTATTCGTTCCGAGTAGACCGGATCGATGAGAAAGTTTCCTTGCCGCGTCTGCAAGAGCGTGGAGGAATGGCCGATCCACGTTGCGATTGCGCCGTCCGCCGCGGGCGGCGCCGGAGGCGCAGTTGGAGAAACCCCGACACTTCGGGGCCACACCTCGGCCCGGCTGGAAAACTTCCACCGCAAAAGATCCCGCCACCCGCGTTCACGGATCCCTCCCGGATTGAAGAATCTTTCTCCATTGAAATGATCGGAGACCGGCCAAGCCATGCCCGAACGGTAGCCTGTCCGCGGACCACCGCACCTAAATTATATCCGCTCCAAATCTAGCCGGCGCGGGCTGCATCGTGCCGACGCTTGTCAGCGTATGAATACCCGGCAAACTCGAAAAACCAGAAAAAAATACCCTCATGAAAAAAATTATTCCGATTCTAATGGTCTTGGTCTGGCAATTTGCCCCGGTCCTGGCGACAGCCGCCGACCAGCCCTCTGATGCCAAAATGGGCTCGATGGTCATCCATTGGGACAAAATCGAACTCAAGCCGGTTGCGACCGGCGCGCGCGTGACCGTTTTCGAGGCGCCGACTGCGACGCTCGACAAGTTTCACTGCCATATTTCAACGCTGAACCCAGGCCAAAATACAGGGGCGCCGCATCGGCATCCGCAGGAGGAGCTGGTCGTCATCAAAAGCGGCTCGTTGGAAGTGAATATCAACGGCAAGATCGAGACGGCCGAGACAGGCTCAATGATCTTTTACGCGGCGAACGAACTGGAAAACATGCGCAATACGGGGACGACTCCTGCCACGTACTACGTAATCCAGTTCTATACACCTGCGACACCCAAGAGCTGACCTTTATTCGGCGGGCGATTCCTGGGCGAAATCGGCCTCGCGCGTCTCACGGCTCAGCCAAAGAGCGATGAAGGTCACCAAGGAAGCCCCGGTCAGGTAGTAGCCGACCGCCTGAAGTCCGAAGTGGTCGGCGAGCCAGGTGGCTATCAGAGGCGCAAGCGATGCGCCGAGGATTCCCGCCAGATTGAAGCTTATGGAGGAGCCGGAATAGCGCACCGGGGTGGGAAACAGCTCGGACAGTGTCGTGCCCAGCGGACCGTAAGTCATTCCCATGAGCGATAGTCCCACGACCATCGTCAGCAATGCGCCCGTCTGTCCGCCGCTGAACAAGGGTGCAAAGACCAGGCCGAAGGCGGCGATCGCCAGGGTGATCAGCATCAGCGTCACCCGGCGGCCGTGGCGGTCGGCGAGGACCGCGGAGAAGGGGATTGTAACCGCGAAAAACACGTTGCCGGCCATTTGGATGAGAAGAAACCGATCCCGTGTGAAGCCGAGCTTGATCGTTCCCCAATTGAGGCAGAACACCGTGAGAAGGTAGAAAAGAAGAAAAGTCGCCACGGCCATCAGGGTTCCTAACGCGACCGCTCGGCTATGCTTGGTCAACAATGTCAGAATCGGCACCCTGACCCGCTGCTCTTTCTCCAAAGCCATCTTAAACACCGGCGTCTCGTTTATCTTGAGGCGCACGTAAAGCCCGACAAGGACGAGCACGCTGCTTGCGATGAATGGAAGCCTCCAGCCGAAACGCAGGAACTGTGCGTCCGTCAATGTTTTTGAAAGGACGAGAAAAATTCCGCCGGAAAAGAGAAAACCGAGGGGGGCGCCGAGCTGGGGAAACATTCCAAACCAGGCGCGTTTACCCGGCGGAGCGTTTTCCGTCGCCAAGAGCACTGCTCCTCCCCATTCGCCTCCGAGGCCCAGACCCTGTCCAACGCGGCACAATGCGAGCAGAAGCGGCGCAACGATCCCTATGGAGCCATAGGTCGGCAGGAGCCCGATCGCGATGGTCGAGATGCCCATCGTCAGCAGTGCGGCCACCAGGGTGGCTTTGCGTCCGGCGCGGTCTCCGAAATGTCCGAATATCGCCGAACCCAGGGGCCGGGCGAAAAACGCGATTGCGAAGGTCGCCAGAGACTGGAGTATCGCGGTTTCAGGATCGGATCCCGGGAAGAACAATTTTGGAAACACCAGCACCGCCGCGTACGCAAAGATATAGAAATCAAAGTATTCGATCGTCGTTCCCGCGAGGCTGGCGAGCAGGATTCGGCGCGTGGAATTCGCGGGCCGGCCGGACTTGGGAGTGGATTTGAGCATGAATGCCGGATGTTCGACGTAATTATCTGCGGGGCTTGAGATTTACGAGCAACGACATTAGCATCGCGTGACAACCACGCTGTGCATCGAGCCGGAATTACAAATCAAAAATCCAATTGGAGGCCTAGATGAGCAAGGTGCGGGTCTTGGTCGGAACACATAAGGGAGCTTTCATTCTCGACTCCGACGGCCAACGCAAACGTTGGAGCGTCAGCGGCCCCCTTTTCGGGGGTTGGGAGATCTATCATCTGAAGGGTTCGCCCGCCGATCCAAACCGGCTTTACGCATCCCAATCAAACGGCTGGTTCGGGCAGATCATTCAACGCTCGAATGACGGCGGAAAGACTTGGGAGGCCGTTGGAAATTCGTTTGCCTACGACGGAAACCCCGGAACGCACAAATGGTACGACGGAACGCCGCACCCATGGGAATTCAAGCGGGTCTGGCACCTGGAGCCGTCGCTGACCGATCCGGATGGCGTATTCGCCGGGGTTGAAGACGCAGCCTTGTTTCAATCGTCCGATGCAGGGCGGACCTGGAGGGAACTATCCGGACTGCGGGGCCACGGTTCCGGCCCCAACTGGCAGCCGGGGGCCGGCGGAATGTGCCTGCACACGATTCTACTCGATCGCGCCAACCCGGAGCGGATCTTTATCGCAATTTCGGCCGCCGGCGTATTCAGGACCGACGATTCCGGCAAGACCTGGCGGCCGATCAATCGCGGACTCAAATCCGAGTACATTCCGGAGCCGACGGCCGAGGTCGGCCACTGCGTTCACAGGATCGCGATGCATCCCGCGCGTCCGCATGTGCTGTTCATGCAGAAGCATTGGGATGTGATGCGCAGCGACGACGCCGGCGAGTCCTGGCGGGAGGTCAGCGGGAACCTTCCCTCCGATTTCGGCTTCCCGATCGAGGTTCACGCGCATGAGCCGGACACGGTCTACGTGGTCCCAATCAAGAGCGACTCCGAGCACTATCCTCCCGACGGGAAGCTGCGCGTCTATCGCAGCCGGACCGGCGGGAACGAATGGGAGGCTCTCACCGAGGGGCTCCCGCAGGGGGATTGCTATGTGAACGTGCTTCGCGATGCGATGGCCGTCGATTCGCTCGATCCTTGCGGAGTGTATTTTGGAACGACCGGCGGGCAGGTGTATGCATCGGCGGACTCCGGTGACAATTGGGTCCCGATCGTTCGCGACCTGCCGGCCGTTCTGTCAGTCGAGGTCCAGACGTTTGCATGATCCGGGTCCTGCTTCCGACGCACTTGCGCAATCTCGCCGGATTGGACGGCGAGGTGGGCTTTGAAATCGCGGGTGAGGCGAGCCAAAGCGCGATTATCGATGCAATCGAGGCGCGGTATCCGGAGTTGCGGGGCACGATTCGTGATCCGCGCACGCAGCGGCGCCGGCCACTTGTGAGGTTTTTCGCCTGTGGGAAGGACTTGTCCGATGAATCGCCGCGCGCGCCGCTCCCAGAGGCGGTTGTTGCCGGAACGGAGATGTTCCTGATTGTCGGTGCGATCGCGGGCGGATGACGTGCCGGCTGTCAGGGCTCGGCTGAGGGCCCGGCATTGGCCTTCAATCGGGCGGCGTTGTCCAGATGGATCCGAGCCTCGGTTGCTTGCCCCAGCGATTGCAGCGCCGTGCCCCATTCAAGTTCGGCGTCGGCGGAGTTGGGCTGGAGGCGTACGGTGGCCTCGAATTGGGCGATTGCCTGCGGGAGCTCGTGCTCGGCTGCCAGGATGACGCCCAGATTGTAGTGGGCGTCGGGCATTCGATCGTCGACCTTCAGCGCCGCCTCAAACTCCTTTGCCGCCAAGTCGTACCGGCCATTTGCGCCATACGCCGCGCCCAGGTTGCAGTATGCCTCCGCAAAATCCGGGTTCTCCAGCACCGCTTTTTGGTAGTGGATCACCGCTTCGTCGGTCTGCCCGGCGGCGGCGAGCGCCAATCCAAGGTCGTTTTCGGCTTTGGCATTGTTCGGCTGCAAGCGCAGGGCGCGTTCGTAGCTCGCAATCGCTTCAGGCAGCCGGTGAATTCGAAAGTACGCAAACCCAAGGTTTAGCGCGGGGTCCAAATAATCCGGGTTCAGCCGCGCCGCCAGTTTGTATTGCCCGATCGCCTCGGGCACTTGACCTATGTGCGCCAATGCGACGCCCAGGTCGTTATGGATTACGGCATTGCTCGGTTCGGATTGAATCGCCGCCCGATAATGGCTGATGCCCTCCTCGTACCGGCCGGTCGCGCATAGTGCTAGGCCGAGATTGGTATGGGCGTCGGCGTAATCCGGTCGGATCCGAAGCGCCTCGCGAAAATGCGCGATCGCCTCGTCGAATCGATCGTCATGCTGCAATTCGATGCCCAGGTTGTTGTGGGCCATGAATGCGTCGGGATTGCGCTCCAAGATCGCGGTATAAAAGGTCTTCGGATCCCGAAATGTGCCGCATTCCCTCCAGGTCATGACGGCGAGCAAGCCAACCACCGCGAGCACCAGCGCCTGCAGCGCCCGCCGCGCCGGGACCGAAGCCCGGGCCAAAGCCATGGCCGCGGCAGCCGCCACGAACGCGAATACTCCGATGCTCGCCAGATACTGCCAGTGATCGGCCACATAGGAGAAAAGGAACGCAAAGACGTTTAGAAATCCCAGGGTTGGAAATAGGGAACCCACGAAAAACAACCATGCCGCCAGGGGCGCTCGCGTGCGCTTGCGGACGAGCCAAAGGCCGAGCGTGAACAACCCGGCGGCTGCCGGATACAGATACTGGCTCGCGGCGTCCGCGCTGACATTCCAATGCGGATAGATAAAGTTGAGCCCCGCGGGCCAGACTAGCTTGCCCAGATAAAACCAGACAGCCCGTCCCGCCACGAGCACGCGATCCATTCCAGTGAGCGCAAAATCGCTCCCGCTTGCGCCGACATAGACCCGTTCGACCCACGCGGAGATCAGCCCGCTCGCAGCTCCAACGGCGATCCACGGGATCAGCGGCGCGAAATCGCGGCGCGACTCGAGCCGCCCTCGACGCCACCAAAAGACCACTAGAAGCGCGCACGGAAGGGTCGCGGCCACGGTCTTGCAAAGAAGCGCCAGGACAAAGCAGCCGAGCGCCAGCCCATAGTCGGTCCAGCGCCGCTCGTCGTCGAAGCGGAGATAGATAAACGCAGCCGCCAGGTAAAACAGCGTCGAGAGAGTGTTTTTCTCCTCCGAAATCCAAGCCACCGATTCCGCGCAGACCGGATGAACGACGAAGATCAGGGCGGCGAGCCAGGCGCCCGGGACCGCAAGCCGCCGCAGGGTGATCCAAAGCAGGCTGGCCGATCCCGCATGCAGCAGGATGTTCACCAGATGGTATCCCATGGCCGAGTCGCCCCACAGCCGGTGTTCGACCCAAAACGCCGTGTGGAGCAGGGGATAGTACTGCTGCGTCGCCCCCAGCTTGAACCAGATCAGCCAGAGCCCATGCAGCGAACGCAGGGCTGGCGCCGTCACGTAATCGGCATCATTCCATATAAAGCCGCAGCGCAATGCCGGCAGGTAGGTCAGCACGGCCGCAACAAAAAGTCCCGCCGCCGGCAGCCAGGCGCCCGGCTCGTTGCACGATAGCCTCGGCTTGCCGTTCATGGCTGGGACGCCCGAATCCGGGCCAGCATTTCCCGAGCCTGGACAAGGTCGGGCTTCAGGCGCAGCGCCGTCTCACACTCGGAGATGGCATCGTTGGTCCGGCCTGCCGAATTCAGCGCATAGGCCAGATTGCAGTGAAGTTCGGCGACGTCGGGCTTCAAACGCAGCGCCGCCTGATACTGGGAGATCGCGTCGGCAGTCCGGCCCGCCGCATTCAGGGCGTACGCCAGATTGCTATGCAATTCGGCCGAGGCGGGCGCCAGCCGCAGCCCCGCCTCATACTGGGATATCGCGCCGCTCAGCCCATCCGGAGTCTGCAGCAGCGCATTTCCCAGATTGTAGTGAGCTTCGGCGTAATCCGGCTTGAGCCTCAGCGCCGTTTTAAATTCGACGATTGCATCGTTCAACCGACCGGGCTGTTCCAGCCAGACGCCCCCGAGCCGCACGTGCGCCTCGGCCGAATCCGGCGCCAGGCGCAGCGCCGCCTGATATTCAGCGGTCGCGTCTGCCAGATGCCCTGGCTGGCTGAACCAAGCGTCGCCGAGGCCGGTATGCCCTTCGGCAAGATCCGGTCTCAGGCGCAGCGCCTCCTGATATTGGGCTATCGCGTCATTCATCCGGCCCGGGATCTTCGCGAGGGCGTAGCCCAGCGTGCAATGCGCCGCTGCATAATCTGGATGCTCGCGCAGCGCCTCCTCGCTCTGTGCGATCGCATCGTCGAGCCTGCCGGGGACCGTGGCCAACGCCCTGGCCAGATCGTCGTGCGCCTCGGTAAAATCAGGCTGCAGGCTCAGCGCTTTTTCATAATCGGCAATCGCCTCCTGGGTCCGGCCCTCATCGACCAGCACAATGGAGGCCAGATTGGTGAGCGCGCGGGCATTGGCCGGGTCCTTGGCCACCGTGTCGCTCCAGATGGACAGCGCGCTTCGATAGTCCTCATTTCGACGGGCGGTCAGGACTGCGCAAGCTCCTGCGAAAACGATCAGAGCGATCAAACCGGCGCCCGCCGCGACTCGGGTGACTTCGTCATCGCCGGCGAAATGCTGGCGCGTTGTGCCACGCATCGAAACGCTGGCGCGTTGTGCTACGTAGCGGAAGCCGCCAGGCTTTCGCGCAACGCGCCAGCGCTTCGCGATATCCGCCTGGGAACACATCAGCACTCGGACCCCGGCAACAATAGCTATCAGCAGCGGCGCCAATGCCAGATACATCCGATGTTCGACGATCATTTGCGTTGTGCCGGGTACCAAGCTTGTCGGCGCCAAAATCGCAAAGAACCAAAATCCCAGGAAGCCCCAAACGGGCCAACGACGCAGTGCGAGGATCGTGGCCGCCACAAGGGGAACGATGACACAGGCATATGGGATGACCTGCCAAGCATCCCTGACCCAGAAAGTTCCATAATCAAATACCAGCGGATAGGGCCAGACCACGAGCCGCAGATAGTGGGCGATCGCTTGGAATTGGGTCAGGCTGTATGCCCACCAGGATACACCAGTGCCAAAGCCGATGCTCCCGCTGCGATTGCCGCCCCCGCTGATCACGAGGAAACCCAGAAGAATCCACGTGCAGGCCAGCCCCAGATACGCAGCCTTCCGCCGCCGCCAGGCCTCTCGAAAGGTCCCCGCAAGAAAAGCGCGATCGTACAGGAGGACGACAACCGGAGCTGAAACCATCACTTCCTTGGTCGCCATTCCAAGAAGGCAAAAGAAAATAGCCAATGCGGCAAAGAGAGCAGGTCGGCCCGCCTGATTCCCGCCGCTTTGCGCTTCCGCATAGCGGATGAACCAATAAAGCGTCAGCAGATAGAAAAGGCCCATGAGCGATTCCGCCCGCTGGACGATGTAAGTCACCGATTCCGTCTGTAACGGATGCAGAGTCCAGATCAGCGCGATTGCAAAAGCTGCGATCGGACTGGGGCGGAGCATCCGGCGGGCGATCCCAAGAAGGGTCAGGCCGGCAAGGATGTGGATCGCGAGATTGACGGCGTGGTAGCCCCAAACGTCGGTCCCGCCGAGTGCGTAATTGATGGCCAGAGTCAGGTTAAGGACGGGCCGACCGCTTACGGTGGTCCCCCCGGAGGGAGTCGCCAGGACGGGCCAGATAGGCCACAAATGCCGGACAGTCGGGTTGCCCGCGATTGAAACGATATCGTCGAGAAGCAGCGGAACGGAAAAAGTCCGGCTGTAGACAGCGAGCGCCGCCAACGCGAGAATTGCCGCACTCAGCAGCCCGGGCCAATCCGCGCGCCGTCTTCGCTGGGTCTTTTCCATGGTCTGGATCCGGATAGTATGCCGTGGGTCGGTGTGCAGCCAATTTCATTTCGGCGCATTCGCCAGGCGTTCGAGGAGTTGGCGCGCGGGAGCATTTTCGGGATCGAGTTGCAGGACACTCTCCATTTGAAGCCGGGCCTCGGCATAGCGCCCAGCCTTCGCCTCCTCCACGCCGAGGTTGAAGTGAGCCGAGACAAAATCGGGCCGGATCCGCAGTGCTTCCTTGTATTGGGCCAGGGCTTCCGGCATGCGTCTGGGAACCTTCGCAAGCTGGTTCGCCAAATTGTAATGGATATCCGCGTCGTTCGGATTGAGTCGCAGCGCCAGTTCGAAATGGGTCAACGCTTCGGGCAAACGGCCGGGCAGCTTGGCCACCGCCACCCCGAGGTCGTTCTGGATGTCGGCATCATCCGGCTTGATTCGCGCCGCTTGTTCGAGGTGAGCCACCGCTTCGGGCATACGACCGGGCAAATTCTCGAGTTCGAGGGCCAGATTGATGTGCGCCGTGGTGAAGTCCGGGTTGATCCGAATCGCCTGCTCATAGTGGGCCAGGGCTTCGGGGAGGCGCCCGGGAACCTTTTCGAGCGCCGCCGCGAGATTGTTGTGAGCCTCCGCGTAATCGGGGTTGATCCGAAGCGCTTGCTCGTAGTGATCCAGCGCCTCGGGCAGGCGGCCGGGCAGCTGAACGAGCGCATCCGCGAGGTCATTTTGCACGTAGGCTTCTCCCGGATCAATTCGCGCCGCCTCTTCAAAGTGGGCCACCGCTTGGGAGAGGCCGCCGGGCTGTTTTGCCAGCGCGATTGCGAGATTGGTATGAGCCAACCAGCAATCCGGGTTTTGCGCGAGAATCGTGCGATACAGGACGAAGCTATCGCGGTACATTCGATTTTGGCGCCAGGTGAGGCCCGCCATCGATGCGATTGCGGCGGCGATGAGTACCGTCAGACCCACGCGGGCGGCGGATCCCGCCCGCCAAAACAATCCATGGGCGACATACCCGACCCAGGCGACCACTCCGATCAGCGCCAAATGGGCGTAGTGGTCGGCCACGAGCGAGAACTTCATGAAATACACATCGGTGAATCCGAGGACAGGCACCAGCGACACGCAGAAGTAACCCCAGGCGTAGAGCGTCGGACGACGGCTCCCACGACTTGCCGAACCCCACAAGATCGCCGTTAAACCCAGCACCCCGAGTAGCGGAAGCCACCAGAGAAGATTCGCCGCGCGAATATGCCACTGCGGATAGACGAACATCAGCCCGGCCGGCCAGAGCGACTTGGATAGATAGAACCAAATCACCCCGCCGGCTCCCAGCAGGCGATCAAGGAACCCGGCCGTCCGGATGATTTCGTGCGTGCCGTGCCGTTGAAACCAGACATCGACCGCCGCAAG
>Ga0182024_10007765_pt1 | contig 23035 bp, 32 predicted proteins | sample P32metaG_FD_120480 | JGI IMG/M metagenome (GOLD analysis project Ga0182024, IMG submission 120480) | Permafrost microbial communities from Stordalen Mire, Sweden - P3-2 metaG (Illumina Assembly) | ecosystem: Environmental > Terrestrial > Soil > Wetlands > Permafrost | place: Sweden: Stordalen... | reverse complement strand
GGCGGCGGCTACTTCAAGATCATCAACCGCGCGGTGCCGGAAGCGTTGCGCGTGCTCGGCTATGGCGCAAGCGAGATCGCCGACATCATCGCCTATGCGGTCGGCCGCGGCTCGCTCGGCGACGCGCCCGCGATCAATCCCACCACGCTCAAGGCCAAGGGCTTCACGCCCGAGGCGATCGAGAAGGTGGAGAAGGCGCTGCCGACCGCTTTCGACATCAAATTCGTCTTCAACAAGTGGACGCTGGGCGCCGACTTCCTGCGCGATGCGCTCGGCGTCGAGGCGGCCGATCTCGTCGCGCCGAGCTTCGACCTGCTGGCTCATCTCGGCTTCACCAGGCGCGAGATCGAGGCGGCCAACATCCACGTCTGCGGCGCCATGACGGTCGAGGGCTCCCCGCACCTCAAGCCCGAGCACTACGCGGTGTTCGACTGCGCCAATCCGTGCGGGCGCACCGGCAAGCGCTATCTGTCGGTCGATAGCCACATCCGCATGCTGGCGGCGGCGCAGCCGTTCATTTCCGGCGCCATCTCCAAGACCATCAACATGCCGAACGAGGCGACGGTCGAGGACTGCAAGCAGGCGTACCTGCTCTCCTGGAAGCTCGCGCTCAAGGCCAACGCGCTCTACCGCGACGGCTCAAAACTGTCGCAGCCGCTGCAATCGCAGATCATCGCCGACGAGGACGAGGACGACGACGTCATCGAGGCCTTCATCGAGAAGCCCGCGGCGGCGCGCGCGGCCGGGCTCGCCGAGAAGATCGTCGAAAAGGTCGTCGAGCGCATCGTCATCATGCGCGAGCGCGAGCGCATGCCCGACCGGCGCAAGGGCTATACGCAGAAGGCCGTGGTCGGCGGCCACAAGGTCTATCTGCGCACCGGCGAATACGACGACGGCCGCATCGGCGAAATCTTCATCGACATGCACAAGGAGGGCGCGGCGCTGCGCTCGCTCCTCAACAATTTCGCCATCGCGGTGTCGCTCGGCCTGCAATACGGCGTGCCGCTCGACGAATATGTCGACGCCTTCACCTTCACGCGGTTCGAGCCGTCCGGCCCGGTGCAGGGCAACGACTCGATCAAATACTCCACCTCGATCCTCGACTACGTGTTCCGCGAGCTGGCGGTGAGCTATCTCGAACGCTTCGACCTCGCCCACGTCGATCCGAGCGGCGAAGGTTTTGATGCGCTCGGCAAGGGCGTCGAGGAAGGCCGCCCCTCGGCTGAGACGCGCTACGTCTCCAAGGGCCTCACCCGCTCGCGCACCGACCGCCTCAAGGTGATGCAGGGCGGCTCGTCATCTTCTTCATCCTCCCCTGCTGTCGGCGGCTCGTCCGCCGAAGGCGCACGGGGCGGGGGCGGCGAAACCGCCCGCATCGGAGCAAGCGGCAAGGTCACGGCACTGGCCTCCCCTGGCCCGCGCGCCGAAATCTCCGGCACCGCCGCGCTCAAGAGCGAGCCCGAGCAAAAACTGTCGCCCGCGCAAGCCCTCGAGCAACTCGCCTGGACCGACGCCCGCGCCCACGCGAAGGCCGCCGCCGCCGAAAAACGCGCCGAAGCGCGCGCCAAGGGCTACGAAGGCGAGGCGTGCGGGGAGTGCGGGAATTTTACCCTGGTGCGGAACGGCACGTGTCTCAAGTGCGATACGTGCGGGTCAACGACCGGGTGTTCGTGATGCCGACTGTAAACTCATCAGCAATTCGGGAGATTGAATTTGATGAGCTGACCAATCGCCTGCAGATCACCTTTACCAGCGGCAAGACGTACACATACTATGCTGTACCGCGAAGCGTCTACGAAGCATTGCTGCGTGCGCCCTCGAAAGGTGCCTTTTACAACGAATATATCAAAGACCAATACGGCTTCGCGTAGCGCGCAGGATGGGTTGAGCACCTTGCGAAACCCATCGCGCGCACGGCACACCCGAATGGATGCCCGGGTCAAGCCCGGGCATGACGAAAAAATTCCGCACGTCCAAATTACGCGACAACGCCCATCCCCGCGTCACCGCCGGGCTTGACCCGGCGGTCCATGGTGAAGCGCCGCACGCCCTACGGGGCCGTCAGCGCACGATATCCTCCCAAAGATCGCGCCAATCTGAATTGAGCGAACGGATCAGATCAATCTTCCACTTCCGCGGCCAGTGCTTGAGGTTTTTCTCGCGCTGAATCCCAGCTATCGCAATGGCATGCTGCTCATAGTAGACCAGCATCTTCACGCCATGCTCCTTGGTGAAGCCGTCGATCAGTCCCTCACGATGTTCGTAAATGCGACGGATAAGATCGTTGGTGACGCCGACATAGAGCGTGCCGCGCGGGCGGCTCGCCAGGAGATAGACCCAATAGCTCTTCATTCTGGATGTCAGCATGGATTGCCGGGTCAAGCCCGGCAATGACGGAAAGCTTGCGGATGAGCGCTGGAAATGAGGTTATCATCGGCGAATGTCGGCAACTCGTTTTCACCTCGTCACCGATTGGATGCTTTCCGCGCCGCGCGAGGCGGTGTGGCGCGCGCTCCTGGCGACCGAGGAATGGCCACAATGGTGGCGCGCGGTCGTCGCCGTCGAACGCATCGCCGACGGCGATGCCAATGGCGAAGGCGCGGTGCGGCGCATGACCTGGCGTGCCGCGCTCCCCTACACGCTGACCTTCACCATGCGCATCACGCGCGTTGCGCCGATGACGCTGATCGAGGGCCGCGCCGAGGGCGAACTCGAAGGCGTCGGCCGCTGGACGCTGGCCGGCGGCGACGCGCCAACGAGCGTCCGCTACGAATGGATCGTGGAGGTGACGAAGCCCTGGCAGCGGCTCATGGCGCCCGTGCTGCGGCCGGTGTTCACCTGGAACCACAATACCGTCATGGGCTGGGGCTGCGCCGGCCTGACCAGGAAGCTTGCGGCGCCGAAGTAAGCGCCAGACTTGCGCGCGCGGCACACCCGAATGGATGCCCGGGTCAAGCCCGGGCATAACGAAGAGAAATAATACCGCACGTCCAAATTACGCGACAACGCCCCTCCCCGCGTCACCGCCGGGCTTGACCCGGCGGTCCATGCTGAATCGCCGTCTTCGGATACCGGTTCCGACGCGGATGCGGGATCGCCACCCTGCCCTGCCCGCTTGATGGGTTGAGCATTCACCAAGCCCGTTGCTAGTCTAGCCAGCAACCCGATCGCCGCACGCGGTCAATCAATCCCTGGAGGCACGAAAATGCGAATTTTTCCGCGCGCCGGCGCATTGTTTGCGGCCGCCGCCATCGCCGCACTGGCTGGCGTCATCGCTACCTGGACTCCCGCTTTTGCTCAAACCGTCGGAGCGCCCGTGACCACGCCCTCAGGATTGCAGATCACCGACACCAAGGTCGGCACCGGCGCGACGCCGCGGCCGGGCCAGATCTGCGTCATGCACTACACCGGCTGGCTCTACGAGAACGGCGCCAAGGGCAAAAAATTCGACTCTTCGGTCGATCGCGGCCAGCCGTTCGAGTTTCCGATCGGCGCGCACCGCGTGATCGCCGGCTGGGATGAAGGCGTCGCCACCATGAAGGTCGGCGGCAAGCGCACCCTCATCATCCCGCCCAATCTCGGCTACGGCGCCCGCGGCGCCGGCAACGTCATTCCGCCGAACGCCACGCTGATCTTCGATGTCGAGTTGCTCGATGTAAAAGGCTAGCGTGCAGCAATCCGGGTCCAGCATGGGGCAAAGCTGACAAAACCCGCAAAGCCATTATAAACACCATGAACACGGGCGCGCCGCGGGGCGTCCACCGATTGTCGTATGACAATCTTCCGTCTGGGAGCGTAAACACTCAAGAGGGTGAAAAAGCATGTTCAGAAAAGGTCTCTTCTCCACGGTTTTTGGCGCTGCGGCCGTCGCCGCTGTTGTTGCCGTGCCGGCACGCGCGGCCGACGACATCGAGACGAAGCTGCAACTGTGCAGCGCATGTCACGGCCAGAACGGCGAATCCATCAACACGGCGACGCCGATCATCTGGGGCCAGCAGGGCAATTATCTCTACAAGGAATTGCACGACTACCACAGCGGCGATCGCAAAAACCCGATCATGGGGCCGGTCGCTCAGGGGTTTTCGCTCGAGGAGCTTCGCCAGGCCGCGGCTTATTTCGCGGCCAAGACCTGGCCGCCGCGGAAAGCAGGCGATACTCCCGCCCCGGCCGCCGCGCCCGACGCGCCCGCCACGGCCGCCAGCTGTCGCGCCTGCCACGGGCAGAACTTCGAGGGCGGCGCGCCGGCGCCGCGGCTCGCCGGGCTGAGCTACGAATACCTGGTCGCATCGATGCGCAGCTTTGCCGACGATCAGCGCACCAACAATGAGGACATGCCGAAATTCATGAAAGCGTTGACGGAGAGCGAGCGCGAGGCGATCGCGCATTACCTGTCGGCGCTGTGATCGGGTGAGATCGGGTAGCCCGCACGGCAGCGCAGCGCGGTCCGGGCAAGCCACTTACGGCTCGCCATCCGATGGCGGCATGATGCGCGTCTCGTGAAAACCCTCGGCGTGCATGACATAGACCTCGCGCACCAGGATGTGGGTCGCGACCTCGTTCTCGGTGCGGCCGAGCTTTCCGAGCGTCGCCAGCAGGGCGAGATAGTTGAAGGTCTCGAGCGGTAGCGTCAGGCTCAATGCCCGCGCCTCCGAGCGGTTTTCCGGTCGGGCCATTTTTGATGATACGCCTCACGGTTAAAATCGGATTATAATGGCATTTTAACCCTTGGCTAGCGAGTCGAATCGTGCGACGTTCGACCTCGGCGAGGGTTTTCGCACAACAGTATTAAAGCGGCCCCGTGTCTGGGGGTCCGAGCGTCCATCGGAACGGCGGGCTGGCAATCGCTCCAAGGCGCGGATGCGGCTCGGTGAACGCGGCGCCATGCGCGCCGTCGCGCACCGAATTCGCGCTTTGACGGCATTTTTGCGGGCTTCGCGGTCCTCGCGGACGCCCGTTGCGCGACGCTTTCGCCCTGTCGGCGGCCCAGAACCGGCCGCGGCATTTGCGAGGCCGTTCATGATCACCGAAACCTGGACCCCGGAGCGGGTCGAGCAACTCCGTAGCCATGTCGGTGCGGGCTTGTCCTGCAGTCAGATCGCCGCCGCGATCGGCGTTACGCGTAACGCCGTGATCGGCAAGATCCACCGCCTCGGCCTGGCGCCGGGGCGGCCCGCGGGTGCGCCGGCGCGTATCAGCCCTCCACGCGCTCGCCACTCGCGGTTTTCAGCGCAGCGTCAGCTGTTGCGGGTGATGAATGCCGAAACGCCCTGCGGCAGCGACGCGGCGGCAGATGCGCCGATCGAGAGCGCGCAACGCTGCTCGCTCCTTGAACTGGCGCAGAGCAAGTGCCGCTGGCCGGTCGGCGATCCGACCACGGCGGATTTCGCCTTCTGCGGCAACGAGGTGTCGGCGGGCTTCTCCTACTGCGCCGGCCACGCCCGCATGGCCTATCGGGTACCGGCGCGCCGGCGCGCATAGCGGGAAAATGCAGCCCGGATGGCCCCGCGCCATCCGGGAAACTGCGATCCGAGCTTGTTTGCAGCTACGGCCTCAGCGCTTGCGCCACAGCAGCGCATCGAGGCTCCACGGCCCGGCGCCGGCGAAGACCAGATAGAAGAACACGAAGCAGTACAGGATCGCCGCGTCGCCGCGGTTGAGGATCGGAAAGAATCCCTGCGGCGCGTGGCTGATGAAATAGGCGAACGCCATCTCGCCCGACATGATGAGGGCGGCCGGCCGCGTGAACAGGCCGACGAGGACCAGCAGGCTGCCGGCAAACTCGATCGCGCCGGCGAACCAATACAGCGTGAACACCGGCGGCGTCGGCAGCGGCGAGGGAAAGCCGAATATCCGCGACAGGCCGTGCTCGAGGAAGAGAAGCGCGACCATGATGCGCAGGATGCTGAGCGCATAAGGCGCCAGCCGATCGAGCATGCCGCGAGACGAACGCGCCGAGGACTGCATCTCACCACGCGCGGCTGTTTGATCCATCTGGCTACGACTCCCTGTCAGCGCCCGACGCCATGTAACGAACGGCGCGCTCGCGCGCACATCACAAGAATCTGATGCGCCTGCGCGCGCCGTATTGCACCCATTCCGGGTCGATCTGGACCGGCTCGTACCTCCCGGCTGCGACACCGACGCACACGGAACGCAGCGCCGCGGGAGCGGGTTAACCCCCAGAGCGGCCCCAAGGCAGCGACCAAGGCAGCGACAAAGGCAGCCCGCGACGATCGAGACCGCATGGAGGCCGCCATGAGCGCAAACATGAACGCAAATCCGGACCACGACACTATTGGGATCGGCAACGACGGGCCGCGGCGCGTCACCAGCCGGTTGCATCCGCGCGTCTACATTCTAGTCATCGCGCTGGCGGCATGGCTGGTGCTCTCGGTCTGGGTCTTCTTCACGGGCGCCGGCGTCACGGATTATCTGCTCGTCATCGTGAGTGGCTTCATTTTCATCGCGGTGGCGCTGCCGCTCATTCTGTCGCGCGTCGGACGTTCCAGCGATCCGGCCGGCGCCGCCGCGGCCAAACGCGAGCGCGATCAATCGTTCCACGACTGGGCGGCGCAGGATTTCGACACCGCGCAGGGGCGGCTCACCGGCGCCCAGGCAACGGCGCAAATTCTGCTGCCGATCGCGGCCGTCGCATTCGGCATGACGGTGTTCGGCATCGCGCTGCGCATCGCCGAGCATAGCATCAGCTAAATCAGCGGCGCGGCATTCTGCGCCGCGCCGCGCCCTTGCGCCACGCGGCGAAACGGCAGAGGGTCCCGGCACAAAAAAACCATGCCGGGAGGATGGCGATGCGTCGGCGCACGGTATTGGCGGTCCTTGGGGTGCTGGGAGCAGCCGGCGTCGCGATCCTGATCGCGGCCGCGGGCGGCGAGGTTTTGGCGCAGAGCAAGACGATCCGCATCATCGTGCCCTATACGCCGGCGAGCGGCCCCGACATCCTGTCGCGCCTGATGGCCGACGAGATCGGCCGCGAGCAAGGGCCCAACATCGTGGTCGAGAACCGGCCCGGCGCCGGCACCGTGATCGGCACCGAAGTGGTGCAGCGCGCGGAGCCCGATGGCGGCATGCTGCTCACGGTCGCCAATTCGTTCGTCATCAATCCGGGGCTCAAGCGCGGCAACTACGAGGTGGCCAGGGATTTCGCGCCGGTGTGCTATCTCGCCTCGACGCCGATGGTGCTCGTGGTGCAGGGTTCCTCACCCTACAAGACGCTTGCCGACCTCATCGCGGCGGCGCGCGAAAAACCCGGCGCGCTCGCCTTCGCCAGCGGCGGCCCGGGGTCCTCGCTGCACGTCGCCATCGAGGTGCTGCGCCGCGACGCCGGCATCAACATCACCTACGTGCCATTCGGCGGCACCGCGCCGGCGATCAGCACGCTGATGGGCGGCCATGTCGCGGCGGTGTGGGCCGATTACCCGACCGTGGTGGCGCAACTGCAGGCCGGCACGCTGCGCGGCCTCGTCACCACCTCGCATGCGCGCGTCGCGCCGCTGCCTGACGTGCCGACCTATGTCGAAACCGGCGTCGGCCATTACGAGGCGGATATCTTCTACGGCGTCGTGGCGCCGGCCAAGACGCCCGCCGCCACCCTGGCGCAGCTGTCAAAGCTGTTCTCGACCGCGCTCCAGGCGCCCGACATGAAGGCGAAGCTCGACCAGCAGGGACTGTTTCCGGTCGGCACCTGCGGCGCAGGCTTTGGCGACTACATGAGCAAGCTCGCCGACGATTACGCCCGCATCATCCGCGACGCCAATATCACCGCCAACTGAGCGGCGACCGGCGGCCCTGTTTTTTTTATTCTTCCGGCTCGGTGGTGAAGAACAGCGGATAGCCCTGGCTCTTGCCAAGCTCGGTGGCTTCCTTCGCCTTGGTCTCGGCGACGTCGCGGGCATAGACCGCGATCACGCAGACGCCGCGCCGATGCGCCGTCATCATCACCCGGTAGGCCTGGTCGGCATTCATGCGGAATACGGCCTTGAGCACCTGCACGACGAATTCGCGCGGCGTGTAGTCGTCGTTGAGCAGAATGACCTTGTAGAGCGGCGGGCGCTGCGTTTTCGGCTTCACCGCGGTGCGCGGCTTGACGAGGGTCTTGGTCATCGTGGAGCCTCTGCGACCGGCCTCCTGCGAAGCGCGCCAATTATAATCGAGCCGCCCGGCCGGTCCCAGAGCGTGCCGCGCAGGCTTGCGCGGGGTGACGGTTCCGCCTATGTGGCTTGGGTCGCGGTTGTCGCGCGAATATCGTCGCGCGGCGTCATCATGCGGGGGTTGGTCATGCACATTGTCTGGATCATCGTCATCGGCTTCGTCGCCGGCATCATTGCGCGCCTTCTGTCGCCCGGCCCGAACAATCCGGCGGGCTTCATCCTGACGACGGTGCTCGGCATCGCTGGCGCGTTCATCGCCACCTTCATCGGCCAGGCCATCGGCTGGTACCGGCCGGACCAAGGCGCCGGCCTGATCGCTTCCGTGGTGGGCGCGCTGGTCGTGCTGTTCGTGTGGCACCGGCTGGTGGTGGCCCACAAGATCTCCGACCCCGGCGCCGGCCCCGGCACCCGCCGCTGGCTGTAGCCGCCAGGGCCCTCAATCCGAGGCTGCCGTCGCGCCTTGCTAGGCCGTCGCCCCGCTGCGCAGCAGGCGGCGCGGCGTGCGGCGTTCGACGATGACCGCGCGGGTCGAGCCGGCGCGGCCGGCAATGGTCACGCGGTTCATGTCCTTGCGCGGTGCCATCTTCATGACCGCGCCACGCGCCTCATCGAGTGGCACCTCCATCAGCGCCGCCACGATCTCGATCTGCTCGCCGGGCTCATCGGTTAGCCCCTGCGCCGCGAGCACTGCTTCTTCGACCGTCGGCGGGTCGCGCCGCACGCGGCGCCGGCCGTCCTTGGTCTGCCAAATCTCGCTCTCGCTCATGTCGCACCTGTACGGTTCTTCTTTCTTCGCTTTACCGATGGTTATCAGTAATTTACCGCACTGCAATAGGATAATTTGTGCGGTGCAATCACAATAAGTTCAAAGCTTGGGCAAATAACCATGATCGGGCCGGCGCGCCCGGCGCGCCGGTATTCATTGTGCACAACCGTCCGCTCTAGCGGCCCGGCATTTCGCTGAACAGCACGCCGCCCTTGCCCTTGGAGGCCTTCGCGGTCTCGACCAGCGAGATCGTGACGGCGTCCGCCGGCACCCCGGCATTCTTCACAACGGCGCTGGTGATGTCCTTGATGAGGCCGCGCTTCTGCTCGAGCGAGCGGCCCTCCAGAATGTAGACGACGACTTCCGGCATATCTTTACCTCCCTGTTACTGCTCATCATCGCGCTTGGCGCGGACGAGGCCGCGCGATGCGCGCGCCTGCCGAGCCGTAATATCGGAAAGTTGCGGCGCAAGCACAACGGGGGCGCGCGAGGGCTTCGCCCGGAGCGTCATGCGCTGGCGTTGCGGCAGAGCCGCCGCGGGACGCCGAGACGACGGCCGGGCGCGAGCCCGGCGACGCCGCTCGGAAGCTTCTTAATTCCAGATCGAGCCCTAGCGGGCGCTGAAAATATGACGCAGCAGCGGTGCAAGTCCGCCTTTGCTGTTCTTCGGCTTGCCCGCGCCGGAAGCCTGCTCGTGGCGCGGCGCGCCGTGCGATTTTTTCGCGCCCTTCTTTTCGTCCGGCGTGGTCTCGGGCGTGGCGGCGGGCTCGTCCGCGACCGATGCCGTAGCCGCGGCCGCGCCGGCAGGCTCTTCGCCAACCTCGCCCAGAGCCGCGACGCCCGCGGGCATGGAGCTTAGCGCTGCCTTGGCCGAATCAAGCACGCCGGCGTTGCCCGATGCCGGGATTGCCGCTTGGATGGCGGCCTTCGGCGGCGCTTGCTCAGGCTCGATCGGCTGTATCGCCTCCGCGCGGGCCTGCTGTTGCGCTGGCGCTGGCGCCGGCGACGCTGATTGCACCGGCTGGACCGGGGCTGGCGCCGGCACCTGTGCCTGCACCTGTTCTTTGACTGGTTCGGCGATTTGAGTAGGCGCGACCGCAGCCGTGCTCACGCGCGCCGCCGGTATCACCGTCGGCGTCGCGGCATGAACGGGCGTGACCAGCGCGTGCGCCGCGATCGCGGTGCGGCTCATGTCCGCTTCGGAGCGATCGGCCAGCGACAGCACCGCGCCGACACCGGCGATGGCACCGATCCCCATGGCGACCCCGACAATGCGTACCGTGCGGGCGTAGCCCGGCGCAGGAGCCAGATATCCCCACTCCGGATTGAAATTCCCGGAAAACCGCATCTCGCCCTCCTCTGTTATTTTGCATGCGGCCCGCACCCCATTTTTTACGCGGGCCGCAAGTTCGAACCTGAAGACACCGCCACCCGGGCGCCGAATCCTCCAATGTTACGTCGCGTTTCCGGCTTATCGGCGATCCCCGAATCCGACAAGCGGGGTAACCACGAAAGCTGGCGCCTGTTGCCGAACGGCATCAACTTGGCGGCAATCCGGCACCATTATCCCGGCCTCGGCTCCTTCCATCCACAACATCCACAGCCCCGCACCGTGCAGGAGCCGCCGGCGCCAAGCCGGTGGCTCCTGCAGATACGCAACGTCCAACCCCTTCCGCGCCGCCGCGGAAAGGCTACTACTCGACGAGCGAGGTAGGCTGCGCTTTTGCCACTTGCGCCACGCTCTCCGCAGCGCGTGCCGTCGCGGGCAATTGCAGCACGGTCGCGCGTTGGCCTTCGCGCAATCGCGTCACCAGGACGATCTTACCGTCAGGGAATTCCAGCGCGTCGTGATGCACGCAAGGCTGGTCCATGTTGACCTGCCGGAAACGCGCCACCCGCTGGCCGATCTTGCGGCTCGGCAGAATGCCACGCGCCGGTTCGCATGCGACGTCGTGATCGAATGCAAGCTCGGTGCCGGGAAGTAGGCACACTGCGATGTTCGCGTTGTCGACCGCCGAAAAACCGCCCGTAGGCGTGTTGATGAATCGGGTGGTGATCAGCTTGTCACCGACCTTGGCGGGCCGGCTGGCAACATGATGCAGACTGTAGTCACACATCGAAGGCTCCTCTTCGCTGATAGCCCCCCTCCCTTCTGCACGCGCAATCGAGCAGGATTTGGTGGCGAAGATTTGTCGCGACCGCCGCGATTCACACACAATGTCGTAATGTCGAGAACGCCGGTTGTTCATTTCGCCGGCGATCCGCGCTAGATTGGCGCATCTTTCGCTTATCGCGCCGTGCCCGACGCGCCGCGACGCGTCTGCGTCACGCCGACACACCGCGCCATCAAGGAAAAGTGAATCATGGCTGTCTCGATGTACAAGATTTCGGTGCCGATCTTCGTGCAATTCCTCGGCGCGCTTGGCGCGGTGCTCGACAAGGCGGCCGCGCATTGCGAGGCCAAGAAAATCGAGCCGTCGGCGCTCATCAACATGCGGCTTTATCCCGACATGTTTCCGCTGCTGCGCCAGGTGCGCGCGGCGACCGATCACGCCGTCAACGCGACGGCGCGCCTCGCCGGCGTCGAGCCGCCCGGCTTTGCCAACACCGAAACTAGCTTTGCCGAGCTCAAGGAGCGCGTGGCGAAGGCGATCGACTTCGTCAAAGGCTTTTCGCCGGCGCAGATCGACGGCAGCGAGGACAAGGCGATCAAGATCACGTTCCCGAGCGGCGCGACCCGCGAGTACACCGGGCAGTCGTTGCTCTTGAACACTTCGCTGCCGAATTTCTACTTCCATTGCACCACCGCCTACGACATCCTGCGCCATTGCGGCGTCGAACTGGGCAAGCGCGATTTCATGGGCACGCCGGTGGCGCCGTAGCCGGCGCGCCAGCGCCGGCGGCGGACGCCGCCAACGTCACGACGAGGCGTCGGAGAACCGTCCTTCGGAGCGCGAAGTCTCGCTGTCGCCCTCGTTGCCGCCGCCGCCGCGCCACACGAGCCAGGCCGGAATGCTTCCGATCACGCCGACCACGCGGCGCGTGGTGGCGACGACGTGATCCTTGACGTCGAGGGTCTTGCCGATAAGCGAATTCGTGTCGCGCGTCTGCGTCTCGACGGGCGGAGCAACGTCAGCCGGTGCCGCCGCGGCGACCACGATGACTGGAAGTTGAGCCGCCGGCGCCGGCACTGGCGGCCGCGCCGTGGCGACGGCGACGGGGACAGCGGGCGCCTTGCCGCGCGGCGCGGTCGGCCGCGCTGCGGGCGCAAGCGGACGCGACGGCGGCGCCGGCACATCTTCGGCGACCTTGTCTTCGGCGACCTTGGACTGCGCGACCTTGGCCTCGGCCGCGGCACGTGCCGTTTCCTTGTCTTCGGCGGCGAGCCGGCTCTTGGCGGCGGCGGTCTGGACCTTGAGCATCTCGATGATCCGGACGTGCTCGTCGCGGACTAGCTTCATCATCTCGGCGGAGGCCGGAGCGGGCTGCTCGACGGCCGGCTGCGAGGCGCTGGCGTGGTTGAATTGATATTGCGAGAACAAAAAGCCGCCGATCACGCTGGCCAGGGCGGCGGGAAGCACGTCGAGGACGAGCTTGGAAAGGAAGCGCACCAGCAAGGGCACGTTGTGCTGCATCAGCCCAGTCCGCATCTCCCGGTTCCTCCTGCATGAGTGGATTTCAAACGAGCGGTTGAATTTCAAACACGTGTTATGGGCAACCGATGGTCGGGAAAAAGGAATTTTTGCGGCAATCCCCAGGTTATCCTCGGGAGGCCGCCTTAGCCCGGCTGGCCGAGCCCCCCGATCACCCAGCGGCTGATCATCAGCCCCAGGGCTTCGACCGCGGGTTCGTCGAGCGTCAGCCCGACCGGCGGACCGGCCAACTGCTCCCGATTGCGCACGAAAACGCTGCATTGGCCGATCAGCCAGATCGCCGCGACCACCAGCGTGCGGGTGTCCGCCTCGGGCAGGAACCGGCGCACCAGGTCGACCGCCACGCCCATGAAGGGGGCGGCGTCCTCGCTCAGGAGCTGGCGGAACACCGGCGTCGGCCGCACCGTCTCCCAATTGAAGATGCGGATATGGCGGCTCAACTCGTCGCGCCCGGTGAGCGGCCAGAGCTGGCGGCGCACGAACTGCCGCAGCGCCTCCTCGCGCGAGATCGTCTCCGCCTCCTTGGCGTGCCCGAGCTGGCGTTCGGTCAGGGCGCGGAACGCGGTTCCCAGCACTTCCCGGTAAAGCCCATCCTTGCCGTCGAAATGGTAGTTGATGGCGGCCTGGTTGACCCTCGCCTTGGCGACGATGGCGCGGATGCTGGTGCCGTCATAACCGCGGTCGGCGAACAGCCGCTCGGCCGCCTTCAGGATCCGTTCGCGGGTGACTTCGGACGGTCGGGTCATTGGTGGGCCAATTTCGGGTGAGCCAATTTCGTCTTTTTCAAACTACCGTTTGAATTTGAAAATACCCCGGGGACCCCGGCAATGCAAATGCCAATTGGCCGCACGGTTGGCCGGTTGTGGCGGCCGGTCATGGCAGCGTCGCGCGCGGCCTGTACGGGGTTTCCCCGCCATACTATCCTGCCGGTCCCCTCAAGCCCATGCCAGTCAATCAATCGGGAGGTTACACATGAACGTGCAACGGCTGCCGTCCGACATCGTCGGGCTCTCCAAGATGGTGCCGCCGCTGTCGCGGCGCGGCTTTATGACGAGCTCGGCCGCGGCCGCCGCCGGCTACACGCTCGCCGCCGGGCCGGTACGCGCCGACGCCATTCAGACCGACACCACCGGACTTACCGCCGGCGACACCAAGATCAAGGTGTCCGACGGTGAAATGCCGATCTATTACGCGCGGCCGACCGGGGTGCAGAATCCCCCGATCATCCTCGTCGCCATGGAGATTTTCGGGCTGCACGAATACATCAAGGACGTGACGCGCCGGCTCGGCCATCTCGGCGCCTTCGCGGTCGCGCCCAACTATTATTTCCGCTCGGAGACAAATGGCGTCGACCTCACCAAGATCGACGAGATCCAGAAGCTGTTTCCGATCGTCAACGCCAAGACGGACACCGAGCTGTTCTCCGACCTCGATACCACGGTGGCCTGGGCCAAGTCGCAGGGCGGCGACACCAACCGGCTCGGCATCATGGGCTACTGCCGCGGCGGCCGCACGGTCTGGCACTACTCGACGCACAATCCCGACCTCAAGGCCGGGGTCGCGTTCTATGGCAGCCTGATCGACAAGAACGACGCCGCACCGAAGAGCTCGATCGAGCTCGCGCCGCAGGTCAAGGAGCCCGTGCTCGGCCTCTACGGCGCGGAGGATGCCGGCATCAAGGTCGAGCAGGTCAAGGACATGGAGGCGGCGCTCAAGGCCGCCGGCAAGACTGCCGAGTTCCACATCTTTCCCGGCGCGCCGCACGGTTTCCACGCCGACTACCGGGCGAGCTACCGCAAGGAAGCGGCGGACGAGGCCTGGAAGGAGATGACCGGCTGGTTCAAGAAGTACAAAGTGCTTTCGTGATTTGAGGCGTCTCGCCCGCTCTTGAGGCGCGGCTTTAAGAGTCGCGCCTCAAGTCGTTCGCGCGCCGCCATCGTTTCGCGCCGCAAGTCGCGACACGACCAGGAAAAAGCTTCTCCACCGCCAAAGCCCTCCGCCCCATCGCGCCGATGCCAGCCTACATCTGCAACACCTGCGGGACGCAGTTTACGCCCTCCGACAAGGAGCCGGCGCGCTGCCCGATCTGCGTCGACGAGCGCCAGTTCGTGCCGCCTTCGGGCCAGGTCTGGACCACGCACGAGGCGCTGGCGCGCCGGTATCTCAACTGCTTCCGCCAGGAAGAGCCGGGCCTCATCGGCATCGGCGTGGTGCCGGCCTTTGCCATCGGGCAGCGCGCCCTGCTGCTCAAGACCGACAAGGGCAACGTGCTGTGGGACTGCATCTCGCTCATCGACCCCGCGACCGTCGCCATCGTCAAGGGCCTCGGCGGTCTTGCCGGCATCGCCATTTCGCATCCGCATTATTACGGCGTGATGGTGGAATGGGCGCACGCCTTCGATGCGCCGATCCATCTGCATGCCGGCGACCGCGAATGGGTCATGCGCCCCGATCCAGCGATCAAATTCTGGGACGGCGATACGCTGCCGTTCGCGAGCGGCGTCACGCTGATCCGCGGCGGCGGCCACTTTGCCGGCGGCACCATGCTGCATTGGGCGCAGGGCGGGCAAGGACGCGGCGCGCTCCTTTCCGGCGACATCGTGCAGGTGATCCCCGACCGCAAGTTCGTGAGCTTCATGCGCAGCTATCCGAACCTCATTCCGCTGTCGGCGCCCGCGGTCGAGAGGATCGGCGCGCTGCTTGAGCCTTATGCCTACGACGTCATCCACGGCGCCTGGTTCGACCGGACCATTCCGCGCGACGGCAAGGCGATCGTGCAGCGATCGATCGCCCGCTACACGGCCGCAGTCCGCGGCGACGGCGCGGCGGACCTGCGCTGATTGATCTTTAACAGGAGGGCCGCATGGCTCGGATTGAAGAAGTCAAAAAAGAAAAACTCTCGCCGCGGCAGCAGCAGCTCCATGACAAGTTCATGAGCACGCGCCCGGCCGGCGCGCTGAGCGGCCCGTTCGCGGTGCTGATCCACACGCCCGACATTGCCGAGCCGACCGACGACTTGGTCAACTGCTTTCGCGCGCACCCCAAGCTCGCACGGCGCCTCCTCGAGCTGATCATCCTGATGCTGTGCCGCGACGCCACCGTGCAATACGCCTGGTCAGTGCACGAGCCGATGGCGCTCAAGGAAGGCTTGGCGCAGGACACGATCGACGCCATCCGCGCGCGCCGGCGGCCCGATTTCAAGCGCGACGACGAGCGGCTGATCTACGATTTCGTCACCGAGCTTCTCGCCACCAAGACGGTCAGCGCCGCAACCTTCGAGCGCGCCAAGCAAGCCTTCGGCCTCGAAGGCGTGATCGAGGCGGTAACCTGCGCCGGCTTCTACGGCATGATCGGTTTCGTGCTCAACGTCTTCGATATCCCGCCGCGCCCGGGAGAGCCGCTGACCTAGATCGGGAAGGAGGGCGGCCGTCGCCCTTCGAGGTCCCCAAGGTCAGCTGATCATGCCAACGACGTAGAGAATGATCCCGGCGAGCAGCAAAAGGTACTGCGGCAGCATCACGGATTTGAGCCGCGAGCTGCGCAGGCCGAACAGCGAATAGCGCGCCTCGACCTCGAAGTTCGATTGTCCCGGCCGCCGTCCCTCCTGCACCAGCGGAATGAGCGACAGCGTGCCAACGCCGAACATCACCGACAGGGTCAGACACGCCATGGAGGACAGGCGCAGGTTGTCGTTGGTGAATTCGACCCCGGACGCCACCCACGCCAGCAGCGCGATCGACATCACCAGCACATAGCCGCTGGCGCGGCTGATGAATTCGAGCGCCTTGGTCGGCGCGTCGGTCGGCGGCCCGTTCATGCGCGATTCCCCGGTCGATTGATGGATCGAGCCTAGCAAATGCGCCGCGCCGACGCAGGCCCCTTCCCGCCGGCACACGCCAGGCTTCGATCCTGCGGATTCCAGCGCTCCCGAAACCGCGCTACACTGGCCGCAGGGAGATCAGCATGACCACCGATCGCAGACGCTTTCTGGCCTTGCTCGCGGGCGGCCCCGCTTCGCCCGCGGCGGCGCAATCCCTATCGCCCAATGGTGCAGCCATGAGTCCCGTCACCGCCTACGCCTTTTCCTTCGCCGGGCTCGATGGCGCCGCGATCCGGCTCGCCGACTACGCCGGCAAGCCGATCATGGTGGTCAACACCGCCTCGTTGTGCGGTTACACGCCGCAATATACCGGGCTCGAGCAGCTCTTCCTGCGCTTCCACGAGCGCGGGCTGATGATCCTCGGCGTGCCCTCGAACGATTTCGGCGGCCAGGAGCCGGGCGGCGCAGCCGAGATTTCCGAGACCGCCAACAAGGAATACGGCGTCACCTTCCCGCTCGCGGCCAAGGCCGAGGTCAAGGGCCCGAACGCGCACCCATTCTACAAATGGGCGGCAAGCGAGCGCCCGCAGGAGACGCCGAAGTGGAATTTCCACAAATATCTGGTCGGCCGCGACGGCCATATCGCGGCGGTGTTCGCCACCCCGGTCGAGCCGATGGACGCGCGCGTGGTCGATGCCGTCACCAAGGAGCTTGGCCGCGTGGAGTAGGCCGGCGCGCCGGTCAGCTCCCTTTGACCGCGGCGACTGCCGGCGCTGCGATCACGGAACGCCCGCGCGGCGTCAGCGTGACAGCCCGGCCCGCGCCGTTCTCGATGCGTACAAATCCCTCGATGATCGCATCCTCCCACACCGACAGCCGCGGGCAGGTGCTGCGCCACGCTTCCATCGCGTCGGCGTAGCTGCGCGGCCGGTCCGCCACCCAGGCGAGGAACTGCAGCATGATCAGGCTCGCCGGCTCGGACTTCGGTTCAGACGCGGGACCGGACTTGGGCTTCGGCTTAGGCTTAGGCTTGGAAACGGGTCCGTGCATGGGCTCCACCGCCGCAATATCAGGCAGGTCGCTGCGCAGACGAGCTTAGCACATCGCGATCCGGTTCACACCGATCCGGGCGCGCGCGCAGCCAGGACCGACTTCCGAAGCGCCGTTCGACATGACTCCGCGCCGCGCCCATGTTAGCAATGTGTCTATCGAAGGCCGGATGCCGTTCCGTATTGCACCGCGGGGATTTGCATGGACACCCTCATAAGCGCACTCGTCACTGTTGTCGTCGTCATTCTCCTGCTCTATCTCGTCAACATGCTGCCGATCGACCGCCGCGCCAAGCAGATCGTGCGCGTGATCATCATCCTTCTCGGCATCCTGTCGCTGTTGCGCTATCTCGCCGTGTTCTAGGCCGGCCGCTCCGCTTTGCGCCGCGTCGAGGGTTACGTCATCGTTTCGGCCGACGGCATGATCGCCGATGCCAACGGCAAGATGCCGGAGGCAATCCGCAACGACGCCGACCAGCACTTCTTCCAGGCCGCCCTCGACCGTGCCGCCGCGATCCTGCACGGCCGGCATTCCCATGAAGGCGGCCCGCGCGCCGCGCGCCGCAAGCGGCTCGTGCTGACGCGGCAGATCGCGGCCATCGCGCCCGACCCGTCGCATCCCAACGCGCTGATGTGGAATCCGGCCGGCGCGCCGCTCGAAGCGGCACTCGAAGCGCTCGGCATCGCCGACGCCGACGGCGCCATCGCCGTGATCGGCGGCACCGAGGTGTTCAGCATGTTCCTGCCGCTCTACGACACGTTCCATCTCTCGCGTGCCGCCCATGCGCGAATCCCCGGCGGCCGCCCGGTGTTCGCCGCGGTCGGGCCGAATGCGACGCCGGAGGACGTGCTGGCTGGCCACGGTCTCAAGGCCGGCCCGCGGCGCGACCTCGATGCCGCCGCGGGCGTCAGCATCGTGACCTGGCAGCGCTAGACGTGGCGACGCTAGCTGATCCTCCCGCCTGCGATCGCTGGCCGCGCGCTCATTTCGGAATCTGGATCAGTTCCTTGATCTGATCCGCCGTCAGCGGCGCCGCGAGGAATTTCTGCTTGACGGCGTCGGCCATGATGTCGTCGAGACCCATGACCTGATCGGTCTGCAGCGCCTCCTTGGGAATGAGTTTCAGCACCCGCTGCACGATGTTGGCCGGCAGGCCGGAATATTCGCCGTAGACCGTGAGCGCGTCGGGGCTGGCATACATCCAGTCGACCGTCTCCTTGTAGGCCTGCATGAAACGCACGATCTCGTCGTGGTGGTTCTGCAGCGTGGTCGCGCCGGTCAGGTTGACGCGAACCGCCCGCGTGCGCAGCGCCGCGACGTCGTTACCGGTGGCGACGATCCGCGCCTTGCCGCTCTCGACCAGATCGAGCCCGAACGGCGCGGCGCCGAAGCCGACATCGACCTGCTTCGACATGGTCTGCGTGATGGTCGAGGCGATATTGCCGGTCGCGGTCGGCTTCGCGGTGAGGTGATATTGCGCGATCAGCGCCAAGAGCGAGCCGTGGCTGGACGAGCCGACGGCCGAGAAGGCGACCGTCTTGCCGTTGAAATCCTCGATGGTATGGATCGGCGAGTCCGCCGGAACGAACCAATACAGGTCCGGCGCCCCGGTCATTTCGCTGCTGATGATGCGGATCGGCGCGCCCTTGGCGAAGGTGCCGATCGCCGCCGACACGCCGGAGGCGGTGGCGACGTTGATGCTGCCGCCGATCACGGCCTGGATCGATTCCGGTCCCGCTGCGGTGTAGAGGATATCGAGATTGAGGCCGTGCTTCTTGAAGATGCCGGCGCGCTGGCCGAGTTCGGCGATGCCGGCGTCCCAGGCTCCCTTCTGCGGGATGGCGACCTTGAGCGTGTCCTCGGCCGCGGCCTTGCCGACGGCGCCCGCCAGCGCAAAAATGGAAAGAACGAGAATAACGAGCCTTCGCATGATGTCCTCCCGGCGATGACAGGTTCCAAATCGTTTATTATCTTGGTGGCATGACATTACGCCCGCCCTTCGCCAGTTCAAGTTCGCGAATGTCGCGCTTGCCGGCGCTCGACTACGAGATCACGCAGGAGCAGGCGTCCGCGCTCGGCCGGCTCGGCCGCGCGCTGGAAGCGGCGCTTGCGGCGCTCGCCGAATACGAGCGCACGCACCCGGAGCGCGGCGCGGCGCGCGCCGACCTCGTTGCGAATGCGAGCGAGGCGCTGTGGTACTTCGTGGTCCAGCGCGAGGCCTGCGGGCTGCGCGACCCCAGGCCCGCGACTACGGCGTCCCGGCCGAGGTGCACAATCGCATGGGCGTCTTTGGCCGGCGCTGAATAGCCATTTGTGACGGCGGTTCCCCGTATTTGCCCCGGTTACCCCCGGAGGCCGGCGAAATTTAGCATTTCGTTAACCGGCGCGGCCTTCCGGGCGCCATCGCACGCAAGGCTTTATTCACCCTTCACGCGGCATTCTGCGCGGTAATTCAATGGCGTGTGGCGTCCTGTTGTTTGCATCATGCGTACCCTGCCACTCCTTGACGAACTCGAAGCCGCGCTCGCCTCCGGCACAAACACACGCCGCATCGAAATCCTCAACCGCGTCACCGACCTGTTCGTCGTCGGCGCGCCGCAATATTCCGAGAACCAGGTCAGCCTCTTCGACGACGTCATGGTGCGCCTGATGCACACCATCGAGGCCAAGGCACGCGCCAGGCTCGCCCACCGCCTGGCGCCGATCGGCAATGCCCCCTCGAACATCGTCCACATGCTCGCCTTCGACGACGACATCGAGGTCGCGCAGGCCGTGCTCGCCCAATCCGAACGGCTCGACGAGCGCGACCTCCTGGCCAATGCGGGCAGCAAGAGCCAGCAGCACCTGTTCGCCATCTCGCAGCGCAAATCGCTGAGCGAAGCGGTGACCGACCTGCTGGTCGAACGCGGCGACCGCGACGTCGTCCATTCGGTGGTCAAGAACACCGGCGCGCGGTTCTCCGACGCCGGCTTCCGCATGCTGGTGAAGCGCTCGACCGACGATGACGCGCTGGCGACCGAGGTCGGCATGCGCAACGACATCCCCCGCCAGCACTTCCTCATGCTGCTGGAGAAGGCCTCGAGCGCGGTGCGCGCGCGGCTCGCCGCCGAAAATCCGCAGGCAAGCTCCGCCATCGAGGGGGTGGTCGCCGAGGTGGTCGGCGGCATCCGCAGCGACGCCCGTAAAGCCTCGCCGGATTTTGCCGCCGCGCAGGCCGCCGTGGAACGGCAGAACCGCATCCGCCGCATCGGCGAAGCCGAAATCTATAACTATGCGCGCGAGCGCAAGTTCGAGGAGACGGCGATCGCGCTGTCGATCATGTGCGACACGACGATCGACGTGGTCGAGCGCGCGCTCCTCGACCCCGGCGCCGAGATCGCGCTGATCCTCGCCAAGGTCGCCGGCCTGTCCTCGACCACCACCAAGGCCATCCTGCTGCTGCGCGCCGCCGACCGCGGCATGTCGGCGAACGACCTCGAACAGGCGCTGTCGAGCTTCAGCCGCTTGCAGCCCGACACCGCGCGGCGCGTGCTCGGCTTCTTCCGCACGCGCGTGAAGAAACCCGCGGAGCCGATGGTCCCGCTGGCGCCGCCCTCAACGGCTGGAGCGGTTCTCCGTCAGTAGCCGCAATAGTTCGGCGCCAGCGGCTCCGACCAGGCGCCGGTCGGATAGCGGTAATAGCAGCCGCCCCGCCACCAGAAATAACCGTTCGGCCGCTGCTGGGCCTCCGCGGCGATGACGGCGCCCGCCGTCGCGCCAACGACGGCGCCCGCAACTGCGCCACGGCCGTGGCCCAACACACCGCCGATGATGCCGCCAACGGCGCCGCCGACGATCGCGCCCCCGACCGGGTCCTGCGCCGCCGCCGGCTGTGCCGGCAGCAAAGCCGCAAGCGCCAGCAAGACCCCGGCTCCCCACATCCGTACCATGTCGATACTCCCATCCTCTGAGCGCCCGCCTCTGCGGCAGGCGGAGCGCGGCCGAAACACCCATCTCGGCCCGCCGTGTCTCCTGGTCAGCATTTAGGTGCGGTCGCGGGCGAAAATATGACCCTGCCCGCCGCAATCAACTGGCGAGCCGCGGCATCAATCTGAGCGCGGTCTCGCGGTTGATCGCGCTGCGTTCGGCGGCGCCGAAGCTGTAGCCGTCGAGCCCCTCCATGGCCTCGACAGCTTCCCGGAACGGATAGTCGGAGCCGAACATCAACTGCGAGGCGGGAACGAGGTTCAGCAGCGCCGCGAACTGGCCGGGCAGGTTGCCCTGCGCGATCTCGTAGAAATATTTCTGCACCACCGGCACCGGCCCGTCCGGCATGCGCGGGTCGTTCTTGACGGCCTGCTCGCGGATGAAGCGGCCGATGAGGAAGGGCAGCGTGCCGCCGCTGTGGGACCAGATGAAGCGGATGTCGGGGCAGCGAAAGGCGGTGCCGGCCTCGCCGAGGATCAGGCTCGCGATGGTGCGTGTCGTGTCGGTCGCGAACTCGATGGTGGCGACCGAGACGCCCTTGATCAGGGTGGTGCAGCAGGCCGGCGCGGTCGGGTGCGTATAGACCACGGCCTTGCGCCGATTGAGTTCCTCGAACACCGGCACGAAGGCCGGATCGCCGAGATACTTGTCGCCATAGCTGGTGAAAAGGCCGATGCCGTCGGCCTTGAGCACGTCGAGGGCGTATTCGATCTCGCGCAGGCTGCCTTCGGTGTCGGGGAGCGGGATGGCGGCGAACAGGCCGAAGCGCCCGGGGTAATCCTTGACGAGCTTGGCGCCGTACTCGTTGCACTGCCGCGCCAGCGTGCGCGCCTGCTCGACATTGCCGAGCCAGATGCCGGGCTGCACCAGCGAGAGCACGGCCGTCGCCACGCCGGCCTTCGCCATGTCGTCGAGCGACAATTGCGGCGTCCAGTCCGGTAGCTTGCCGCCGCTGCGGCGGTTCGCCATCGCGTCGACCTGAGCCGGGGGAACGTAGTGGTGGTGGACATCGATGCGCGTGCGTGCCGGCGCCGTCTGGGCTGCCGCCGGCGCCGCGGCCGACGCGAGCCCGAGCGCCGCGATGCCGCCGGCGAGAAAGTTGCGGCGCGCCGGGCTCATCGGCAGCGCGTGCACCTGACAGCAGGCGCAGGCGCGGAAAAGCCGATGCAGCGCGGGTTTCTGCTGCGCGGCGTGAGGTCGTGCGGCGGTGGCGCTCATCCCTGTCCTCGTGCGCTTGTTGCTGTCTCGTCCGACAAGCTTAGCCGCCATCGCGCGAGGAGCAAGCCGACCGGGCGAGCACGTCTGCACGCTGCGCTCGTCGTCGCGCTTGTGGAACGAGACGAAGCTTTAAAGGTTTTCTTGCAGAATCTTCTTGACTCGCTCCGGTTTGCATTTATGTGGGGACTTTGCCGCTGTTGATCAGTCCGCGCGGGCATGATCGGGCGGCTTTCGCTTTCCGCGGCGCCGGCTTGCCGGCATCTCGTGGTTCTTATCACCCAGGTTGGGGAGGACGGCATGAGCCAGAACGCCCTCTTGCGATCGGTGAAGGGCTTGGGGATCCCAGGTACCGCCCGAAAGGAAGACAGGAAGACCAAGCTGAAAGTGGCGGCGC
>Ga0182024_10007764_pt1 | contig 23037 bp, 18 predicted proteins | sample P32metaG_FD_120480 | JGI IMG/M metagenome (GOLD analysis project Ga0182024, IMG submission 120480) | Permafrost microbial communities from Stordalen Mire, Sweden - P3-2 metaG (Illumina Assembly) | ecosystem: Environmental > Terrestrial > Soil > Wetlands > Permafrost | place: Sweden: Stordalen... | reverse complement strand
GCCGTTTTCGGCATCTGGTACGTCCTGAGCCAGATGTCCTGGCATGATCGCATCCTGGCTGTCCTGCCTGGGCAGAGCATGCCGCAATCGCTGGTTCTGGCCGAACGCCAGGCGGGGGAGAGCAATTATGATTACAGGGTGATCGATCAGGGCCGCACTATCGTCCTGCCGCGCGAGGCCACTTGGAACGAGCCGGATCGCCGCAGCATGACCGTAACCGAATCCGGCCGCCGACAATATGTGCTGGGCGTCGACCTCACCCCCGACCTGTCCCAGGCGCGGCGTCTGCTTCTGTCTGATAATCCCAAAGGTCCGACCGCCCACATCGTCCCGGCCGATGCCGTCAGCGGCTACCAGATCACCATTCCCCATCCCCGGGTACAGGTCGGGGTGGTGCGCATGGTCCGCCATGCCAAGCCGTGGTATCTGCTGGCCGGGCTGGCGGTATTCCCCATCACCATCATCATCACCACCATGCGGTGGCACGAATTGCTAAAGCCGCTGGGGATTCAACTGACTCTCATGCGCACCTTCGTGCTCAACATGGTGGGGTTGTTCTACAACACCATCGGCCTGGGCTCGACCGGTGGTGATGTCGCCAAGATGTATTACGTGGCCAAACAAACCCATCACGGCACGCGCGCCGTCATGTCGGTCCTGTTCGACCGCGCCATCGGCCTGCTGGCGCTGATCCTGCTCGGTGGGATCATGGCGGCGCTGCAGTGGCACATCCGCACTTGCCGGGAGGTCGCGATCGCATCCATTGTCCTGCTCGCGATGGCCGGCGCCGCCACTCTGATCTTTTATATTCCGCAGCTGCGGCGAGCCTGGGGGTTGAATCGGCTTATCGAGTTGCTCCCCATGCAGGATCGGCTCGGCAAGGCGATCGAAGCGATGCACATCTACAGCCGCCGGCCGTTGCTGGTCGCCGGCGCCATCATTGTCAGCTTCCCGGTTCACATTACGGTGGTGATTTCGGCCATGTTCTGCGGGTTCGCCTTCGGGCTGCCGATCTCCCCGTTTTATTACTGGATGGCGGTTCCCGTGATCGTGCTGGTCGGCTCGATCCCCATCAGCCCGCAAGGTGCGGGTGTTCAGGAATACTTCGCAATCAAGCTCCTGCAATCGCAACAGGTCACGGTGGCACAGGCCTTCGCGCTGACGATGTCGATTCGCCTCATGCAGATGATCTGGAACCTGGCCGGCGGCATCGTTGTCTTCCGCGGCGGCTACCATGTCCCCACCCAGATCGAGCAGAAACAAATCGAAGCCGAGGACGAAGACGAAAATCCACCGCGATAAATATGCTCCGCCGCATCGACCGTCTCATCCTGCCCGTTCCCGCATTGCCCGGGGCCGTTCGCTACTACCGCGACGTGCTGGGCCTGAGCCTGCGGCGCCAGGAAAAGCAGCTCGCCAGCTTCCTCATGGCCGATGGAATCACCGAGCTTGTCCTGCGCGCCGATTCGGAGCAATCGGGGGAGGAGATTTATTTCCTGGTCGATGACGTGCGCGATCTGTATGCCCGCCGCCAGCAACTGCAACTGAAGTTTGTCCACCCACCGCGCCAGGCGGCGCGCGGCTACGCCGCGGCCGTGAAGGATCCCTTCGGCAACGTGCTGTTGCTGCTGGACCAGACCACCCCGGCGGGGGGCCAGAGCGCTGTCGAGGATGCCGCGGCGCCTGCGGCGCTGTTCGCCGGTGTCGAACTGACCGAGCCGCAGCCCGCCCAACAGCGCGATCTGCTGATCCAGGTGTATCAGCAGATCGGCCGCACCGCCGACGACTTGCCATACACTCCGCAGTTCGAGGAGCTGTACCGCCAGTATTCCATCCGCCACCCCGACCCCCAGCCGACGCGCCAGGACGTCTGGCGGCACCTGCTGAACCTGCGCAAAGGCGGCAAGCTGCCGCGCCTCGGTGAGGCACGCAGCCCATCCCCGCAAATCTCCCCCGAAGCGGAGCAATCACTTCGCCGATTACTCGGCAAAGACATCGGCAAGCGCGATCGGCTTCCGTACACCGAACGATTCGATCGCCTGGTGGATGATTTCAACAAAACCCAGCCACGATCCCTGGGGCCTCATCTGGTGTGGCGATTGGTGGCGAAGCTGGCGAAGTGAGACGAATTTTCCGGAGTGGGTCTATTTCGGCCTTTCATTTAGCCGCGGTGCTTGCACCGCGCGTTCGTTTCGGCACAACGCGCGGTGCAAGCACCGCGGCTAAATTTTCATAAACGGACCCACAAACCAGACACGGGCGGTACTCCCTTATTTCCGGGCCTTCTTCTTCCTCCGCAGTTCCGCATCGATGAACATATCCAGCTCGCCCCTGTCCAGGACGCTTTCCACATTCCCGGTCTCCACCCCGGTGCGATGGTCCTTCACGCGGCGGTCGTCCAAAACATAGCTGCGAATCTGGTTGCCCCAGGCGATCGCGCCCTTTTCCCCATACATCGCTTTGAGCTCCTCATCGCGCTTGGCCTGCTCGATCTGCTCCAGTCGGCCCGTGAGCAGCGCCAGGGCTAGACGCTTATTCTGCTGCTGGCTGCGCTCCACCGAGCAGGTGACCTGGAGGCCGGTGGGCTTGTGCGTGATGCGGACGGCGGATGCCACCTTGTTCACGTTCTGCCCGCCGGGCCCGCTGGCGCGGACGAAGGCGACGATATCCAGATCCCCTTCGGGAATTTCGATATCCGAATCGGCCTCCTCGAAATCCGGCACCACATCCACCGACGCGAAGCTGGTCTGCCGCTTGTTCTGTGCGTTGAACGGGCTGGGCCGCACCAGCCGATGCACACCCGCCTCGGCGCGCATGTAGCCGTAGGCGTATTCACCCTTCACCAGCAACGTGACGTTCTTGATCCCCGCCTGCTCGCCCAGGGTGCGGTCGACCTCTGAGACATCCCAACCGCGATGCTCGAAATAATACAGGTACATCCGCAGCAGCATCTGTGCCCAGTCCTGCGCCTCGGTCCCACCAGCGCCGGCGTGAATCTGCACGAAGCAGCTGCGCGCATCGTTCTTCCCATCCAGCAGCGATTGCAACTCGACCTTCTCGGCGCGATTCTCCAGGTCGGACAGGGCCCGATCAGCCTCTTCCATCGACGGCGCATCGCCCGCCTCGTCGGCCAATTCGTAGAGCGCGCGCACGTCATCGATGTCGCGCAGCATCGCCTCCATCGGCTCGATTAGTGCCTTGAGCGATTTAACTTCCCCGACGACGGTCTTGGCGGCGTCCTGGTTATTCCAGAACCCCGCTTTCCCCATCATCGCTTCCAATTCTTTTCGTCGGGCCAGCTTAGTCGGCAGGTCAAAGAGAGTCCCGGATGGCGATCATCCGGGATGAAAGGTTCTCGATCGATTGGGAGAGGTTTTCGTGAATCATGAACGCATTCTATGAAGATTTAGGTCGATAGGCCAGAGCCATAAGCCGCCTCACTATTGCGTGCTACAAATGGTCTCCAAATGAAACGAATGAAAACTGCCGCTGGGATTCGGAAGAGTTTGGAGAAGAGTATCCTGGTCCATGCTGCGCTTGGTGAACCATGTGTAATTGTGCCGCGCAACGCGGTGCCGGCGCGCTGCCTGAGCTTGGAGGAATACGAAAGAATCCAGCTGGCTGCCAGGAGGCACAAATCCCCGCGACCCGGGCAAACGGGACAGATCCCCGACCCATTAGGAGCGGTGAAACTGGGCCGCGTGCTGGGTACGCTGAGTCGCTCAGAAATTTATGGCTGATTATGCTTCGTTAGATTAGAAAGACCGAAGCGATGATACGATTCTCCTCAACTGGATAACAAGAAAAAATACTTTCCGACATTTCAATCCTCCATTGTCTCCGGCAACACCGGAATGCTCACGCCCCTGGGCGTAGCCGGGGCCGGCTGCATCACGATCATCGGCACGTCCGCCAGCACGCGCACCATCGCGATCTCGTCGCAGCCGTCGCGCTTAGGGCAACGCACGCAATCGCTCCAGACCTTCAGCGGCAAGCTGTCTTTGGCAACGACCTGGAATTCGGACTTCTCGAAAAATGCCTGCTCGTAGGTCAGCACCATCAAACGGCGAATCTGCAGACGACGGGCCTCTTCGACGGCCCATTCCACCAGCCGCCGGCCCACGCCCCGGCCGCGAAATTCATCATCCACCGCCAGCGAGCGAATCTCCGCCATGTCCGCCCAGACGATCGACAGCGCGCAGCATCCGACCACTCGCCCAGGCGAATCCCGATCCGGATCGCCAGGATCGCCATCGATCTGATAGACCGCGAAATCCCGCAGCGATTCATACAGCTGCGCCAGGCTCTTGAACAGCATCCTGCCCAGCTCCGCGTGGCTGCTGATGATCTCCTGGATACGGGGCACGTCATGGATGGTGGCGGGGCGAATCATCGAATGCAGGCTCCGATTGTCCGCATTAACATCTCGACAGCGCGGCGCGGCAGCAATGTGACATCCGCGCCGCTGTCGATCAGCAAATGTATTTCTGACACCGAGGCTGCGGTTGATGGATTTCGCAATGTCACATGCGCGACCGGGGCGGGTGGATAAAACTGCGACGCATCATAGTTTGGCATCGCGCGGTGCCTCGGTCATCTGCTTGGCGAATTCGCCAGCCTGCGCAGGATTTGCCAAGCGTGGAGTGTGAACTCGAGCCGACGGATATGTCGATGCGCGTTCCTCGCCATGCGCCAGCTTTTCCTCGATCGCCTCGCGCACGAACGTGGCAACGTCCTTGCCTGCGGCCACGGCCTGTTGGCGCAGCCGGTCCTCCGCATCAGAACCAATCGTGATATTAAGAGTCATACCACATTCTCTGCCAAGCTAACCTTCCTCATTATACACCAGAATCCTGCGGCGCCGCTTCGGCGGGGGCGGGGCCGGGCTGTGCCTGCGGCGAGGCCGTGATCTGCAAATCGCTGTCGTCGCCGGTCTGCTCGACCAGAATCTTCTTCTGCCGGATCAGCTCCAGCAGCGCCAGGAACAGCCCGATCATTTCGCTGCGGCTCTTGCGGCCAAGGATCAGGCCGCGCAATGTCAGGCAGCCCTCGCGGCCAAGGCGATCTTCGATGTCGGCGGCATGAAGATCGATCGGCGTGTCATCATAAATGACCTCGTGAATCCGCGGTCCGCGGACGCCGACCTCCTGCATCAACCGGTTGAACGATGAGAGCAGGTCCCAGATCTGCACCTCGTCCAGATCAACCGGCGACGGCTCGTCGTCGGTCTTGCCATCCGGCCGTGCCGGGAAGCGCGCGAAGCGCTGTTCCTGCTGCCGCTGCCGTCCCTCCAGCAGCGCCGCCGAGTCCTTCAGCCGCTTGTATTCCAGAAGCTGCTGCACCAGCTCGTAGCGCGGGTCGGCCAGATCGGCGGCGGCGGAGGTTTCCTCTCCTTCCACGACCGGCGCCTTGGGCAGAAGCATCGCGCTTTTAATTTCCATGAGCGTGGCGGCCATGACCAGAAAATCCCCCGCCACGTTGATGTCCAGCCCATCGCGCTGGTGCATCTGGCGCAGCATTCCCATGTAGGTCATGTAGCTTTCCAGGATGCGCGTGATGGGGATGTCGTAAATGTCCAGCTCGTCGCGCTTGATCAGGTAAAGCAGCAGATCGAGCGGGCCGTTGTAAACGTCAAGTTCTACGCGATAATCCACAACCATCCTTGGTTAAGGCGGATTGATTCTAGTCGATGTGATGCGACAATCCAGTGTTGATGGAAATGCCTAACGCCCGTTTAGCCGCCGGGCTTGCCCGGCGCGTCGTCACCGAGCGGCGCCCGTCAGGTGATGGCCCGCGATGACACAATCCCTCCGCCAATTCGCTAAACAGGTGATCGAAGCCGAAGCCGCCGCGGCGGCGGCGATGGCGGCGGTGGTCAACGACGATTTCGAGCGCGCGGCGCGCATGATGCTCCAGTGCACTGGCTCGGTCCTGACCAGCGGCATCGGCAAGGCCGGGCACGTAGCGCGCAAGCTCTCGGCCACACTGGCCAGCACCGGCACGCCCAGCCATTTTCTTTCCCCCGCCGACGCCGTGCACGGTGATCTAGGTTCCATCCGCCAGGGCGACATCGTCCTGATCCTCTCCCACAGCGGCGAAAGCGACGAAATTCTTCGGCTCCTTTCGCTGGTAAAAAAGTTGAACCATCCGGTCGTGGCGGTGACGGCATCGGCATCCAGCGCATTAGGCCGGGCCGCGGACGTCACGCTGGCGATGGGCAAGATCGAGGAAGCCTGCCCGCTCGGCCTGGCGCCCAGCGCTTCAACCACGGCCATGACCGTGCTGGGCGATGCGCTGGCGCTGGCGGTGATGAAGCTGCGGAATTTCACCGCCGACGATTTCGCCCTGTATCACCCGGCCGGCCAGATCGGGCGAAAATTGATCCGTGTGCGCGAGGCGATGACCTTTCGCCGCGGGGAAAATCTCCCGGTGGCTTCCGACCAACTGAACATCTCGCAGGTGCTGCACGAGGTCAGCACCATCAAGCGGCGCAGCGGCGCGACCATCCTGATCGATCGCGACGGTAAGCTTTCCGGATTATTCACCGACGGCGATCTTCGGCGTCTGCTGACCGACAACGATGGCTCTGCCCTTTCCCGCCCCGTTTCTGCCGTGATGACGCGCTCCCCCAAGCGCATCCAGGAGACGGCGCTGGCCAGCGAGGCGATGGCGATCATGCAAAAACACCGCATCGATGAGCTGCCGGTGGTCGATGATCAGAATCAGCCCGTCGGTCTGATCGACGTGCAGGACCTGGTCGTGCTGCGAATGCTGGATGTTGAGCCGCAAACCTGATGCGAACGATTCTCCTCATCGTCGGGACTTTCATATTGCTGATGGCCGGTTTCCTGATTTACCTGGGCTTTCAGCCGCGCTTTTCGGAAAACGCCAAGATCGCGCTGGAGGGTTCGACACTGGCGCCCGGCCGCACGGCCGAAGACGGTTCGATGATGGGCCCGGGCACGGGGGCATGGGTCAAGCAATACAACCGGCAGGGCCGCCTGGAATATCAGTTCCGCTCGGACGTCTACGATCCGCGGAGCGACGGCATGGTTTACGTGACCCGGCCGGTGATCCAATTTTTCATGGGCGGCGGGCAGATCCTGCAGATCGAAGGGGAGGACGGGCTGATCAGCAAGCCGCCCGGCGCCGACCGCGATTCCCTCGCCGGCGCTCCGGTGGATGCGCCGCGCTACGGCAACCTGCGGCATGTGACGGCGAAAATCTTCGCCTCCGCCGCCGATCTGGCCAGGGGCGCGCAGAACCTCACGATGACGATGACCAATGGCCAGTTCGACAACGATACGTTTCGCCTGTTCACGCAGGAATACACCGAAGCGAACGGGCATGTGGTTCACAAGGACGAGGTTCCCGTCACGGTGCGATCGAAAGATTACCAGTTCGACGGCTCCGGGCTGGTGATGTTTTGGAATGATCTGAATAAGCAGCTCAAATCGCTGGACATCGCTCACGGGAAACAGCTGACGATCTACAACGCCAGTGCGTTTTCGGTGACGACCGAAGCGCCGACAACACAACCCGTGCCCGCCGCGCCGACGGCCGCGCCGACGGAGGTGGCTGCGGCGTCGCCCATCCTGGCGGCGTCGCCCATCCAACCGGCCGCGCCAGGTATGGCGCCCGCTGTGCCGCCGCAGCCGTTGGCAATACCGGTGCCGCAGACACAGCCGGAATCGCGCGAAAGATATTTCGCCACGTTCAACGAAAACGTGCGGATTTTCCAGAACGGCAAACAGCTCGTCGGCGCCAACCTGATGAGTGTCGATTTCGCGGTGAAAGGCCAGAATGAAGAGGCGACGACCCAGCCGGGCGAGGCGGTCATTGCTCCCAGCGCGGCGCCGCCGTCAGCGCCGCCGGCCCCGGTGGCGGCCACCGCAAATCCTTCGCCGACACCGCTGGCCACGCCCCCAGGCAATCCACCGGCAACAACGCAGCCGCAGCGGCAGCCGCCCATGATCGTCTATTGGGATGGCCCGCTGCACGTCGTCCCCACCGATATCGCGACCGCGCCGCCGCTGGAGGATGGCAAATCGATCGTGCACCTGGTCGGCACGCCCGTCATGGTCCACCAGCCGGGCAATTCGCAGCAGCAGGCAACCGATGTGCAATGCACCGATCTGTTCTATCGCACCGCCGATGCAGGCGGCACGCTGAGCGGCAGCGATGACTTCCCGCTGGTCATCACGCAACGCCGCGAAAGCGGCGCGCCCTCGGTCATCACCGGCCAGGCCGCGGAATTCTCGCGGCTGGACCGGCTGGCGACGATCCAGGGCGCGGGCCGCGCCCAATTGCCCGATCCCAATGATCCCAAGAGCGTGCTGGATGCGCGGTGGCAGCAAAGCTGCAAAGTTCATCTGGCCGACAGCGCCCAGGGGCAGATGCAGATTGAATCGGCCGATCTGGCCGGTGATGTGCGGGTTAACCATCCACGTTTCGATCTGGATTCGCGCGAGCTGACGCTGCATTTCGACACCTCTGCGCCTGGTACGCATGGCGCGGAAAAATCCGCTAACGTACAGCAACAGCAACTCCGACAGGTTGTGGCGCAGGGAGATGCCAGATGCACCGTCCACGATCCCGACCATCCGCCTCGCCACATCGTCGGCCAACGCCTGGAAGTGCTGACCGATCGCGATGAGCACGGCCAGCTCTACGCCAAAACAGTGCTGGCCGACGACGGCGTCGAAGCCGAGCAGGACCAGCAGAAGCTCCTGGCCGATCACCTGCGGATCGCGCTGCTGCCCAAGCCGCAGACAAATAGCAGCGCCGCCAGCGATGTGGATATGGCCAGCGACGCCGAGCTGCAGCAACTGATCGCCAAAGGCAACGTGCGCGTTTCGGGGAAAGATAAGTCATCGGCCCAGGGCGATTATCTGCAACTGGACAAAGTCGAGGGCCATTCGCGGGTGACCATCCGGGGTTCGCCGGCGACGGTGGCCAATAAGGATTCCACGCTGGTCGGGCCGGAAATTCGTGTCTGGCCGGATCAGAAAATCTCCAGCGTGGTGGGGCCGGGGATATTGGATACGTCGCAGCAGCCCGCTGATCCGAACGCCAATCCGCGACCGTTGCACGTCACGTGGGCCAACAGCGCCGCACTGGATGGAAACAGCAATGATGTTCTGATCACCGGCGCAGTGGCCGCCGTCTCCTCGCCTCCCGATGCACCAGTCGATCGCGCTCAGGGCGGGCGGCTGCTGCTTCACCTGAGCGATGCGCCCACAACCCAGCCCGGCGAGCGATCTGCCACATCGCGACCAGAGGATGACATCGGTGGGTCGGATTTCAATTTCATGCGCAACAAGCAGGTCCAGAGCTTTTCATTCCTCGACAAGGCGCGCATGGATTCGACGCTGACCGATGACCACGGGACAAAGCTGAGCGAGTTGAACATTCAGGGCGAGCGGATCGATTTCGACAACACTGCCCAGAAATTGACCGTCCCGGGGGTCGGGATCATGCTGGCGTTTAAGCATCAGGCCGAGAGCGCCGCCGCCACGCAGCCGTCCAGCTTCGGCGGCGAGGGAATCACGCGCTTTGACTGGCAGACGAAATTTGTTTTCGATCAATCGGCGCGCACGGCCACCATCGAGGGCGGCGTCGTGATCCAGCACGTCGATGAAGGAAAGGATCGCCGCCAGGTCCGCCTGGATGCGCCGCTTGTCCAGGCCACGTTCGAATCGCCGGGCGCGACCAGGCCGGCGCAGGACAACGAGGAAGCAGCCATGCAGCTGCGCCAGATGACCGCGAGCGGCGGCGTGACCGTCAAGACCGTCGACAAAACCATCACCGCCGGCAACGTGGAATATGATGCCCACCGCGATTTACTGATCTGTCGGGCGGGGGAGCAGGGAACGGTGCATCTGATCGATGAATTGCATCCCGCAGGCCTCGATGCGGATGAGGTCTGGCTGAATGTGAAGGCCAACACGATTGAGAAGATCGTGAACCTCTCCGCACGCGGACGGTAGGACCCGCGGGCTGGCGCCGCGGGGCTATAATGGATCGGACCCCCAGGGAGCGCTGATCCATGAAAGCCGCTTATCTATCCGACAAATTCGCTACCGCCCTGACGTATGAAAGCTATCTGCAAACCGGAACCGACGAGCAGCGACGGCGGTGGAAACAGGTTTACGACGCCGCCGCCCTGATCGAACCTCAGAAGCAACTGGTGCGCGGATTCACGCGTCAGATGAAGCTGCTAATCGTCAGCGGTATCTGGTGCGGCGATTGCGTGCAGCAATGTCCGCTGATCGCGCGCGTCGCGCAGGAAAACCCCCGCGCCATCGACTTGCGATTGGTGGACCGCGACCAGCATCGTGATCTGAGTGAGATGGTGCGCATCAACGCCGGCGATCGCGTGCCGGTGGTATTGTTCCTGGCGGAGGATTTCGAATTCTGTGCCGCGTATGGCGAGCGGACGATCAGCCGATATCGCGCGCTGGTCCGTCGATATCTTGATCCCGCCTGTGACACCGGCATCGTGGCGCCGGAAGCCTCGGAATTGGCCGCGACGCTGGCCGAATGGCTGGTTGAAATCGAGCGCGTTCAACTGATGCTGCGCTTCAGCCCGCGCCTGCGGCAGAAGCATGGGGATTGATCGTCCAATAATTTCATCGTTGCTGGCTAATGGGGTCGTGCTGGGGTGGCGGGGTTGGCGGGGCGAGATTCAATCTGACGATATCCTTGCCACGGGTCACCATGTCCCGATTCGATGGGTGAATCGCTGACGATCATTCTGGCCGGTGGCGGAACCGGTGGACATTTGTACCCCGGGATTGCCGTGGCGCAGGCGTTGCGCGCCGCGCTGCCGCAGGCCGTGCCGCTGTTTTTGTGCACCGAGCGGGAGATCGACCGCGTCATCCTCGAGCCGACCGGTTTCCAGTTTATCACCCAGCCGATCGTTCCGCCGCGGCGCACCATCGGGGGATTGCTTAAGTTCTGGCGAAGCTGGCGCGGGACAATCGACCTGGTGAAAGAGATATTGCGCGATCGGCGTCCGGCGGCGGTGCTGGGCCTGGGCGGATACGCTGCCGGTGTGGCCGTCAAACGCGCTGCCATGCGGCAGATTCCCACCGCGATCCTCAACCCGGACATGCTCCCCGGCAGTGCCAACCGATACCTGATGCCCTGGGCGCGCGTCGTCTGCTGCCAGTTCGATTCATCCGCTCACGTGCCGCCCGAGTTTCGCGGCAAGCTGCGGGTCACGGGCTGCCCGATCCGCCAGGAGATTCGCCATCTGCCGCCGCGGCGCGACGCCGCGCAGCGCCTGGGGATCAATCCCGATCTCAAGACGCTGGTGATCACCGGCGCCAGCCAGGGCGCGGTGACGGTGAACGAGGCGATGCTGGCGCTGGCGGGCACGATTCGGCTGGACGGGTGGCAGATATTGCATCTGTCCGGCCGCGAGCACGGCCAGTCAGTGCGCAGCGGCTATCAGCAGAAGAACGTGGCAGCGCACGTGATCGACTTCACGGCGGCGATGGCGGATGTATGGGCGGTGGCGGACCTGGCCCTGAGCCGATCGGGCGCCAGCAGCTGTGCCGAGCTGACCGCGTGCGGGGTGCCGTCGATCCTGGTGCCATATCCATTTCACAAAGATCTGCACCAGCGCGCCAATGCGAAGGTTCTGGCGGACGGCGGGGCGGCGGTGCTGGTGGATGATGAGAAAATAGCCGCGAAAAATGCGGAAAAGCTGCGGCCCATCCTGGAATCGCTTCTCCACGACGAGCCGAAGCGCCACGCGATGTCGCAAGCCGCGCACAAGCTGGCACGCCCCGAGGCAGCCGAAAATGTGGCGGATGTCGTGGCGCAACTGATCAAGTAGCAATCGGCGCGGGCCAGGCGCCGCGACGGATGCGATGGACCAGCGACCCCAGCAACACGCCGGCAAAAAATAGCAGAGCCACGCGCATCGGCAGGTTGTACCGATCGCTGACCGCGGCGAAGAGAAACGGAATCTCCGCCAGGACGGCCGAAGCGAAAATCCATATGCAGCGCAAACGCAGCCGCCATGCGATCCAGATGCTGGACAATCCCAATAGCGCTACGACACCGTGCAGCACGCAGCGGACGGGATAGATCTGCCGCCAGCGGAAATCGACGATCATCGGAATCGGCAGATACGCTTTGGTCGGATCGCTGTAGAAGATGAAGCAGAGCCGCTTGGCGGAGCGAAGCCAGAATTCTCCCGGCGCGGCCTGGTACTCGGCTTGGAATCGTCGATCGCACAGATCAAAATATCGTGGCTCGCCGATGTTCAACATCAGGTTGCGTTCATCTGCATCGACGGCGGGGCTGTTCAGCAGCATGTCGCCTTCGAGCCAGCCGGTGGCGACGGGCTGATTTCCCAGCCAAAGCTGCATCCCCGCCCCGCCGCGCACGAAATAATAACGATCGAAAACCATAAAGTTGCGGATCGTCCATGGCGCCAGCACGATCACGAACGCAGCCACCGCCGCCGCCACGCCACCGATTCGATCGCGCCGATTTTTTCCGCGCAACCCCATCAGCACCAGCAGCGGATATGCCAGGACATACGATGCGTTGGTGAGTGACAAGATGCCCATGGCCGCGCCCATCAGGATCGAACACAATATCGGCCGACGCCAGCGCGGCATCCACGCCGCCGCCACGATCAGCCAGACGAACATCGCCAGCGCGATGAAACTGTCCCACCAATCGGTGGCGAAGTAGAGCATCACCGGGTGCGCCGCGACCAATGCCGCCGCGATGCAGCCGGCCAGCGATGACAGATACATCTTCCCGAGCCGGAATATCCCCGCGGCGATGGCGGCGAAGCTGATCGAATTGATCGCCAGCAGGACAAGCACGGCATATGAATTTCCCGCCAGGCGATAAGCGGCCGCGACAATCAGCGGATACAGCGGCGCGTTCAGACAGGTCGGCGGCGCGTGCGGGGAAGCATCGTAGGGGCTGAGAAATCCATCGCCCCGGGCGATATGGCCGGCAATCCGTCCCTCTTCGGCGAACGGCGGGGAATGCAGTTGATGCCGCACCGCCGCGGAGATCCACGCGATTGCCAGGACGGCGAAAAAGACAAAAATCGTGCCGGCGTCGAGCAGACGCTGTGGCCGCGAGACATTTAAATCGGTAACAATGCCCCTAAAATAAGAGGTTGGAATATTGCCGACAAGGGGCGGCTGCCGGTCCGTTTCTTGACGCCGCCGCCCGTGTGCCTAACAATCAGTTCCCATGCCGCACCGCACGATTGTTCATCCCGCGCTGACGCCGTTGAAGGAGAAATTCGGGGACGCCAAATTCCTGGTGGGCGAACTGCGCGACATGGTCAGCGTGGTGGTGCCGCGCGAGCATATCGTTCGCGTCTGCACCTTCCTGCGGGATGAGCCCGGCCTGCGATATGACATGCTGGCGGAGCTCAATGGCGTCGATTATCTGAACTATCCCGGCGCCACTCATCGCTTCGTCGTCAATTACGGGTTGACCAGCGTTCAGTTCAACAATCGCTTATGGCTCAAGGTGTTTCTGGATCCCACGCAATCGACCGCGCCCAGGACCGATGTCCGTGATGAAGAGGTCATTGCCAGGGGCGACCCCGGGTTGAAGGTTGACAGCGTCTGCGGCGTCTGGCCCGGCGCCGAGTGGATGGAGCGCGAAGTGTACGACATGTTCGGCATCATTTTCGTCGGCCATCCCGATCTGCGGCGAATCCTGACCTGGAACGGATACGGCAGCTACCCGCTGCGCAAGGACTATCCGCTGCGCGGCGTAGGCGAGCGCGAGGATTTCAAGATCGTCACGCGCGAAGGGGCGTAGCGTGACAGAATTGCTGTCCCAGTGCGACCCCACCGGCCGGTTCTCGGACCGGGTCGATTATTACGTTCGATCGCGACCCAGATACCCGTCCGCCCTGTTGGAATTTTGCCGCGAACAACTGGGGCTTGACGCCCACCATCGCGTCGCGGACATCGGGTCGGGCACCGGTTTTCTCAGCGAACCTTTTTTACGAAATGGCAACACGGTCTTTGCAGTAGAGCCCAACGCCGCCATGCGCGCCGCCGCCGAAAAGGCGCTGGGCAAATTCCCCAATTTCCATAGCGTGGATGCCAGGGCCGAGTCCACCGGCCTGGAAAACTCCAGCGTCGATTTCATCACGGCGGGCCAGGCGTTTCACTGGTTCGACCGCGTTCGCTGCCGTGAAGAGTTCCAGCGAATCCTCCGTCCCGGCGGCCGGGTGATGCTCATTTGGAACGAGCGGAAGATGGATGATGACCCGTTTGCACAGGCCTATGAAACGGTGGTGCGGGAATTTCAAACCGATCTAAACCGTGTAAAGCATCAGCATGTCACCGCCACCGATTCGAACGCGATGACCGCGTTTTATTCTCCCGGACAATACGGGACAGCCAGCTTTCCAAATCCGCAGACGCTTGATTTGCAGGGCCTGATCGCCCGGGCGCTCTCCTCGTCCTACTTGCCCCTGCCCGGCCAGCCGCGCTGCCAGCGGATGTTGGATCGCCTTGGCGAAATATTTTCCGCCCATGCCCAGAGCGGCAAAGTGCACCAGGATTACGAGACGAAGATTTTTTACGGCCAGCTGAATTGATGCATGTTCGAAGCTCTCACCCAGCGCCGCTATCTGATTCCGTTCAAGGCTTCGCGCCTGCCGCAGCAATTCGTGGATGTGCTGGTGATCGGCGGCGGGGTGGCGGGGCTGCGGTCGGCGATCGCGGCGGCGGAACTGGGGGCGGAAGTCCTGGTCCTCACCAAGGACACGATCGATCAATCCAACACTTGGTACGCCCAGGGCGGCATCGCCGCCGTCCTGCAGCCGACCGACAGCGTCGAGTCGCACGTGCAGGACACGCTGGCCTGCGGCGTTGGCCTGTGCGAGGAGAAGGCCGTCCGCATCGTCATCGAAGAGGGGCCGCGCCGCGTTCTGGAGCTGCTTTCCTGGGGCGCGCATTTCGACCAGAAAATCGGGAATCCGTACGATCTGTCCTTCGGGCTTGAGGGTGGGCACAGCTTCGCGCGAATCGTACATGCCTACGGCGACGCCACCGGCAAGGAGCTGGCGCAGACGCTGATCAACACGGTGCGCGGGCGCGAGAGGATCCGCGTCTCGGAGATGTCGTTCGCCATTGACCTGTTGACCGAAAATGATCGTTGCATCGGCGCGCTGGCGCTGGTCAAGGGTGAAGTGAACCTGATCTGGGCCAAACGGACGATCCTGGCCAGCGGCGGGGCGGGGCAGCTTTATCGCGAATCGACCAATCCCAAGATCGCCACCGCGGATGGACATGCCATGGCCTACCGCGCCGGGGCGACGCTGGCGGACATGGAGATGGTCCAGTTTCATCCGACGACGCTCTACGTCGCGGGCGCCAGCCGCGCGCTGATCACCGAGGCGGTGCGCGGCGAAGGGGCGTACCTGGTGGACCGCAACGGTTATCGTTTCATGCAGGATTATCATCCCGCCGGCGAGCTGGCCCCGCGCGACGTGGTCAGCCGCGCCATCGTCCAACAGATTCGCAAGACCAATTTCACGCACGTCTACCTGGATGTCCGGCATTTGCCGACCGGGCCGTTCAAGACCCGATTCCCGCAGTTAGCGCAGTTGCTGGAACAGTTCGACATCGATCCGGCGAAGGATCTGATCCCGATCCAGCCTGCGACGCATTACATGATCGGCGGGGTGGCTTGCGATCTGAATGGCCGCACGATGTTGGCGGGGCTGTATGCGGTGGGGGAGGCCGGTTGCAGCGGCCTGCACGGCGCCAACCGCCTGGCGAGCAATTCACTGCTGGAGGGTCTGGCGTTTGGCGCCCGCGCCGGTGCGGATGCGGCGCGCGCGGCGGCGGATGAGCAGATCAAGTTTCCGCATCAATTGGAGCATCACGTCCCCGAGTCGAGCCGGACGGAACTGGATTTGACCGACGTAAAGAGCAGCCTGCGCAGCATCATGTGGCGTAATGTCGCGATCGAGCGCACCGGCGATCGCCTGGCTGAGACGCGCGAGATCATCGCATTCTGGAGCCGCTATGTGATGGATAAAACGTTCGACCCGTCTGATCCAACAGGGGCCATGGCCGGCTGGGAATTGCAGAACATGCTGACGGCCTGCTTCCTGATCACGACGGCGGCGTACACGCGCACGGAAAGCCGCGGGGCACACTACCGCCTGGATTATCCACAGCGCGACGACGAGCATTGGCGGCTGCACCTGCAATGGCGTCGGCCGATGGAGACGCCGATCGCGAAGCCGGTGGATTGAGTTTGAGAGCAAACAACGCGCGTCGCGAGCGACGCGGCTAACCGGGAATGTTTAGCCGCGTCGCTTGCGACGCGCGGGCACCAACCGGGAAATGGGGTGACCAGCGACCAACTCTGTTTGCGTTTACATTCTTTGATCGGATTATTCTCCACGTATCGGATAGCGCGCTGGATATCCGATGGTGAATCGAGATAAACCGCCCAGCAATTGCGGGCCCATACTTTTTCGGCCGAGTCGGATCGCAGTTGGCGCGCCGCGGCTGTCTTGAGATGCCCGACGATGCGACGCACGGGTCGAGGGTGATCCCGGATCACCATATGAACGTGTTCGGGCGGAATGCAGCAGGCATGAACCACGTATTTCGATTCTTCGACTGCGCTGGCGAAGCCGAAGGCGATTGAAACGGCTTGTGCGCCCGTGAATTGAACCGGCGGACGTGACAACGCCGTTTTTGCAGCGAGGCGTGCTTGTGTGCTGTGGGCGAAATGCGCACGCGATGCAGTGGTGTTCACGGTGGTTGCTTTGCCGAATCTGAAGAGCTCCCAGGAGCCGACGAAATAAGACCATGAGCCGCGCGGGTCGTTGGGGAGCCAGAAGCCGTATGCGGTAAAGATGACGTGTGAGGCAAGGATCACACGCCAAAGCATAACTCGCAGGACGCGCGTCGCAAGCGACGCGCTAACCGGGGATTTGTTTAGCCGCGTCGCTTGCGACGCGCGTCACTGGTTCCGTAGAATCCGTACGAAATGCCAGCATCGATCGATCAGCAAATTCAAATGCTCGCCCGCCGTTGCGAGCGGATCATCAGCGAGCAGGAGTTGCGGCGCAAGCTTCAGAACAGCGGCGCGTCCGGCAAGCCGCTGCGTGTGAAGCTCGGGATGGATCCCACCGCACCGGATGTCACGCTTGGCCATGCCGTGCCGTTGAAGGTCATTCGCCAGTTCCAGGATCTGGGCCACAAGGCGGTGTTGATCATCGGCGATTACACGGCGCGCGTCGGCGATCCATCGGGACAGAATTCGACGCGGCCGGTTCTCAGCGGCGAGCAGATCGACGCCAATGCCAAAACCTATGTCAATCAGGTCGGAAAAATCCTTCTCACCGATGCGGAACATCTGGAAGTGCGCTGGAACGGCCAATGGTTGGGGGCGATGAACCTGGTCGATATCATCAAGCTGGCCGCGCGTAAGTCGGTGGCACAAATGCTGGAACGCGACAGCTTCAAAGAGCGATTCACCAAGGGCGACGACATCCGTATCCATGAATTGCTTTACCCGTTGCTGCAGGGATGGGACAGTGTTGTCATCGAAGCGGATGTGGAGATGGGCGGGAGCGATCAGCTTTTCAATAATCTGGTCGGACGGGAATTTCAGAAGGAGGAAGGGAAGGAGCCACAAGTCGTCATGGTGACGCCGCTTCTGATCGGCACGGACGGAACGATGAAAATGTCCAAGAGCAAGGGGAATTACATTGCAGTGACTGATCCACCGGGCGGCGCGCAGGGAATTTTCGGCAAAGTCATGAAGTTGCCGGACAATCTTCTGGAGAATTACTACACGCTGCTGACGGACCTGCCGTCTGAGCAGTTCAAATCGGAAATTCAGTCCAATCCGCGCGACGCCAAGGCGGGACTGGCCAAGTGGATCATCACCTGGTTGCACGACAGCGCGTCGGCGGAGGCGGCCGAGCGGGAGTTCGTCACCGCGACGCACGGGGGAGTGCCGGATGATATTCCGCAACTGTCGATCTCGCCGGGTCCGCAGAAATTGCCACCGCTGCTGGTTAAGGCGGGCATGGTTGCCAGCAACAGTGAGGCCATTCGCAAATTGAAGGAGGGCGCGGTGCGCATCGACGGTGAGAAAATTATGGACCACCAGAGGGATTTCGACTTCGACGGGCCGGTCGTGATGCAGCTTGGGAGTCGTAAATTCATTCGCTTGATCCCGGGTTCGGCGCAGGGACGGTAATGATCTGGCGGACAATGGGAATCCTGGTGCTGGGGGTTGCCGGTGTGGCGGTGGCCAGGGATGTCAGTCCGGCCTTGCCCGTGATTCCCTCGCGCAGTTTCAATTTGGCGGATTTCGGCGGCGTCGGGGACGGCAAAACGCTCAACACAGAAGCGATTAACAAAGCGATGGCCGCGATCACGGCGGCCGGTGGTGGACAACTGGTCATTCCCAAGGGTGTTTTCCTGACACGGCCGTTCAAGCTGGTCAGCCAAATAGACCTGCACCTGGAGGCGGGGGCGACGTTGAAATTTCCGGAGAGCTTTGCGGCGTATGATCTGCCCGATCCCGCCCACGCCAGCCCCGAGCAGATCACCGCTGTGGCAAGCAAATATCCGGCGCTGATCGGGGGCGAGGGGATCAGCGACGTGGCGATCACGGGCGCGGGAACGATCGACGGCTCGGGCGCGATATGGTGGAATCGTGGTCCCAACGGCGAGCGGCTGGGCATGCCGCCGTTTCCGCGGCCGAAAATGATCCTGATCACGCACGGCAATCGAATTCATCTGCAGGGTGTTACGCTGATCAATTCGCCGATGTACCACGTGATGCCGGTGCAGTGCCAGGATGTTTTGATCGAGGAAGTCCACATCCTGGCGCCGCCGTTCAGTCCCAACACCGACGCCATCGATCCCAACGCCAGCGATCGGGTTCTCATCCGCAAATGCGAGCTGGATGAGGGGGACGACAACGTGGCGATCAAAGCCATCGGCGGTCCGGCGCAGAACGTGCTCGTGGAAGACTGTCAATGCAAGCACGGGCACGGGATTTCGATCGGTAGTGAGACTTATGGGGGCATTCAGCACGTGACCGTGCGCCGATGCACGTTCGAAGGGACGGTCAACGGCATCCGCATTAAATCGGCGCGCGATCGGGGCAACGTCCTGGGCGATTTCAGTTTTTCCCAGATCACGATGAAGGACGTCGGCACCGCCATTGACATCAACCTTTATTATCACGACAAAGAGGGAAGCCGAAATCCCACCACGCGGCCGGTGACCAGAACCACACCGACCTTGAGCGGCGTGCACATCGATCACGTGACCGTGACCGATGCGAAAATCGCCGGCGATATCGTCGGCCTGCCCGAATCGGTGGTGAGCGATGTTTCGCTCAGCGACGTGCAGATCGGGTGCACCACTGGCTTCACCGTCCGGGATGCCCGCGGGGTTGTGTTTAGGAATGTCGTGATCAGCCCTCAACATGGTGAGGCGCTGACTTGCGACCGTGCGGACGTGGCCTGGTCGAAATGAATTTTCTTGAGAACGGAGTGATTCGCGATGGCTCGTGAGTGGCGTTGTGCGGTGATCGGCGCGGGGACGGTAGGAGAATGGCACGTGCGCAGCCTGGGCAGGCTTGACGAATGCCGCCTGGTGGCGGTCTGCGATCTGGAAGGCGCAAAGGGTCGCAAGGCGCTGGACAAAAATTCACTCTCGGTCCCCATCTACACCGATGCGCACGAAATGTATCGCAAGGAGCAGATTGATGCGGTGCACATCTGCACTCCCAGCGGCGATCACCTGGATCCGACCATCACCGCGACGCAGCACGGCAAGCACGCCATCGTCGAAAAGCCGATGGAAATCCAGACCGAGCGGATCGACCAGATGATCGAGGCGGCGAAAAAATATGGGGTCAAGCTGGCGGGAATATTTCAGAACCGATGGAACGACGCCCACCGCGCCTTGCGCGACGCCGTGGCGGCGGGGCGGTTCGGGCGCATCGCATGGGCCGGGGCTTTCACACCCTGGTATCGTACAGACGAGTATTATGCCCAGGGCGCCTGGCGCGGGACGTGGCGGCTGGACGGCGGGGGAGCCGTCATGAACCAGGGCGTTCACCAGGTCGATCTGCTGCAATGGGTCATGGGGCCGATCAATTCCGTGAGCGCCTATGCGTCGAGCAGAATTCATTCCAGGATCGAGGTGGAAGACACGTTGAGCTGTTCCCTGCAATTTGCCAACGGCGCGTACGGCACCTTCATGAGCAGCACGGCGATGTGGCCGGGGGGCGCGGCGCGGTTGGAAGTCGGCGGCGAGCACGGCTCGGCCATCAGTGAAAACGGCTTGAAGCGCTTCGAGTTCCGCAACCCGCTTCCTGCTGACAAGGAGCTGCTGGAACAACTCGATCCGAAAAAGGCCAGCGGCACCGGCGGCGGCGCGTGGGCCACGGATGTCGGCTTGGATTTGCATTGCCAGAATATCCGATCCATTTACCAGTCGTGGGAGCGCGGCGAGGAGGCTTCCACAAGCGGGCCCGAAGCGCGCAAGGCGGTCGCCATCGTCCAGGCGATGTATCAATCCGTCCGCAAAAACGGCGCGCCCGTGGATGTTCAATAGTTGCATGCTTCCACCCATGATGCCATGTCTATGCCTCTGGTTGCGATCGTCGGCCGGCCCAACGTGGGGAAGAGCAGTCTGCTCAACAGCCTGGCGGGGCGGCGCATCAGCATCGTGCAGGATACGCCCGGCGTCACGCGCGACCGCATCAGCGTGCCGCTGCGCATCGGCGATCGATTCGTGGAGATCGTCGATACCGGCGGGTGGGGGTTCGTCGATCCGGATCAATTGACCGATCACATCCAGCAACAGATCGAGCTGGCGGTAAGCCAGGCGGATCTCGTGTTATTTCTGGTCGATTGCCAGGCCGGCCTGACCGGCGGTGACGAGCAGATCGCCGCGATGCTGCGCCAGCGCGGAATCAAAACGCTGTTGGTTGCGAACAAAGCGGATGGCCCGACGGCCGATGCGTCGCTCGGTGATTTCGCACGACTGGGCCTGGGGACGCCCATCGGCGTGTCGGCGCTGCGCGAACGCAATCTGGACCAGGTCTTGTCGGGCATCAGGCAGAATCTCGATTTGTCCACCGCGCCCAGCGAAATGCTACCCCCGCAAATGATGGTGGCGATCGTCGGCAAGCGAAACGCGGGGAAGAGCACGCTGGTGAATGCGATCGCGCAACTCTATGAGGGCGATCCGCAGCGCGTGATCGTTTCGGAAATCCCCGGGACGACCCGCGACAGCGTGGACGTGCGATTCGAAAAGGATGGCAAGACGCTGATCGTGATCGACACCGCGGGAGTTCGAAAGAAAAAACATATCGCCACCAACGACATCGCCTTCTACAGCTTCCATCGCGCCCAGCGTTCGATCCGCCGGGCGGACGTGGTGATCATGCTGATCGACGGCCTGGAGCCGGTCAGCGAGCCGGATAAAAAGCTGGCACAATATATTTCGCAGCAGTTCAAGCCGGTGATTCTCGTGGTCAACAAGTGGGACCTGACGCGGGAACAGGCCGCGCAGAAGCACAAAGGCGCGATTGATGACGCGCGTCTGATGGAGCAATTCGGCGCCTATCTCGATGAGGAATTGCGGCAGGTCGATTACGCGCCACTGCTTTTCCTCACCGCAAAAGACGGCAGGAATGTGCAGGCGGCGATCGACGAGGCGCAGCACCTTTTCAAGCAGGCGAACACGCGCCTGAGCACCGGGCAACTCAATCGCGTCGTACGGCAGATTCTGGAGGAGAAGCGTCCCAGCACAACCAGCGGCCGCAAGGCGCGGGTTTATTACGCCACACAGATCGACGTCGCCCCGCCGACGATCGTGTTGTTCGTCAACAACCCGAAGTTCATGGACGAACCGTACCGGCGATTCATGATCAATCGGCTGCGGGAGCTGCTGCCGTATCCGGAAGTGCCGATCCGGCTGGTGATTCGCGCGCGAACCCGCGGTCCCGCCAAGGGATCCGGTGAACATACGGCCCGGAGCGTCGAAGGAGTCGACGAAAATATCGATGAGGCTACCGGGAGTTGAATTCCCCGAGTTTTATGGCGCCGCCTTGGAATGCGCTTGACCAATCGATTCCAACCGGCAATAATACCTCTGGTTCGTTTAGGTCACCTACCCCCTGCGGGGATCTGGCCGCGGTGATTTAACTGCGGCGGTTTGATGATCCTTGCGGCCTGTACAGCAACACGGTTTTAGAACCGACAAGACACCCAAGCGTAACGTTTTTGGGGTTTTTGTTGTCTGCTTTGCCAATTCAAATCTTGGCGACGTGGATTGACAACCGTGAAGCAAAGTATAGTATCTGCCTCCCCCCGGCTGGAAACGGCTTGGTGAGGTTTACTTGTGCCGATGGTAACCTTGGTTGCCGAAGGCATTTATGAATTGCTCTTTGACAAGTGAATAGTCGGACAGCCGCGAGGATGTGAGCTCGGGCGCGTCGATGTACTGGCGCGGCCCGGGTGAATGTGAAATCCTGGATTTGGAAATATCACGTTTTCAAGTCCGAGATTGAATATCTCAAACATCCTTGTGGTGCACGCAAAACGGTGAGGGCTTGCCCTCACCGAGTGATCTTCCTTGATCAATTTTGTTCGTATGCCAGAAGATGTTTGAGCCTTGCATTGTCCTGAGCGAGCGAAGTGAGCCGAAAGGCCCGATTCGGTTGCTCAGGGCACTGACCCGCCGATCTTTGCCGATCGGTGGGCAGTAACAGCCGATCGAACTGTCTTAGTTTGATCGGTGGACAAACTCATTTCGAGGATAAACGCGATTCCAGAAAGTGTCAGTCTCGGCCAGCCCGCAAGGGTGACGCCGGGCATCAGGATGGGATCGTGCCAAGAAATTCAATTGAAGAGTTTGATCCTGGCTCAGCCTGAACGCTGGCGGCGTGGCTAAGACATGCAAGTCGTACGGGTGTAGCAATACACCAGTGGCGGACGGGTGAGTAATGTATCGCTAACGTGCCCCG
>Ga0182024_10007763_pt1 | contig 23038 bp, 15 predicted proteins | sample P32metaG_FD_120480 | JGI IMG/M metagenome (GOLD analysis project Ga0182024, IMG submission 120480) | Permafrost microbial communities from Stordalen Mire, Sweden - P3-2 metaG (Illumina Assembly) | ecosystem: Environmental > Terrestrial > Soil > Wetlands > Permafrost | place: Sweden: Stordalen... | reverse complement strand
GTGGTGGTGAACCCGGTAATGTTCGCATGTGTCACACCGCCGCGCGCGAACAGCATAACCGCGGAACTGGTCGAGGCACCGCATTGTACTCCCGTCCAGTTGGCGTCCGGGTTGATCGGAACCGGAGAGAACGTGGTATCTGTCAGTGTTTTCATGATGTGGTGACAGATCACCACGTCCATGGAACCGACGCTCGCCCCGACCGAAGCGCCGCCAGATATCGTGAAGCGGTGTGAATACCCAATCCCACCGGGGTAGGTGTCTCCAGGCGCGCATTGTCCGCCGCCGTGCCCGACACAATCGTCGGCCACGGTAACAGGATTTGGACTGTAGATGTACGTCATCAAGCCGTGGCTCTGCGCCGGGGCCGTTCCAATCTGGCCACCGCTCTGCACCGACTCGATCACCCCGCCGCCGAGATACGTGGTCGTGCCCGTTGTGCGGGTGGGGGTGGCCTGTGTCTGCCCGTTGTTCAAGTAGTGGAGGTGGGTTTCCATGACGGTGGGCGCGGTCGCCGCCATGCTCAGGAAGTCGAATATAAATTCGTCTTGACCAGCCTGCTTGGAATGGCACATGCCGCGGTTCGCATGGCTAATCGTGATCCCCAAGGCGACCTGATCGTACAGACCGGAAATGTCCGACATGTCGCACGCATAGTTTCCGTTCTGATCGCCGTATGATGTTGGCCAGGAGCCGTGGTTCGCACTGGACCAAGCGGTGATCGGGATCATGCCAGGGGTTCGGCCATAAACACTTTCGCTGTTCGCTGTGGTGTAATTTGTGCGCGTTACGGGACAAGCCCCAATGCAAGGCGTGTCTCCGATGATGCTCATATCGTAGCCGGTAGGCACCTGCCCAGGCGTCGAAACATCGTCGTACAAAAGCCACTGGTTCTTGTAGATCCCGAGCGTAGTTTCGCCGGGGTTGTAGTAGTCGGACAGCGCAGAGCGGCTTCCGTGGTACACGAGCGTGTCGGCCTGATTCGACCATCCCCTGTATGTTTCACCGCTCGTGTTTCCGCGACTAATGACGGCATCCTGGTGGAACTTGACCGGGCACGGCCAGCCTGTCAACGACGCGCATGTAGGCTGGCTGGTCTGAATGAAGGCGTACTGTGGCGGCTGCGTTCGATACTCGGTGCTGACAATTGTGGGGGAGTTGTGGAGTACCTGTAGTGCGGCAACCTCCTGAGTCATCCCGTTCTCGCCCCACCGATTACTCATGCTGGTTGCATTCTCCAGGTAATTTCTGTAGTACTGCGCTGGACAGTTAGGTGGCGTGGCGCAGACTGCGGGGTTGTAGGCAAGAGCAGGAGATAAAGACATTCCGGCATTTGTGAGGCCGAAAACCCCAGGATACCCGATTGAAGCCACGGAACTTTGGTTCGTGTACTGCAAATACCAAAGCGAATAGCCGCTATCTATGCCGTTCGAGTCGGGGTACTGCCCGAACATCCACTCCCTCACACCATCAGTTGCCCACGGGCCTGTCAGGTCCATGGATGGATAAGTCGGAAACGATTGGGTGACAAAGTATACCCACGCGTAGCTACCCTGTGCATTTTCATCCTTGTCATAGGTCGCGCCCGACTGTCCGAATCCGCTAAACGAGTTCAAGAGATACTGCAAACCGTAATCGAACGTCGCCCCGAATGTCATCGCAAGATCGGAGGTCGCTCGCGTCTCGCTGCCTCCAGTGGCAGCGGCTACCACCGTATCGAGCACGGCCCAACTGAGGCCGGGCCAAAGGTTATTGCTTCCAGTTCCGGGACCATTGCTGTCTACGTTTTCGGTCCCCCCACCGGGCGGGTTGATGATCGGCTGAGAACCGAAGAACCCCAAGCCTGATTGCGCCCACCATTCCCAGCCGCACATGGTATTAGTAGATGAATTCCACTTTGGCAGGTAGTAATAGATCGACGGCACCGACGTGGACATCGAGGAGCCGGTGGAGTTGATAACCGTCACCACCGTATCGGAGCTTATCCCCGACCCGCATCCACCGGGGCCACCGCACACGTAACTCTCATAGTTAGAGAGGCCGCTGAAAACGAGACTGGTGGCAGGGGTACCGCCCAGGATGCCATCGCCGACGTGCAGCGTAGACGTGAAATTCGTATTGATGCCAGTGACCGTCGTGGTCGCCCCGCTGACTCCGGCTGCCGTGCTGGCAATCGTGATCGTGGCGAAGATGGTGTACCGAGTTGCGACGTAGGTGCTGCCATTCCAGGCGCAGAACGCCGTGGACGATCCTCCGCCTCCTGTGCAATTCCCGGACGATGGGGCGTCGGTGACCAATTGAGTGAACCCTGCATAGGCGTTTGACAGGCCAGCATAAGTGGTTGACGGCACATTCGTCAGAGCGCTAAAGGTCGCCACCTTCGTGCTGCTGTTGTAGGTCGCTATCGTCGCGGTACCATAAGTGTAGTAGTTGGTGATCGTGCCGAACTGGATAACGTTCCCAACGAGCGATGTCAGGCCGGGGTCTGTTTGGAGAGTGTAGCTGGTGGCATTTCCGACCGCGCTCGAACCGCTGCCGAGGATGTCGTAATTCGTATCCAGCATTCCGCTCGTATCGCACGGCGTAACGCTTGGATCGTTCAGGTTGTTGTAGGTCTTCGCCAGGAACGTGGCCACATTGCCGGCCGACATATACGGCTGCACCACGGCAAAGGCAAGCGCGAGCCCCGGAGGGCTGAAGCCCGAGTATTGCGAGGTCCCGCTGCCAGCGTAGAGGAATGTGGACCAGTTCACCCCAGCCTCGCGCTCTACGTTGTTGACGGCATACTCCAGTTCCGCCAGCCAAAACGCCCCGGCTGCGCCAGAGCGATTTACCAGTAGCTCCAGAGCGGCCACCTGATAGAGCCCCATCAGACCGAAGCTAGGCGGGTTTTTCCCGCCGTCAAAGTAACTCTTGTAGTCGGGGTACGCGTCGGTGTGCTGGTCCGTTGAAATGGCAAGCATACCAGACCACTGCGCGTTGGCGGCGGTGGCGATTTGAGAGATGACCGTGCAGGACTGAGTTCCACCAATAGTGTCATTGGGGGTCGCTGCGGGGCCACACGCCAAATTGGAATTGGTGTAGTTGCCGTTCGTCGCGCCCGTGATCGCTACCGGCGAGCTTACCCAGCCTGTCGAGTTGATCGACGCCACCGTGTATGGCGTTTGCAGCGTGCCCGTCCCTACCGTGTCAATGGCGGTCGTGCCCGTACCCGTGATCGAGAAATTGCCGCCCACCACGATGGGGAAATTCCCAGTTGTCGGGTCGTAGCTTGTCGTGACGGCGGCCACGCAAGCCGAAGGGCACCCCGTGAAAATCAGGCTCGTTAGGCCATTGAGGGGAGTAAGCGCCAGTCTCCGCATTACGGGGCCTGTAGGTCCGTCCAGCCATCCCGCAGGGGCCGCGACCGTATTGACCGCTTGGAGCAACCCAACCTGCTGGAGCGCTGCGTTCCCGCCCAGGGGTGCGTCTCCCGCGTGCCAATTTCCGTTGGAAGTCACGGGACTGCTGTAAGGAGAGCCGGAAACATAGTACAGCGAGAGGTGTGTCGCGTCCACGTACTTGCATTCGTGGATGCCGTTTGCGGAGGAAGCGTGGTTGCCCGTCGTGATTGCCAATCCCTCGGGGTTGCAATAACAAGTGGTGCTTGTCCCGCAAGTCGTCGGGAAATTGTGGGGAAGGGGAGTCCCGGCACAGGGCGTGCTAGCGTTGACCGGCGGGTTGCCCGTGCAGAGGACCATCGGGGAGACGCCGTTGTTGCTGGCGCCCATGACCTGCACGGCCGCCGGACCGCTGGCTCGCAGGTAGACCGTGGTGCCGGGTTGCCCGAGCAGTGAGCCCGTGGCGAGCAAGATCGTCCAAAGGATTTTCATATCTTGCACCTCTTCCAGAACTGCCACCAATGTCGCGTGGTTCGACATGCGACGTAGGTGTTGATACGATCCGCGAGAGCCTGCATGTCATCTCCTAAGTGTTGCATGATGGCGTTATTGTCAACTTGCCGCAAGCATGGAGCATTCGACAGCGACACATTACATACCGGCAACGGAGTGACACATGCGCAGCGCGCCTGGGCGAAGATGGCGGTAGCCGAGATTAGAAGCAGCGCGAGAGGTTTCATGTTTGGCGCTCCAATATCAATTCCATCCGCGAATGCACGCCCAGCTTTTGGTATGCACGGTACGCCAGGGCGTCTACCGTCTTTTTGACGCACCCGCGCTCGTGGGCGATCTGCTTGTGAGACAATGCCGTCTCACGCAAGTACTTCACTACTTCCGCTTCCGCCGGCGTCAATGCGGAGCCCATTAGAACGTGCCCTTTCCGGTTGTTCCGTTCGCCGTCGCTTGAAACTGGATCGGCCCTCCCGCCGCCGGCTGCCAGACCATCAGAGCGACGGTATTCCCGGAGAATAGATACGTGCGGATGATGGACACGCCCGGCCTGAATGTTTCCGTGATGGCTGGAAATGCCGCGCCGCCCTCAACACAAACGATCTTAATAGCAGTCGCCGGACTTGCGTTGCCGGTTGCCGTGCAGCCCAGCGAAGTATTGGCGGCACCAGCGTAAGCCGTGACAGTGCCAAATACGCCGGGGCCTGGTGGAGTGATCGCGACGACACCGGGAGTCACCGCCGCGCCAGCTATTCGATGCGCCGCCTGCGCCGCCCGAGCGCAAAGCGCAGATGCCACGGCGAGTAAGAGTATGGCGATGGGTTTCATGCTTGGCGCTCCAGTATCAGCCGCTCGATTTCTTTCAGTCGCTTCCATGCCAACTCCCGAAGCAATCCGTTCTCTCGCGCCATCTCGATACCGAGTTTCGTGAGATCGCCTTGCAGCTTGTTGACCTTCTTCCGGTAGTATGTCCATCCTGGCGCTGGCTCTTTCGACTCTCGCCATCCCAGCGCCGCGGATTCAAACTCCAGGACAAGTCGCGCGGACTCGGCTTCGTCAATCCCAGCCGCCCTCATGCGTGCAAGCAGCGCCGTGCGCGCCGCCGCGAATCGGAGCGTCGGTCCTTCACATACTATGCAAGTTTTCACATCACACCCCCGCCAGGGCCATTGGATGGACTGGCATTCAGCAAAGCTCGCAGGGCCACCTGAAAGCACTTGGTCGGAAAGAACGGCGAGACTCCGCAATCCATCTGGTGATAGTCGGGAGTGCCAGTTAAAGGCAACCATGGCATTGCAACTCCGATAGCTGCGTAACCGGCCTGCCAGGGGATCTCGTTGTACGTTGGTGGGACGGTCTGATCGTCGGCCACCGCGCCGGACATCATCGAGATGTATGGATTTCCCACGGCAACCGAATTTATCGGACTCAGGTATGCAGAGGCCGTCACGCACAGCGAGGCCGCCGACAATTGACAGCCGACATAGTTTTCAGTACCCGTGGCTCCGGTCGATTCTCCTCCGATAAAGTCATTGCTATTGGTATAGATGGCTGGCAGGTCGATAGGCACCGCCGTGAGGAAACTGGTGCCGATCTTGTATGTCCCGCTCGAATCGCAATGGTGCGTGAACTGCCCCGTGCTGCTGGGCATCAGCATCGCGGCCATGTTCGACCCGCTGGAGAATGACCAGAACTGCATGTTTAGCGGATTGCCAGGATAGGCCGATGTGCCACCGTGCGATCCGAACCACTCGCAGAAGCATTCCGCGTCCTGGAGAGCGCGCGGGGGCGCAACCGCATCGAACAGGATGTATGCCGCCGATAGTTGCAGGCCGTTTCCGGTGTGGGCGAACGCCGCGCCTCCACCAGCGCCAGCTCCGCCGCTGACCGTCCAGGACACCGCACCCCCGGCGGTACACGGGTTACAGATCAGATGCTCTGACTTTCCCGACACCTGATACTCGATTGTGAATCCAGCCGGGGCCGCTGGAGGTTGCACACAGTTCACCGTCATGGTGGTTGCATTGACTGCGCTGTTTGCCTCCAGCCAACATCGCGAACCCTGGGTGACGTTGACCACATACACGGGCCGTCCTGTCATCTCGGCCATCAGCACGCATGCCTTCGTGTTTCCGCTAGGGCACAGCGAAGACGCGCCGCTCAGACAGGCCGTGAACGCGCCTCCGCACCACCACACGATAGGCGGCGCCATCGGGTCCACTCCAACAGGGACATACTCCTCAAAAACGAGCGCCTGCGTGGGGGCAGTGTAGCTGGAGTACGTGATGTTCTTGACGCAATTAAGCGCCGGTGACGTGTTGGCCATCGCACTGAGACTGCCGATGTTCGGACACGTCACGGGACAATCTCCTTCGGAGCCTGGATAACAGGCGAAGGCTGGGATGCTGAGAGCGAGAAACAGGAGTAAGGTTTTCATGGGTACACAAAAAATAAGAGCACCAATCCATTCGAGTTGTAGGTGGCAGCGGGGGGGGTGATACTGCTGGCAAGTTGGCCCCCACTGGTTGTCACGCCGATGTCCGTATAGACGTAGGGGGTGCCGATATTCCCGACCAAGAACTTCAGCACTGACACGCTGGAAGTCAGGCATACGTAATTTATTCCCGCTGGAATCGTCACGGTGCCTTGGGTAAACGCAATGGCCCTTTGCCCGCCAGTAGACAGCGAAGTCGGACTCCAGTCGGCTATTAAAGTTCCGGCGGCATTATACCAGCCGAAATCATTTACAGCCCCACTCCCTCCGTCTGCCGTTGTAATGTCAACTACCATATGCCCAACGGATAGACCTCCAGCAGGAATTGGGATGGCGGAGCAGTACGTATGATTCGCCGTCGGTGCAGTCGCTACGATAACGGCGGTGTTGACGCCTGGATAGAAGTAAGTCGCCGCCGACCCGCCCTGTACGGTCCACGTCCCAGGTGTCCCAGTTGCCGTACAGCCGAATATGTTTGATCCGGCGGCTGCATCGGTTTGGAAATAGGACTCACCCACCGTGGCGCAGTTGTCTCGAGCGTTTGGCGATCCCGTTCCGCTACGATGCGGAAGAGTCTTGGTTGCCGCATGGTTGTCCGCTGGGCCAAGCGAACCGTTTGGACTGACGTTCTGCTGTGCCAGCGCCGCGCTTGCTACGAGAAGAAAGATTGTCAGCTTCATTATTTCCCCTTCGCCAGTTGAGACTCGTCCGCGCTCAACTGCTGATAGCAAGATCCGTACAGCTTATTCAGAGCACCGAGATTTCCATTCAGGGTCGAGACTTGCTGCTGAAGCGCCGCGATCTGTTGATCCTTGTCGGCGACCATCTTCAGAACCTTAGTAAGTTCTTCGATGGTCGGAGGTTTTGGCGGATCAGGTTTCGGTTCCTGCGCTCGCATCACATCAAGTGCCGATCCAATGAGTACCAGGGCCGCGACGGGCCACGGTAGAAAACGTTTCCAGTTCGTCATAAATCTCCTATTGATGCGCCCACGCCAGCCCATTCCAGTAGTAGCCGCCAGCCAGCAGGAAGTTGGCGAATCCAGCCTGCATGGCGTTGTACTGCGTTATCGCCTGACCTGACACTGTAGCCGCCGCCGTCGAGGCCAGGTTCGTCACCTGCCCGTAGTATTCCACCGTTGTGCCCGCCACGATGCTGGCATTCTCGGCCGCGCTCGCTCCCGACCAGACGCTCTGCGGACACACGTTCCCGGCAACCCCGAGGGCCTGAGCCAGCGCCGCGAAGATGAGAAGTGCGAGAATTTGTCTCATGAGTGTCCCTAATTGCACGTTGTCCCAATCACTCCCGAAGTGTTTGATGCCCACCCCATTACTCCACCCGTTTTGTAGCACACCACGGTATTCGCGGCTGGAGATGCGCCATTGTAAGTGATGGTGCCGCTGACCGTGACGTTCCCTCCTGCTGTCACCCCAAACTGCTTCACCCCCGCGACCTGCAAGTCCAGAAGATCCGCAGTACTCCCGCTTGCCGCGTTCACCGCGATATGAGTGCCATTTGACGATCCAGTGAAGAAGCCCGTGGTGCTGCCGTCAAACGGGCCGGAGCCAACCGAGATCGTGCCGTAGTTGGCTGAGGCCGTGGGGGCCACGAGGATCGACAATTTGGACACCGGACTCGTCGTCCCGATGCCGACGTTGCCGAGTATATAACTTGTCCCATTTCCATTCACATTCAAGTTGCCACTGAATGTACCGTTGGAGGCGGAAATGGGTGCGTCTGCTCCATTATTATATGTACGAATATGAACACCAGTAGTATCACCATAAATTCCAGCAGCAATGACAGATTGCCACTGGTAACCAGAAGAAAATCCAATTCCAAGTCCAACAGTTGACTGCATTCCACCGGTACCACTCACAGAGAACCTGCTCATCCCATTAACCTGCAAGTCCAGCAAACCTCCTGTATATCCACTTACCTCATTGACTGCCAAAGAAGTGCCTGCACTACCACCCGCAAATGTCCCTGTCCCGCCACCGAACACCCCGCCCCCTAACGATAAAGTTCCATAAGTGGTGGTGGCGACTGGCGCTCCATAAATCTGCAACTTTCCAGCTGGACTCGTCGTCCCGATGCCGACGTTGCCTCCCACGAACGTACCAGCATAGCCGGAGCTAACCGTCCATGAGTTATTCCCCGTCCATGCGCAGTTGCCAGTCAGTAAACATACTGCCCCCCCGCTGGTGCCAGTGTTCACTGTCGCTGCTGTGCCAAGAGCCGTCCCTCCAATGGTAGGCGTGTTGACGAAGTTCCACACCTGAGCCTTATTGATCGTCCCAGCCAGCGCGAGCACAGACGGGGCCGCATCGGTCATGGTGTAGAAATCAATCTGACCGGGCGTCCGGGTTGATGCCACGGTGCCCTGCACGCTGCCGACAATCGAACTGGACTCCAGGTAGTTCGTGCCGTCATAGGCGAATCCAGACCACCGCGTGATGAAGTCCCCAGTCACAACCGTTGTTGGACTGGCTTGCGTGCCCCTGCCCTTATACCCCCCTAACCGAGCCGATACACCGTCTGTAGACCACTGCCCACTATTGATGCCGCGAGGCGTGGTGGAAACGGCTGCCGCTACCAGGAAATCGCCTAGCGCAGTTCCATTCACCGTTGTGCCGGTGGGGAGTTTCACCGTGGCGCTGGAGAAGTCCTGCAAGCCCGTGGTATACGTGTTGGCCTGTCCCACCCCGACAATGGCACCCGTGGGGGCCGTGAGCGACGTTCCCCAGGCCGTGCAGGGTGTCCCTGTGCAGACGGTAATACCATAGGCCGCTGGCCAACTCATGCCGGATGAAGCGTCTCCCACCTGAATCAGGCCCGTGAAGGCCGGGGAGAACGTAAAGATCAAGTTGCCGCTGGAATCCCGAGAGGCCGCGCACACCACCAAGTTAGCCGGGGTCGCATTGTTCCAGCAAGAGTACGTCGGCAATGTCCCGAAGCCGTGAGTCGCCGCCGAGATCGTTACGCTGGTTTGTGCGGTGACGGACTGGGTGTACGGCGTCACGGAGATCGCCGGGTTCGGAGTCGCCCACTTCAGGCCAAGAGCTTGCGTCGAATCGGCGGTAAGGACCTGTGCGTTAGTGCCTATTGGAATGCGATTCGCGGCGGTATCGTAGCCTTGAAGATCGCCCTTGGTGGTGACCGACGTTCCACCCCCGCCGCTTCCGCAAGCTGCGCCGGCATCAACGGTGTTCCCGTTTGCGTCGAACTTGACGCAATCGTTGGTTGTTGTGGTTCCGGACGAAAGCTGAAACTTCGCTCCGTTGCCCTGTCCTGACGTTACCGCCGCCGGAGGAAGGCCGGTAACGTTCGTCATGACGCCACTCAACGGTGTTCCCAATGCAGGGGCCACGAAAGTCTTGTTGGTAAGGGTCTGCACGCCGGTTGTGGTGGCAATCGGCACTGCATTGCTGGTGGCACAAATTCCGGTGGACGGGACGCAATCGGCTCCCTCCAGGAAGTAAGAGCCGAAGGCACCCGCACTGGTGCGAACTCTCGGCAGAAGAGTTGTGCTATCCGCCCAATTGTAGATGTAGTTCGCGGTTGGGTTGGAGCCGGGCGCTGCCACCGTGTGGATGAAGCTGTACTGATTATTCCCGAGCGCCTGCCAGAAATAAGTCCCGTCGAAAGTTCCCCAGGCCCATGTAATCGAAGACGCGATAGGCACGACCGTTGGAGGATTCTGGAATGCGGCAGGCCAATTGACAGCGTAGGGACCGCCAGATCCCTGCGATGCGGCAATGAAGTATTGCCCAGGATTCGTGTATCCCGATTGCGTCAAGGTCACCGCACCCGTCGCGGTAAAGGAATAAGACATAAACGGCGCCACACCGATGGCGGTCCCGGCGCACGTGCCAGCCACCAATGCGATTGATCCGGTAACGTTGCCGAGCGCGCAGTTTCCAGGCCCGGTGGCGTAGTCCGTTCCGGCAACCGCAGGAATGAGGTTCGTGGGCGTCGAGAACTTGGGAATATTGCCGGACACGGGCGAACCGCTTTCGGTGACCGTGCCAGATCCCGCTGGAGTCGCCCACGTTCCATCGCCCCGCCAGAACGTGGCAGACGATGCGGACGTTCCGCTGTTCAGGTTCCCGACGGGAAGATTTCCAGTCACACCAGTGGACAGCGGTACCTTCCTACCCGTCTGCATGGGCGTGAGTTCCACGCCGATCAGTTGCCCGGCGCAAGACGAAGCGCATGCCGTCTGGATCTGCGCCACGGTATTGGCGCTAGAGACGGCAGCTGGAAGGACTGCTGCATCGGTCATGTATCCGGCAGTCGCGCCGCTCAAGATCGCTGCGTTTCCGATGGTCGCGGATGCCCCGGACCAAAGGACATCGGTGAACCCGAGAATGCGGACGTTCACCGGGTTGCCGACCGTTGCCGTGTTCTGCGCCACGCCATAACAAATGAGATCCGTGGTCAGGCACGGGTCCACCACATCGCCGGTAGTGAGATCCAATTTGACCCAGGTTTGCGCGGTCACCCCGGCGCTTCCAGCGTTGAATACCTCCGTCGCCTGCTGGACAATCGGATTCGGATACGTCCCCGATAAATCGCCACCGGCTGCTCCGGTGGGTGCCCCGCCGCCACCGACAAGCGTTGCCGTGAGGGTGGAATCGTAGCACTGGAATTGATCCGCAGTGCTGTTCATGAAGCACGCCTGATGGCCGGATGGGTTCAGCGCGGCACTCCAGGCATAAGAGCCTGTCGAGTTCGTGCAGACCGTCAACGCGCCGGTATCCGTTGCACCGTAGAGGCTGTTGGTTGCGCCGCTGTTGCAAGTCGGGATGGAAGCCGCCACACCCGAGGTGTACGTGCCAGTGAGCCCGGTGAGGGTGAACGGCCCAATCGTGGTGCTGCTGAAAACCATCTGCCACGCACCGTTGGTATCGCATGCCCATTGAGTCGGAGGGACCGCGGCGGAATTCCAGTACAGCGTCAAGTTGCTGGTGCTCGCCGCCGCACAAGAGCCGCTTGGATTTCCCGAGCCGGTGGTCTGGTTGACGATGCCTGCTCCGCTTCCGCACGACGCACTGCTACCGTTGACCAAGACGCAATTGGTAGGCGATCCCGACACGAGGCCAGCCACGCCGCCCGTCACCTCCACCGCACCAGTTCCGCTGGGCGCCGGGCCTGCCGGGCCGGTAGCGCCCGTTGCTCCTGCCGCCCCCGTCGCACCTGTAGCACCTGTAGCACCTGTCGCTCCGGTAGATCCAGCCGCACCAGCAGCCCCGGCTGCGCCAGGGGCACCAGTTGCCCCGGCTGCGCCGGCGGCTCCAGTCCCAGTAATGTTCGTGACGCACGTGCCGGTTTTGTTCCCGGTCCAACTGGCAGTGACGGTGTTGGCGTTCGTGATCGCCACGCTGTAACCAGCCGTGATAAGCACCGGCGGGCTGCTATTGTCATAGCAACTCGTGATCGAGTTGGCCGCATTCGCCGTGGCCGTGATTGCAATGGTGGCCACGCCGGTGAAAGGCGTAATGACGTTCGGCCCGTTGCCCGCGCCGACGCAATCGAATTTCCCGGTGAAAGGGTTCAACACGATGGAGCCGCACGTCTGCGCCTGGGCGGATATCGCTCCAAGGAAAGCGGCGGAAATCAAGGCGAGTTTCATTTTCTTTATCATACCCGTACCCCCAACCTTCCGAGATGCGATCGCAGCATTGACTTCCCTTCGGGACTGACGCTTGCAAGATTTGCGAACCGCTGATGTACGGCAGGCATCAACTCCTGGCGCTTCTGCGGCCCTGCGGCGCTCGCGGCGGCCAACAGTTGATCGGAGGGCAACCGCTGCGCGTCGTTGGCCCCCGGTAGCGCTTCGTCAATTGCCGTGGAGATTTCGTCGTCTCCAAGATGCCCGGCGGCGTGCGCCGCCTTCGCGACGTCGCGGGCTCCGTGGTAGTTCCCGGCCCGGATATGTCCGATGATCTGGGCGCGTGCCTTTTGGCCGGCGGAAGCGTTCTGCGCCTGCACCGCGCTGGTTTCTCCGTGGCGCATGAAGTAGATACCCGGCAAGAACGCCTTCGCATCCTTCGGATTGAACGGCGTGAGTTCCCACGTGCCGCTGGGCTGTGGGAAGAACCTTTCAATCGAGCCTGGCTTACCGGCGTCTTCCTGCATCATTGGGCGGTGGTCAATCGAGAGATCGTCCGGGCAACCGGCAGCCGCCCACGAACGGACCAGCTTTATGACCTGGGATGAAGTCGGGACCAAGACTCTCTCGGTTGGATTCTGCGCCAGCTTTTGCATGAGCGCGCCCACCGCTTTCAGGGCACGCATACGAAAATCGTTAAAGGATTCGCCGGGTCGATTCGACAGCGCGCCCTGTCCGGGGATCTTCAGGTTCGGAGCCTTCCGAATGAGGTCCGCCATGTAGCGCTTGACTTGGGGGGTGCGCTGTTCGCCTTCCATGTTTCCAAGGGCATGAGATTCCAGGCCGCTCTGTGGATCTCCGACCGCCGCGCCGGTCTGATCGGCTACGTCACCGGCGGTTTCGACCGCGCGCCGGGAAGTTGCCGGAACGATCTCGTCGGGGCCTCCGAGTGCCGCCAATTGCTTTCCAACCTTCTGGACGGTGGCGTGACCTGGGGGGGTCATCGGCTGGTTGTCCGAATTGCCGCGCACCACGGGCAAACCGCCGGCCGCCATTTGATCTTCCATGGCCGGCGGCGCCGCGTCCGTCACAGCCTGATGTGGGATGTCCGCCGATGGGATCGCGCCCGCGTCCGAAGTCCCCGGAAGTGCGAGCGGGGCAGTCTTGCGGGCGAGTCTCGCAAGGCGGCGGCTCGTTACGGTGCTTCCTAATGCCATGGCTTATTGTCCTCCACCGGGCGGTTGCGGTTGTGGCTGTTGGCCGCCAGCAATCTCCCTGCCCCACCGAATTGCAAGTGGAACGGTAACCGAAGGCTTCAGATATTTTGCCCCTGCACCTATGAATGGATTTCTGCCTGCGCGCGCAAGAGCGATTGCCAGTGCGGATTTCACAGCCGGATCGTCCAGCGAATTCAACGCGACTCCCATCAAGCCCGCTCCCAGTCCCGCCTCTGGACTTCCCGCCGCCATGCCCGCAAGGCTACCGCCGCCCAAAATCACGGCGTTTTTCAGGCCGCTTGATGTCCTGTTGCGCTCCCGTCCGATAAATTGGCGCATGGAATTCTCTAGGTCGATCAAGCTCCCGTCCCGTTGCCCGAGAGCCTCCAATTCCGGGTACAAGGCAATCAATTCCTCTTTGCCTCCGCGAGCCAGCGCCTTCTCGCCCGCATCTTGAGCAGCCCCTACAGTGGCCCCCCCGCGTTGCGCGGCTTGATATTTCTGGCGATTCACCTGATAGGTGGCCTCCTTTTCTTCGAGCGTTTCGGTCGGGGTCATCAGGTTGGGAGGGCTTATCATATTTCCAGATTGATCGAATACGGCCCCGTGTTTCTGAAGATACTGCAGCTTGGCTGATTTCAGAGTGGCAATGTCATCGGCGTTCAACGCCTGTTTTGACCACGGAGAATTGGAGGTCAAGGAATCAATTCGATTTGCGATGTCCTCCGGGTTCACCAGAGCGATTTGCGCCTGCGGAGAGTTCTTGACCATGCTCTCCATTTGAGATGAGATGTCGTCAACCCGATCCCCAAGTTGTGCATAGCCTTCTTGCGAAATCGGGATTTCTTCCCGGAGCCCGGTGGCGATTTGTCGGTCTGCTACTTTTGGATCAAGCGCGGTAGATGCCTTCAACTCTCTACCATAGAGTGCTGTCGGGGACAAAAACTTAGAGGCGATCTTTTCAATCGGCCACGCAACCGCGCGGCCCCCAACTTCCATTGCTCCCTGCGCCAATCCCTCTTTCGCAACATCGCCAGCGGCCTGCCCGAAGGACTGAGGCGCGTTCGGGTCTTTGCTGGCATACTGGATGCCTTCTTTTGTTGCTTGCCCAGCGGCTCCCCCGATTGCGGCGGCGGCCCCGCCAGCAAGGGTGCCCGCAAGCCATCCTCCAGTGACAGGAGCCAATTCCGGCTGAAGAAGTGTTGCCGCAGTCGCGCCCACGGCTGGAAGATAGCGAAGCATCTGTTCGTTGGTGATGTCAGGAAGGCCAGTTGGGGAAGTTCCAGGAGCCGCCTTGGGGAACTGCGGGCCAATTCCGCTTGGGTCCAGAGTATATCCAGACGGAGGCGTCGGAGTTGGCTGATTTTGACTCTGGGGAGGGGCTTGGTCAAGAGAATAGCCGGAAGGAGGACTGGGAGTCATTTTACTTTTGCCCCAGTCTGGATATCAAACCAAGCCTTCCCATCGTTTGAACCGACCTTATGCCCATTGGGGCCGGTAGCCGTCATTGAATAACTTTGGGCGGAAGATCCATAAGTCGAGCCGGGAGCGAGATCAACCGGGGGAACCCCGTGCGCTTGGAACCGCTTGGCCATTTCTGGCGCGAGCATGTGAAAATCCGCAGGTTTCCCCATGCCCGTCTCGTACTGGCTTTTGAGCGCCGTCAGTTTTCCTCCGATCAATTTATAAAGTTCGGTGGTGATGTTCTGTTGCTGAGCGGGCGAAGCGTTCATCCCGATCTGGTCTGCCCAGTCCTTTACCTCCGAATCGCTGCCCTGCGTCTGCCGCCACACCCGCATCAATTCATCCGCCACGGCATGGCTGTCGTTAGCAAACGCCGACATGCGAGGGTCGCCGCCCACGTGTTGTTCAATCCAGTTGATGGGAGCGTTCCACATAGGACTGCCTGAGTTTTTCAAAGCCGCCCAGTTCTGCTCCATCTGCCCGATGTGCTGCGCGACGGTATTGAGTGCGTTAATGGACTGCGAAGACTTGCCAGACATGAAATCGTTCCGCAGTTTTTGGCGATTCGAGTATTGCGAAGCGTCAAACGTCGGATCGTATTGCGCGGCAGCGCCGATAATTTTTTGCCAAAACGGAGTTCGCAAGGCCATCCCCGATGGCATCGGGTACTTGTAGTCAACGAGTTGCTTAACGATGGCGCTGTCCGCTGGGCTCAATCCTTGTAAAATGCCCTCGTCGCGCTGATCTGTAGGAAGAGAAGGATTACGGGCCGCAATGACGCCCCCCGGTTGTGCATTCGGATCTCGATGCTCCTGGTCAAACAATTTCTGCGCCGTCTGCACTTGGGCAGGCGTGAAGGCTTGCGGATTCATCAATACTTCAGTGGGGCTCCCTGGTGGTTTTTGAGGCGCTTGCGTTGCCTGCTTTTCAATCTGTCCTTGATAGGTTTTGGTCGCTCTCTCCAGGGCGTCACGGTCAATCGTCTCGCCCTCTTGATAGCCAGGCAGATATGGCAGAAGTTCCTTTGGAACGGTTGCGAGCGGGCTTGGGGCGTATGCCTGCCAGCCACCTGGCAGCGCGGGATTTGCTAACGGGATCGGTTCCCATCCCTGCGGCACCGGATCGTTTGGGCCACGATAGACCAGAGTGCGCCCTTTCGTCAGAACGTCGAAAGCATTCTGTTCACGGCGCGCGGTGTCCTGTCTGGCCTGCGTTTGGGCCACGTCTTGACGGCCTTGCGCGGTAATGCGACGCTCCTCTTGACGGCCGCTTTCTAACCCTTGGAAATAGTTTCCGCGTTGCTGCGTTTCCTGCACCGTCGAGAGCGTCCCGAGGTCTTTTTCGTCCTGCTGGTACGCATTCATCTGCTGGGTCCATTGCGGATGGGTGATCTGCATCGCGTAGGGCGCCAGCTTGCCGAGACTCAGAACCGCCATGCTGAGACGTTGCGCCCAATTCGAGGTCATTTTCGGAGGGCCGCCTGCGATGCGCTGTGCGGCTGCTTGGACTGCTGCGGATAGCGGCGGCATGGACTGCTGCGCCTGCCGTGCCGCAATGGCATTCGGGTCCGGCCCGCGAATAATGAGGCCACTATCGGGATCGACCGTACCCGCAGGCGGCATCCGCGCTGGCATCGTAGGCGGTCCCTGTGGCATCGCATTTACCTGCGGTGGGGGTTCTTTCGCGCCGTCTGACAGCAATTGGCCGGCCGCCGAACTGGGAGGGCCGGTGACCATGTTCGCTTGCGGCTGGGAAGTTTGTCCACTCCCCGATGCGCCGGATGAACTAAGGTCCGGTGACATTGCTCCGTCCGGCAACGGCGTGCGATACCAAGGGTTGTCCTGATACGGGTCCGCGTCTGGCTGGAACCCGTAGGAACTGGCAGCGGAATTCATCGACGCGGGCGGAACTCCGGGCGCGAGCGGTCGCGGCGGCTGGGCGTAGAGATCGTCCCAGTCCTGCGGGTAGACCGATGAATCTCCGGGCTGTATCGCTGTGGAATATCCGCCCATTTTCTACACTTGCCCGCCAGCGCCGCCACCAAATCTGTTATATCCCTTGTAGCGCGAGTAGTGAACGCCAGGCACGCGCGGAGCCGGGACGCGCCCCTCCAGGATATCCGGTTGCATCTTATTTCCGGCGCGCGGCGTCAGAGGCACAACCGCCTCCGGACCGCCTTCTCCCAATTTGGCGATGATCGGCTTGTCCACCACCGTACCAGACGCGAGTTGCGGAATGCCCGCGCCTTCGTCCGCGGCGGGATCTCCACCGGGAGGTCCGGTCGGGCCGGGGATCGGTCCACCGGATGGCGGGGTGCCCATCGGAGAACCCGGTGCGCCCCCGCTGGGAGTGGCACCCATTGGCTGCCCTCCGATGGTCCAGCCGTCCGTATTGGCCGTCTGGCCATAGCCGGGCTGGCCGGCGGGGTTCCTTCCGCTCATGTAGCGGTTATAGAGAGCCTTGAACACCGGGGATCGGTTTTGCGCGTTCTGTACGATACCATTGCCTAGATTTTGAGCGAATCCACCCATTTTATGCCGCCTTCCCGAAGTCTTCATATCCCGATTTCCTGGTAGAGCGATAACGGGGCATCTTGACCACCATCTCGGGGCCGCTCTCGCCAAGTTTGTAGGTCCCCGGTTCAGTCACTAAAGCACCTTTCTCCAGCCCGAGCACAGAGGCCGCGCCAGAAACAGCAGCACCGACCCCAGTATTGGCCGCGGAGTCTCCGAGAGAAGGCTTGCCGATTGCGTAATTCGCTTGCGTAGAAGTGGCATTATTGACACCGCTGGTTTGCGTGCCATACGCCCCAAGTTCCGTCTGCTGAGCGGTAGCACCCCCAGCTTGCGCTTGCGCCTCCTCGCCAGCTACGCCAGAACGATAAGAGGCCATGCCAGCCTGTTGCGCCGCCCCCACCGTCTGCGCGCCGCCCGAAGTCAACTGCTGGCTTCCGGTCCCCTGGCTGTACTGCATCTGCGCCTGAGTGAGCGCATTATTGTACTGCTGCCCAGTCATGGTGTTGGCTTCGCCAGTAGCGAATTGCCCGTAGTTCGCAACCTGCCCGACGTTTTCCGCGCCGATGGTGTTGGCGGCATTGATACCCTGCGTCCCGGCATTCGCGGCCACGTTGACATTCTCGGCCCCGATATTCTCCTGGGCTGCCACATTGGTCTGGCCAGCTTGCGCCGCCGCCGCTTGCGCCGCGGCTTCCTCCGTAGTTGCCGCCGTAGCCTGCAGGCCAGCTTGGGTTTGGGTTGCCCCTTCCCGTTGCTGCTCGATGGAACTTGCCTGCTGGAATCCTGCCTGTTCCGCCGCGATCCCAGCCTGTGTCATCGTGTCGCCAGCGGTAGCCGCTCCCTGCGTTACAAGTTGCTGGCGCATGGCCGCCAGCGCTTCGGGACTCGTATTACCCTGCGCCGCCGCCTGCTGCATCAACGTGTCTTCCGCCGATTGGAACTGATTCCCGACGGTCGTACCGGCCGCTGTGACCATCGCCTGCTGCTGGGCCGGCGTGAGTTGCTGTTCGGTGCCGTTGGGGTCGAATCCGAGCGCCGTATTGTTCACGGCGGTATTCAGGCCGCCGAATTGTCCTTGCGCCGCTTGAAGTCCCGCGCCAAGCCCGGAAGTTGCGGTATTCACATTGGTCCCGTATGCCGAATTGGCTCCTCCGGTCCACGTGTCATAATTGCCCACTTCGCCGCCGAGATTCGTGGAGTAAGCCCCGAGTTGTGCCCCGAGGTCAGCTTGGTACTGGTTGAGGTCGGCCCCCTCCGCTCCGGTGCCTGCGTTCAGGGTGTCGGTGATGCCGCCGTACTGAGACGGAGCCGTATTGTACTGCGAATAGTCGGCGTTGATCTGCGAAGATTGGGCAGGCGTAAATCCCGGCGTTGCCTGGAGCTGGTTGAGCGCCGAATTCTCCGCGCTCGTGTCGGCTTGCTGAAGGGGCGAATAATAATTCAACTCGTTCGCGCCCTGCTGGGCAATGGTGTTGCCTTCGTCCGATATTTGGTTCCGATTGGCGGACGTAATATCCGAGATGCTGGCGTTGGGGCTTACGTCCTGTCCACCCGCGCCGATGGCAGACCCCCAATTCTGCGAAGACGTGTCCACCCCGGAGTACGGCGAGAACCCGCCGTAGCCGTTATAGCCATACATGGCGTAAGGATTTGCTTGGGACGGGTCGTTGGGGTCTTGCGACGTCGCCACCGGGAGTGTGTATCCGCCCATCGGTTATCTCCTTTCGCTCAGTATTGCTGTTTCGGAGGTTGCCACGGTTGCGGTTGAAGGCCGCCGGGAGTTGCTTGGCTCTGCGGCGGTTGTGGTTGTGGAGGTCCACCGGCCCCTTGGTAAGTTGGACGCTGTGCCCCCGGCGCCGCGCCTTGCTGCCATGGAGGCCGGGCACCTGGTGCGCCGCCCGGTGCGCCCGGAGGTCCGGTTTGACCTGGTGCGCCGCCGGGTGCCGGGGGTGCGCCGCCTTGCGACTGCTGCATCCAAGGCGCGGGCATCCGTTGAGGCTGCCCTGGAGGCATCCCTGATTGCGGGCCAGCCATCCCCTGCGGACCTCCGCGCGGGGCCATCGGGCCACCGGCTTGCTGCGGGCCACCGGGCGGCATCGCGCCTTGTGGCGGCATGCCTCCGCCCCCACGCTGATATCGGGCCATCGGTTGCTGGGGGTTTCCCCCCTGTCCATTTCCACCTGGAGCCATCGGTTAAAATCCTCCTGCTCTGGATTTTAGCGCAAACGGCTCACTCTCGGGTAAGTTTGCTCTCCGGTATCCGTTGCACGCGCCAACAGGTCCGCACCCGCAACGAGAGATCGAAGGGTCGCGCCTTCTGCGTGTCTGCATTTTGTTCCTTTCGTTTACGTCGGCGCCGAGTACGCCGTGGCGATGCCGCCCAAAAACGTGATGCTTCCGTTGGAGCCGCCGCCGGTCAATTTCGCCAGCGGAATGACCGCGGAGATGCCGGGTGTCCCGGCGCGCTCATAGTTTCCCGTCACGTTGAGGTTTCCGGTGACTACCAGCGGCGTAGCCGAGGAAGTGTCGATCACGACCGAGACGGAGCCTCCATTATTCAAGAACTCGGCAAAGGCATCGTTGTTTCCGGCCACGCTTCCCAAAACGTTTATGACCTGATGTCCGACCGGATTTGTTATGGATATAAGCCCAGTCGTAAATGTGCTGGTGGCCAGATCGAAGTTGTCCGAGAATTCCATCTGCCCGGCATCTAGCAACAGAATGCTGCCGCCCGCGCCAGTCAGTGAAATCCTGGCGTCCGTGATGTCGAGCGAGCCATCGGCGCGGCCAATCAGTTTCGCTGTGGGCCAGTTCAGGGAGAGGCCTCCGGAAACGTAGGCTCCTGAAAAGGTCGATCCCACCAAATCGTAGTTGTTGGCGTCGATCACGGTAATCGGCCACGATACGCCGTCGATATCCGGGACGCCCACAACGCCGGTCAACACGACCGCGTACCCGGTACTGTACCCGTGCGCTGGCACCGTGACGCGCACCGCGCCGGAGCCGTTGTTCGCCACTCCGGTGATCTGCTGAGAACCGCCTACGGCAATCGTGGAGAATAGTGCGCCCGCGAAAAACCTAGACACCGTGCCGCCAGAGGTGTAAGCACCCGCGAAAGTGGACCCGCTCAGGGTGAAGTGGTTCGCGTCGAGAACGGTAATGATCCACTGACCGTTGGCATTCGGAACGCCGCCGACCAGCGCCGCGTGTACCTCGTCTCCGTTGACGTAGCCGTGGGCTGTCACAGTCAATTCGATCAGGCCGGCCGAATTCACGGCTCCCGTGACGGCCTGGGGGGATTCGGATTGCGTCCCGAGCCACGCCCCGATATCGCCATAGGGGTCAATCACGTACACTTGCCCGTTTTGTCCAATCGCCACGATCTGGCCGTTAGCGAATAGCTGAGCGCTCGCCGGCCCCGCGCCGCCGATGTAGAGGTTGTTCCCCCAGATTCCCTGGTACGCCGTATTGTTCGTCGGATCAACGATATCCCCGATTGTGGCGATCAGCACGCCGCTTGGACTGACGACCTGGAGCGGGTCCGGCACGGGCAACGCCCCCTGAAGAGCCGACCAGATCTGATCGAGTTGCTGCTGCACGTTCTGTAGCGCGCTACCGTTGGCGGCCCAAAGGTCGCTGTCTTGGCTCTGGCTGGTATTGTAGATGAAGGCGTTCGCCGCGGCGCGGACGCTTCCAGGGCTCTGTTGGTTCGGCGGTACGAGCGATTGCGCCGATGTGGATTGCGTCGGCATTTTATCCTGCCACCACCTTGGAGAATCCGCAGATTTTACAGGTCAAGCGGCGCTTTCCTGAAGTGAAGATCGGCGGCACGTCGTCCACCAGTTCCGTGCCGCACTCTGGGCACGCGATGCCGGTCCCACGCTTCCCTTGCGCCATCTCACGCTCGTATTGGTCTAGAGGAATCATTTTCGATTGTGTTGCGTGGCCAGCATGAGAGCGTGGGCGCGCTCGGGGTTGCTGGCTTCGGCCTTGTCGCAGAGCCGCTTTAGGAATTCGATCAGACGCTTCACGTTTTCCAGTATACGCCCTTTGCATTCTCGTTAACGCATGGGCAAGCTGTTTGTATAGTAAATTCGCATGAAGGCCAGAACCATGAATGCCCCGATGCTGTTTGTGCCTAAGAGCAAAGATGCCTGATCTGACCGAAGCCAAAACTTACAAAGTATTTCCTGCCCTGAGGCCCCGGAAAGCGTGACCGGGATTGCCGCCGGGACGACGCTTCGGAGATGGTCGAGGCCGTAAGCCGTCAGATTGAGCGGACCGTTTCCACTGACCCTGAGATGGCATCCGTGGTAATCGTGAACGGTGGTTGTGGTGTCCTGCGCCGCCGGGACGATGCCGGTTTCGTACAGGGCGCTTGTCCCCGCCGGATTGCCGCTCAGGTCCACGTCCTGGTGGATCACGGCATCCGAAGGCAGCACCTGGCGAATTATCCCCCCCGGATTGCTTTGCGCCGGAGCGTACCACGTCTCATCGGTGGCCGTAGCAAGGTTTCGGATCGTCGCGGATGCACCTTGGCGATAGGCGCTGAACCCGTTTAGCGAATAAAGCAGCGACCCTGGTTGCTCTCCGAGAGACACGTTCCAGGACATCTCGGCATTCGGGGAATTTGGAACGGCCACGCCGTCGCCGGAGTAGACACCATTCCCGGCGGCCGGAATTGTGAACGTGTTCGGTCCCGTAACGGTCGCGGTAAAGGTTCCGTTCGCCGCCGTGTTGCCGCCGACTCCCGAGAGAGTCACGCTCAGGCCGGTTTGGAACAAATGTGGGTAGAGTTGCACCGCGGCGCCGATCTGAACCCCGGTCGTGATGACAATTGGGTTGGTATTCGTCGCATTCGTCACCAGAACCTTCAGCGGGGCCGTGACGCGGATTACCCGGCCAAGAGAATCGTCCACGATGCCCACCTGGGTAGGCGCTCCCCAGTTGATCCGGTTCCAGTCCGGCGACTGCCAAAAGGATAGCGGGAGTGTCGGAAACGCGCCGCCCCGGTAGGAGAAAAGCCCCTTCTCGGAAGCGAGCAAGATCCTGCCGCCTGAAGACAAGAGGCATGACGGCGTGAGCACGCCCACGGAACCGTCTACGCGCTGTGGAGGCGTCCACGTGGCCGGTTGGCCCCCATTGTCGGAGCAAGCGTAGAGCGCCGAGAGCGTAGCGATGTAGCACACCTGGCCGATGGAGCACCCGTGAACCGGGATCTGCTTTCCTTCCAGATAAATCCCGTGATACGCCGCCGTAAGGGACTGGTAGGCGCTTGGGTCGGAGACGTAGACCACCGGAAAACCAGCGCCGTCCAACGTCACATAGCACATGCGGGACGAGTAAGCGAAGATCGCAGAGGGGAAGAATGGAGGCGTGCCGCTCAAGGATGAAGCGAGCACGTTTTGCTGCTGGGTCACGTTCGTGCCGGTCGAAGTGAGATCGCCGTCCGAGACGTTGACGACAACTCCGACATTCCCAGGAGAGGTTGGCCACGGCAGTATGGCTCCCGGGACGGCGTAGTATTCGGCCAGATTCGAGGCGGTAGTCATGACCACCTGAGCGAAGCCGCCCGGCGACATATACGAGGGGATCGACAGGCAGTCGAGGTTCACCAGCACTCCGTGGGCGCCATCCGTCGCAGTGTAGAGAATCGGGCTGAACAGTTGCGTGGTGGAATCGAACGGGCAGATCGGGCCGCTGTACCCGTTTCGTGTCATGTACAGGAAGGCAATGCGGCGCGTTCCGGCTGTGACGACACCCGATCCCACGGTCATGTCTGCCGTGAGGGTCACTACCGCATTCGAGCTGGGTTGCGCGAAGAGCTTATCCGAGTTCCCCGT
>Ga0182024_10007762_pt1 | contig 23040 bp, 22 predicted proteins | sample P32metaG_FD_120480 | JGI IMG/M metagenome (GOLD analysis project Ga0182024, IMG submission 120480) | Permafrost microbial communities from Stordalen Mire, Sweden - P3-2 metaG (Illumina Assembly) | ecosystem: Environmental > Terrestrial > Soil > Wetlands > Permafrost | place: Sweden: Stordalen... | reverse complement strand
GGCCGCGGCCCCGTTCCCGTTGCCTCCGGCATTGGCGCTGGCCGCGGCCCCGTTCCCGTTGCCTCCGGCATTGGCGCTGGCCGCGGCCCCGTTCCCGTTGCCTCCGGCATTGGCGCTGGCCGCCGGCCCCGTTCCCGTTGCCTCCGGCATTGGCGCTGGCCGCGGCCCCGTTCCCGTTCCCGTTGCCTCCGGCATTGGCGCTGGCCGCGGCCCCGTTCCCGTTCCCGTTGCCTCCGGCATTCGAGTACGCAGCGCCGTTGCCGCCGGCATTGGAGTTGGCATTGCCCTTGGCGACAGCGGCGACGGCTTGTCCGCTACTGGGTGCGGCCGTGGGGGATGTACTGCCGACCGGTGACGAAGCTGACTCGTTGGTGCGGCCGTGGGGGATGTACTGCCGACCGGTGACGAAGCTGACTCGTTCGAGCTTCCAGCGATGGATGACATTGCGGCCTGTGGGGACGTGACGCCTGTTTCACCAGAGGAATCGGCTGCGGGAGCGAGCGACGATGGCTGGGCAGGATTCCCCGACGACGCGCCTCCGGCAGCGGACGATGCAGCACTCGTCGGAGCCACATGATCGCTGGGCGCGGGCACACTAATGGTTGGGGGCGACGACGCGGACAGCGCCGCTTCCGCGTGAGCGACGCTCGGTCCGGCGGCGACCATCGCCCCCAACGACGCTGTCGCGATGCTCGACAGGGCGCCGGTGGAGAGCACAGTGCCGCTGCCCGCAGCGGCACTCACCTGGGCCGCTGCCCTCGGAATCACGGTGAGGAAGGGAATTTCGGTCATCCAGGCCACAATTCCCAGGGCCCAGTGCAGCCGACCGAGCGGGACATTCAGGAACGCCCGGACGATGCTCGGGTCGAACTGCGTCCCACTGTTGCGAACGAGTTCTGCCCGGGCGGCTTGGGCGGACATGGGGCGCTTGTAGGAACGAACGGCGGTCATCACCTCGAACGAATCAGCGACAGCCACGATACGGGCAACAAGCGGGATCTGCTCGCCGGACAGGTGAAGGGGATAGCCAGACCCGTCGTAGTGCTCGTGGTGGGCACCCACGGCGTCCACACCGCTTTCGAGAAAGGGGCGCAGCGGCTCCACCAATCGGGCGCCCTCGGCGGGATGGCGGTGCAGGATGGTCCACTCATGCGGTGTCGGTGCGCCGGTCTTGTTGAGGATTTCCGCGGGCACCAGGAGCTTGCCGATGTCATGAAGAAATGCACCCCAACGGACCTCATTCGCTTCGGCGGGAGACAACCGCAGCTCCTCGGAGATCAGGTCGGCCATTGCCCGTGAGCGCTCGGAGTGGCCCCGGGTTCTTCGGTCATGAGCGTTCAACGCCGACGCCAGGGTGACGACCTTCTCCGCCAGGGCAGGAATCTCGTCGTCCCCTTGCGCCTCTTTGGCCCACCGCTGGAGCTTCCGAACACTCGTGCTACGCATCGCCACAGAGAATCGAGACGGGGCACAGTCTGGGAACACCAAGCTGAGTCGCAAGAGAGCAGCCAAAGGAAGGAGTCGCCGCGCCAGCCGCTCGACAACGACAAACCCGACGATCGATGCAACGGCTCCCAGTGCCATGCGAGCCACGATTGACCCGAGCGAGTTACCGGAGATCGACGAGCCGGCGACCACACCGGCAACCACGGCAACGGCTAGTGGAACCGACAAGACCGTTGCTCGCACCAAGGCGGATGCCACCGGTCGGCGACACCACCGGTTCCCGGGCGCACTCCTTGCCACGTCGATGGTGCTGGGGGGCGTCACTCGCATACCTACCTGTCCTCGGGCACGCTCGTTCTGCGAAGCGAAAGTGCTCCAGGACCGGTTTCGCTTGGCTCCCCGACCGGCGCAGCGACCATTTCGCCGATCGGATCAATGCCTCCCTGGTGGGTGATCTGACCTTCACGGGTCATGGTAGGGATCTCACGCTGCGTGGTCAAACAACCATCACACTACGATCAAAAAGGGATCAATTTCGTGGCAATTCTTGCCCCACACCAGGGCTTGCCCTCGTTCTCCGCAATTGCCCGTCCTGCAATGGTCACGCCTCGCCGTAGCGATCTGGGTAATCCCGCCGCCTCTGTTCGTCAATTCGTCGGCGGTCCTCGGCGGTCTCTTCGATTCGCCGGTAGGACTCGGGTGGGTGGGGCGTCCTATGGCGAAGATCGCTGATGTGCCGGATCAAAGCGGGGAGATGGCCGGGTATGGCCGACGGGGATGTCGAGCCCTGTGCAGGCGTCTGCTCTTGGGCTTCGCCGTTCATTGCCCTACCTCACCTTCGGGCCGAATCGAGCCATCCCCGAGGTCGTCCACGTGGCGATCGCTCGTGGAGAATCGTTCGGTGAGAGCGATCATTTCTTTGTCGGTGAGTCCTCCATCGACGGCCACGAATGAGGTCGGTACCACGGTGATCACCACTCGCACGTCGGCGTCGACGACCGGAACGACGAAGTCATAACGCTGTTGGAGACTTCGATAGAAGGTTGCCCCAGGGTCGGCTTCGATCGACTCGACGCGTCCTCGCACCTCCAACGTCCGATAGGGGTTCTCTGGGTCGACGACATGAAATGACACTCTGGGCTCGTGCGCCAGGTTGCGGATCTTCTGGCGGGTCCGGGTGTGAGAGAAACGGGCACGCTCGCCGTCCCACGCGAACCACATCAGGCCGCTCTGGGGAGCACCATCTGGCCGAACGGTGGCTAGATGCGCGAAGAGCGGTCGGTCGAGGAGATCCTGGTGGCTGGCAGGAGGTGTCGGTTGTGGCATCGTGTCGATCCTTTCGTCGGAGGGCAAAATCGGGTCGCCGCTCAGGAAGCCGGGCTTCCAAGCTGCGTGGGCTCTTTTCAATGCGATGGTCACCAATCCCAACCCGTGGGCGCCAACGCCGGCGTTGTTGCCGAGCACGTTGAACCCGGTAGTCCCACCGATGGTCGACGCGCCCCCTCAGGTCTTGAGCGCGCTGACGATCTTGTCGGTGAGGCGGTCAAAGTAGTCATCATCGGTAGGCGACTTGATGACGACCATCTGCACGTACAAGGGTCCAGCCAGCAGGCCGAGTCCCATTTCGAGGTCGGTGTCCTGGGGAAGCTCGTTGCGATCAATGGCTCGCTGCAAAAGTTGCGTCGCCGTGGCCCGCTTGGGGTCGTGAATTGCACCTAGTAGGGAGTCGGCGAGCTCGGGGTTGCGGGCCGCTTCGGCCAGCAAGTCGGGAATGATCGTGTCCGCCAGCGGGTGGCTCAATGACGAACATCCGTTGACAAGAAACTGCCTGATGTCGCCACGAAGGGAACCGGTATCGGGGATGCCTACCGCTGACAGGGCAACCTTCGAGGCCACCGAGACGACCATCTCCTGCTTGTCACGCCAGCGCCGATAGATGGCTGCCTTTCCCACCCCGGCGCGCCTGGCCACGGCATCAATCGCAACCTTTCCATAGCCGAATTCGGCGAGCTCCTGGAGCAGTGCGGCTTCGATGGCCTCGGTCACATCGTCCTGCAGTACCGGACCACCCGAGGTTCGACGCTTGGGCGCTGGGAGACCTTCCGATACGACCATTCTCTTCAGAGTACAGCGAGACGGAACGGTTGCGTTTCGCCAAGAAGGGTCTTAGTATCCGGAGCAGTCGAGACGGCCCCGTTCCGTCTCACCGAGAGAGGTGGCCCGATGAATATCCACTCGCTTCCCCCAACCCTTCGCCATGCCCCTTGAAGGAGAGTACGAACCCAGCCCCTGGGAATGGGTACGCGACCAGGTCGCAGAGTACGAGAGGTCCGGGGGTAGGCGCGCCAACACCCTGACCGACACAGGGCTGCCCATCGTCATTTTCACCACCCGTGGGAGCCGGAGCGGCAGGATCCGCAAGACCCCGGTCATGAGGGTGGAGCACGACGGCGAGTACGCCCTGGTGGCTTCGATGGGCGGGGCGCCCCAGAACCCCGTCTGGTTCCACAACCTCGTCGCCCATCCCGACGCCGTCATGCTCCAGGACGGGCCCGAGCCCTTCGACGTCGTGGTCCGACAGGTGAGCGGGGAAGAACGGGCGTTGTGGTGGGAGCGCTCCGTGCGGGCCTACCCTCCGTACGCCGAATACCAGGAGAGGACTGCACGCGAGATCCCGGTCTTCGTGGCCAAGGCCAAATGAAGCTTCTCTTCGACGACGAATTCTTCTCGTTCGAAACCTTGTGCTCAGTCGGCTTCTCTGTCTATGACGGGGCGGACTCGGGTGAGGCGTATCTGGCTGTCGGTCGGGTTCATTCGTCGAACTCCAGGTGGCCGCAGCTGCAACGTCAGGCGGTCGTGCCGCCATCGAGGACGAGCTCGGTGCCCGTCATGTAGGTGCTCTCATCGGACCATCGTGGCGCTCATGCGCTGGGGGACGAATACCTCGCCGGCCCCGAAGGCCCACCGATCGTCCTACGCCACCACGCCTGCGGCCAGATCGCCGACCCGCGTCTGACCTGCCAGCACTGCGGCGAAGAGACCAACGCACGCACGGTGACTCCCGAGCCTGGCCCCGGATTCCGCGACCGACAACCAGCCGATGAGCACGGCTGAGTCTTCGACCCAAAGCCTCGAATCGCCAGGAAGCGGGCCGAAGCCGGAGAGAACTAAGAACCGCCAGAATGGTCGCCGGACATCAACGACTCGGGTTTCAGGGAGCCGTCGACAATGCCGTGAGCGACGTCGACGAGGCGGAGATTGTGGTCACGGGCGTACTTGCGCATCCGTCCGAAGGCGTGCTCCATATCGAGCCCGGCCCGCTCGGCCAGGACACCCTTGGCCTGCTCTATCACGATGCGGCTGTTGAGCGCGAGAGAGAGCTGTTCGTTCACCAATTGGGCTTCGGCGGCGGCGCGGTGATTGAGGATGGCGATGGTGGCGACATCGGCCATCGCTTGGGCGGCGATGAGGTCGAAATCGCCCAAGTCGCCCACCTCGGCCCGGAACAGGTTGAGAGCCCCGATGGTGGCTCCGCGCAAGCGCATGGGAATGGCGTGCACCGACCGGAAACCGGCGGCGGTAGCGACGGGCGTGAAGTTCGGCCAGCGACCGTTGACCTTGGCCAAGTCCTGGTTCACAATGGCCGATCCCGAACGGAAGGCATCCAGACAGGGGCCTTCCTCGGCCTGCAGCTCGAAGAGCTCCACGACGCGCACCGCTTCGCTGGAGAAGGCGACCACCCGAAGGTCGCCCTCCGGCGCCACCAGCATCAATCCGGCGGCGGCGATGTCGAGCACGTCCACACACCGATCGGCCACCAGCGTCAGGAGATCCACGACGTCGAAGTCGTCGACGAGGGTGTCGACGAGATCCACGAAGGTCTGAGCCAACAGCGCTTCTTTGGTGGATCCTTCCATGAGGCACCTCCCGTACGCGGGGGCCTGCCGAGTGCCCTGGGCTCGAAGGGCCGACAGCCCAGGCCGGATATTACTCCTATGGACGGGCCGGGGAGGGCCAAACGAACCGACCCGGGGCGGCCTAAGGGGAACTGAGGCGTGGACGGGCCGGGAGGCCAAACGAACCGACCCGGGGCGGCCTAAGGGGATCTGAGGCGCAACCGCCTCCCTACGACCGCTTCGGCCACTTCCGTGACCGACAGGTCATGGCGGAAGGCGTGGGCCCGGAGTCGAATGAGGCCCTCACCGACACTGACATCGGCCTGGGCGGCCACCATGCCCGAGGCCTGGTGCTCGACAAGATGAAAGTTCGCTCCAGCCTCGAGTTCCTCAGCCACTGCGTCCAAGGGAGCCTCGGCCTGGGCGGCCAGAACGACCTGGGCGGCCACGTCGGCCAGGACCAACGAATCGGCGTGCTGATTGTCGCTCAGCGGACCGGGCTGGTCTCGGTAGAGGTTCAAGGCACCGAGCCGGACCGCTCCCACCTGAAGGGGAAATCCGAAGACAGCCCGGACACCGGCGGCCAGGGCCGGGGGAGAAAAGGCCAACCAGCGGGGCTGCGCCGGGTCAGCGAGGTCGGGCTCGAAGACGGGTCGCCCGAGCGTGTAGGCGTCGACACACGGCCCCTCGCCCAGCGTGAACTGCAGCTCCTCGATCTGCGTGCTCACCTTGTTGGTGGTGCACACCGAGCCCATGGGGACGTCGTGGGACATGAGCATGACCCCGGCACCGCTCATCACCGAGACCTCAGCGCACACGTCGCAGAGACGGGCCGTCGGAGATTTGATGTCACGCGCGGCGGACAGCAGGCCCAGGATGCGTAGTAGTCGCTCGCCGGGCACGCCTCAGGCCCCCGGCTCGCGGCCAATGTTCGTTTGACCTCGTTGTGAGGCATCGTGAGCGCGCATCGACCGCCGTCCTTTGCAAAGGGGCAGAGGCCAACAGGGACCGGATTGCACGCACACCCCGGGCTCAGACGAGAACTGAGCCCTCCAGCCGAAAACTTTAGACGGGGAGCGCCGATTTTACGAACGGGTGGTCCTTTCATCACGATGTCACGCCCACGCTGACCGCGGTGGGCACTGATCCGGCGCGATGGCGAGGCTCGGATGAGGCCGCAGCCGCCTCGGCCACCACTGTCGGTGACCCTGTCGCTCATATCCTTGTTTAGGCCCATTACCTGCAGGTATCTTGTCCGAAGGTCAAATGTGACCGGTTCGTCCAGACCTTGCGAACGTTCGTCGGGACCCCGCGAACGACAAGATCCCTCGGCAATCACGGGGGCTATTCGTTTCGCACGGGAGATGGCGAATTGGAACGATCACTGGGCATAACCGAACTGCTGGTGCCGCACTCGGGCAGCGAGGTCGACTACCAGTCCCTGGTGCTGACGTCACCTGACGTTCACACCGTGACCAGCGAGTACGGGGTCCTGCGCTATGTCTCACCGGGCTGCCGCGACCTGTTCGGTTGGGAGGCGGACCATCTCGTCAGTCGGCACGAGGACGAGTTCGTCCACCTCGACGACGTGGCCGCCCTGCATGCCAGCCGCGAGCAGCTGGCGCGGGGAGCGGAGCATACGGCGGCCACCTTCCGGTTCCGGTGCCGGGACGGCTCCTACAGCTGGACCGAATTACGGTCCCGCCGGGTCGAGGGCGACGGTTCCTGGCTGGTGGTGTCTGCCCTGCGCGACGTCAGCGAACACCAGCAACTGACCATGGCGCTGAAGCACGAGGCATCCACCGACCCCCTGACCGGGGTGGCCAACCGGACGGTTCTCATGGACAGGCTCCGCCAGGGTCTACGCCGGATGGAGCGGGGAAACGGTGTGCTCGTCGTGCTCTACGTCGACCTCGACCGGTTCAAGGTCGTCAACGACTCCCTCGGGCACCGGATCGGCGACGCCATCCTGCTCAAGATGGCCGAACGTCTCCTGCACCACATCCGCCCGTCCGACACCCTGGCCCGTCTGGGGGGCGACGAATTCGTCATCGTGGCCGAAAACATGGCCGACGAGCACGCAGCTACGGAACTGGCCAAGCGGATCATCGAGGCCGGGCGCGAGCCCTTCCAGGTGGGAGTGGAGGAGTTCGTCTGCACCCTCAGCGTGGGCGTCGCCTCCACCGTCGACTCCCAGCGAGCCGCCGAGGATCTGCTGCGCGAAGCCGATCTCGCTCTCTACCGGGCCAAGGATCGCGGCCGGGACCGGGCCGAGGTCTTCGACGAGGAGCTGCAGACCAAGGCCGTGGGAAGGCTCGTCACCGAGCGCATGTTGCGCCGTGCCCTCGACGAAGGGGGTCTTGTGGTCGAGTACCAACCGATCATCGACCTGTGCACCGGCGCCCTGGTGGGTTCCGAGGCACTGGTGCGCATGCGTGACCCCAACACGTCGGATCTTCTCCAACCCGACGCCTTCCTCGACGTGGCCGAAGAGACGGGTCTGCTCATCGCCATGGACGAACGGGTGCTGGCCGACGCCATCAAGCAGGTCAGCGGCTGGCGTATGCGATTGGCCGGTACCCAGTTCGCCGATGTGGCCATCAACGTCACCGCCCGCCACCTGGCTGACGTCGGATTCCAGAGATCGGTCGTCGAGCAGCTCTCGGCTCATGAAGTGGATCCCTCGAACCTGCAGCTGGAAGTGACGGAGAGGGTGCTGATGGAGGCGTCCAACTCGGCCATCGCGGGGCTCCGGGCGCTGCGCGAAGCCGGCGTGCAGGTGGGCTTGGACGACTTCGGCACCGGGTACTCGTCTCTCGCCTACCTGCGACAGTTCCCTCTCGATTTCGTGAAGATCGACAAGTCGTTCATCGACGATATGGAAGACGACCAGGGGAGCTTGGCCATCGTCGCCGCCATCATCAGCCTGGCGCACGCCCTCGACCTGACGGTGGTGGCCGAAGGAGTGGAGACCCGACCGCAGCTCCGGATCCTCGAAGACCTCGATTGCGACCGCGCCCAGGGCTTCCTTTTCGCCCGGTCCGTCGAGCCGCGCGCCATCGACGAGCTCGTCCACTCCGGGCTCAGCCCGGTCTTCGCCCCCACCGCCGTCTGATCGGGTGTGGCGACGACTGATCAGGACGCGAGTGCGGCCGTCGCCGTCCCCATGAGATCGAGAAAATTATCGCAGTAGAAGAGGCGCTTGACGTCGTCGTCAGTGCCGGCCAGTGACGCTTCGAATCGCTCCAGCGGCCTACGACCGCCTTCGACGTGGGGATAGTCGGAGGAGAACATGCACAGCTCGGGGCCGCTCTGCTCGATGATCCACCCGACGTCCTCGGTCGGATACGGGGTGAAGCGCATCTGGCGGCGCACGAACTCGGTGGGGCGCAGACTGAGCGCCCGGAGGCGCTCCTCATGGCGTACGAAGGCCTCGAAGGCCGCCTCCATCTGCCGGAGCCACGACGGCACCCAGACGGCTCCCTGTTCGATGACGCCGATCCGGAGGTCCGGGAAACGTTCGAACACGCCATCGAAGATCATGGTGGCGAGGGTCTGGGCCGGGGGTCCGGGAATGCCCATGTAATCGACCGACCTGAAGTTCTCCTCGCCCCCGTGGAAGTCGGGCGGAACGGGAAGGCCGTTGCGGAAGTAACTCGGGTCGATCAGATCACCGGTGCCGCCGACATGGAAGACCACGGCGATACCGGCCTCCTGCACTCGGGCCCACACCCGGTCGAGCCCCAGGTGGCTCGGCGAGTGGGTGGGCGGACACCCCGACGCCACCAGGATGGCGGCCGCACCCATGGCGATGGCTTCGTCGGTCATGGCCGCGGCGCGGTCGAAATCGACGAGAGGTACGTAGCAGGTGGACAGGAGCCGGGGGTCCACGTCACAGAACTCGACCATGGCGCGATTGTGGGCGCGCGCCGCTCCGTAGGCGAGGTCGAGGTCCCCGGAGTGCTCCCAATCGCGCAACCGGCGGTTGTGGAAGGTGTTGAACACCAACTGGCTCGAGAATCCCAGGAGGTCGAGGGCGCGGGGGCGATCCTCGGCGATGAAGGATCCGGTGGCGGCGAAATTCTTGCGGGCCATGATCTGCTCGGCCTCGTCGCTGCGGTAGTCGTCCGACGCGTGTAGGGAGCGGAGCCTTTCAAACGACGCCCCCAGGTCCCGGCTCTGCTCGTCAGGGTCACCGGTCTGGCGCAGCTCGTTGCCACCCGGATACCTGAGGGGCGCGATCTGGTCCCGGATGCCGGGATCGGCGTGATCGCGCAGCCAGGTCGGGGTCTCCATGACGTGGGCGTCGGCGTCATGGGCGATGCGTCCGGCGTTGTAGGGCAAGGCTCTGACCTCCTGCCCCAGTCTGACCGACAGCGTCGTTCGGCGCCCAGATTGCCGGGCGCCTGCGGGGACGCCGTCGAGCCGGGGCGCCTTTGTCACGCCCGGTGGGTGCATTAGCGTGACGGCGATGCTGAAGGTTCTCGTGGCCGTGGTGATCGGCCTGCTCGTCTCCCAGGTCGCTCTTTACCTCACCACCATCTACCTCCACCGGGCGCTGTCGCACCGGGCGTTGACCCTCTCACCGGTGGCGGCGGCGGCCGCCCGGGTCCTCACGTGGATGCTCACCGGCATCCGGCCCCGGCAGTGGGTCGCCGTGCACCGCAAGCACCACGCCCACACCGACAAGATCGGGGACCCGCACTCCCCCGTGCTCCTCGGGTACGCCAAGGTCCAGTGGACCAATGTGGCGTTGTACCGGAAGGTGGCGCGCGATCCCGACGAGGTGGCCCGGTATGCCCGTGACCTGGCACCGGACCGTTGGGATCGGGTCCTTTTCGACCACAGCCTGCTCGGGCTCGGCCTCGGGATCGGCCTTCTCTACGTGGTGGCCGGTTGGGAGGTCGCCCTCATCGTGTCGATCGTCCACACCGTCTTCTATCTGGTGGGCAACGGGGCCATCAACGCCGTCGGTCACCACTGGGGAAGGCGCCCTTACGACAACCTGGCCACCAACAACCAGTGGTTGGCGTGGCTGGTGGCCGGCGAGGGCCTGCACAACAACCACCACGCGGCGACGACGTCGGGACGCTTGTCGCTGGCCAAGGGCGAATTCGACCCCGCCTGGTGGGTGGTCCGCCTGCTGGTGCGCTTCAAGATGGCCACCCTCCGCCACAACTCGATCTCACCGAAGTCGGCGCGGCGGATCCCCGTGGGCGTCTGAGCACCGGGGTCATCCGACCCGGCGCCAGTAGATGACGGCCTCCTCACCTTCGACGGCGTCGGGGAGCCGGCCGATCTCGTGCCAGCCGAGTTCCTCGTACAACGAGCGAGCCGGATTGGTGGAGAAGACCAGGTTGAACTGCATGGCGTCGAACCCGAGCAGGGGTGCCCGCCAGAGCGAGTCCTCGACCAGTAGTCGGCCGATGCCGTGGCGTCGATGGGCGACGTCCACGACGTAGCCGGCGTTGGCGATATGGGCGGCGCGCCCGGGGAAATTGGGCTTCAGGTAGTAGGCACCGACGACGCCGCCTTCGAGACGCGCCACCACGGCCAGGGTGACGGGCGTCACCCAGGTGGCCTCGAACATCTCTCTGGTCAGAGGGGGGGCATGGGGATAGCCGTCACCACTGGCCACGACGGCGTCGAAGAGGGCGAACAGGGCGTCGAGCTCGGTGAGGGCCAGGGGGCCGATCACGACGGCTTCGCCGGCCCCGGTTCGCAGGGCCCGTTCCTCCAGCGGTGAGGTGTTCACCGAGCACCCTCCTCTCCAAGCGACCGGCTTGTCCGAGCGACCGGCATGTCCGAGCGACCGGCATGTCTAACGACAGCGGTGACGACGGCCAACCTTTCGGCCGCCCGTGGAATCATCGTCCCCATGGACGGTCAGCGGGTGGTCATCGTCGGGGGTGGTGTGATCGGGACGATGCACGCCCTCGAAGGAGTCCGCCGGGGCTGGGAGGTGGTGCAGCTCGAGGCCGATGCCGGGCCTCGCCGGGCGTCGGTACGGAACTTCGGGCTCGTCTGGGTGAGCGGGCGGGCCGTGGGCGAGGAGCTCGAGCTGGGCTTGCGGGCACGGGAGATGTGGGAGAGCACGGCCGCTCTGGTCCCGGGCGTGGGATTGCGGGCCAACGGTTCGGTCACGGTGGCCACCGACCCGGCCGAGCTGGCCTTGATGGAGGAGGTTGCAGCGCGGCCCGACGCCGGAGCGCGCCAGCTCACCGTTCTCGACGCCGCTCAGGTGCGGACCGTCAACCCGGCGGTGCGGGGAAAAGTGCTCGGTGGTCTTCTGTGCCGGCGCGACGCGGTGGTGGAACCCGGCGCCGTCCTTGGGGCGCTGCGGGCGCACCTCGTCGACAGTGGCCACTACCGCTGGCTCCCGGGGCGGCGGGCCGTCGAGGTGGGCCCGGGACATGTCGTCGACCATGTCGGTGCCAGACACGGGGCGACGCTCGTGCTCGTGTGTCCCGGTGACGCCCACACCGGACTGGGGGGGACGGTCGGAGCCGCTATCGCCCAGGCGCCGGTCCGGCGGTGTCGGCTGCAGATGATGCAGACCGGTCCGGCCGGCGAGACAGTGGCCACGTCGATCGCCGACGGCGATTCGATGCGCTACTACCCGGGCTTCGACCTTCCCGGTCGGGGAGGGCTGTTGCCTCCCTCAGAGGAGACGGTGACGTTCGGTATGCAGCTCCTTCTCGTGCAGCGCGCCGCCGGGGGGCTCACGATCGGTGACACCCACGTCTACGAGGAGCCGTTCGACTTCGCCGTCGAGGAATTCCTCTACGAGCAGCTGCGCCGACGGGCCGAGGAGATCCTCGGTTGGTCTCTGCCCCCCGTCGTGCGTCGGTGGGCCGGCGTGTACTCGGCCCCCACCGATGCCCGGGTGTGCTTCCGGGAGGAAGTGGAACCCGGCGTCGTCGTGGTCACGGGCCTGGCTGGGCGGGGCATGACGCTCTCCCCGGCCATCGCCGAGCAGACGTGGACGGGGCTGAGCCGGTGACGCCGAGCCCGGTGACGCCGAGCCGGCAGCCGGCCATCCGCCTGGCGGCGCTCGACATGGCGGGGACGACGGTGTCCGACGAGGGGGTGGTCGAGCGGGCCTTCGGCTGGGCGCTCGACCAGGTGGGCGGGGTCCCCGGCGCCAGCGAGGTGGGCGATCCGGAGACATTCGTGATGCGGACGATGGGCCAGTCGAAGATCGAGGTCTTCACCGAGCTCTTCGCCGGCGACGTCGGCTTGGCGCGACGAGCCAACGCAGCCTTCGAGGCCGCCTACGACGGCGCCGTCGATCGGGGGGAGATCTCTGCTCTCCCGGGGGCGGCGGAGGTGATGGCGCAGCTGCGGGCGGCCGGGGTCAAGGTGTGTCTCACCACGGGCTTCGCCCCGGCCACGCGCGACCGCATCCTTGACGCCCTCGGATGGACGGAGTCGGTCGATCTCGCCCTCTCCCCGAGCGACGCCGGACGGGGGCGTCCGTGGCCCGACATGATCCTGACGGCGGTGGTGCGCCTGGGGATCGAGGATGTCCGGGCTGTGGCGGTGGCCGGCGACACGGCCAGTGACCTGCTGGCGGGCTGGAGGGCCGGCGCCGGAATCGTGGCCGGGGTCCTCACCGGGGCCCATGGGCGGCCCGAATTCCTGGCCGTGCCGCACACGCATATCCTGGAGAGCGTGGCCGACCTCTCCGGGTTGGTCCTCTCCTGAACCCGGAGGTTCCCCCGGCGTGAACGTCCTCCTTCTCATTCTCGACGGCCTGTCGCCCCGACACGTCCGGGCCGACGTCATGCCCACCCTCTCGGCCATGGCCGAGGCGGGGGGATGGAACAAGCCCGGCGGGGTGGCCGTCATGCCGGCGTCGACCTATCCGAACCACGCCACCTTCGTGACAGGGGTGACACCGGCCGTCCACGGGTTGTGGTCGAGCATGATTCCGACCCCGGGGTGGGCGGGCGAGACGGCCGACAGCCGGCAGGTCGCCCCTCTGGTCGAGGCCTGGGAGGTCGGGCCGTCATCGCCGACGGTCTTCGAGGTGTGCGGCCGGGGCGGGAGGTCCACGGCCGCCGTGCTCGGGGACCACCATCTGGTGGGGGCCATGGGTGCCGCCGCCGCTGACCGATGCTGGCCGGTCGGAGGCAAGTTCGGGGGCGAGGTCCCGCGCGACGCGCTCGAGTACGCCGACGACGCGGCCACGGCCGAGCAGATCGCCGATGCCATCGGCCAGGGCCCCGACCTGGTGGTGGCCCAGTTGAACGGGCCCGACACGGCCGCCCATCTCTACGGACCCGACAGCGCCGAGGCCCTTGAGGCCTATCGGTACAACGATGCCGCCATCGGCCGGGTGCGCGAGGCTCTCGCCCCGCGGTGGGACGACTGGGTGGTGATGGTGGTGAGCGACCACAGCCAGGAAGCGGCCGGCGAGGAAGCGATCGACCTCGACCAGGAGATCGAGAACCGGGGCATCTCGGCGCGGGTGATCCGCGACGGATCAGCCGCCATCGTCACGGGCGATGGTGGCGGCGATCCCCGCTGGCTCGACGACGTCGAGGCCGTCGTGGGTGTCGAGCCGCTGGCCGACGACACGGTCGTCGTCTGGGGGCGGCCCGGGAGCTCGTTCGGCCCTCACCGGTGGGGCGTCCCGGGCATCCACGGCAGCCCGCGGACCACCCCCCAGGTGGCGGTGGTCTCCGGCGGACACGGCGCCGTGGCGTCACTCATCGAATGGGTGGAGGCGACACCACCACCGGCCACGGCTTGGGCCCGGGTGACGTCCAGGCTCCTGCAGCTACCGGCGGTGGGGGGCATCCCCCGGCTTCCCGACGCCGGAAGCATCCCCGGGTAGCGGCCCGGGCCCGATCGGCCCGGCCTACATCTGGTCGGGAGCGGTGATCCCGAGGAGTCCGAGACCCTGGGCCAGCACCCGGGCCGTCAGGTCGGACAGCGCCAGGCGGCTCTGGCGCTGCGCGTCGGTGGGCGCCTTCAACACCGGGCAGTTCTCGTAGAACCCGGTGAAGGTGGTGGCCAGGTCGAAGAGATAGGTGCAGAGCCTGCTCGGGCTCCAGGCGGCCAGCGTCGATGACAGGGCATCGGCGAAGCCGAGGAGCGACATGGCCAGAGCCCGTTCGGACCGCTCGGTCAGCAGGAGGGCCACGTGGGGACCGGGGACGCCGACATTGCCGCGCCGGAAGATGGAGCGGATACGGGCGTGGGCGTACTGCAGGTAAGGGGCGGTGTTCCCTTCGAAGGCCAACATCCGCTCCCAGTCGAAGAGGTAGTCCCGGGTCCGGTCGGTGGAGAGGTCGGCATACTTGATGGCCCCGACACCGAGCATCTGGGCCACGGCCGCCCGTGTGGCGCCGTCGAGGTCGGGGTTCTTCTCGGCCACCGAGGCGCCGGCGCGCTCGACGGCTTCGTCGAGCAGGTCGACCAGCCGGACACGGTCGCCCGAGCGCGTCTTGAACATCTTGCGGTCGGCGTCGAGAACATTGCCGAAAGAGACGTGGGCGGCCTGGACGCCGTCGGGCAGCCAGCCGGCCATGGTGGCAGTGGCGAAACACATCTCGAGATGCTGGGCCTGGGGTGATCCCACGACGTAGAGAATGCGCGTCGCCCCGAGGCGGACGACACGGTCGCGGATGGCAGCCAGGTCGGTGGCGGCGTAGCCGAAGCCGCCATCGGATTTCTGGACGATGAGCGGCAGGGGGTCGCCGTTTCTGTTGGTGAAGCCGGGAGGAAAGACGCAGCGGGCCCCGTCGCTCTCGACCAGGAGGCCCAGGGCGTCGAGGTCGGCCACGACCTCGGCCAGCATGGGGTTGTAGAAGCTCTCGCCCACGATGTCGTCGTCGGTGAGGAGGACCCCGAGCTTGGCGTAGACCTCGTCGAAGTAGCGGACGCTCTCGGCCACCAGGACCCGCCACAGCCGCAGGGTCTCGTCGTCGCCCGACTGGAGCAGCACCACGCGTTGGCGGCTGCGCTCCCGGAATGTGTCGTCGGCGTCGAAGGAGGCCCGCGCCTGGCGGTAGAAGGTGTCGAGGTCTCCGACCGACAGCTCCTTGACCGCCTTCTCCTCGCCCAGGTCGACCAGGTGCTCGATGAGCATCCCGAAGGGCGTGCCCCAGTCCCCGATGTGGTTCTCGCGCCGGACGTCGTGGCCCACGAAGGCGAGCATCCGGCGCAGGGCGTCACCGATGACGGTGCCGCGCAGGTGGCCGACGTGCATCTCCTTGGCCACGTTGGGGCCCGAGTAGTCGACGACGACGTTCTCGGTCCGGGCGGCGCCCACGCCGAGCCGGGAGTCGGCGGCCAGGGTCGAGAGCTGGGCGGCTACGAAGGAGCCCAACAGGGTCAGGTTGATGAACCCGGGGCCCGAGACCTCGATCTTCTCGCAGAGGTCGTCGAGTGAGGCGGCCCCGACTATCTGCTCGGCCAGCTCCCGGGGGTGGCGACCTAGGCGCTTGGCCAGGGCCAGGGCGCCGTTGGCCTGGAAGTCGGCGTGGTCGGACGGGCGCAGCACCGGGTCGGCCCCCGGCTCGACGGCGTCGAAGGCCGACTGCAGACGGATCTCGAGCGCGGTTTTCGTGTCGACCATGGACCATCTTCGCGCCCGCGGCTCACCGTTCCCGCCACCAGCCTCAGATCGGCCCGGAACCGCTACTTGGCGTTGCGCGCCTGCTTCTGGGCGGCCTGCTTTTCGTGCTTGGCCTGGCGCTTCTCTTTGAGCGACTTACCGGGTTTCTTCGGTTCGGCCGTGGGTCGTGATTTCGTTGCCATGGTGGCAGCGTAGGCCCCGGGCCGGGGCCGCGGTGACCAGGACGGCGGTGACGGGGCCGGCGCGGTACCGTCCAGAGCGTGCAGACGCGCCGCCTCGGACGCACGGGACACCAATCGTCGCTCGCTGTCTTCGGCGCCGCCGCCCTGTGGGACTCGGGACCCGAGACAGCCGCCGAGGTCTTCGGGGCCGCCCTCCGGGCGGGCGTCAACCACCTCGACGTGGCTCCCCGCTACGGCCGGGCGCAAGAGCTGCTCGGACCGCTCATCCCGGCCGTGCGGGAGCAGCTCTTCGTGGCCTGCAAGACGCAGCGCCGGGACCCGGACGGCGTGCGGGCGCACCTGGAGGAGTCGTTGCGGGTCCTGCAATGCGACCGGTTCGACCTGTACCAGATGCACGCGGTGACCGACCTGGCCGAGCTCGACGCCCGGGCCGGCGCCGTCGAAGCCATCCTGAGAGCGCGCGACGAAGGGCTGTGCCGTTTCGTGGGAATCACGGGCCACGACCTGACGGCACCGGCCGCCCACACCGAGGCGCTGCGGCGCTACGACCTCGACACGGTGATGTTCCCGGTGAACCCCCGGCTGTGGGCCGACGCCACCTACCGGCGCGACGCCGAGGCCCTCCTGGAGGAGGCCGCCGGACGCGACGTCGGTGTCATGGTCATCAAGGCCGCCGCGGCGCGGCCGTGGGGGGACCGACCCCACACGGCCGGCACCTGGTACGAGCCCTACACGACTCAGGACGAGGTCGAACGCGGCGTGCGCTTCGCCCTGTCGATCCCCGGAGTCCATGCCTTCTGCACCCCGGGGGACACCGCAGTACTCGCCAAAGCACTCGAGGCGGCGGAGAATTTCACACCGATGGACGACGCCGCGCGCGCCGGGGCCCCGGTCGAAGTGGACTTCGAACCGCACATCTTCCCCATGCCCGCCGGCTGAGGCGGCCCGTGCTCCTGCTGTCGTCGCACCCCGAGCTCGACCGCCACGACACCGGTGGCCGGCACCCCGAACGACCGGCCCGTATCGGGGCCGCTCTGGAGGGGATCGACGACGCCGGCCTGCGCGACGCCGTGCGGGAGCTGGCGCCGCGGCGGGCCACTCTCGACGAGCTCGTGCGGGTCCACCCCCTGCGGTATCTGGAGTTGGTGGAGGAATTCTGCCGCCGCGGCAGGGGTTCGCTCGACCCCGACACGATCGTGGGGCCGGGGTCATGGGACACGGCGTTGTTGGCCGCCGGCGGTGTCCTCGCCGCCGTCGACGGGCTGGCCGAGGGTGGGGGCGACACCGCGTTCGTGGCCGCCCGGCCCCCGGGTCATCACGCCCTGGCCGAGCAGTCCATGGGGTTCTGCATGATCAACAACATCGCCGTGGGCGCCGCCGCCCTGGCCGAGCGGGGTGAGCGGGTGCTTATCGTGGACTTCGACGTCCACCACGGCAACGGGACCCAGGCCATCTTCTGGGACGATCCCCGGGTCCTGTACATCTCCACCCACGAATGGCCGCTCTATCCCGGCACCGGACGGGCCGAGGAGACCGGTGGGCCGAACGCCCCCGGGCTCACGATGAACATCCCGCTACCGGCAGGAGCCACGGGTGACGTCGTGCTCAAGGCGGCCGACGGCGCCATGGCCCCGGTGGTGGAGCGCTTCGCCCCCACCTGGGTCCTCGTCTCGGCCGGCTTCGACGCCCACCGGGCCGACCCGTTGGCCCGGCTGCAGCTCACGGCCGGCGACTTCGCCGATCTCGTCGGCCGTATCCGGGCCTTCGCGCCGGCGCCCGGCCGGACCGTCCTCGTCCTCGAGGGCGGGTACGACCTCGCCGCGCTGCGCCTCTCGGTCGGGGCCTCTCTGTCGGCCATGCTCGACCGGACCTACCGTCCCGAGGCGGCGTCGGCCGGGGGGCCGGGCGGCGACGTGGTCGACGCTGTGACGCGCATCCACGCCGCCTGACTCCCGGACCGAATGACTCTCAGGCCCGGAGACGTTCAGCGCAGCGAAGCCCCTCCGTCGACGGACAGGACCTGGCCGTTGATCCATTCGCCGTCGGACGAGACGAGAAAGGCCACCATGGCGGCGATGTCCTCGGGTTCGCCGAGCCGCCAGGAGCGGGTGCCGCGCAGGGCCATCTTCATGAACTCCTCGCTGAGCACCGAACGGGGCCCGTCCGTGAGGACGAGTCCGGGGGCCACGGCGTTGGCCCTGATGTGCTTGCGCCCCCATTTCGAGGCCACGTGGCGGACGAGGGCGTTGATGCCGCTCTTCGACATGGCGTAGGACGGACGTTCGGGCTCGCCCATGAAAGCGGCCCCCGAACTGGTGTAGACGATCGCCCCCCCGCCGCGCTTCAAGATTTCGGGGATGGCGGCCCGGGTGCACAGGAGATGGCCGCGGAGGTTCACGGCTATGGCCCGGTCGAAGGCGTCGAGGGGGACGTCGAGCGCGTTCGAGTCGCGACCGAGGGTGTCGGCCGAGAGGTCGGCGGCGTTGGCATGGAGGATGTCGAGACCGCCGTAGGTATCGACGGCCAGAGCCACCATCTCGGTCACCGACTGTTCGTCGCTGATGTCGACGCCCACACCGACCGCCTGACCGCCGGCCTCGGTGATCTGGCTCGCCACGGCCATCGCCGCCTCACCGTTCAGGTCGCCGACGACGACCGACACGCCCTCTTCTCCCAGGCGTACCGAGGTGGCCGTTCCGATCCCCCCGGCGCCGCCGGCCACGACCGCCACCTTGTCCCTGAGACCCCGCATCACTGGACCTTCTTGGCCCGGAGGTGGCGGATGCCGGCGTTGACCGAATCGGTGATCAGTCGGTCGTTGTCCTTGGAGATGAAGCGGTGGACGCGCCGTTCGAAAAGAGCACGCAGGACGGGATTGAAGGCGTGGTAGGTCTCGGAGAAATGAATGCGGGTCCGCTCACCGGGCAGTTCCTCGAAGCGGGTCCGTCCCTCGGCCACCGACCACAGCGGCTTGCCGATGGCGTCGTACTTCCACGACTCGTGGGGCTTCACCTCGGTCAGCCACTCCCAGGAGTAGCCGACACCGCCGGTCATGAGGTACCTGGGAACCCGGAACTTGCAGTGGCGGATGAGGCCCTCGCCGACGTCGTCGCCGGGGTGGAGGATGTCGATCTTCACGCCGTCGTGCTCGGGACGGCTCTTGCGGTACCCCCAGAACAGCTGCCAGACCTCCGGCGGTGACCCGTCGACGTCCACCGAATACTTGTGCACCTGCATCGTGAAGTGTCTACCCGGCGTGGATCACCATGGCGAACCGAAGGTGTCACGATGCGCCTTCTCGGCCACCGGCAGACGCTTCGGCGCCCCGAGCGGGCGGGCCGGCCATCCGAGGGGGACGACGGCCATGGGCTGGATCTCGAAGGGGAACCCGACGATCTCGGCCAGCTCGTCGCCGAAGACGAGGGGCAGGGTGGTGAGCGCCGCCCCGAGGCCGAGCGCGCCGGCGGCCAGGAGCATGTTCTGTGTGGCCGGGAAGATGGAGGCGGCGATGACGCGGCGGTCGCCCAGTCGGGTATCTCCCCCGACGACGACGAGGACGGGGGCGCCGGCCACCCCGCCGGACGCGCCCTGGTCGACGTCATCGAGCAGTGACGGCGTCAGCCGGCCTTCGGAATGCGACTTGGCCCCTCCCTCCCAGGCCCGGCGGTTGAGCTCACCGATGGCGGCCCGACGTTCGGGGTCGCGGACGACGACGAAGACCCAGGGTTGGCGGTTCTCGGCGCTCGGTGCGAACGTCGCCGCCTGGAGGACGCGCTCGACGACATCGTCGTCCAGGGGATCGGGCCGGAAGGCCCGGCACGCTCTCTGTCGCAGGACCACGTCGAAGAAGTCGGGCATCAGGGCCGCCTGTCGGTCAGCATCGACGCGGATCGTAGGCGTCCCCGGGGCCCGGCGGGGTACCGTGCGGCATGACCGACCTGTTCTCCATCGCCGGGAAGACCGCTCTCGTCACCGGCGGCGGGCGCGGGATCGGGCGAATGATCGCCGGCGGCTTCGTGGAAGCCGGCGCCCGGACCTACATCTCGTCGCGCAACGCCGAGGTCTGTGACGCGGTGGCGGTCGAGTTGTCGGCGGTAGGTGAGTGCGTCTCGGTGCCGGCCGACCTGTCGACGGAGTCGGGATGTCGTGAGCTGGCGGCGGAAATGGCCCGGCGCCAAGACTCGCTACACGTGCTCGTGAACAACGCCGGCAACACCTGGGGGGCGCCGCTCGAGGAATTCGACGACGCGGCGTGGGACCGGGTGCTCTCGCTCAACGTGAAAGGCGTGTTCCACACGACGAAGTTCATGCTGCCGCTGCTCGAGGCCGCCGCCACCGACGACGACCCGGCCCGGGTCGTGAACATCGGCTCCATCGACGCCATCCATGTGCCGGTCCTCGAGACGTACTCGTACTCGGCCTCGAAGGCGGCCGTGCACCAACTGACGCGTCATCTGGCCCGCAAGCTCGCCCCCCGCATCACGGTGAACGCCATCGCCCCGGGACCATTCCAGTCGAAGATGATGGCGGCCACCCTCGACGCCTTCGGAGAGCAGATCGCCGCCGGCGCGCCGATGAAGCGAATCGGCCGGCCCGACGACATGGCCGGCGCCGCCATCTATCTGGCCTCGCGGGCCGGGGCCTATCTCACCGGCGTCATCCTCCCGGTCGACGGCGGCATCGCCACGGTCGGCTGATCCGTGCCCCATGGCCTCATCGAACCCAGCGGCCTGATCACACCCAGCGAAAGGAGGCCCTCATGCGGCTGAGCACCATGCTCGACTACTCGCGGGGCATAAAGGGCTCCCTCGACGGAGTCGTCGAGCTCGAACAGGCGGGGCTCGACATCGTGTGGGTGGCCGAGGCCTACGGCTACGACGGGGTCAGCCAGATGGGCTACCTCGCGGCGCGCACGCAACGGATGGAGATCGGCTCCGCCATCCTTCCCATCTACTCGCGCACCCCGACGCTGCTGGCCCAGACGGCCGCCGGGCTCGACGCCGTGAGCGGGGGACGCTTCATCCTCGGCCTGGGGGCGTCGGGGCCGCAGGTCATCGAAGGCTGGCACGGCGTGCCCTACACGGAGCCGCTGGAGCGGACCCGGGAGATCATCGACATCTGCCGGCGGGTGTGGCGCCGGGAGGTCCTCACCAACGACGGGATCTACCAGATCCCCCTCCCCCCCGGCCAGGGCAGCGGCCTGGGAAAGCCCTTGAAGCTCATCACCCATCCCGAGCGCGCCGACATCCCCGTCTGGATCGCATCGATGGGGCCAAAGAACGTGGAGATGACGGCCGAGGTGGCCAACGGCTGGTTCCCCTTCCTCTTCATCCCGGAGAAGGCGGCCGGTGTGTGGGGCAAAGCACTGGACGCCGGGCGCGCCCGACGGGCGCAGGGCCTCGGCCCCCTCGAAGTCGCCGCCGGCGGGTTGGTGGCCATCGGCGAGGGTCTCGAGCACCTACGCGAGCTGGCCCGGGGTATGACGGCGCTCTACGTCGGCGGGATGGGGGCGCGGGACCGCAATTTCTACAACACCCTCGTCCGGCGCTACGGCTACGAGAAGGAGGCCGAGCTGATCCAGGACCTCTACCTCGACGGCAAGAAGGAGGCGGCGGCGGCGGCCGTCCCCACCGCACTCCTCGAGAAGACGTCGCTCATCGGACCGGCCGGCTACATCAAGGAGCGGATCGCCGCCTACAAAGATGCGGGTGTCACCGTGCTGAACGTGACGCCCGTCGGGCATGACCCCATCGCCACCCTGAGCCAGTTGCGGGAGTGGGTGTGACGACAAACACGACCGGGCGCAACCGTCGCCTCGTCCTCGCCGTTCGCCCCTCGGGCATGGTCGACGACGATACCGTCCGGCTCGAGGAGCAGGACATCCCCGAGCCCGGTCCGGCCGGGGCCCTCGTACGTGTCCGCTATCTGTCGATCGACCCGACCATCAGGACGTGGATGAACGATGCTCCGGGCTATCTTCCGGCCATCGTCCTCGGTGACGTCGTGCGCGGCGGTGGCATCGGTGAGGTGATGCAGAGCGCGAGCGACCGGTACAAGGTCGGCGACCTCGTCTTCGGGATGACGGGATGGCAGGACTACACCGTCGCTGATGAATCCGCCGGCGCCATGCAGGTCATCCCGGCCGGGATCGATCCGCTGGTGGCCTTGAGCGTGTTCGGTATCACCGGCATGACGGCGTACTTCGGGCTCATCGACGTGGGACGGGTAACCGAGGGGGACACCGTCGTTGTCTCCGGCGCCGCCGGAGCCACCGGATCGGTGGCGGGCCAGCTGGCCCGGGTCAAGGGAGCCGGTCGGGTGGTGGGCATCGCCGGCACCGACGAGAAGTGCGCCTGGCTCGTCGACGGGCTCGGTTTCGACGCGGCGGTGAACTACCGGACGCAGAAGGTGACCACCGCCCTGCGGGAGCAGTGCCCGGGGGGCATCGACCTGTACTTCGACAACGTCGGCGGCGAGATCCTCGACATGTGCCTGGGCCAGTTGGCCCTGAAGGGCCGGGTGGTGCTGTGCGGAGCCATCTCGACCTACAACGACACGGGGCCACCTTTGGGTCCGGGCAACTACAGGAACCTCATCGTCATGCGGGGCCGGATGGAGGGATTCCTCATCCTCGACTACCTCGACCGGTTCCCCGAAGCCCAGATGGCCATGGCGGGCTGGGTGGCCGAGGGGAAGATCAAGCATTCCGAGCATGTGGTCGAGGGCCTCGAGCGGGCCCCCGAGGCACTCAACCTGCTGTTCACGGGTGGCAACACCGGCAAAGTCATCGTCCGCGTCGACTAGTTACTTTGACCTGAAAAACCCCGTGCAGGCACGGACGGCCTCCGGCATGACGGACATCTGAGCGCCCGCGTGAGGCCCGGTCCCGACCCCTCCGGTCATTTTTGCCCCCAGTTTCCGGTCGTTT